>OBYZ01000027.1_pt1 | contig 194394 bp, 183 predicted proteins | sample 1501501 | NCBI WGS metagenome assembly OBYZ01 (sample SAMEA2580213, study PRJEB22360) | human gut metagenome | biome: human gut; feature: human-associated habitat; material: faeces | place: Denmark | collected 2008/2010
GGGTATCTTATCATCTATAACATTTTCCAGATCTCTGTTGCGGGGGATATCCGGTTTTACGGGCTTCTGAAAACCATTGGCACAACGCCCCGGCAGCTCAAACGCATCATTCGCCAGCAGGCACTTCTGCTTTGTCTGATCGGTATTCCGGCGGGGCTGCTGCTGGGCTATGGCATCGGCGCTGTTCTGGTGCCTGTTGTCTTGCGCTCCACTCAGTTGGATGCAGGCATCACCACCATCAGCACATCGCCTGTGATCTTCCTTGGTTCTATGCTGTTCGCCTTGTTGACGGTGCTCTTGTCCTGTTCCAAGCCCGGCAAAATGGCAGCTAAGGTCTCTCCGGTAGAGGCTACCAAATATACGGATGCGATACAGACTAAGAAAAAACAGCGCAGCACCCGGGGAGCCAAGCTCCATCAGATGGCCTTTGCCAATCTGGGACGAAACAAGAAAAAGACGGTGCTGGTGGTCGTTTCTCTGACACTGTCGGTGACACTGTTCAATGCGCTGTGTGCCTTTGTGGGAGGCTTCAGCATGGAGAAGTATGTATCCTCCATGACCTGCGCCGATTTTATCGTCAGCACTCCCGACTATTTCCGTTACAACCCGGCAGATGAATTCATCACGCCAGAACAGATTGAGGAGATCGCAGCAAACACAAAGGCCAGTCTTTCCGGCACGGGATATGCTGTGCGAAAACCCGCCTACCTGTGGATGACGGAGGATGCTCTGCGGCAGGACTATGCAAGGTACGAAAGCGCCGAACAGTTGGACAGCCATATGAGCCGTCTGGAGCACCGGGGCAATATGGTGATGGGAGATACCAGAATCGAGGCTCTGGATAACAGTCTGTTTGACAAGCTGCAAGTATTCGACGGAGATATTTCTCCCATGTTGGAGCCGGACAATAACGCCATTGCCATTGCGGTTTCCTTAGATGACTACGGTAATCTGCCCAATCTTGAATACTACCCCAAGGTGGGAGACACGATCACCGTTACCTATGCGGACGATGTGAAATATATCGACAGCCGCACCGGGGAACTCACCGAAGATACACCGGAGGAGTACTTTCAGGCAAAATTGTATGGAGCCAGAGATGTAGAGTACACGGTCTGCGCCTTGGTAGAACTTCCGAATTCCATGAGTTATCGTTATGGTGGTATTGGATATGACGTAGTTTTGTCTGTGGACACCGCACAGAGGGACAGCGGTGGTGCGGTCGTTCCGATGCTCTACTTGTTCGACACAGCGGACGAAGCTGACGAGGCCGAAGCAGAGCAATATCTATCGAAGCTCACGGCCGGTGAGTTTTCGCCCCTGATGTATGAAAGCAAGGCCACGGCTCGGTCTGAGTTTGCTCAGTTCCGGCAGATGTTCCTTCTGATCGGTGGTATCCTTTGTGCTATCATTGGGCTGGTGGGACTCTTAAATTTCTTCAACGCCATGATGACTGGTATTCTTTCCCGCTGCCGGGAATTTGCTGTGCTTCAGGCTGTAGGAATGACGTCCCGACAGCTCAAAACCATGCTGATCTACGAGGGGTTGTTTTATGCAATGTCTTCCGTATCGGTGGCCTTTGTGCTTTCACTGGCGGTGGGACCTCTTGCGGGGAAAATGCTGGGCAGTATGTTCTGGTTCTTTGAGTATCGGTTCACCGTTCTGCCTGTCCTGCTGACAATTCCGGTATTTCTTCTGCTTGGGTGGCTGATCCCCTGCATGATGTATGATAACGCAGCGAAATGCAGCATTGTAGATCAGTTAAGGGATGCTCAATAATTGCTAAGCCCATAATAGCCCTCTGTCAATGAAAAGGCTGAGGGCTGGAATTCAAATAATAATCAAAGTGACCATTACACTGGCCAGCGGCAAGAAACAGGTCATTTCTATTACTGTGCAGAAAACAACGGTAAGAACAATAAAGATCACCGGACTGAAATCCAGCGTGACCGTTGCAAGGAATAAAAAACTTACGTTGAAACCAGTCATCAGCCCGATCACTTCCCAGGAGAAGGTTACCTGCAGTTCTTCGAATAAGAAGAGCGTGACGCTAAATTCCAAGGGCGTGATCACCGGAAAGAAAAAGGGAACAGCCTATATCACAGTGAAATCTGGAAAGATCCGTAAAAAAGTAAAAGTAGTTGTTAAATAAAAATGATTCAAGCAGGAGCTGCCTTTCATGAATACACATGGAATGGCAGCTCCTTTTTTCATTTTTTGCATGTAGTTTTATTTGCAGAAGTAGATTACGATATTAATAGTTGACCAAGAGAGAAGAATGTTTAGATAATATGTTATAGTGATAATGGAAGCATGGTAACAAAAAAAATTATAAAAATAGAAAAAAAGTGCAACCAAACAGAAAAAAATACGTTCTATATAATAGAAAACATTAATATGGCACACTGCAAATAACCTATCTGCATAAAAACACTAATATACAGGGGAGAAATGTGATATGGAAGATACACATATTATAAATTTATTTTTAGAAAGATCAGAAGATGCAATTCGCCAGGTAGAAGTAAAGTACGAAAAATTTTGCTTTAAGATTGCATGGAATATTTTATATAACACAGAAGATTCAGAAGAATGCGTAAATGATACGTGGCTGATAACGTGGAATAAGATTCCGCCTAAAACGCCAACAAAATTAGCTGCATTTCTTGGAAAAATAACCAGAAATTTGGCATTGGACAATTTCAGAAAGAAAAATGCTTCAAAAAGAGCAGATACACATATGATGGATATTTGTGGTGAAGTGGAAAAACTGGAAAATACAATAAAGGATTATGTGGAAGAGGATATAAAGAAAATGGAAATTTTGAATATTTTAGAAAAATTTTTAAGTGATTTAAAAGCAGGGGACAGGGATATTTTTGTCAGGCGATATTGGTATATGGATAATATTAAAGACATTGCAAAAAGACATGGATGCTCTGAGACTAAAATTAAATCCAGTCTTTTTCGAAGCAGAAACAAATTATGGGAAGAGGTGAAAGAAATCATATGAAAAAAGAAAACATTTTTTTAGATCTGATGGGAGAAATAGATGAAAAATTTGTTTACGAAGCTTCCCTGCCATGGGAAAAGCGAAATGTTAATTTGAAATTAAAATTAGCAAAGATTGCAGCAGCAGGAGTTGTAATAGCATTATTGATAGGAGGCTTGGGACATCCGCATGAGATAAAGGCGGCCTGGGAACAGATTACTTCGTGGATTCAAACGGCATTGGGGATTAATGAAAATGTAGAATCATATATAGATAGTGTTGGAAAAACGATTACTAAAAATGGAATTTCTATTACGTTAGATGAAATTGCTGCTGATAAGGAGAATTTATGGGTGGCAATATCTGATAATATAAATGATTCAAAAGAAAAAGAGACTATTCTACTAACAGAAGTGGAGATAAATGGAAAAGCGGCACAGTTAGATGGAACATATGCTCTGGAGAAAAAGGAGAACGGAACAGATGGTCAGGTTTGTCATTATAGGTTGGAAGATACAACTATTAAAGATAATACAGCAGATATAAAAATGAAGGTATGGTTATTTGATCCAACAGAAATGGATACTGCAGATACAGAAGATACGGATGACTATATTTTTGAATTTTCATCAAGTTGGGAAGAACTAGAGAAGAATACCATAAATGTAAATGTGAATAAAAAAATAAAGATATCTCCAAATCAAAATCTGACGATTTCAAAAATGAGCTTAAACGATTTGGCAAGTACAATTTATGGAAATTTGGATAATAAAGAATATGAAGATTATTATTTAATAGGAACCGACGATAAAGGAAATCAGGGGCTTTATAGAATGACAAATTATGGAGGCACAGAGACTGTGTTTGAAGAAAGCAGAAATAATACAAAATATAAAGGAATTTCTCCAGATGCTAAAACGGTGACATTAGAATTATATGTAAATAAAGAAGAAAAAAACAGAACAACATATAAAAAATATGAAACTGGAATAGAAGATACTTACGGAGAAGGCGAAGGACGTGTTTATGAAAGTGATGAAGATCCTCTGGATTTATATAGCCCAGTGGAAGGAAAAATAGAAATTAAAATCAGATGACAAAAGAATAGTTTGATCGAGGAAAGGGAGGAACGGTCAATATCATCTGCCAGCAGATATTGATCGGTTATATATGTTGCGAAAAAAACACAGCCGGAAGCAAACAACGATAAAATTCTTATATCCGTTAAAGAAGCCTGTGAGCTTACAGGACTTTCTGAGAAAACAATGAGATCATTGATGAATGAAAACTGTTTCATGGTACGGATTGGGCGCAGAACACTGATTGATAAGAAAAAATTTCAGAAATGGATAGATCGGCAGTCTTGAAAGGTTTTTGGGGTTGTGTTAAAATTAAGTCCAGTGCCATGCATGATCATCTATTGTTATTAGAAAAAGGATGGTAATGTTATGGGAAAAAATCTAAAAGGAAAAGAAATAGGTAAGGGAATCCGACAAAGAAAAGATGGGCGGTATGAAGCCAGAATCACAATTAAGGGTTCTGGCAAACCGCCTTTTTCTATCTATGGAACAAATCTTCAGCAAGTGAGAAAGCAAAGAAGCATGTATTTGGCGGAAGTTCTCCCAGGTATTCCAGGCTTTGATTCGAGTATGTCCGTTTCAAAATGGTATGAGAAATGGATGGAACTTTATAAGGTTCGGAATCTTAAAGCAACCACGATAAGAAATTATGAAGAAAAGTATGGAAAAGAAAGCTGATTTTGCTGATGAAATGAGATTTTAGGAAGAGGTTTAAATATTTGGAAAAAACAAGAAACACTGAAGAAGAAAAAAAAATGGGTCAAAAGTGGGTCAAAGAGGAACATAAAGCATCTACAAGCCGCGTAAATACAGGGTTTCCAGTTAACACAGGGAAATTATCACCGATGATGCAGGAATACTGCAAGACCAAGGAAACTTATAAAGACTGTATTTTATTTTACCGCCTGGGCGATTTTTATGAGATGTTTTTTGATGATGCACTGCTTGTATCCAAAGAACTGGAACTGACACTGACAGGCAAGGACTGCGGCCTTGAAGAGCGTGCACCGATGTGCGGGATTCCGTTTCATGCGGCAGAGACCTATATCAAACGCCTGATCGAAAGAGGACACAAAGTAGCAATCTGCGAGCAGGTGGAGGATCCGAAGAAAGCCAAAGGGCTGGTCAAAAGGGAAGTGATCCGTGTTGTCACACCCGGAACAACTCTGGATGCGACTTCTCTGGATGAGTCCAAGAATAATTATCTGATGTCCATTGTATCAATGGAAGATCATTTTGGCTGTGCCATCGCAGATATCACAACAGGTGACTGTTTTCTTACAGAAGTTGACAAACCTCAGAAGCTTCTGGATGAGATCAACAAATTCGTCCCTGCGGAAATCATCTGCAATGACGCTTTTTTTATGAGCGGAATTGATACCGATGATCTGAAGGACCGCCTTCGTATCTGCATCTTTCCACTGGATAACTGGTATTTTGATGACAGTCTCTGTCAGCGTACACTGAAGGAGCATTTTCATGTAAATACGCTGGAAGGGCTTGGTATTCAGGATTATGACAGCGGTGTGATAGCGGCAGGAGCACTTTTTCAGTATCTGAATGAGACACAGAAGACCGCACTTTCCCATATGGCATCGATCCGACCATATTCTGCCGACAAATTTATGCTGATCGACAGTTCGAGCAGAAGAAATCTGGAACTGGTAGAAACTCTCCGTGAAAAACAGAAGCGAGGTTCTCTTCTCTGGGTTCTGGATAAGACCAGAACTGCCATGGGAGCCAGAACTTTAAGAGGCTATGTGGAGCAGCCGCTGATCGATGCCGCAGAAATCCGGGAGAGACTGACGGCGGTAGAGGAACTGACACAGAAGCCGATGCTCCGTGACGAGATCCGAGAATATCTCAATCCTATCTACGATCTGGAGAGACTGATCAGCCGGATCAGCTATCAGTCCGCAAATCCGAGAGATATGGTTGCATTTGCTTCTTCTCTGGCAATGATCCCGTTTATCCGTCAGATCTTGGGTGAGTTTAAGGCACCGATCCTGCAGAAGATCTATGAGGATATGGATCCTCTTGAGGACGTCACAGATCTGATCCGGCGTGCGATCGTAGATGAACCGCCGCTGGCACAGAAAGACGGCGGCATTATCCGTGAAGGATATCATGCAGATGTTGACAAATACCGCCGCTCCAGAACAGACGGCAAGAAGTGGCTGGCAGAGCTGGAAGCCCGTGAGAAGGAACGTACCGGGATCAAATCTCTTAAGATCAAATACAGCCGTGTATTCGGATATTCGCTGGAGGTTACAAATTCCTTCAAGGATCAGGTGCCGGATAATTATGTGCGAAAACAGACACTGACCAATGCAGAGCGCTATATCACGCAGGAACTCAAAGAACTGGAGGATCTGATCCTTGGTGCAGAAGATCGTCTGTATGCACTGGAGTATGAATTGTTTGCGGATGTCCGTGATAAAGTCGGACAGGAGGTCCTGCGCATTCAGAAGACTGCCAAGGCAGTAGCTGCACTGGATGTTTTTGCCTCTCTTGCACTTGTTGCGGAAAAGAATAATTTTGTCAGACCGAAGATCAATGAAACCGGTGTCCTTGATATCAAGGGAGGACGTCATCCGGTCGTAGAGCAGATGATCGAAAACGATATGTTCATTTCAAATGATACATACCTGGATAATCAGAAAAAAAGAGTTTCCATCATCACCGGACCAAACATGGCAGGTAAATCCACCTATATGCGCCAGACAGCTCTGATCGTACTGATGGCACAGATCGGAAGCTTTGTTCCAGCAGAGAAAGCTAACATTGGCATTGTGGACCGTATTTTTACGAGAGTCGGCGCATCCGATGATCTGGCAAGCGGACAGAGTACCTTTATGGTGGAAATGACGGAGGTTGCCAATATTCTGCGCAACGCGACCTCAAAGAGTCTTCTGATCCTTGATGAGATCGGCCGCGGAACCAGTACCTTTGACGGTCTGGCAATCGCCTGGGCGGTGATTGAACACATCAGCAACACCAGACTCTGCGGAGCCAAGACGTTGTTTGCGACCCACTATCATGAGCTGACAGAACTGGAGGGAAAGATACCGGGAGTTAATAACTACTGTATTGCCGTCAAGGAAAAAGGGGACGACATCGTATTCCTTCGTAAGATCGTCAAAGGCGGTGCCGATAAGAGCTACGGTATCCAGGTGGCAAAGCTTGCCGGTGTTCCGGATTCTGTTATCAACCGTGCGAAGGAGCTTGTAGAGGAATTAAGCGATGCCGATATCACGGCAGCAGTCAAGGATCTGACTGCTCCGAAGAAGAAACAGAAAATTGTCTATGATCAGGTCGATATGGCACAGATGTCTCTTTTTGATACCGTTCAGGATAATGATATCGTACAGGAGATCAAGGAGCTGGATATGACGAATCTGACGCCTATGGAGGCCATGAATATTTTGTATAATCTACAGAACAAGATCAAAAACCGCTGGTAAAAGAGCGTACCATGGAATGAGGAGGCAGCCTTGAGAAAAATAGCAGTTTTGGACCAGAATACAATTGACAAGATCGCAGCCGGTGAAGTGGTAGAGCGTCCCTCTTCTGTTGTGAAGGAACTGGTAGAAAATGCGATCGATGCCGGAGCGACAGCTGTTACCGTAGAGATCACGGACGGCGGCAAAAAACTGATCCGCATTACAGACAATGGATCCGGTATGGAAGAAGAGCAGATTCCGCTGGCCTTTCTCCGTCACGCCACCAGCAAGATTGAAAAGGTGGAAGATCTGGAGCACATAGCATCTCTGGGATTTCGTGGCGAGGCACTTTCCAGTATTGCGGCAGTCTCTCAGGTGGAACTGATTACCAAGACACCGTCTGCCATCAGTGGAAACCGCTATGTGATAGAGGGTGGAATGGAGCATTCCCTGGAGGAACTGGGAGCACCGGAAGGAACGACTTTTCTGGTAAGGAATCTCTTTTATAACACACCGGCCCGGAGTAAATTTCTGAAATCGGATAGTACGGAGGCAAACTATATCCACACCCTGATGGAGCAGCTGGCACTTTCACATCCGGAAATTTCCTTTAAATATATTCAGAACAAACAGGTGAAGCTGCATACCTCCGGGAACTACAGTGTCCGTGATGTGATCTACAGCGTGTACGGAAGAGATATTGCAAAGGCACTTCTGGAGGTGGAATGGGAAAATTCTTTTATGAAGATCACCGGATTCGTCGGTAAACCGGAGATCGCCCGCGGAAACCGCTCATTTGAGAATTATTATATCAATGGCCGTTATGTCAAAAACAACATCATCACAAAGGCGATCGAGAATGCCTACAAAGGATTTCTGATGCAGCATAAATTCCCGTTTGTCTCTCTTCGGATGGAAATGGAAGGAAATGACTTGGACGTCAATGTTCATCCTGCCAAGAGGGAAGTGCGTTTTGCCAGAGAACAGGAGGTCTATGATGCTGTCTATGATACCGTCCATACCGCCCTGACCAGACGGGAAATGATCCCGAAGGTGACACTCGGCACAGATGAACCTGTGAAGAAAGAGGCGAAAGAAACTGTAAAATCCGCTGCAGTGCCGGAACCGTTCGAACAGAAACGAAGAGAACAGATTTACAAAGCTGGGGCGGCCAGATCTCTGGTTCGCGAAAGTCCGGTATTTACGCCTCTGGAGGAAACTTTTTTTGAGGGAACTCTCAAGAAAAATCAGGAACTGGATGAAGCAAAGAGCCGACAGGCAGCCGTACCGCCTTCCAAGCCAGAAAAAGAACCGGAAAAAAAGCCGGGAATAAAGCCGGAAATAAATACAGAAATAAGGTCAGAAATAAAGCCGGAAGAAAAGCAGCCAGAACTCAGGCAGCCGGAACCAGAACTGTCAGAGCCAAAACCTAAGCAGCTTGAGCTTTTTGAGGAGAAGCTGCTCTCTCCGCAGTCCAGAAGCCGCATCCGCATGATCGGTCAGGTGTTTGACACCTACTGGCTGGCACAGTTTGAGGATAAATTTTATATCATCGATCAGCATGCTGCGCATGAAAAAATCTACTATGAGCGTCTGGTCAGAAAGTTCCGGGAGCATTCCATAGATTCTCAGTATCTGACACCGCCACTTATTGTCTCCCTGAACATGCAGGAGGAGGAAGTCCTGAATGCAAACAGAGATTATTTTGAGAAGTTTGGCTTTGAGATCGAGCATTTTGGAGGACGTGAGTACTGTATCAGTGCAGTGCCGTCTAATCTGTATGGACTGACAGAGGAGGAACTTTTCCTTGAGATGCTGGATCAGCTGGAGAGCGATCACAGTAAGGATACTCTGGATATTTTTGCTTCAAGGCTGGCAACGATGGCCTGTAAGGCAGCAGTCAAGGGTAATAACCGCTTATCTATGGAGGAAGCGGAGAAGCTTCTGGATGAACTTATGACACTGGAAAATCCATATCACTGTCCGCATGGAAGACCAACGATCATTTCCATGACAAAGACAGAAATGGAAAAGAAATTTAAACGAATCGTATAGGAGTGTTTTATGAAAAAGCCACTGATCGTACTGACGGGGCCAACCGCAGTAGGAAAAACAAGTCTTTCGATCTCGCTGGCGAAGGCAGTAAACGGAGAGATCATCTCTGCAGACTCCATGCAGGTTTATAAAGGAATGGATATCGGTTCCGCCAAGATCCGCAGAGAGGAAATGCAGGGGATCACGCACTATCTGGTAGATGTGCTGCAGCCGGAGGATGAGTTTCATATTGTGAAATTTCAGGAAATGGCCAAAGCTGCCATGAAAGAGATCTATGTAAAGGGAAAAATTCCAATCCTGGTAGGAGGAACAGGATTTTATATTCAGGCAGTTACCAGGGATATTGATTTTACCCAGGCAGAACAGGAAACCTCCTATCGGGAGGAGCTGGAAGGCCTCGCCAGAGAAAAAGGGGCAGAATATCTTCATGAGAAACTCAAGGAAGTGGATCCCAAGAGTGCACAGAATATTCATGCCAACAATGTGAAGCGTGTAATCCGTGCCCTGGAATTCTATCATCAGAACAAAACACCGATCTCAGAGCATAACGAGGAACAAAAGCAGCAGGTTTCCCCGTACAATCTGGCCTATTTTGTCCTGAACGCACCGAGAGAGATTTTGTATGAACGCATCGATCAACGTGTAGATAAGATGATGGAGGAGGGGCTTCTTGAGGAAGTCAAGGCATTAAAAGAACGTGGATGTCATCGGGAAATGGTATCCATGCAGGGACTTGGATACAAAGAGATCCTGGCCTGTCTGGACGGAGAATATCCTCTTGAAGAGGCAATCCGCATCCTTAAAAGGGACACAAGGCATTTTGCAAAGCGCCAGCTGACCTGGTTCAGAAGAGAACAGGATGTGATCTGGCTGGATAAAGAAGCATTTCACTGGAATGAGAGTGAAATACTGGAATATATGGTGAATATACTCAGTGAACGAGGTATTCTTGAAAGAAATTAACGGGAGAGGAACAGATAAGAAATGAAAGAAATGTATGAACAGCTTGGGATTTCTTCTGAAGTCTACGATTTTGGAAAAGAGATTGAAGCATCTTTAAAGGAACGTTTTCAGAAATTTGATGAGATTGCAGAATACAATCAGATGAAGGTACTTCTGGCAATGCAGAAAAACAAAGTCAGTGCAGACTGCTTTCAGTCTTCTTCAGGGTATGGATATGATGATTTCGGCCGTGACACTCTGGAAAAAGTGTATGCAGATACGTTCCACACGGAAGCCTGCCTGATCCGTTCACAGATCACCTGCGGGACTCACGCACTTGCGATCGCATTGTTTGGGAATCTGCGTCCGGGCGATGAAATTCTGGCACCGGCAGGAAAACCTTATGATACCCTGGAGGAAGTGATCGGTATCCGTCCGTCCAGAGGTTCTCTTGCAGAATATGGTGTTACCTATAAACAGGTAGATTTAAAAGAAGACGGAACCTTTGATTACGATGCGATCCGCACTGCGATCAATGAAAAAACACGTCTTGTGGAAATTCAGCGTTCCAAGGGATATCAGACAAGACCTTCCTATTCTGTAAAGCAGATCGGAGAACTGATCGCATTCGTAAAGGGAATCAAACCGGATGTCATCTGTATGGTGGACAACTGCTACGGTGAATTTGTCGATACAGTGGAGCCAAGTGATGTCGGAGCAGATATGATCGTAGGTTCTCTTATCAAAAATCCGGGCGGCGGACTGGCACCGATCGGAGGCTATATCGCAGGAACAAAAGAATGTGTGGAAAATGCGGCAGCCCGTATGACCTGTCCTGGTCTTGGGATGGAAGTAGGCGCTTCTCTTGGTGTAAACCGTTCTTTCTACCAGGGCTTTTTCCTTGCCCCGATGGTGACCAAGGGAGCCTTAAAGGGTGCTGTTTTTGCAGCGAACATCTATGAGAAGCTTGGTTTTCCGGTTGTTCCAAACGGAAGCGAGCCACGTCAGGATATCATTCAGGCAGTTACGCTTGGTTCCCCGGAAGCACTGATCGCATTCTGTAAGGGAATCCAGGCAGCAGCACCGGTTGACAGCTATGTGGATCCGGAACCGTGGGATATGCCGGGATATGATAGCCAGGTCATCATGGCAGCAGGTGCCTTCGTGCAGGGCTCTTCCATTGAGCTTTCCGCAGATGGTCCGGTAAAACCGCCATATGCAGTTTATTTCCAGGGCGGACTTACCTTTGAGCATGCCAAACTGGGTGTTCTGATGTCGCTTCAGAAACTGGTAGAGAAAAATCTGGTAACTCTGCCTGTAAAATAAAGCAGGGACCGCGTTTTTTCTGAGAAGGAGTTATTTATGGATAAAAAACGACAGGTGATCATTGTCGGTGGTGGTGCATCCGGACTTACCGCAGGAATCATGGCAGCCAGAAACGGAGCCGCCGTCACGATCCTGGAACAGAACGAGAAGCCGGGACGCAAAATCTGTGTGACAGGAAATGGGCGCTGCAATCTGACAAACCAGGATATGTCCTGGAAGTATTTTCACGGAGAACATCCAGAGTTTGCAAAGAAGATCCTTGCTCAGTTTTCTCTGGAAGATACCTTAAGATTTTTTGATGAACTGGGAATTGTCGTGACAGAGAAAAAGGGCTGGCTGTATCCTCGTGGAGGGCAGGCGAAATATATTCCGGAGCTTTTGCTTCTCAGAGCTCGCACTCTCAAAGTAAAAATCAAGACCAGGGAAAAGGTCTTAAAAATCTATAAAGAACGGAATACCTGGAAGGTTCAGACCGAAGGCTGGACATATGAAGGTGATGCTGTCATTCTTGCAAATGGCTCCAAAGCTTCAAAGGTTCCGGGCTCTGACGGAAGTGGCTATGTCCTTGCAGAGGAACTTGGGCATTCTGTTTTAAGACCGCTTCCGGCACTCACAGGACTGAAGGCGAAGGGAAATTTCTTCTCTTCCTGGGCAGGGGTGCGTACGGAAGGTAAGGCGACGTTATGGATCGATGGAACGATATCTGACAGCGAAAACGGAGAGCTTCAGCTGACAGAGTATGGTATTTCTGGTATTCCCGTGTTTCAGATCAGTGGAGCGGCAGCAAGGGCACTGGATCAGAAAAAAAAGGTGTCTGTCACATTGAATTTTTTTCCGGAATATACAGAAACAGCTGTCCGGGAACTTCTTTTGGAAAGGGAAAAGAAATATCCGGAGCTTTCTGCGGCAGAGAGACTTCTCGGCCTGCTTCCGGATAAGCTGATCAAAGTCCTTCAAAAGCAAAAAGACCTCTGCATGGCAATGACGGCATTTCCGCTTGAAATAAAGGGAACCAGCGGATTTGAGCAGGCACAGGTCTGCACCGGAGGGGTAGATACTACAGAAATAAACCCAGAAACACTGGAATCCCTGTTTTGTCAGGGACTGTATTTTGCGGGGGAACTCCTGGATATTGACGGTCCCTGCGGAGGCTATAATCTGCAGTGGGCGTGGTCAAGCGGAGCAGTAGCAGGCAGATATGCGGCAAAGGAGCAAAGATGATACGGATCACACAGTTAAAGCTTTCTGTGAATCATACAGAAGTACAGCTTCAAAAAAAAATTGCACGGACGCTGAAATGTCCGGAGGGAAGTTTTTCATATGAGATTATAAGACAGTCTCTGGATGCCAGACATAAAGAAGACAAGAAATTTGTCTATACGGTGGATGTTGTCGTTCCGAATGAAAAACAGATATTAAAAAAAGTTCACAATAAAAATATTATGTCAACGGAAAAGAAGGAATACCAGTTTCCGAAACCGGGAAGTACCAGGCTCGTACATTCACCGGTCATCGTCGGAAGCGGACCGGCCGGCCTTTTTTGTGCCTGGTATCTGGCAAAAGCCGGCTATCGTCCTCTGGTTCTGGAGCGTGGTGAGCAAGCATCCAGACGAAAGGAGACCGTGGATCATTTCTGGAAGAATGGTGTCCTGAATCCTGATTCCAATGTTCAGTTCGGAGAAGGCGGTGCAGGAACTTTTTCTGACGGAAAGCTGAATACTCTGGTCAAGGATCCAAACGGACGAAACCATGAGGTATTGAAACGCTTTGTACAGGCAGGAGCCCCACAGGAGATCGTCTATCAGCAAAAGCCCCACCTTGGGACAGATGTGCTGATCGGCATTGTAGAAACGCTCCGCCATCAGATCGAGGAGATGGGCGGCAGCTTCCGCTTTGAGGCGAAGATGACAGACCTGCTTTTTGAAGAGGGACATCTGAAGGAAGTGGAAGTGAATGCTCAGGAGAAAATCCCGGCAGAGGTCTGCGTACTGGCACTTGGTCACAGCGCCAGAGATACCTTTGAGATGTTAAATCGGCGGGGAGTTTATATGGAACCCAAACCGTTTGCAGTCGGTCTTCGAGTGGAGCATCCGCAGAGCATGATCAATATGGATCTTTATGGAGAAGAGGAAAATGAATTCCTCGGTGCTGCAAGCTATAAGGTGACACATACCTGTGAAAATGGACGCGGAGTGTATTCTTTCTGTATGTGTCCGGGCGGATATGTCGTGAATGCCTCTTCGGAACCGGGAAGACTGGCAGTCAATGGCATGAGCTATCAGGCGCGTGACAGTAAAAATGCAAACAGTGCCCTGATTGTCACCGTGAGTCCTTCCGATTTCCCGGATGATACGCCACTTGGGGGAATTGCTTTCCAGAGAGATCTGGAACGTAAAGCCTGGGAGCTTGGAGAAGGCAGGATCCCTGTTCAGCTTTTTGGGGATTTCAGAAAAAATCAGGCAAGTACAGCCTTCGATGAGGTGACACCGCAGATGAAAGGTGGATTTGTCCTTTCCAATGTCCGTTCTATTCTTCCTAAGGCAGTCGGGGATTCCATCGAGGAGGGCATGCTTGCCTTCGGCAGAAAGCTTTCCGGATTTGACCGTGAAGATGCACTTTTGAGTGGAATTGAGAGCAGAACTTCTTCTCCGGTGAGGATTGTCCGCAGCAAAGAAGGACTATCTAATATAGAAGGAATCTATCCCTGCGGGGAAGGCGCCGGATATGCCGGAGGCATCACATCTGCTGCTATGGATGGCATAAAAGTGGCGGAATTCATTTGTGAAAAATTCAGAAATTTTTAGGAGGGAGTGTACATCTCCCTCTTTTTATGCTAAAATGAGTTTTGATTCTTCGGGGGTCTGATCTTGTTTAGAGAGCAAAAGGCAGACATATGAATCAAATTATGAAAGAAATACCGGAGTCAGAGCGTCCTTATGAGAAATGTATACGGGATGGAGAGGCAGTGCTCAGTGACAGTGAGCTCCTTGCAGTGATTCTGCGGTGCGGTACCAGGGGGATGAATTCTCTGGGACTGGCAAACGAAATCCTGAATCATATGGAGCATTCTTCCTACCCGGGACTGCTCGGACTTCTTCACAGCTCACTGGAAGATCTGAAGAAGATCCATGGGATCGGTACCGTGAAGGCAGTACAGCTTAAATGCATCGGGGAACTCTCCAAACGCATGGCGTGTGCGGCTGCAAGACCGGCACTTAGTTTTCAGAATCCGGACTCGATCGCAGCCTATTATATGGAGCGGCTTCGACACCAGGAACAGGAACTGATGATCTGTATGATGCTTGACAATCAGAATCATCTGCTGAATGATATTGTACTGTCCAAGGGAACAGTAAATGCGACACTGATCACTCCAAGAGAAGTATATCTGGAGGCACTCCGCTATCATGCAGTCAGCCTGATACTTGTACATAATCATCCTGGCGGCAATCCTGCACCAAGTCATTGTGACCGTGAGATCACGGAGAGGATCTTTAAAGCAGGAGAAATGCTTGGGATTTCTCTTCTGGATCATATCATCATTGGAGATCACAGATATGTCAGCTTCAGGGAACAGGAAATACTCGGAGAATACCTGAAATGAAGGGATTGTTTTATGCTTTTACGAAAAACGTACGGAATAGACCTGGGCAGCAGCACCATCAAAGTCTATTCCTTTTTAAAGAACAAGAGTTACATGGAAAAAAACATGGTGGCATCCAAGGGGCACACGATCATTGCCATTGGAAATGAGGCCTATGAGATGTTTGAAAAATCCCCGGTAAATATTGCGGTGAACTCTCCGATGACTTTTGGAATGATCGCCAATCTGGAACTTCAGGAGATTGCCCTGTACAGCATGATGAAGAAGATCGATAAATTTCTCGGGATCGGATCGGATATGTTTTTTTCAGTTCCGCTGGATATGACGGCGATTGAGAAACGTGCATATTATCATGTGGTAAACGGTCACTGGCTTCGTCAGAATCGGGTTTATATGGTGGAAGCTCCCATAGCGGATGCACTGGCCATGGGAATTCGAATGGAGAAGAATGAGGGAAGTATGGTCGTCAACATTGGTGCACAGAGTACGCAGTTTTCCATTTTGACGGACGGAAATATCATTATGTCCAGGAAGGTTCCGATCGGCGGCAGACAGATGAATGAAGCTATCTGTGCAGAGATACGTAAGCGTTATAATCTGCAGATTGGCACACGTACCGGTAAGCGGCTTAAGATTGCCATGGGACGACTGAACGATCAGCGAAAGGATGCCCGCAAGGTGGTCGGGATCGACAGTATTTCCGGCCTTCCAAGAGAGGAGATCATTTCCGGATATGTCGTGAACGCCGGGATCATGGACTGTGTGAATGCGATCGCGGCAGAGATGAAGATATTTCTGGAACGAATCCCACCGCAGATCGCTTATCATATTTCCAGAGAGGGAATCTATCTTACCGGTGGAAGTACACGTATTCCGTATATCGACAATTATCTGGCAAGCTATACAGGCGTATCCTTTAATTTATCGCCTTTCTACGAGAAGTCGACGATCTGTGGACTTGAGAAGATCATCAGGGATCGGGATCTTAGAAATTGGGCACAGCCCGTCAAACAACGTAAATTATAATTTTCTTAGGGGTATGATACATGAAAAACCTGAAAAAGAAATTTCAATTTCGAATACATTTAAAGAGTAAGCATTTATTGGTCATCATGACATTCTTCTGTGGCAGTGCGGTAGTATCGACGCTGGCCTCCGGCGTTACGTCGGAACCTTTGGCAGAGGCAGCAGGTATGATCGTGGTTCCGTTTGAGAAGAGTATCGATGGAATCGGAAGCTGGATCGGTGAGATCAGTCAGACCTTCCAGGACAAGCAGGAGCTGATCAACAAAAATCAGGAACTTCAGGATGCCGTGGATACACTGACGGAGCAGAACAACATTCTGATCCAGAATCAGTCGGAGCTTTCACGTCTTCAGGAATTATATAAGCTGGATGAGGAGTATTCTTCCTACCCAAAGGTTGCGGCAAGAATCATCTCCAAGGATCCTGGAAACTGGTATGATACATTTATGATCAACCGGGGAAGCAACGACGGCATCCGCGTAGATAATAATGTCATTTCCGGCAAGGGGCTTGTTGGTATTGTCACGGAGGTAGGCTCGAACTGGGCAACCGTCCGTGCCATTATCGACGACAGCAGCTATGTCAGTGTTATGACTGTGGGTACGGATGATAATTGCGTGGTGACAGGAGATCTTGAGCTGATCGATGAAGGCAAGCTGCGTTTTTCACAGCTGTATGACAAGGACGACAAGGTGACCGTGGGAGAACGTATTGTCACTTCAAACATCAGTGACAAATATGTGGAAGGTTTGTTCGTAGGTTATGTCAGTGAGCTCGAACTGGATACTAACAATCTGACAAAGACAGGTACGATCGTGACTCCTGTGGACTTTAAGCATCTGAAGGATGTTTTTGTGATCACGGTCAATAAGCAGGATGCTGTCGATAGCGGCAGTACTTCACAGGAGGATGCCGCAGAGACTGGTCAGGAGGGAACAGAATAATGAAGAGTAAGATTGTTCTTTTCTTTACGATCATTGTATGCTTCCTTTTGCAGTCCACGCTCCTCCAGAAAATAGCCATTGGCTCGATCACGCCGAATCTCTTGTTGATCCTGTGTGTATCTATGGGACTGATGCGTGGGCGTAAGAGTGGTCTGTGGACCGGCTTTTTCAGCGGACTGCTTGTGGATCTGTTTTATGGATCTGTATTTGGATTTTATGCACTGATCTATATGTATGCCGGTTTTTTCAGCGGTTATGCATTTCGTATTTATTATGATGATGATATCAAGGTGCCAATGGCACTGACGGCTATTATGGATCTCATTTATAATCTGGCCGTATATGGACTTCAGTTTTTCCTGAGGGGAAGACTTGGGATATTTAAATATTTATACAGGATTATCATTCCGGAAATCTTCTATACAGTTTTTCTGGCATTGATCGTATATAAAATTTTTTATTATATTAATCATCACTTTATGAATGCAACCAGGAAAGAAAGGGAATCTATTTGGGTACTAAAATAAAAAGAATATTCAAAAAATTTCAACTGAAACGAACCTCTGTACTTTTACTTTTATTTATCATGTTGTCTTTTGTCCTGATCCGACAGCTCTATCAGCTGCAGATCATACAGGGAGAGGATTATATTGATGAATTTCAGACAAGGACGACGAAAACGCGAGTCCTCAAAAGTACCAGGGGTAATATTTATGACAGAAACAATAAACTGATTGCTTCCAATATTCTGTCTTATTCTCTGACATTTGAGGATAATGGAAGTTATGATACCACCCGTGAAAAGAATCTGACTCTGAACGGAGTTGCCTATAAGGTTCTGCGTATCCTTGCAGATAACGGTGACAGTCTCTCTAATACATTCCATATCAAACTGGACAATGATGGAAACTATGTATTTGATATTGAGCCGGGATTTACCCTGAATCGATTTAAGGCGGATATTTACGGTCATGCGCTGATCGATGATTTGACAGAGGATGAGGCGGCTGCAAGTGCAGAGGATATTATGAGCTACTTAAGCGGCAGCAAGGGCTTTTCTATTGTTCTTTATGGTGACAATGCCTATACAACGGAAGAACTGAAGAAATATGGACTTCCGGAGGAACTGACCAGACAGGAGGTCCTCGACATTGCGATCATGCGTTATGAGCTGAGTACAAACAGCTTCCAGAAATATATGGCTGTTACGATAGCGACAAATGTCAGTGAAAGTACAGTGGCAGCAGTCAAAGAAAATCAGAATGAACTCCAGGGAATTGATGTGCTTGAGGATTCCAGTCGTCAGTATGTAGATGATGAGAGTATGGGACCGCTTCTTGGTTATACCGGAAAGGCATCTTCTGAGGAACTGGCGGCTCTTAAGAAGCAGAACTCAAAATATAAGAGCAGTGCAGTGATCGGAAAAGCCGGGATTGAGCAGTATATGGAACTGGAACTGCAGGGGACAGATGGTCAGGAAACGGTTACGGTTGATAACCTTGGTAAGGTTTTGAAGATCGACAGCGATACCACCGTCGAGCCTCAGGCAGGAAATGATGTCTATCTTTCTGTTGATGCAGACTGGCAGGCGGCAATCTACCAGATTCTGAAGCAGAGAGTTGCAGGTATTCTTCTGAACAAGATTGAGGCTGTTAAAGAGTTCAACTATGAAGCTGAGCAGGATGCAAGTAAGATCGTTATTCCAATCTATGATGTATACAATGCTCTGATCTCGAACAGTGTCATTGATATTGACAAGTTCAGTGATGAGAATGCATCGGATACAGAAAAAAATTTATACGCCAAATTTCAACAAAAGCAGCAGGAAGTTTTTGATACAATAACTAATAGGCTGACAATGGATAATCCACCGGCATACAAGGACGAATCCGATGAGCTTAAAGAATATCTTTCTTATATCTGTGATACCATTCTGAGAGATACACTTGGTGTGATCAAGAAGGATGCGGTGGATACTTCTGATGCAACCTATCAGGCATGGGCCACAGATCGCAGCATCAGTCTTAAGGATTATCTGAACTATGCTGCCAGTCAGAACTGGATTGACATATCGGTCATCTCTCCGAAAGAAGAATATCTGGATTCCAACGAGGTTTATACAACACTTACAGATTATATTACTGATTATCTCAAGACAGATACCGGATTCTCCAAGCTTCTGTATAAATACATGCTTATGGATGACCGGATCTCAGGACAGGATATCTGTCTGGTGCTGTATGAGCAGGGAGTACTCTCAAAGGATGATGCAAGCTACGCAAGCCTTGCATCCGGTCAGATGTCAGCATATGATTTCATGATCAACAAGATTGCCAATCTGGAGATCGAACCAGCACAGCTTGCACTTGCACCGTGTTCAGCATCTGCTGTCATTACAGATGTAAAAACAGGAAAAGTTCTTGCCTGTGTATCCTATCCGGGATATGATAATAACAAGCTCAGCAACAATATGGATACCAGCTATTATACAAAGCTTGCTCTGGATCAGTCGAGTCCGTTCTTCAATAAGGCAACGCAGCAGACAACGGCACCAGGTTCCACCTTAAAGCTTCTGTCTGCCGTTACAGGTATGATGGAGGGTGTTATCGATGACGGCACCTATTATGAATGTACGGGTAAATTTGATCTGGTATCACCGGCTATCTACTGCTGGAACCGTCAGGGTCACGGATCTCTGGAGATCAGAGGTGCGATCGAACAGTCCTGTAACTATTTCTTTAACATGGTCGGTTTCCTTGCAGGCAAAGATGCGGATGGTGATTTTTCTGAAACACTGAGTCTTTCCAAACTGCAGAAATATGCTTCGGAGTTTGCTCTCGATGAAAAAACTGGCATTGAGATTTCAGAAGCAACACCACATATTTCTGACAGTAAAGCAGTTCCTTCCTATATTGGACAGGGTAATCATCTGTTTACAACCAGCCAGCTTGCCCGTTATGCGACAGCACTGGCAACCTCGGGAACCGTCTATGACCTTTCACTTTTAAATAAGGTTACAGACTCCCAGGGTAAAATTCTCAATGAATACGCACCGTCTGTAAAGAATGAAATGAGTGATGTACCGAATAATGTGTGGGAAGATATTCACGACGGTATGCGAAGAGTGGTACAGACGCATGAGCAGTTCAACGGACTTGGGGTAACACTTTCGGGTAAAACAGGTACAGCTGAGCTGGATATTTACCATCCGAACCACGGTCTGTTTATCGGATATACAAACTCACCTTCTACGGGAGACGCGGAATATGCGATTGCTGTCCGTATTGCAAATGGATATACATCAGGAAATGCCTGCCTGACTGCAAATGATATTTTACAGTACATCTATGATCTGGCAGACGAGGATACAATTCTGACAGGTTATGCCTCCAGTGATACAAGTAATACTTCAAACGACTAAGGATATGTGCTGCGGCAAATATACAGAAGAGAATACCAGAGGTCTGGAACATATCTTTTCAGGAGGGTGCAGAAACATGGGTGAAGTGATAGTAGTTACATCCGGTAAGGGTGGAGTCGGCAAAACAACAACAGTAGCCAATATCGGTACTGGACTGGCGATGCTGGACAAGCGGACAGTCGTTGTCGATACGGATATCGGTCTTCGGAATCTGGATGTGATCCTTGGACTCGAAAATCGTATCGTATACAATCTGGTAGATGTCATAAATGGGAAGTGCCGCCTGAAACAGGCACTGATCAAGGATAAGAGACATCCGGAACTGTATCTGCTTCCATCGGCACAGACAAAGGATAAATCCGCTGTTTCTCCGGAACAGATGATCAAACTGACAGAAGAACTGAGAGAAGAGTTTGATTTTGTTTTTCTGGACTGTCCGGCAGGGATTGAGCAGGGATTCCGAAATGCGATCGCAGGAGCGGACAAGGCTCTTGTGGTCACAACCCCGGAGGTTTCAGCAATTCGCGATGCAGACCGGATCATAGGACTTCTGGAAGCAGATGGCATCCAGGATATTCATCTGATCATCAATCGGCTTCGTCCGGATATGATCGCACGTGGAGATATGATGTCAGTGGAGGATGTCGTTGAGATCCTTGCCGTGAATCTGATCGGAAGCATTCTGGATGATGAGCAGATTGTGATCGCTGCTAATCAGGGAGAACCTTTTTCGGGCAGAAATTCACAGGCTGAAGAAGAATATCGAAACATCTGCCGCAGGTTACTGGGTGAGGAGGTTCCATTTGCACCCCTTCATCAAAAAAAGGGAATGCTTCAGAGGATTGGAAACCTTTTTCATAAATGACTGCCTACAGACGGAGGGAGAGGATTCATGTGAAAGCTTTGTTTCAGTTCAAAAACCGCTCCGCAGAATATGCAAGAAACCGGATGAAGCTTCTTCTGGTTTCAGAGAGGATTGGCTGTTCCTTGCAAATGATGGATTTATTGAAGGACGACATGATCCATACAGTAAAAAAATACGTTTCCATAGATGAGGAAGGCGTTGTGTTCTGGATAAGTCAGGAACCTCCGGTCCTTCATGCAGACATACCGGTATATAAGAAAAGGGAATAAAATACAAAATGATTAAACAGTATAAATTACGATTTTATAATTTCAGACTGGTGCTTTTTCTTGTTGCGATCAGTGCGATCGGAATCATATTAGTCGGAAGTGCCAGAGATGATCTCAGAAGTAAACAGCTGATCGGTGTCATTATGGGTCTGCTGATCATGACAGCACTTTCGCTGCTCGATTACTCGTGGATCTCAAATTTTCAATGGATTTTGTACGGGGTCAATATTGTGCTTCTGCTGATCGTACGACTCTTTGGTGACTCTGCAAATGGAGCAGCCCGCTGGATTGATTTTGGATTCATTCGTTTTCAGCCTACAGAGCTGTCAAAGATCATTATTATTTTGTTTTTCGCCAGGTTCTTTATGGATCATGAGGAAGATTTGAACACGCCAAAGACACTGGCCAAATCTGTTTTGTTGCTGGCAGTTCCTCTTTTTCTGATCTTAGAGCAGCCCGACTTGAAAAACACACTTATGATGCTGGCTGTATTCTGTATTCTTATCTATATTGCAGGACTCAGCTATAAGATCATAGGAGGCACAGTTCTGATTCTGGTTCCTCTTATCATCATTTTTCTCTCGATAGTAGTTCAGCCGAATCAGAAACTGATCAAGGATTATCAGAGAAATCGAATCATGTCATTCCTTTACCCTGAGAACGACGAGTACAGTGATGATATCCAGCAGCAGAATAACTCCAAGACAGCGATCGCGTCAGGTGAGCTGATCGGTAAGCGACTGTCCGGAAGTGACGAGGTGACCTCAGTAAATAAGGGTAACTTTGTTTCAGAGAATCAGACAGACTTTATTTTTGCAGTTGCAGGAGAGGAGTATGGATTTCTCGGCTGCTCCCTGATCATCCTGCTTCTTCTGGCAATTTCCATTGAATGTGTCCGGATGGGGCTTCGAGCGAAGGATTTGTCCGGTAAGATCATATGCTGCGGAATGGCCAGTGTCGTCGCGCTGCAGAGTTATTTGAATATCAGTGTAGCTACAGGAATAGCACCGAACACAGGTACGCCGCTTCCATTTGTAAGCTATGGTCTGACCTCATTGGTAAGTCTTTATATCGGAATGGGACTTGTCTTGAATGTAGGTCTGCAGAGCAGTGCATATAATAAGGAAATTCGCAAAAATTCTATGAATCAGAAAGAGGATTACTTATGAAAAAAGAACAGCCATATGAACGCAGACGTACCGCAGATACAGCAAAATCTGCAAGGCCGCATACCTCATCAGGCAGAAGTGCCTCGGCAAACAGGAAATCGGGAAGGTCTGCAAGGCCGACAGGAGGTACTGCACATACTTCCGTAAGAAATGCACGTCCGGTCGCAGCATCACAGGCCCGCAGAAACCCGCCTTCCCGAAAGAAAAAATCGCGCAGAAGAAGTTTTCTGCCGGTCATAGCAGTGATACTTCTTGTCATAGCCTTATGCGGCGGTGGATACTATGTATTCCGAACAGGATTACCTGTTGGAAAAAAGGTACAGGCCTTTGATATCAATCAGGAATTTCAGTATCAGAACACACTCAGGACAACCTCAAGGGCGGTTTCGTTTGCCGGTGATCTCTGTGTTGTGAGTGGGGATCAGGCACTTGATTCGGTCACTTTGGAGGATGGGCAGGAGGGACTGCTTCTGAATCTTAATGACAAATCTGTAATGTACGCCAAAGGAGCCTACGATAAGGTTTATCCGGCAAGTATTACCAAGATCATGACAGCACTTCTGGCATTCACTAATGGGAATATGGATGATGTTGTCACAATCTCAGAGGAGAATGTCACTTTGGAGGAAGGTTCTCAGCGTGTAGGATTCCAGGTGGGAGATCAGGTCACAATGGATGAACTGGTTCACTGTCTGTTGGTATATTCCGGAAATGACGCAGCATCTGCGATTGCGACGCATATTGGAGGAACGACAGAGAATTTTGTTTCTATGATGAATGCGTATGCAGCTTCCCTTGGTTGTACAGGAACTCATTTCACCAATCCTCACGGTCTGCAGGATGAAAATCATTATACAACACCATATGATATTTATCTGATGCTGAAGGAGGCTCTGAAATATCCTGAATTTACAGAGATCACTCAGCTGGGAAGCTACACGACAAGCTATAAATACAGTGATGGTTCCGATGCGAGTGTAGCGCTGACTGCAACAGATCATTATCTTACAGGAGAAGCAACAGCACCAAAGGGTATCACGATCCTTGGAGGTAAAACAGGAACGACCAGCAGTGCAGGAAACTGTCTTGCCCTGTTGTGTCAGAATGAATATGGAAATCCATTTGTGTCCATTGTAATGGGTGCATCCACGAAAGAACTTTTGTATCAGGAGATGACATCCCTGTTGGAACATATCAATACTGTATAGTGAAGACAGCCTGGAGAACCTTAATAAATCCCGGGCTGTTATTTTTCAAGATGTAAATGTTATAGTATAATAAATACAAATAACACAAAATACATTGCGCTCCGCGCTTTTATCAACCAGCATAGTCAGCCTTCATCATCTGAACATCATGAAAGACTTGACTAACCCTGAAGTTTCCCTTATAGTTGATACGGAATAATAGAAAACTAAAGTTAAGGGGAAATCATAGAAAAATGTTATTTAATTCTTACATATTTATATTTGTTTTTCTGCCATTGGCTATTGGAAGCTATTACGGACTGCATAAACTTAAAAAACCTGTTTTAGCCAAAGTTTCATTGATTCTTATGTCATTCTGGTTCTATGGTTATTTTAATCCAAGCTATCTCTGGATCATGTGCAGTAGTATTCTTGTCAATTATCTATTGTCTCAGCTGCTGCAGCGCAAATGGCTTTTTGCACCTGAGAGAATCTCACTGCTCAAAAAGACTCTGCTTGGTATTGGACTTATCTTTAATCTTGGATTGATCTTTTACTTTAAGTATTATGATTTCTTTGTTGACAATCTGAACAAAGTTTTTTCAGCTGACTTTCAGCTGCGACATGTTGTTCTCCCGCTGGGTATCAGCTTTTTTACTTTTCAGCAGGTTTCTTACATGGTCGATTCCTATCGTGGTGAAACAAAAGAGTATAATTTTGCAGACTATGCATTATTTGTAACATTCTTTCCACAGCTGATCGCCGGACCAATTGTTCTGCATAATGAGGTTCTGCCTCAGTTTGAGGACAAGAACAACTGGAAAGTTAACAGTGACAATATGGCTCATGGGCTTTATATGTTTGCGGCAGGCCTTGTTAAAAAGGCCGTTATCGCAGATACATTAAGTGTGTCTGTCGCATGGGGATACAGCCATCTCGGAAATGATCTTACTTCCATGGAAGCAATTCTGACTATGCTGGCCTATACCTTCCAGATTTATTTTGATTTCAGCGGATATTGCGACATGGCAACCGGGCTTGGATATATGTTTAATATCCATATTCCAATGAACTTTAATTCTCCATATAAGGCTCTGTCAATTGTAGACTTCTGGAAAAGATGGCATCTGACGCTGACCAGATTTCTGCGTACTTATGTATATTTTCCACTTGGGGGAAGTCGTAAGGGAACCGTTCGTACCTACTTTAATATTATCATGGTATTCCTAGTAAGTGGACTCTGGCATGGAGCAAACTGGACCTTTATTTTCTGGGGCTTCCTGCATGGAATCGGTAATGCTGTCACCAGAATGTTCAAAAAACAGTGGGAGAGTATGCACGAGGTGATTCAATGGGCAGCCACTTTTCTGTTTGTAAATATCACCTGGATTTTTTTCCGGGCAGATTCTATTTCACAGGCGTTTACGTTTATCAAAAGAATCCTTGGCTTCAAAAATCTCAATGTCCGGGGACCTTTTTTGCAGACCTTCCAGTTAAAAGAATTTCATCTTATTTACAGCCATATTCCTGTATTGAATAAAGTTATGGCTTCCATCCGGGGTGTTGATGCACTGATCATGCTTGCCGGAATGTTATTCTTATGTCTTAATTTTAAAAACAATCAGGAAATGAAGTTTCGCCCGACAGTCTCTATGGCTGTTTTCACCGTATTCTGTATGGTATGGGGAATTTTTACCCTTTCAGGTGTGTCGGAATTTCTCTACTTTAACTTTTAGGGAGCAATAAATATTATGAACAGTAATAAATTTGTAAAAACAGTACTCGTCGGAACTGGTACCATGCTGGTTCTTATCGGCGGCATGACAGCAGTAATAGATCCATTTTTTCATTATCATAAGCCACTAGCACAGCTGGAATATCCTCTTGAACGAGGAAGAGAGCGTTATCTCAACAATGGAATCATCCGAAACTTTGATTATGATTCTGCAATCACCGGAACTTCTATGATGCAGAATTTCAAAACCTCTCAGTTTGATAAGCTATTTGATGCACATTCTGTCAAAGTGACTCTTACCGGTGATACATACTGGGCGATAGACGAGGAAATCCGGATGATTTTTCAGAATAAATCTGATATAAAATATATCTTCCGCTGTCTGGACTATAATAAGGTTTTTGATGACAAATCTGATTATAATTACGATAATGTTCCGACCTATCTGTATGATGATAATCCCTGGAATGACGTACAGTATCTCTTTAATAAAGACATTTTTATAGACAATACACTCGGTGTCGTGAAATATACCCTTCATGGACAGAAAATGCCTGATATGGATCAATACAGCTCCTGGGCAGCCGACCATCCGGTCGGTAAAGATTATGTCCTTCAGAATTACTCCGCACCAGCCAGATGTGAGGATCAAAAGGAATTCACAGAAAAAGAAGCTGAAATTGTCCGACATAATGTAGAAGAAAATGTTCTCGATATGGTAAAAGCACATCCTGAAACAACCTTTTATTTCTATACTCCACCATACAGTGCCCTCTGGTGGTATAAGACGAAATGTTCAGGGAATCTTAAACGCTATTTTCAGGCAGAACAACTGCAGGCAGAGCTTCTCCTGCAATACGATAATGTGAAGCTTTTTTCCTTCACAGATCTTTTTGATCTGACCTGTGATCTTGATAATTACAAGGATGATACACATTACAGCGAGCAGATCAGTGCGGATATCATGGACTGGATCCACGATGGAACATACCAGATGACAGAAGCTAACTATAAATCAAGGATAGAGAACATGACAGACTATTATCTTCATTACAACTACTCAAAATCGGGAATTCCTCTGGCACAGGAAAATTAATCTGCCGCAGACAAAACACCTCGACCATAAGAACTATAAATTTTCCTCCTTTTAGAAAATTTCACAAAAACTTGCAATTATCTATTGAAATTTGATACAAAATACACTATAATACAAACATATTAATTATCGTATTTGTTCAAAATTAATATCATATTGTGTCTAAGGAGGAAAACAGGATGGTTGAACTGATCGTAGGAAAGAAAGGCAAAGGCAAAACAAAAGTACTGTTAGACAAAGTAAACGGCGCAATTAAGGATGCGAATGGCAGCATTGTTTATCTGGACAAAAGCACCAAGCATATGTATGAGCTGAATAATAAGGTTCGTCTGATCGATGTTTCTGTATATCCGATCAAGAACGCCGATGAATTTGTCGGATTTGTATGTGGAATCATTTCTCAGGATCATGACCTTGAGCAGGTTTATCTCGACAGTTTCCTGACTACAGCTAAATTAGAAGGACTGGATGTTACCAGTACACTGGAGCAGCTTACTACCGTTGGTGAGAAATTCAATGTGAAATTCATCATCAGCATGTCTCTTGACAAAGAAGATATTCCGGCTGCATTCCAGGATAAGATCGTAACTGCATTATAATTACGGATTCATTAAATTTTACATAGGATGGAGAAAGAACTCTGTTAACTGCAGAGTTCTTTTTTTATGTTATTACAAGCACAGTTTAGGTTACATAATTATACTTATGTAACCTAAATGGAAATGAGCATTTTTATCTACATATCACCAAAGGTGATCTGGAATGGATTTTGACCAAGTCACTGTTCACAGTAACGATTTTATCATTTGACATCCCATCCCCAAACGTTTATAATATGACTGTCAATAAAATTAATTTACATTTTGCCGGAAAATTCAGTATTGATCATAACCGAATTCCTGGCAGAAAGTACGAAACAATTACAATATTTCTAATGCAAAGGCAGGTGAACAGAATGGATAGTTGTGATTCTCACGGGCGAAGTAGTAACACAGGATGGAAGAGAATAATAGTTTGTGATTTCATAACAGGTCACATTCTGTTTTAATCTTTATATTTTTTCTATTTTTTCTCTTTTTATCCTGTTTATCAAAATCCCTGAACACAATTTACAATCAAAACTAATTGACATTGACATGCTCTAAAAAGATCATGCCTTGTTTTGGTGTGCTCTTTTTTAAACAACAGTGAAAAGGAGAAAACAGGATGGAAAACAGAACACAGAATTATGCAAAAGAAATTCTGGATATCATCAAAAGCAATGTATCTCCTGCAGTTCTTTCCAAACGTCTGCAGGATTTCCATGAAAATGACCTTGCTGAGGTGTTACCGGAACTGTCTTCCGCAGAACGAAGCAAGCTTTACCGGATCTTTGATCTGGATACCTTATCTGATATTCTGGAATATACAGATGAGGAGACAGCAGTAACTTATCTTGAAGAAATGAATCTCAAGAAGGCTGCCGCAATTCTTTCCCGTATAGAGACAAATGTATTATCCGATATCCTGCAGCATTTTGACAAAGAAAAACGCAGACTTCTGATCGAACTTCTGGATGACGATGTACGTCATGATGTAGAAATGATCAATACTTTTGACGATGAAGAAATCGGAAGCCGGATGACCACAAACTGCATCATAATAAACAATCATCTTTCCGTAAAAGGTGCGATGAGCGCTCTGGTATCCCAGGCAGCTCAGAATGACAATATCTCTACGATTTTTGTGGTAAATGATAATCAGGAATTCTATGGAGCGATCGATCTGAAGGATCTTATCATTGCACGTCAGGATCATCCTCTTGATGAGCTGGTAGTCACCTCATATCCGTATGTATACGGAACTGCTCTGATCGATGACTGCATAGAAGACCTCAAGGATTATTCCGAAGACTCTATTCCGGTTCTTGACAATGATAATCGCCTGATCGGAGTCATTACCTCGGCAAACATTGTAGACCTGGTTGACGACGAGATGGGAGAGGACTACGCGAAATTCGCCGGTCTGACTGCCGAAGAAGATCTCCAGGAACCATTGAAGGAGAGTATGAAGAAACGAATGCCATGGTTGGTCATTCTCCTTGGTCTTGGAATGATCGTTTCTTCCGTTGTAGGTATCTTTGAGAAAGTAGTAACCAACTTACCGATCATCATGTGCTTCCAGTCACTGATCCTGGATATGGCTGGTAATGTCGGAACACAGTCACTGGCTGTAACTATCCGTGTACTGATGGATGAATCCCTCACCGGCAGACAGAAACTGGAACTTGTATTTAAAGAGATGCGTATCGGTCTGTGCAACGGCGGGCTGCTTGGTCTTATGTCCTTTGTACTGATCGGTTTATATATCTGGTTATTTAAGGGCAAAACTCTTGTATTTGCCTATGCTGTTTCCGCATGTATCGGATGTTCCCTGTTGCTTGCCATGCTGATTTCAAGTGCAGTCGGAACCTGTATTCCGTTATTTTTCAAAAAAATCCATATTGACCCGGCAGTTGCCTCCGGTCCATTGATCACTACCATAAATGACCTTGTGGCCGTTATCTCTTATTATGGAATGAGCTGGATCTTCCTTATCGAGGTTCTGCATCTGGCAGGGTAAATGACAAGGACGTGTAAAAATGACTTTTCATGTTTACACGTCCTTTATTATATTTCCTTCTCAATCCTCACGCAGCCTGACAGCTTTTGCAGCCTGGCGGCGTCTTGCATCATCAATTGCCGCATAGTGTTTTTTCGTAGTATTCACGTCTTTATGACCAAGAACATCCGCAACCAGATAAATATCACCTGTTTCCTGATAAAGTGTCGTGCCATAGGTACTGCGGAGCTTATGCGGCGTGATCTTCTTGGTAGTTGTGATCTGACTCGCATATTTTTTGACAAGATTCTCAACTGCCTGCACACCGATCCGACGACGCTGCGCAGAGTAGAAGAGAGCGTGCTCATGACCTTCCAGAGGAATGATGTTTTCACGGACTTCAATATAACGCTTCAGTGCTTTCTCAACCTCCGGACCAAAGTATACAACCATTTCATTCCCACCTTTTCGGGTGACCTTAATTCCATTGTTTTTGAAATCCACATCCTCAATATCAAGCCCCACACATTCCGAAACTCGAATTCCGGTTCCAAGCAGGAGAGTAACGATTGCCAGATCACGCTCCTTTGTCTTTTCATAATATACACGTTTCTGACCGGTCAGCTGATCCCCACAATGTTCAATGTAATCAAGCAGAAGAGCAACCTCATCTGTATCAAGCCGGATGATGCTTTTGTCATGGATTTTGGGAACATCGATCAATACGGTAGGATTTGTCTCGATCATTTCCCTTTTGTAAAAATATGCATAAAAACTTCGAAGTGCTGAAATTTTTCTTTTCAGCCCGCGTTCTCCATTGGTTTCTGTTTTGTCACCAGCCTGATAAACCTTAAGATATTCCTGATATTCCTCAAGATCAAGAGCCTTGATCTGATCCAGAACATCAACCGTAAAATCTGTCATTTTATAATCCTTAAATGCGGGATTTTCATCGAGAAGAAACTGGAAGAAAATCCGGATATCATATGCATAGGAAATTCTAGTTTTGGTTGTTGTCGTTGTGTCAATGGCACGAAAATAATCCCTGCAGAACGGAGGCAGCGTTGTAAGGACTTCTCTGAGACGCAGAATATTTTCAACATCTTTTTGTTCATGATAGGTTGTTTTTTTCTCCATAATAATTAAACTCCTTAATGATAAAATTGCCAAACAGCAGTTATCTCAATCTATACGACAAACCGTAGTTTTTCATATAGATAGATGTAGATTTCAGCCAGCACCGTAGATTTTCATTTTCAGCCTTTATTCTTCAAATTCCGCTGTTACAATAAATCCTCTCGGTGTATGTTCAATTTTTTTGATCACACCTGTTTTGGCTTTGATACGTTCAGAGTTTTTGTAACATCCGGACATTGCAACCGCCGGTTCAATAATATAACTGTAATTCATATAGGACTGAAACTCTGAGATCTCTACAACATCGCCGACCTGGATCAGTCCCTGACGTTCCATTTTAAATTGTTCCTGTCGCATAAAAATCCTTCTTTCTGTATTTATTATTCATTTTCCGGAAGATCCGCCCTTAATTTGATCATACTTCGAATACTTCTGGATGTTTCATCTATATAATCGCGTTTATAGCGCTTCAGATTATCCGGTGTGATACCCATTTCTTCTGCAACCCCTGTTGTGTCGGCACCGTACGCAAACATCGTATAGATACAGGAATTACGAAGCTGCTGTGCACTGTAGTTATGGATTCCTGCCTTTGCGGTATATTTTTTCAGCATACGGCTGATATACATGGTATTCAGCTGATTTCCATATTTATTATAAAACAAATATTCGTTCGGTTCACGTTCTGACATATACAACTCCAGAATTTTATAGACATCCTCCGGAATAAAATTAGCCTTGTCGCGTTTTGACATAAAGGCATAGGCTCCATTATTATACAGGCAGATATTTTCCGGCTTCATGTCGATGATCTCTGTAGAAGAAAAACCCATACGGTAAAGCAAAATTACGATACAATATACCATGTGATTTTCCTGTGCAGCTACAAGCAGCCTGTCGATATCCTCAACAGGAACTGCATTTGCATACATACTGACTTTCTGAACTTTTTTGACATAATCTGCAAAATGATTCGTATAATTATCACTAACACCAAATTCCAGGCGATTCTCATAGATATAATTTGCCAGTGAATTCAGTTCTCTGATCTTTTTGGCACAGGTACTCGGCGCCAGTGCCTTCTCTTCTGTTTTCTTTTCAAGATTTCTGTAAAATTCTGCTACATCTTCCGCATGAATATCCAGGAAATCTTTCTTCGTAAACCTTATAAATTCCAAAAAATCACTCTGATAGGATGCAATACTTTCTTCCTGGAACTGTCTGATAAAATGCTTCCATATTGTTCTGGTCTTTTCGCTAAAAGGATAATTTTCCATGAATGCCCTCCTTTCCTGATTACGCGAAGCATATGTGGGGTTTGTTATGTGTTTTTATATACTATAACATAAAAAGAGAAGAACTGCAACTACAGCAGTTCTCCGTCTTTAATTACTTTCTGAACATGAAGTTCCTGATCCATCAATACGATATGTGCCTTCTTTCCTGGACAGATCGAACCATATTCTGCATCAATTCCAAGACTTATGGCCGGATTGATCGTCGCACAGGCAACTGCCGTTTCAAGCGGTATTTTCATGGTTTTAACCGCTGTTTTCATGCAGTCCATAAGATTCGTCGCCGAACCCGCTATCGTCCCATCTGAGGCCAGTGTAGCGCGATTTCCGACCACATTCACATCCAGCCCTCCAAGAGTATATGAACCATCCGGCATTCCTGTCGCCCGCATACTGTCACTGATCAGAATCATCCGATCTTCCCCGAGCATCTCAAAGGTTGCACGTACTGCTGCCGGATGAATATGCACTCCATCACAGATGATCTCAGCCATCACATGCTTACTGTCATACACAGCTCCGATCACCCCCGGTTCCCTGTGTCCAAACGGAGGCATCGCATTATAAAGATGCACCGCATGATCTGCCCCTGCCTCAAAAGCCTTCATTGCCGTATCATAATCCGCATTTGTATGTGCAAGAGAAACATTCACACGATCTTTGACTGCCCGGATAAAAGAAACAGAATCCTCGCTCTCCTCCGGAGCGATCCCTATAAACTTTACCAGCCCATCTGAGGCCCTTAAGAAACGGTCACAGACCTCCGTATCACACGGGATGATATTCCTCTCATCCTGAGCGCCCTTCTTGATACGGCTGATAAAAGGACCCTCCATGTTGATACCGACAAGATCTGCCTCCTTCTTGCTGTGCACTCCGTTTTTGTAGGCTGCTGCCACACAAAGGATATGCTCCAGCTCCTCCACCGGAAGTGTCATCGTTGCCGGTGCGATCGCAGTCACCCCCACAGAAGCCTCATACTCCGCAATTCTTTTAAGAGCTCCCCTGTCACCGTCACAGAAATCATCCCCCATACAGCCATGAAAATGCAGATCAATAAGCCCCGGTATCGCATACATTCCCTGTCCATCCAGGATTTCCTCTCCATCTGCTGCCGGACAATTTCCCTCTGTATAAACCTCGGCGATTCTGCCGTCCTTTATGACGATCCCGCCATCTGTAAACTTTTTATCCTCTGTAAAAACCCTCACATGATCAAGAATCATTGTTCCTGCCTCCCATTCTTATATAACAAAACAATTCGTGCTGCTGTTCACTGTATTCGAAATAGTTACAACAATTTTTTATAAAATATGTTCATCCAGAATAACCGTAAACGGTCCGTCATTGATCAGAGAAACCTTCATATCCGCTCCAAAACTTCCATGCTGCACAACCGGAACCGTTTTTTTCGCCTCTGCGATCATATATTCATATAAAGCTTCTGCCTCTGCCGGGTCCCCCGCCTCAATAAAGCTTGGTCTGTTTCCCTTCTTACAGTTCGCATACAATGTAAACTGAGAGACCAGAAGCACTTCTCCGTCCACATCCTTGAGAGAAAGATTTGTCTTGCCGTTTTCGTCTTCAAAAATACGAAGTCCCAGCAGTTTTTTAAGATATTTATCCGCAATTTCTTTTGTATCTTCCTTCCCGACACCGACAAACACCAAAAGTCCTCTGTTTATCTTTCCTATACTCTGTCCATCCACCTGTACTTCTGCCTGAAGTACCCTCTGTACAACCAGTTTCATAAAATTTCTCCTGTTCTCTCTTTTGTTTTTTCGTTTTATTATACACACCAGAAACAGATCTTCACTTTCTTTCCTTCCGCCTCCAGTGCATCAATCAGCTGCAGTGCCAGTTTCTTTTTCTTCTCACGCTCAATATGAAGTGCTGTATAATTTTCATTTAAGGCATTTCCAAAAAAGAAATTTATCTCCGTGGCCTCTGCGAACAACACCCGAAACAATTCTGCTGCCCCGTCCTTCTTTTTGATGATACGATTATAGCACAGTCTGTTTTCTTTAAACTCCTCATAATAATCAATCACCTTCTGAAGAGTCAGAAGTCCCTCTGTCACAAGATCAATTCCTTTGATCTTGGACATGGCAGGAACCTCTTTCGTTCCGGAATCCGCAATCCCGATCACCTTTTCCTTCAGATAGTCTGCAACCAGCTTTGCTGTAGTTCCTCCGCATACCACCCGCATCCCTTCCTTCTGAAAAAAGGTTTCAAAATAGCTGCGGTCATCTTCACGGTCCGCCGGAGGACCAACCATAATATTGACCACATTTTTCTGCATTCCTGTCAGAGTCAGTACCGTAAGGTCATCGTCTGTCTCGTCCAGATTCAGATCCTGTCCCGCGTTTGCGATGATCGACGACATCTCCTGGGCACTCATTCCCTTTCGATAACGCTGTTCACAGAATTTTACTACTTCTTCCCGTCCCCAGCCGCCATAGGTAGTTTTGCCCATTCCGGCATTAGTGACACCGTCACTCATAAGTATCAGCATATCTCCTGTCTGAAACCGCAGATAACTCTGATGAATCTCTTTCTCTCCAAAGATAAGGATCTCCCTTTGATATTCTACATTTTTTCCGTTCCGCAGCAAAACAGCATCCGGATTATCATACTGCAGCAGACAGATCTCATCATCTTTTGCCACCAACACCGTAAATGTAGCATAGGCCAGATTACGGACACTGCATATCGGAAGCGTATCCGCAACAGCCTTTACTGCGGTCTGGATATCCATATTCCTTGCGATCATGATACTAAGCATCTGGGCTGTCAGCGTAGCCAGGATATTAGCCTTTACACCACTTCCCAGTCCGTCTGAGAGCACCAGTACCGTAGAATCCTGGTCTGTGATCACCGTATAGTAATCCCCACAGATTTTTTCTTTCTTTTTGTTCAGACTGACCCTTCCAAATCCCGTAGGGATCTCGCCTATCTTTTGTATCGTTTTGTATCTTTTCTCTTCCATCTTACTTTATCTCCTGCAGAATGGTCTGTTTCAGTTCCTCAATGACCACCTTGGTATCTGCTGCCGTTTCTCCCAGAAGACTGGCAATCTCATGTACGATCCGAAGCTGTTCCTCTGCCAGCTTATCGGCCATCCGAACCGCATCTGCCTTGGCACGGTTTTCCCTCTTTTCCCGCTCCTTTTCCTTTGTTACATCCTTCATGATGCACAGGATCAGTTTATTCTTTCTGTCATTGGTCAGTACACGTTCTATATATCTCTTCTGTTCTCCAAGATAAATGCAGTCCTGTATGATCTCCCTGTTAAAAGCGATCATATTTATCATAGAATAATCATCCATGATCTCCCCTACCGGCTTTCCAAGAAGATGCTTCTTTCTGGAAATATCAAACAGATCCTGTGCTGCTTTATTCATCTGTATGATATTAAAGTCGTAATCGATGGTAACCAGCAGTCCCGGCATGGCATCAATGATGATATTGGCATAGTTTTCCTGTTTTTCTCTCATATAAGGAATGCACATGGACACCTCTGCCTTGCCCTGAATAACGGCGATCGCCTTTGCTCTGCAGGTATCATAACCACAGGCGCCACAGTTCAGCTCGTCTTCCTTTGTATATTTACCCATTTCATGCAGAACATGTGTAAATTGTTCTTTTGTGATTGCCTTTCCGGGATACAGTTCCTCCTGTATAAACCTTCTTTCCGGTATCTCCGGCACCTCCATATGATAATCCTTCTGATAATCCGGCTCTCCATCCTCCATGGAAAGCTCCTTTATGGCAATGAGTGCATCCAGAAGCTTTTTCTCCTGGTTCAGAGAGTATGAACCGCCACCGATGCAGCCATTTGTACAGGCATTCATTTCTATGAAATAATCCTCATATTCCCCTGTCTTTAGTTCCTTAAGGATCTTTTTGCATTGCTCTATACCGTCTACTGCCAGATATTTCTGTCCCTCTACAGGCTGCATTGCCTGGATCAGCCCTCCACTTACTGCAGTCATTCTGGAAAGATATACCTCTCCTTTTTCTCCCGTACTTCGCTTTGGCTTCTCAGAAACATCCTTCATCCAGTTATTCAGTTCCCGGAATGTGATCACATAATCCATCTGTGCCTGACCTTCTTCTGCATCTGCCATCACTGAGATACACGGACTGATGTATACCAGAACAGCATCCGGATACTGCTCCTTGAGATAGACCGCATGCATCTGTTTGATAGAATAAACAGGCATCAGATGCTCTGTCAGATGCGGATATTTCTTTTCTATCAATCTCACGACCACCGGACAGTTAGATGATATCCGCATTGTCTTCTGCTGCTGGTTCTTCAGAAACTGCGTATATTTTTCCTTCATCATAGCCGCACCCTCTGCTGCATCAACCACCTTACAGAAGCCCATCTTCTTAAGACACTGTTCCAGATCATCAATGCTTTTCCATCCATATCTAGCAAAATACGCCGGATGTACGGACGCGATGACCTTTTTCCCGGAAGCGATCACTTTCTGGATGTCCGGGATATCATTGTGCTCAACCTTTGCATGCTGAGGACAGACAGCAATACATTTTTCACAGAGGATACACTGTTCTTCTATGATCTGTGCCTGCTGGTTTGTTACCTTGATCGCCTTTACAGGACAGTTACGAATGCACTTATAACAGTTTTTACAATTGGCAGTACGAAACTGCAGGATTGATGTGTGATTCATGGTGATCTTCCCCCTAAGTCATTAACCTCTTTCGTGGAAACAGCATTTTTTATCTGTATCCCGGACAAAGCGAACAAGTCCTCTGACACACATCAGAGGACTCACTTTCAAATTTTATTTATTTTTACTTTCATCAAAAATCTTGATTGCTTCTATGATTGTTTTTACACTGTTTTCGATGCCAAGCTTACCACTGTCAACACAGAGATTATAGCTCTTGGCAGCTCCCCACTTCTTATTGGTATAATAATTGTAGTAGCTTGCACGGCTCTTATCTGTCTTGTTGATCATATCCCTGGCTTCTTTTGGCGATTTATTGTGCTTTGCGGCAATGCGGCTGATACGGCAGTCAATATCTGCATGTACAAACACGCTGAAGCAGTCCTTCCAGTCTGCCAGTGCATAATCTGCACAGCGGCCTACCATAACACATGGACCCTCATCTGCCAGCTTCTTGATCGCATCAAACTGTGCCAGAAATATCTTGTGATTCATCGGCATATCCGAAAATCCTGCTGAAGAATATCCAAAGGAGTAAGTATCCATAACCAGAGAATACAGAAAACTGTTTGTCGGCTTCTCATCATGATTCTCAAAAAGCTCCTTGCAGATGCCACTGTCGTTTGCAGCATGCTCCAAGAGCTCCTTGTCATAACACTTGATTCCGAAATACTTGGCGATCTCCTGCCCGATCTGTCTTCCTCCACTTCCGTATTCACGTCCGATTGTAATGATTGAACTTGTACTATTCATAAGCTGTACACTCCCTTCTGCAAAACTATAAAACTATTATACATGATTTTAATAAAAAATGCCAATTATTTGTTACTGTAGATGCTTATTTTCGCAATTTTTCCAGTAGTTTCTCAAAATATTCCGGAAGCGGTGCAGTAAATTCCATATATTCTCCGGTTGCAGGATGACGGAACCCAAGGATCATGGCATGAAGAGCCTGTCCCTGCAGATGATAGGGGTTTTTGGATGAACCATAGACCGTATCCCCAAGCAGCGGATGCCCCAGGCTCGCCATATGCACGCGGATCTGGTGCGTACGTCCGGTTTCCAGGCGGCATTCTATATACGTTGCATTCCCAAAACGCTCCAGCACCTTATAATGGGTCACGGCTTCCTTGCCGTTCTTATGATTGATGGCCATTTTTTTACGGTCGATCGGATGCCTTCCGACAGGAGCGTCCACCGTTCCCTCGTCTTCCTTAAGATTTCCCTGCACAACTGCACGGTATCTTCGCTTAATGCTGTGTTCCTTGAGCTGCTCTGCAAGGTCTCTGTGGGCTCCGTCTTCTTTACAGATAAGAAGCGCCCCTGTTGTATCCTTGTCAATCCTGTGCACAATTCCGGGTCTTAAAACGCCATTGATCCCGGAAAGGTGTTCCCCGCAATGTGCCATAACCGCATTTACCAGAGTGCCCTCCATATGTCCGGCACTTGGATGTACCACCATATCCTTGGGTTTATTCACTACCAGAAGCCATTCATCCTCATACAGGATATCCAGAGCAATGTCCTCCGGCTGAATGTCAGGAGTCTGCATATCCGGCACCTGAAGCATGATCTCATCGCCTGTCTGCGTCTTATAGTTTGCCCTGACCGCCTTCCCATTTACAGAAACCATCTGTTCTTTCAGAAGCTTCTGAAGGTATGATCTGGAAAAATCCGGACATACATCCGCAAGATAACGGTCAATGCGAACTCCGGATCTCTCTGTATCCGCAACAAATTTCATTATTTCCATAAATTATTTATCCTTTTTATTTCTGTACAGAAAATCAAAATCTTCATCTTTATATTTAAAGATAACCAGAAGTACCAATGCGATCCCACCACAGACCACATAAATGTCCGCAATATTAAACACCGGAAAATCAATCAGTGAGAAATAAATAAAATCCACCACATAACCACAGCGCAGTCTGTCAATAAAATTCCCGACAGCTCCGGAAAACAGTACGCCTCCTGTGATGACAAGCGGCAGATAATATCGATTCTTTGGAAGTCTGACAAAAATCCAGACCAGTGCAATGCAGAACAGGACGCAGATTCCTATAAACAGAAACTGTCTGCCCTCAAGCATTCCAAACGCCATCCCCCGGTTTTCCACATAGGAAAGTTCCAGCACTCCCGGGATCAGAGGTATACTGTCCTGATGTCTCAGATGCAGAAATGCCTCATGCTTGGTGAACTGATCCAGAAAAAGCAGAAGCAGGATCAGACTGCTCCAGAGCACTGCTGCCATTCCCGTCGAAAAGGTATTCTGCTTTTTCATTTAAGAATCTCCCTGATACCGGCAAGCATCTCCTCATCACTTACTGTATGATCGATAAAGCTGCCTCCGATTCCCTTCATCAACACAAACTTGACCTGTCCCTGTTCCATTTTCTTGTCTTTTCTGGTAGCGGCAAGAACTGCGGTCTCCTCCAGACCATCCACATGAATCGGAAGTTCATACAGAAGACAACCCTCTTTGATCTTGTTGTATTCATCCTCTGTAAGGAGTCCTCTCTGGTATGAGATATAAGCAGCTGCCACCAGACCGATCGCCACACACTGTCCGTGCAGGAGTCTGAAATCCTTAAGCTTCTCCACGGCATGTCCGATCGTATGACCCAGATTCAGAAGTGCACGTTCTCCCTTTTCCTTTGGATCACGTTCTACCACACCCGCCTTGATCTCACAGCAGCGGCGGATCATCCTTGCCAGGGCTTTGGTATCCAGTACACGGATTGCTTTATGCTCAGCAAGTACATACTCATAGAAATCAGCGTCGCAGATCAGTCCGGTCTTTAAGACTTCTCCCATTCCACAGGCAAACTCTACCGACGGCAGAGTTCTCAGTGTATTCATGTTCATATAGACCAGACGCGGCTGATGAAAAGCACCGACCATATTTTTATACTGATCAAAGTCCACACCCGTCTTGCCCCCGACACTGCTGTCTACCTGGGAGAGAAGAGTCGTCGGAATCTGGATAAAGTCGATCCCGCGAAGATAAGTAGCCGCTCCAAAGCCTGAGAGATCACCGACAACACCCCCGCCAAGTGCAACAACAAGACTCTTACGGTCAAGCTGATTCTCGATCAGTGCCTTGTATAGCTGCTGTACCGTATTCAGATTCTTGTTCTTTTCACCCGCTTCAAAGACAAAAACAGAGACCTTTGCTGCTACTCTTGTCAGAACACGCTTTACTTCTTCTGCATAGAGAGGCTCCACATGCGTATCCGTTACAATGCAGAGGTTCCGTCCTTCCAGTCCTTCTGTCCGTATCGCATCCTTTAGTCTGTCAAATCCCTCTTCAAAATAGATCGGATAATAAAATTCTCCACTTCTTTTTACCTGTAAAATTTCTTCTGTCATTTCTGCCTCCTGTGATATTTACTGGTAACGGCGCAGCCTGACACTGTTCCGCCCTTTTTTTGTCTGCCGGGAAACTCCGTCAAAGATAAAACGGCCTCTGCCGCGGACTGATATGATATCTCCCTCCTTCGGCTCATAGCCATTGGAAGTCACCAGCTTTCCATTTACAAATACCTGTCCATTTTCAATAAAAGAAACCATACTGCTTCTGGAGGCCTGAAACGCAAGTGCGATCAGTGCATCCAGACGGACGGAAGAACAGGTTCCTGTGACCGGCATAAATGCAGGCTCCGGGTAATGTTCCGGATTATCCACTGCCGACAGTCTGACTGCGGTGTGCCGGACCCTGTCAAGATTCTCGATGAGAAAATCCGCGATCTTGTTATGACAGAAAATCCATGCGACATGATCCTGTATCAGAATATCCCCGATCACAGAGCGATCGATCCCAAGATTGAGTATCGCACCCAGATAATCCCTGTGACCCAGATCCTCCGAAAATTTCTTTGCCTTTGGTTCTGCCTTAAGACAAGTGATCGGATATTCCCAGGTAAAAGCAAGAGCATCAGGATGAAACGCTATCATCTGACGCTCTGCTTGCTCATAACCGCCGAAGCCTTCCGCCACTACACCAGGAATCTGATTCTTTCGGTTGTTTACAATATTTTGTTCGTTTAAATTAAGGAAATCCGAAAATGTGACAATGTCTCTCCGATAGGAGAGATTTGCCAGTTCCCGGATTCTCTTAATGAAAAATTCTTCTTTTTCCATATTTATCAATAACCTGCTCTTACAGACGGAGTGGAAGAACTTCCAAGGATATTCTGAAGATCCCCTGTAATATCCACACCTTCCGGTCCAAGAATAAAGATATAGCTGGATACCTTCTGAAGGCTTCCGCCCAGAGAGTAGCATGCACCTGATGTAAAATCGATGATTCTCTGTGCAAGCTCTACGTCAATTCCCTCCAGATTCAGCACAACAGTAGATCTGTCAACAAGGGTATCCGCGATTTCACGGGTATCTTCCATAGAAGAAGGTCTGATCACACAGACTTCCATATTTACCGGAATGTTGGCTTTTCTGCTGCTTCTCATCGGTGTGATCTTGGAAGAAGTACGAACCGGCTTGTCCTGACGTACTGTCGCAGAAGCTTTCACGGATGCTTTCGGTGCAGGCTGCTTTGTCTCAGCCTTTACCGGCTCCTCGATCTCATCTTCCTCGTCATCATCCAGGAAATCGTCCTCGTCTTTCTTCTTACCGAATTTCTGAAAGAATTTCTTTACCGGCTTCTCTTCATCGTCATCATCCAGGAAATCATCTTCGTCGTCTAAGATATCATCATCTAAGAAATCCTCATCATCATAATCATCATTCAGCTTTACAACATCCAAAAGTTTATCTAAAACGCCCATCTTATTCTCCAATCTTATTTGTCCTGTGCCTGCTTCGAATAATCTCGCTCACCAAATATTCCAGTCCCAACACGCACCATTGTAGCGCCCTCCTGCACAGCGACCTGATAATCCCCGGTCATTCCCATGCTCAAAACACTCATAGTAACATTATTAATGTTTTTGGCTGCAATGTCAACACTTAATTTTTTTAATTGACGAAAAACTGGTCTGTTTTCTTCTGGATTTTGTACATAAGGTGCAATTGTCATAAGTCCCTGTATCTTTATATGCGGAAACTCTGCGACAGATTCCACCAACGGAAGAACTTCCTCCATCTTAAGACCGAATTTTGTTTCTTCCTGTGCCACATTGACTTCAAGAAGGATCGGGACACATACATCATGCTTTGCCGCTTCCTGCTCGATCGTCTGGGCAAGTCTCAGAGAATCTACCGAATGGATCATGGATACCTTATCCACAATGTATTTTACCTTATTTCTCTGAAGATGTCCGATCATGTGCCACTGAATATCCTCTGGAAGCTGCGGATATTTATCCACGATCTCCTGGACCTTGTTCTCACCAAACACTCTTGCCCCTGCATCATAAGCCTCCAAAAGCATAGGCACTGGCTTTGTCTTACTGACAGCAATCAGCGTTACTTCTTTCGGATCACGCCCTGATACCTCACATGCCTCCTGTATGTTTTTTCTGACCTGATTCAGATTTTCTGTTATCATAAATATCAGCCTCCCTGATTCATATAATCTTTTAATGTAACTGTTCAGTACCCTCACAGTTACGAATCAAAATGCATTCCAATCAATACAAAATTTCCTGTTCACTTACCTTATCGGCATTTCTCACAATATGATCATATCTGGAAAGTCCGTAACGTGTTTCTTTGGATACAACCGCATATTCCTCATTCTGATCAAGAATCTCAATCCGGCGAAATACTGCGTACCCCTGATTGATGCAGTATGTTCCCTCAAGAACTCCAACCTCCCTGATCACATATTTACTCTGATCTTTGGGGTTGACTGCCACATCTCCTTCTTTGAAATTACTCATGTCAATATAGTAAATACTTTTGGAAGTTTTTTCATTGTCGTCTGCTTCCTGCGTGTCTTCCCCGTAAATCGTTGCCTTGACAAAAGTCTGGGAAGCATTCCCGTTCTTGTCTGTCTTCTGGATCATCACTCCAACCTCCTGAGAATCGTTGGTTGTCAGATACTCGGAAGGAAGTTTATAAAATTCTTTGGTTACAACCGATGACAGTGGGATCTTAAGCCCGGTAACTGTATTTGTTACCAGTTCGATTTCGAGGAAACGATCCGCAGCATAACGGATCAGACCTTTATTAAAATCTATCTTTCCATATTTGGCCTTATCGATCTCTACAATACTGAAATCTCCGCTCTGCGTCATACCGTCCTTCAGAAATTTGACTCTGACAGAAGTACGGTCTTTCAGCTTCGCTGCCTGCTTACCGCTGAGAGGGATCAAAAGACTCCAGTTTTCATCTGTCACCAGCGTATACATCGTATCTCCGGCACTGACAGTTCCCTGATTCTTAAGATCCGTCTCCACATAGGCATTCTGATCGAAATCCTGTGCTGTCAGATCATTCAGGGTCTTTCCCTCATATCCATCCACGCAATACAGTACAACACCATCCGAAGCTGCCTTATTCAGAGTCTGACCAGCATAAGATACCGGTGCCGGAGTAGGAGAAACAGTACTGTCCGCCTCTTCGTCCGATGAAGTCACAACAGAAGTACTTCCTGGAGCCGTTGCATACTGGAGGATATCACCCTCAAGTTCATATTTAAAACTATAGGTACTGTTAAAATTACTGGAACTGAATCCCTTTGAAAAACTAAGCATGTTATTTCGGATCTGAGATAACTGCTCTGCACTCAATTCTTCTGTATTCTCCGTCGGCGCAGTACTGCTGATCCCATAGACCACGCCATTGGCATTGATCTTATTTCCCTCTCGTGCATAATAACTTACATATCCTCCGGTTTCTGCCTGGTAGACAGATTCCTCTCTGAGTGCAAGTCCTGTATAAGTTTCATTTCTTGACAAAGGTCCGGAAATGACCAGATAGGACTCTATATTCGTAGAGGTAAGATAAAGTACTGCACTGAACAACATATAAATCAAAAGACATCCAAACAGCATGGTTCCAATATTCAGACCAAAAATCTTTCGTATCTTAACCAGTGCTCCTGGATGATTCCCGGAATTTTTTGGATTATCAGGCAAAAAAATGCCTCCTTTATATCAGTCTTTGTATTTTACACCTGACTATTGTACCATTTTCCTCCCATAATGACAAGAAAAAGCATAGAATTTCTGTAACTGTCCAAATATTTTGTAACTGATCACCGAAAATATCCCGTGAATATTACGAACATATTTTCCGAATATTTGTTTGCTATTTCAAACAAATTATGTTATACTAGATTTATATATATTAAAGTATCGTGAACCCGGAGGTATCATTATGGCTTATGGCAGAATCAGTTCAAAACAGCAGGAGATTCTGGATTATATCAAAAACGAAATCCTGAACAGAGGCTTCCCTCCTGCCGTAAGAGAAATTTGTGAAGCAGTTCATCTGAAATCCACATCTTCTGTGCATTCTCATCTGGAAGCCCTTGAGAAGAACGGATATATCCGCAGGGATGCAACCAAGCCCAGAGCAATCGAGATCATCGACGATAATTTCAATCTTGCCCGCAGAGAGGTTGTCAATGTACCGCTTGTTGGTACTGTAGCAGCGGGACAGCCGATCCTCGCAGTAGAGAATATCGAGACTTATTTCCCTGTTCCGGCAGAATTCATGCCGAATGAGCAGAGTTTTATGCTCCGTGTCAAGGGGGACAGTATGGTCAACGCCGGTATCTTTGATGGTGATCAGGTTCTTGTCAAACAGCAGACATCTGCCGAGAACGGTGATATCGTAGTTGCTCTCGTGGAGGATTCCGCCACTGTCAAGACTTTTTATAAAGAAGACGGTTACTATCGTCTCCAGCCGGAGAACGATTACATGGATCCAATCCTGGTTCAGGACAATCTTCAGATCCTTGGTAAGGTTTTTGGTGTATTCCGCTTCTTTCAGTAAATCTTCAGGAACATTACAGAGTAATCTCCAACAAAGCCAAAAACGTCCCTTGTCTTTTCCGACCAGGGACGTTTCTCTTTGCTTCTCTTTGTTTACATAATATATTTATGGTAAACAATTATTTCAAGAATTCTTCTGCATCCACTTCTTTTCCATCTCTCCAGATTCTCTCCAGATCATAGAAAAGACGGTTTTCTTCATCAAACACATGGATGATGAGATCGCCATAATCCATAAGGATCCAGTTGGAACCTCTTGTTCCTTCCACCTGTTTCGGTTCATAACCGGCTCTTCCAAGCTGTTCTTCTACGTTATCTACCATTGCCTGTACCTGGTTTAAATTGCTTCCGCTCGCGATCACAAAGTAATCTGCAATCACAGAAACCTCATGGATATCGATCACTTTTATATCCAGAGCCTTTTTTTCATCCAGGGCCTTGCAGGCAAGACGTACCATTTCCAGTTCTTTGCTCATAAATTCCATTCCTTTCTGCATCAGGCCTGTTCTTCTGCAAACCTGTTCTTATGCAAAACGCTGTAATATTCAAATGCTTCTTTTGTTGCAGCATCAACGTCCTTTGGGTTTTCTTCAAGATAAGAAAGGGTATCTTTAAGAATCTCATACATACATTCATCCAGATCTTCAAAGGCAAGCTTGCGCACCTTTGTAAGATTCGGTGCTTTATTTCTTGCCGGCTCGATATAATCCGCAATATATACGATTTTTTCCAGGACAGACATCTCTGGCTTTCCTGTTGTATGATACGTAATGGAAGAAAGGATTTCCCTGTTCCTGATTCCATATTTAGCTTCTGCAACATATGCTCCTAATTTCGCATGAAGAAGAAACGGATGTGTTTTTTCAAATTCCGTAACCGGGATTTTATGTTCTTCACACATTTTAAGTTTTTTCTTATTTGGGATACATTTAGCACTGTCATGAAGCAGACCAGCAACCTGTGCATCTTTGAGGTCATAACCATGGACCATCGCCAGAGAAGCGCAGGTATACATAACTCCAAGTGTATGTGCAAAACGATCTTCATCAAGATATTTTGCCAGTTTCTTTTGCATTTTTATAAAATCATAATCTGCCATCTTTATAGTATCTCCCTCTGTCTGGTCAAAAACCGGTCCCATCTCAGAGAAGTGATAAATCTGATGCTTCTCAATGTAATCCACAACCGCCTCGGGCACATAATAATGAATGCTTTTACCTTCCTGGTGCCACTGGCGCAAAAGCTGGCTGGAAATATCAATATTCAGAGTATTCAGCCGTATAAAACATCCTCCGTATTGTCTGGAAAGATAAGTCATCTCCTGATCCAGATTCTTTACAGGCACATGATCTCTGGTCGCAACAACGATCGTACATGCCCTGCAGATCCGGGATGGCTCCATCCATGTTGTAAAATTATAGAGGGAATCCGCCCCTATGATAAAATAATAATCTGTATCAGGATTCTGCTCTTTTAATCTTTCCAAGGTACGGTAGGTATAGGTAAACCCCTCTGCATTCATTTCGATCAGAGAAAGTTCAAAGTGTGGATTTCCTTCAATCGCCAGTCTTACCATCTCTGTTCTCTGCTCATCTGTTGCTCTTCCGTTACGGTTCCGTTTATGCGGCGGATTTCCTGCCGGCATAAACAGAATCTTATCAAGCCCCAGCTGCTCATAGGCTTTTTCACCAAGAATCAGATGACCGACATGGATCGGATCAAAGGTTCCGCCCATGATGCCGATTTTTTTTCGTCTGTTCTCCATCCCTGTTCCTCCAGAAAATTACGGAAGAATGATTTTTTTCTTGTCTTTTTTGCCTTCTCGATACAGAACAATCTTTCTTCCGATCACCTGTACAACCTGGGCATGTGTTCTTTCTGCAAGGACTTCTGCCATCTGACGCGGATCATCCAGACAGTTCTGAAGCACACTGATCTTAATCAGTTCTCTTGCTGCAAGTGCCTCGTCAACAGCCGCTGTATTCTCCGGTGTGACAGAACCCTTGCCAAGCTGCATGATCGGTTCCATTTTCATTGCAAGCCCTTTCAGGTATGCTCTCTGTTTGCTTGTCATAAATTCAGACCTTTCTATTTATAATAATCAAAGTCAAAGCCGTACATACGGACTGTATTTCCTTCTTCAATACCGGCTTTCTCCAGTTCTTCCAGAATTCCGCCTTCTTTGAGGAAGCGCTGGAAGAAAGCAAAGCCCTTTTCAGAATCAAGATTTGTATATCCGAGCATCTTTTCGATCTTCGGTCCCTCCACGATAAAGAGTTCCGGATCCTCCGGATCCCTCTCCACTGTAAATGGAAGGTTCTCTGCAAACAGTTCCTCCTCCGGGAAAAATTCCTGTTCAAATACGATTTTCTCTGCCGGCACGCTGTCCAGAAGTTCCTTGATACCATAAAGAAGCTCTTTAAGTCCCTGGCCTGTTACTGCTGAGATCGGATAAACACGGATTCCCTGCGGCTCAAACTCAGCTTTGAGACGATCGATCGGATTCTCTTCACCGTCATCAAAAATACAGTCGATCTTATTTGCTGCGATCAGCTGTGGTCTGGCTGCGATTTCCGGATTATAGGCCTCCAGTTCCCTGTTGATCTTGTGGATATCATCCACCGGATCACGTCCCTCTGTAGATGCCGCATCTACAATGTGAACCAGAACACGGGTACGTTCAATATGTCTGAGGAATTCGTGTCCAAGTCCGACGCCCTCGGAAGCACCCTCGATCAGTCCCGGAATATCAGCAATGACAAAACCGCCGTTTTCCGTATCTACTACACCAAGATTCGGACTCAGTGTCGTAAAATGATAATTGGCGATCTTTGGCTGTGCATTGGTCACTCTGGAAAGGAACGTAGATTTACCCACGTTTGGAAATCCCACAAGACCTACGTCCGCGATCACCTTGAGTTCAAGCTGAACTTCCAGCTCCTGTGCAGGCTGGCCTGGCTGTGCATACTTCGGAACCTGCATGGTAGCTGTGGCGTAATGCTGGTTTCCCTTACCGCCTCTTCCACCTTTGAGCACGATCTGTCTGCGGTTTTCACCTGACATATCCGCAATGACTTTACGGGACTGTGCTTCCATAATAACAGTTCCCTCCGGAACCTTCAGGACAATATCCTCTCCATCTGCTCCGTGGCAGCGCTTCTTGCCGCCTTCCTGACCGTCCTGTGCTTTAAATTTTCTTTTGTGACGGTATTCTCCAAGCGTATTCTGACCTTCATCTACTTCAAAGATCACGTCTCCGCCTCTTCCGCCATCTCCGCCGTCAGGACCGCCATTCGGCACGTACAGCTCTCGGCGGAAGCTTACATGTCCATCTCCGCCCTTTCCTGAACGGATGATAATTTTTGCTCTGTCTGCAAACATATATGTCGCTCCTCTTTCTACTCTATTTTTAATTCAAAGAAAGGCTCCAAACCTGAACGATTTGAAGCCTTACGCTGAACTTGATTATTCTGCCTCTACCGGAACGATAGAAACCTGTTTCTTATCGCGTCCTTTTCTGGTGAATCTTACTACACCATCTGTCAGTGCAAATAATGTATAGTCTTTACCGCAGCCTACATTTTCACCTGGGTGAATCTTTGTTCCACGCTGTCTGTAAAGGATGTTTCCAGCTTTAACAAACTGTCCGTCTGCTCTTTTGGCACCTAATCTCTTAGATTCAGAGTCACGACCGTTCTTTGTAGAACCAACACCTTTTTTATGTGCGAATAACTGAAGGTTCATTTTCATCATGTCATTACACCTCCCTGACTTTTACTTTTAAATAACGTTTTGAATAACTATGCTCAATTTCTGTCAGTCCAAGAACAAGCGAATCCATCAGAAGAGTTCCTCCCTCTGAGATCGGACTGGTGAAAGTGAAAGATACGAAACCATCACTCTCCTCCGCCTCTATCTGATCCTTCGTCAGCTGATCCAGAGAATTGACCGTGTTGATCACGAGGGCAGAAACAGCGGCACAAATAATGTCGTATCCCTCCTCCGCATATCCGGCATGTCCTTTGGATGTAAAACTGATATAAGAATTGTTCTTCTTACTGACTGTCACTGTAATCATGCAAACACCAGATTAAGCGTTGATCTTTTCGATTTTAACTTTAGTGAACTGCTGTCTGTGACCGTTTTTCTTGTGATATCCAGTTTTTCTTTTGTATTTGTAAACGATAACTTTTTTAGCTTTTCCGTTTTCAACTACAGAAGCGGTAACACTGGCATTAGCTACATCTGCTCCAACCTTTAAACCTTCATTGCTAACTGCAAGAACGTTATCAAAAGTAACGGTTTCACCAGCTTCAACACCGAGTTTCTCAACTCTGATTACGTCGCCCTCGGCAACTTTGTACTGTTTACCACCTGTTGCAATAATTGCGTACATCTGTGGCACCTCCTATAAACTTTACTCGCCAGATATGGTGGAATGAAGATTTTTGATTAAAATCTCATGCTCTTAAACCTCTCTGTGCGGCATCTTTTGTATATTAGCATGGGTTGTTTTTTTTGTCAAGTTTTTTAAGGAAATTTATTTTATAAAAATGCCAAAAATATGCGAGGGGGAATACCTCAGAGTTGCGAACGGCCGGAATTCCCCCTCGCGCTCCCCCTTTTTGGCCACCGATGAAATCGTGTTTGGTTTACATAGTAAATGTTATGTTAATCATGTTAAAGATCTTTGAGTTCTTCGATCAGGGGGCGGCGAATTTTCTGGCGGGTCATTTCCAGGATGTGTAAAGGAGTGATATCTATGGCTTTGGACTTGACCGGATCTTTACGCAGATGTTTCTTGAGAACGTGAAACAGTTCGTCCTGATGGTCGGGATTCTGCATGTTAATGAAATCGATCAGAATGATTCCTGAAAGATTTCGCAGGCGAAGCTGTCTGGCAATTTCCCCTGCTGCTTCAAGATTGATCTTTCGATAGGTTTCTTCGGCCTTTTTCTTGCCGGTGTATTTCCCACTGTTGACATCTATGGAGACGAAAGCTTCTGTCTGCTGAATGACAAGGAAGCCGCCGCTTTTGAGCCAGATTTTTTCATGCTGGATTTCTTCTATGGCACCTTCCAGATTATAGAGTTTATATAATGGAAGGAGTTTATCCTCATACAGGCGCAAAAGGGTCTGTTTTTCTGGCTGGAACTCTGCCAGATAGTCCTGGATTCTGCTATGGATCTCCGGAATGTCCGTAACGATTTCTTCCAGATCTCTGGTATAAATATCGCGGACTGCTGCCAGATAAAATGCCTCAGCCTCATAGAGAAGACTGAAACAGGTTCGGTTTCTTCCGTTTACCGCCACTTTCTGATACTGTTTTTTGAGAAGTTCCAGTTCATAGAGGAAATCCTCTTTGGAGGCATCTGCCGCATTTGTACGGACGATCAGCCCATACTCTCTCTCCGGAAAATTCCGCTCTTCTTCCAGCCATTTGTTCAGAAGCGTGTGCTCTTCTTTCGTCAATTTATTGGAGAAGCCGATCTTTTTGTTCCCTGTAGTCAGAACCAGATACTTTCCTGAAAAATTCAGATTGGCTGTCAGTGCGGGAAGTTTTCCCTTCATGGCCTCACGGTTGATCTGAACCAGAAGTTCATCGCCTGGGCGAAGGGTGGAATCTCCCTTCCGTCCACTTGTAAAAATAGCCTCTTTTGCCTGCTCCAGCGGAAGATAGCCATTGATTCCATCCCCGATCCGCACAAAAGCAGCCTGAATGTTCGCAGCTGTCTTTTCTATCTGCCCCACATAAATGTTATTTAAGGTATTCTTCTTATCGGAAGGTTCCAGACGGAGTTCCATGATCTTCTGTTCTTCTGCTGCTGCACAGACAATACATTTACGTCCGCGGATCACCATCTCGGTGAGGATCAGCTTACTCAACTTCATCACCCAGTGCTTCCAGCGTTACAAGCCTGCGGTCCTCTTCCGTCCCCTTGTTTGCGTAAACTTCACGGCGTTCGATCATATAGGCAAAAGGAAGTGGCTCCTCACCCATCCACTGAAGAAAAGTATCCATGACCAGTTCCGGTTTGGTGTAGTTGGAACTTGCAGAGGCAAGCTGAATAAAAACACCTTCCCCATCTAAGTGCATTTCATATATATACGGACGAATGTCCACCGTCTTTTCACTGCGTTTCGTCTTCTTGGTTACGATGATCTCCTTCTGAGAAAGAAACGCATCCAGTCTGGAACGCCAGTCAGCAGCAGGCTCTTTTCCCTCACGGAACTGCACAGAATAATCCGCTGCTGCCACAAGAGACATGGCTGTGCTGGCCTTGCCATCCTCTACCTGACGGGCAGAGCATACGGAAACACCGTCCACCATAACTGCGTTCAGACGGTTTTCAATCTCTTTGGTTGGAACGGTTTCAGTAAGTTCCATATCAAAATACTCACCAAGACTGGTTGTACCAACACCCAGTGGTGCTGCAAAGGACATGATCATGTGCGGGCTGTATCCACCGGAGAAAGCAATCGGAAGCCCGGCACGGCGGACTGCCTTCTGGAAGTAACGCATCGTATCCAGATGTCCCACAAATTTCATATGACCGGTTTTGGCAAATTTAATTCTTACTTTCACAGCACACACCTCCTTTGTATTTAAGCACACCGCAGCCGGAACATTTCTGGCGGCAGTTCGGTGTCACAGTTTCTGCTTTGGCCTGCTCCCACTCACGGATCAGGAATTTCTTTGTCACGCCTGCATCAATGAAATCCCACGGAAGGATTTCATCTGTGCTGCGTTCACGTAAGGTGTAAAATTCAATATCCACACCGGTTTCTCTGAATGCTTCTTTCCAGATATCATAATCAAAGCTTTCGGACCATGCATCGTAGAGAGCACCCTTTTCATATGCTCTTAAGATCACTTCTGAACAGCGGCGGTCACCTCTTGCAAGGAAACCTTCCAGGACAGTAACATCCGGCTCATGCCAGTTGTAACGGATACTTCTCTGGTTCAGCTGGGAACGGATCTCATTCTTAACCACTTTGGCCTTCTCGATGAAGTCTCCCTCGCGGAACATCGGTGCCCACTGGAACGGGGTAAACGGCTTCGGCACAAAGAAAGATGTACTGACATTGATCTGTACCTTGCCTTTTCTCTGTTCCTTCGGAACGACTTCATAGTAAGTTTCCGCAATCTTCTGTGCAAGATGCGCGATTCCCTTCATGTCGTCCTCAGTTTCTGTAGGAAGACCAAGCATGAAATAAAGTTTTACCTGATTCCATCCACCCTTGAAAGCTTCTCCGGCACCGTGCAGGATATCCTCCTCGGTAAGTCCCTTATTGATGACATTACGCAGACGCTGAGAACCTGCCTCCGGTGCAAAAGTCAGACTGCTTTTTTTGACATCCTGTACTTTGCTCATGACATCCAGCGCAAAGGCGTCGATTCGAAGAGACGGCAGAGAAATATTCACTGCCTCCTCACGGAATTCATCGATCAGAAAATTTACGATCTCCTTGAGGTCACTGTAATCACTGGAACTTAAAGAACTTAAGGAAATTTCCTCATGTCCTGTGTTCTGAAGCATGATCCTTGCAGATTCCTTCAGAGTCTCCACATCACGCTCTCTTGTCGGCCGGTAGATCATGCCCGCCTGACAGAAACGACAGCCGCGGATACAGCCTCTCTGGATCTCCAAAGTAACACGATCCTGAGTCGCCTTGATATGCGGCACAACCGGTGCTTCCAGTTTGTTGTAATCTTTGTCCATATCAATGACAAGCTGTTTTTCCACCTTTTGAGGCACATCTTCATATTTAGGAACAAAAGATTCAATCGTACCATCTTCTTTATAGGTAACTTCATAGAGAGACGGCACATAGATTCCCGGGATCTGTGCTGCTTTCAGAAGGAAATCCTGTCTACTGCCGCCATTCTTCTTGTTGGCCTTATATGCATCAAACAGGGCATCATAGACAGTCTCTCCCTCTCCAATATAAAAGAGATCAAAAAACTCTGCCAGCGGTTCCGGATTGTAGGCGCATGCACCGCCGCCAATCACCAGCGGATCATCCTCGGTACGCTGTGCTGCCCGAAGCGGGATTCCGCCAAGATCCAGAAGCTGAAGAACGTTTGTGTAACACATCTCATAGCCCAGTGTGATCCCGAGGAAATCAAATTCCTTCACCGGATCCTGGGACTCCAGAGTAAACAGAGGAATTTTCTCCTCTCTCATAATCTTATCAAGATCTGTCCACGGCGAAAAGAGACGCTCGCACCATACGTCGTCTCTTTTATTGAACATATCGTATAAGATCATCATGCCAAGGTTTGACATACCGATCTCATAGACATCCGGAAATGCCATCGCAAAGCGGATATCTACATCATCTTTGTTTTTCATGACTGCATTGACCTCGCCGCCGATGTAGCGCGCGGCTTTGTCAATCTGCAGCAGTATCTCATCGCGTAATGCTAATTTTCTCATAGTTTTCCTTTCGTTAGTTGTATATATTGTACAAACTAATCGAATTAGTAAGCAGTCTGTACAATATGTAACTGATATTAAATAATACGTCATTTTACCTGCTCAAAACCCTCTGCAAAAAGGCTGTTCAGGGCATTTGGTCAAAAAATGGGTTTTCTGCAAATACTTGACAATAAATATCACGTTTGGTGAATTCCCTTAAAAATCAATTATCATGCAGGGTGAAAATTTGACATATATCTTTTGCTATTATAAACGCATCAACAGGTAAATTCAAGATTATATGTCATAATACCCTGCTACATCCGTCATATCCAGTGAATGAGCATTTTTAGATTCAGGAATGACTTCGTCTACAAACGGCCGCATCATGGAAGCAGGATCATAGAAATCGTCTCCCAGATATTCTTTTAGTTCATCATAATGTCTGCGTTGAAGAATGATTTCATCAATTACAAAGTCGGCTAACGGCACTTCTCTGACGCCGTTATGAGTTTGGGTACGTTTTTCCTGCGTTAATAAGCTCTATCCTGGGACTCCGTCATTAGTGATTGTACATTTACGCTTTTTCTGGATTCCAGTCCATTACATTGAATCTTCCATTTTTCTTTTTTCCTTTAAAAATGATCTCTTTTTTAAAGACTTCACCCTGAATTTTGTAGCTATCCCAATCTAAGGACTCGTATACTGCCGGCATAATGATGTTTCCATTAAAATCGATAGCTCCATATCCATTTTTTCCCTTTACAACAACAAATTCTTCGAGATACCCTCCTGAGATCTCAGAGAACTCTTCAAATTCTTTGATAACCTGCACGGAAGCAGTTTCATCCGATTCATTTGAATATCGAAGCAGTAATACATGTCCATTTCGTACTGCCATTCCTGTGGATGCGATGAACGGAAGCTTGCCGATTGATTCACACTTGTCAATAAGCACGGTGCCATTTTTGTCAATAATTGCCCATCCCTCAGATGTCTTTACTCTCGCCACTGTTCCATTGCGTTCTAATGGATTGGCTTCTTCATAGGTACCGGTCATATAACTTCCGTCTTCAGAAATAAAATAAAACCCGTTTCCTTCACTGACACAGGATGAGTGGTCTGACATGGGCGAAGCGTCTGTATATTTTGGTTTAATAACTACTTTCCCGTCCGTCTTTGAGATAAATCCGATCAGCCCTTCATTATCTATAACACGGCAATAATCGGAAAATGGATCCTTTTCGATTGCCCTGTAAACATCGGACAATATCCTTTTCCCTTTCATTAAATACGCTCCGTCATTATCATATACAATGCGGGTTCCATTTTGGGAAACGGTCATGGAATCGTCATACTTGTATTTCGTGCAGTTCATCATATAAAAATATCCGGCCGCAACAATACTTATAAATATAACCGCAAGGATTAGTATTGTAAAAAAATGACCCTTGTAGTCTGTATCCTCCGTCTCTTCCGTGTAATCCTCATCATTCAAACTGATAGCTTTTAATAATTTTTCAATCATATCTTCTTCTCCTTATGACATTTACTGGGGTTACAGTTACAAATCATGCCGGCATACTTAATGGTACCTGTGAAGAAACCCATGACTGAAGTCAGGGGTTCTTCACGATAAAAGTATACTATAGAAGTTTTTGTTATTTCGATGTCAATACATTAAGAAATGCGAAATGTCTGTTTTCATAAGATATATCCATTTCCATTGTTTTCTTTGTTTTAGGCTGTCCGGTGATCCAGGCTTCCATGGTCATCATTCGCAGCGGGTTAATGTAGATCTGAAACCTGATAGGAGTATCTGCCGGATAACTCCTGCCGAATTTTACTGTCCTTGTAGCTATCCTGCGGTTTGGGAGGTTCTTTGTTTTACCCCTTCCGAGGAACATTTCAATACCCAGGGAGCTTGTTGCCTTATCCAGTTTATACTTGTCACGGATCTCTTTCGATTTATAAGGAAGTTCAGTACCTGCCGGAATCAGCTGGCTTACATACTCGCCTCGTAATCCGATGTTAATGGTATCGTTTAAAATGGTGCTGGTATTAAATGCAATGCCTGGATGCAGAGCACTGGTGCATACGTTTGTTTTTTCAGAAGATGATGGATCTTCCAGCTTACATACATTATATTTGTGGATGCAGTAATGGTAATATACAGCTCCCCTTGCTACGGATAAATCGGGATCACTGGTTGTCAGTGGTTCGAACCCGAAGAAATCCTTTAAACGTTTTGGGATAAGATAAAACTTGGTCATGCCTCCATTTAAAATAACCGCGTCTATTTTTGTATCTTTCCCGCATTTATCGAGGACATCAAGAACAGGGTAGATGATGTTATTTACGTCCTTTTCCGCCATATGCTGGATTTTTGATGCATCCTCCAGCTTATACTTATATCCCATAAGTGGGGATATAATCCTTTCTACATCCGATCTGGTATAAGTGTCGGCATAAGCATAAGAATCATAAAGATCAATATCCATAACTTCCAGTTCATAATCTTCTGGAAGATCAATGTCAGACATTCTGGCACTGTCATAGGCCTGGGACAGGTCTACTTTTAATTTTTCAGCCAGTTTTCTTAATTTGCACATGACCTCTTCTTTTCGTTTAATGCTAACTTTAACGCCATTGCTCTCTTCAAAACGTCTTAGCATGTCCGTGGCCAGCAGTTCATCAAAATTATCACCGCCAAGAAGCGTATATCTGCTGATTGCCAGGTCTTTGATGTTGAGGATCCCTTTTTCTGTATAACCTACCCGGTGGATTGTAACATCGAGGGTTCCGCCCCCAAGATCAAATACAAGGACGTTTTTTTCTGTATCCAGTGACAGCAGGTCAGAAGGGATCTCCCCACATTCCTGCATCCGCATGAAATTATAAATAACTGCTTTAGGCTCATAAAGCAGGACATCATGCATATTTTCCACATTGATTCCTGCCTTCCGTGCGGCATCGAGAGTAGCCTGGCACTGGTCTGAATCAAAGGAAGCCGGTACGGTTATAATGACATCACTTAATTCATTCTGAAACAGCCGCTTTTTGGCAGAATTGATCATGAAAGAAAGAATCTGTGCAGAAACATCAGAAGGGGTCTTGTCCGGGATTTCATCAACAAGGGGTACCTGGTCGCTGGTACCCATTAATGATTTTACAGACTTGCATACATAACCGCTGCGGGTTCCGTATCTGCTTTTCGCATAATCCCCGATATCGGCAGTCATTTTTCCGTCACTGTTCTTGTAATAGAATACAATGGAGGGAAGAAGGGGATTTCTTGACTTGCTTCCTGTATCATTTTTGCGGTCAAGCTCCACTCCAGTACGATTGGTTTCATGGTATTGTTCTGCATGTTTCCATAAGCGATAACGGAATTAGTCGTTCCAAGATCAATGGCAGTGTAATATTGTTTTTCAGACATAATCGATTCTCCTATTCTTCTTTTTCGCGTACTGTTGGAAGGGAAATAAATAATGGTATTTTCATATTTCCATCCAGGTTTTTCTACGGTAACAGATTTCTTTTCACCTTCATAGCTGAATGGCTCGCCAATGTATGTGTATCCTGACAGGTCCTCTGCTTCTGCCATAAGTTCACGTCTGGTAGAGTCAAGTGGGTGAATACTGCTGTCTTTGATAAAACAAAGCAGCTGTTTGAATACAATCGTCAGGGGAAGAACCTGTGGCGGAATCTTTACTTTGTTTTCTTTTAATGAGACAAGTCTTCTGTCCACCAGTTCAATACTGTCCAGAAGATGTCCGTAAAATTCAGAGTTCATGCTGGTATAAAAAGATGCAATGGCCATGTCTTTTGCTTCCGCTGCGGTTTCATCGATGGTTTCATTTAATTCATCCAGCATGGCCTGTACCAGTTCCAGGGAATTCCTGCAGTTATCGTATTTGAACTGAAGCTGCTCGTATTTATCTCCGGAAGCCATCCCTTCCGCTTTGGCTGATTCAGAAAGCACATGCTCTGTTTCCTGAAGGACATCTTTGGCAGATTTACCACCGCCTGCACTGCTGACTAGAGACGGTGGTTTTTTTCGGTGTTAAATAAAAACAGCACTACATTTCAGTCAAATGTTTTTGACATTCTTCCAGTGCTTTTTGCACATTATCGTAGGAAGATTTATCATTTTGATTTACCAATGCTTGAATCTTCCAATATATTTCAGAAGAATGGCTGTCTAAATACTGCGTAAATTCTTCTTCGGCAGTCTTATAGTCCCCGTTTTCCATTTTGACATAGGCATCCTGGACTATGGAATAACTTCTCTGCTGTGCGTTATCGGACTGGTAAACGAAGAATAAGCAGATGAGAAACACAATCATAAAGAGCCGTTTCTTTTTAATTGATACATTTTTCCAAAAAGCCATCGATTTATTTCACCTCCTGTTTTCTGTTTCCCAATCGTACCAGCATTTCCTTGTAAAAAGAATATCCCCCATAAGAAGAAAAAGGCTGTTCTTTACGGTGTCTGTCAGAAGCCACGCTTGGTACCAGGTCATATTCTTTTGCAAGTTTGCGTAAGCTCTCCTGCTGCTCCTTAGTATATTCCAGGTAATACACTTCAAGGCCTCCAGTATCACCTGTTTGTTCTTTAAAACTGCTAATCAAAGTGATGATTTCCTTTTCCGTCAGTGCATGGTAGGAATATGGATGGGCCAGAATTGGGAATCCTGACTGGGACTGGATCCTTTCAACTACGGTTTCAAGGGAAGCGTAAGGAATGTAGTTAGTGGCAGGTATGTAATATGGGCTGTAGTTACCAATGTAACGGTCCATGATTTCTTCAACAGTCTTTCCATAACCCAATTTTACCATTAAACTGGCGATATGGAAACGTCCAATGTAGCCGGTAGAGCGCTTTTCCGCCATAACCTCTTCCATGCTCAGGTCAATTCCAAGGTTGTGAAGGCTTTCCAGGATTGCTTTCACATACTTCTGTTTTCCTTCATCAATTGAACTGAACAGATCAGCAAAAGCTTCTGGTGCTACACCTTTTGGAAAAATACCGATTACATGGATTTCTTCTTTCTTGCCGGAAGGAAATGTGAAGGTTGTGGAAAATTCACAGCCCGGAAGTACTTCCAGGAAATTTCCATTTGTTCCGACGATATATTTGCTTGATATGGCAAAGTAATTATGGTCGGTCAACGCAATTACACGGAGATGTTCTCTGTTTAGAGCCAGCTCTACAATTTCTTTCACACTGTTTTCACCATCCGAATTGCAACTATGAATATGAAAATCAGTCCGTTCGTTCAGTAACTGTTTGGTTCTCATGGTTAAGTTCCCCTTTCATTTTTATACTCATAGAATAATACTTCTGACACATTAGTACAATTATGTAAAATGAATTAATTAAGAATTATTCGTGATTTAAAAATGTTAATTAACAATAATTAACACGAATATAGAAGCATTTTAACTAAACAAATTAAAATTACAGCACAATGTGGTATCCGTTTCCAGCCAAGAAAAAGAGGCATCCTATTTTTAGAATACTCCCTCGCAGTCGATCCAGGCAACCTGGTGGATTTTCTTTTGCCACAACATTGGAGAATATCTGTCCGAATCTGAGTGCATTAATCATCCAGATAATCTTTTAATCTTTTTCTCCGCTTTAAACAACAGGGAACCCTCTCTATTTTCCGTTCGAGCATACAAACCCGTTCATATGTCATTCCGAGTCTGTCCCCAATTTCTTTTCTAGGGACAGGTTCCCCAGTTAATATTCCATATTTTAAAAGAATCACTTTCTGTTCAAGTGCAGAACCTCTTAAAACACGCTCCAGCATGCGCCCCATAGAAAAAAACGGATATAAATAATCAATACTGTGCAGTTTTTCCAACTGGCTTCCATATCTGTCATATAGAATCTGCTGGATTTCTGGGTTTAACTTTTTCACAAAGTCTTGAATATCAATATCTGTGTCAGTGCTGTATTCAGGCAGCTTCGTTTCTTCAGTCATAAATGGTGCCTCCCTCTTTTTTCTTATATCATAAAGCACCTGTCAAGGACAAATCAGAATCCAGGAAATGACTGTTCATAAGCGGCACAGCTTGCTTTCCACAAACATTCCAGGGACAACTGGAAATATTCTGCATGCAGGAATTCATTACAGATTTTTAACAGTCTGCTCCTGGCGATTAAAAATTTATCAACATCTTCTTCAACAGGTCTGTTCCAGTTTTGTATATGGCACCATACCAGAACACAGAACTCAACCCGGCAGGTTTTCTTTCTACTTATCGTTCCATTCATCCATCGTCTTATGTTTTTTGGATAACAGCTATGAGTAATTTTTCTTTCAGATGGATATATTGGAGAGTATATAGGCTGATAGTCTGACTGCGGCATTTCAAATAATTCTGTATATTGTGTGATCAGAGAACAAAATAAATCTGCATTTTCGTTTCTTAAAACAGCATACTCCTGCATACTGGAATAGACCTGTTCCGACCCCTCTGCAAAAAGGTCCAGTTCCTTTGCCCTGTTCGGAAACAGATCAGATATGCAGGTAAATACTTGGTTTACAAATTTTGTATAAGCTTTCATAGTAATCCCCCATATTTCCTTAGACAAATTATGGCCGAATTATACCATGCGGACACAAAAAGAGCCACACCATTTCTGGCATGGCTGTAAGACAGATTAATTCCAGCACGTTTTTTCGTATGCCCGCTTAATACTGAATAAATATGTTTCACTCATGTTATTCAGACAATTTACAGCCGTTACAATAGCTTCATAAGTTGAGGGTCTCTGCTTTTTTAGTGCAGTTGGATCCAGGCAGTATTCTTTATAAAACTCTGCAAAATATTCTGAACTGTCCTTTGTGTTATATGGCTTGTTTGGAGACATCATTAACAGCTTTTCTTTTTCATATATACTTCTGAATTCTGCAGTTTTATCCCTGCTACCGCTGATTCAAGCACTGATAATATTGTCCGAGCTATAGCTGCACTTTTCCATTGGGTCATTCAATGCATAGGCAGTCTGACGGTATACAGATTCGTAATATGGAAAATCCTTTGAGAGGGATTTCAGGAAAGCCATGGCTGTATAAAATTTTTCTGATACAAGCATGTCCTGATATTCCGCGTTATATTTCTGCTTATCTCCGTATAAATACTGGATATTTACCACTGGGGCTGGCAGCTACCGTCAGGATATCTGCATTGTACATCGATTTCTTTTTCATATTGTTCTCCTTACTGTTTTACCTTACTATTGACTTTTGGTTTATTTTAACTTATGATACCATACATAGCAATGTTTATTTATTATTAATAATATATTTTATGCATCTTTTTATTGTTAATTAACATCTTTTAACATCAACCAGGAGGATAGTTAAGTATGGCAAAAAATGCAGCATCTTTAACAAAAAACGAAGCAAAAAATTGTGGTGCCAATTTAAAGTATCTTATTGATTGCGTATTCCCATCTGGAACAATCCCATCTAAGAGATATATACCAAACGAGACAATTCCAGGTTTAAATATTTCACTTAGCACATTAGGCAACGCCAGACGAGGGGCATATGTTTCTGAAGATACAGCCAATAAAATTGCTACTGCATTTTCCTTTTATCATATTGGGGGATCAGTAGGAAAAATAACACTGGAAGATCTGTTGATGGAGCCTGATAATTTTCAAAAACGGTTTCCCAAAGACGAATTTAAAACAATAAAAGAAAAAGAAAAGGTCACAAAGCTTCCACTATTTACAAATAAAGTATACCGCGGATACTATATGCTCCCTAATTCTTCCTATAAAGCATATATGGCATATTTCTGGTTTTTTTTCGATGATAAAGGAAAATATAGCGCGGCAATGTTACGTGGAATATCTGATTTTAATGATGTAAACTCACCATTCAGAAACATTAAGTTTGAAGATATTAATGCTATAAAAGATTCTTTCCATAACTGTGCAGATACATATATGAGAAAAAAGAGCACCTCATCTATACACCTTTATTTGGCAGAAGATAAGAATATCCGCTGCTCTCCTAACTGCATTCAGATTAACTTTCATACAGAAGGAACCAGTATTCGTCATTCTACAATGTACTGGAACATTGATATTATAGCAAGATCTAATCAGTCATCTTACGCAGGAGGATCAGCTTTAATGGTAGACACAAACGAAGGTGCCCGTGGCAAAGATATCTGCGCTTTCAAATTTGGATTGGAATGTGAAGAAACGATTAAAGAAGAAAAACCCCTTAACAATACTGCTCCACAGGTAATAGCAGAACTTATGCCTAAAACAAGAAATGGGATTTTGCTCATTGACAATGCAGATGATGCGAACTGGTATCGATTTATAACTGAAAAAGCATTCCGAGACAACACTCCGAACGCTTTTGGATCGATAGATCCATACGACTTTATAATGAAACTGGCCAATCTGGAAAATAGATATACTTCAAAGTATGAAGAACTGAACGACTTAGTAAAACAACTTGACGGAATTATAAATCCTGATAAAAAAAGCGAATAACATTCTCAAATATGCTAACAAATATCACCTCCTCAATTAATGAGGTTCACACAAAAAGGGCAGGTCATGTAACCTGCCCGAAATATAAACTAAAATTCTGCTTGATGGCAGATGCATACGGAGTAAAATGCTGTTTGGCATAGGAAAGCACCTGTTTCTTCTGACTGTCTGTCCATCCGTCTTTGAACATGCCTGCTATCATAATTTATCCATAACTTCCAGCTCATAATCTTCTGGAAGTCCAACATCAGACATTCTAGCATTGTCATAAGCCTGTGATAAATCTACTTTCAGCCAGCTTTCTCAATTTACACATAACTTCTTCTTTTCGTTTAATACTGACTTTTATACCATTGATTTCTTCAAAACGTTTTAACATATCTGCCGCCAGCAGTTCATCAAAATTGTCACCGCCAAGATCAAACACGAGGACATTCTTCTCCATATCCAACGGTAACAGATCAGAAGGAATTTCACCACATTCCTGCACCCACATGAAGTCATAAATAACTGCTTTCGGCTCGTAGAGCAGGACATCGTGCATATTTTCGACATTGATTCCCGCCTTTCGTGCAGCATCAATTGTTGCCTGACACTGATCAGAATCAAAAGAAGCCGGCACGTGTCCCGTATCTGCTTTTAGCATAATCACCAATATCTGTAACAATTTTGCCTTCATTGTTTTTGTAATAGAATACAACGGAAGGCAGCAGAGGATTCCTGGACTTGCTGCCCATATCATTTTTTCTGTCAAGTTCCAGTACGATAGGACGCATCATATTACTCTATTCTCCCCAGCATAGCTTGAGGATTAGATCTTTCATTTACTCTCGTATATTTTATCAAATTCTTCAAGAGATATCGGTGTTTTATCTCTCAACTCATTTCCATAATGACTGACTGTCACACCTGTCACTTCGTCTTCTGTATACACAAAAGTCTGTTCTTCTTTAGACCTTTACAAGCTGCTTTTTGTTGTGTCCTATTGATCTGGTTGGATTTCATTTACACTCCGGCAGGATTCCAGGAATTATTATCCAGCCTGTTCAGCATCTCCTTCAGCTCAACTGTATATGCCACCTTTACGTCGCTGTCTTTTTTGATGATAAATTCAGAGAGGCCATATTCTGAGCCGTTGTCTGCCCAGTCATATGTATATCCCAATCTCGTCCATGGATATTTCCCATCAAAATAACTGGAGATAATATTTGAATCAAACCATTCTTTATAGTCCTCATCAACTTCATCCGAAAATGCATCTGTCATTTCTGTTGTTCCGATATCTGAGACATATGCCGGGCGGAAAACGTCTTCCGGTTTTACCCACATAGCCGTAAAATACTCGGATTCGTTATCCGGGCGCAGACCGATGAGTTCTTTTATTCTTGTCTGCCAGTCTGTCACATCCTCTTTATTCTTCTGATACCATTCTTCCAGTTCGCCGCCTGTAAACGTCCATACATTTCCCCATTCCAGTTTTACATCTGCACCATCCGGATAACTGTCCGGATATTTATGGAAGGTATAAAGAAGAATCCTGCCATCCTGATCGTAAACGGCATATGGCTGTCCCTCCTCCAGACTTACTACAGGAAGGATTTCATCCTTGTCAATGATCATTGCATCTTCAACCGCATCGTCGAAGAGGGTCTGCTGATCTGTCTCACTTTCTGCTGAAAGATCTGTTTCTTCTGCCTGAACGCTTACCGTTGTTTTACCTGACAGTGTAATTGCTGAAATCAGGATACTGCTCACGATCATTATTTTCCATAATTTGTTTTTCATATATTATCTTTCCTTTCTATTTCATAAGACAACCTGCTCCCACCACTTAAATCACAGCTTTTGAAGCAGGGGAGTTATCTGCCTCCGTTAACTGTTATATTTCTCTACATCCAGTAGATTTTCTGATTTTGCCACTATAAGGGATACCGCCACATCTCCGGCTGAATTTACAGCAGTCCTGAACATTCCCAGCAGGGAATCAATTCCCATTACCAGACTCAGTGCCTCAGCCGGAACGCCAATCTGCGTCAGAAGCACAGACAGACAAACCAGTCCTGCTCCTGGTATTCCCGGTGCACCGATGGAAAGAACTATGATTGAAAATACCATTGAAAATAATTCCGAACCACCCATATCAACTCCAAAAACTTTAGCCAGGAATAATCCTGCCACTGCCATATATATGCAGGAACCATCCATATTTACCGTCGCTCCTAACGGTATGGAAAATGAAGATATCCTGGAAGAGATTCCCAGTCGATGGCATGATTTTATATTAAATGGCATTGCCGCATTGGAGGATGCCAGACTGAAACTTGCCATCATTGCAGATGCATGCTTTTTTAACAGGATGATCGGATTTAATCTGGCTATCATAAATACCAGCACACAATAAGCCAATAACATCACTGCCAGTGCCAGCACAAATGTTCCGAAGAAGCTCATAATGGCCAGCAGTGTCTCTGTTCCTGTAAGCATGACAAGAGAGGTCATGGAGCACAATACTGCCAGTGGTATGAATTTTACGATCAGCGTGGTAATTTTCAGAAAAAGTATGTTGAAGCTCTCAAAAAGTGTCTTCAGTCCTTTTGAATAATCACCGATCATTCCAACTGCTGCACCGCAAATAATTGCTATAAAAATGATCTGCAGCATATCCGCTTCCAAAAATGGTTTTACAATATTAGACGGCACAATATTTACAACGGTATCTAATAATGAAATATTTGTATTGCCGGCAGTCTCAATCGTCTTCGATGCTGCATCTGTTACATACTGTGAGAGTGATGCATCTCCCGGCTGTATCAGTTCAAACACACCGATGCCACTGGTCACTGCCAGCAGTGTGGTAAACAGATACATTCCCATCACTTTCAGACCGATTTTCCCCAGATCCCGAATACTGTCAAATTGTGACAGACAGGTAACTATGGAAAAGAATACTACCGGTCCGACAATCATCTTTAACGCATTTAAAAACATTACCTTTACGGGTGTCAGTAAATACTCATTTAACATATTCTGAGCCGATACTGGTAATGATAATTTAAAAATAATTCCCAGAATTACAGCAAGCAGCATTGCTCCTAAGGTTAAATATAACTGCATTCTCTCTGACCGTTTTACGACCAGACGTATGGTGTTTTGGTGCAGTCTGTTTTTATATTGAAATATATCTGACTGAGAACGAATGATCAGATTTCGAATGGCTGCTTCTGCATCTCCACTCACTCCCTCAAAATCCATATCACCGATGAGTACGCTCTCTTCAGACACATTAAAAGCTTCACCCCGTGCGCTTATATTTAAAGAAATGTTACCGAACAGCTTCTTAAACACGATCTCTATCTTTTCCTGCTCTTCTGTATGACTCATCATACACACAAGACTTTCTTCTGCCATAAGCATGGTCATGGTGGCTTCTCTTCTGTTCAGATTATATTTTTTTAACTCTTCTTCTACATATTGTAATGCTTTCTGAAGCTCCTGTCTGTCATTATGTATAATCATTTATTTTCTCCCATATCTTACAATCTTTTTTCCATCCATAATCTGTTTTGCTGATTCACATACTCGTACTTCATTTCATCCATATTCTTCTTGACCAGGTAAATGCCCAAACCACCGATCTTTCTTTCTTCTGAAGATAAAGTAATATCAGGATCTTCTGTATCCAGCGGATTATAGGGGATGCCATTGTCGGTAAATGTCAGAAAGACTGCTTTCGGTGTATTCCCGGACTCCACTCTGACTGTTACAGCTCCAACAGAATCTTTGTATGCATAATGACAAATATTTCCAAATATTTCATCGATGACAATATTGATCTGTATCCTGGACTTCATGGGGCAGGCTATTTGATCCAGAAAATCATCCACAAACGCTGTCACTGTATTCATATTTTCTATCATAGCATCTACTGTTATTTCTTTCACAGGTTACCCCTCCATTTTTTTGGTATACTCCAGACACAACATGGTGATATCATCAGACTGATTATTGTCGCCTGCAAACGCATCTATATCTGCCTTCACGAGTTCCAGGGTCTTCTCAGGACTACATGTCTGACATTGCTGATTCAGGATATGATGCAGTCTGTCCATTCCATATAGCTGGTTGTCTTTATTCATCGCCTCTGTGACTCCATCTGTATACTGAAACACTTTATCTCCTATATCCAGCTGGATCATCTGTTCTTTATATCTGATATTTTCCATACCCGCCAGAACAAATCCCGGACGGATCTTATATGCTTCATATCCTTTGCCTTTGCGATAGATAAAGGGTTTCTCATGTCCTGCATTCACATACCGGAACTCGCCCGTCACAAGATCCAGAACGCCTTCAAATGCGGTAATGAACATTCCGTTATCGTTTGATTCACACAAAATATTGTTTACTTCTGTAAAAACCTCTCCCAGATCACGTCCTGGCTTGGTATGATCTTTTATCAGAGTTTTGCCGATCACCATAAATAAAGCTGCCGGGACACCTTTTCCTGAAACATCTGCCATTACAATGGCAATATGTCTTTTATCCACCATAAAAAAATCGTAGAAATCGCCGCCGACTTCTTTTGCCGGTGTCATAGTTGCATAGATATCCAACTCATTTCTGTCTGGAAACGCAGGAAAAATGCATGGTAGCATAGAAGACTGAATATGGGTCGCAACATTAAGCTCCGTGCCGATGCGTTCTTTTTCTGCTGTGACAGCAGTCAGGTTCTCAATATAAGTTTCCAGTTTTTTCAACATGACATTAAAGGAGTTTCCGAGATCTTCAATTTCATCTTTCGTACTGATGACTATTTCCTGTTTTTTAAAATCTCCGGATTGTATGATTTCTGTAGTAAATCTGGAAAGTTTTTCTACCGGGTTTAATACCATCCATTTCACTAACATCATATACAACAGTAATGCAATACATATTATAGAGCATGAAATTCCAAGCATCGTATATAAAAAGGAATTTAAATGATCTCGAACCTTCTGCATGTCCAGAATATATTGTATTTCAGCGATTGCCTCGCCTTTTTCATCCAGGATCGGAGAAACAGCCGTATAATTGTATCCATAGCTGTTATCTGTCACAAGCGGCTTATCCGTACCTTTATTTTCGGCATACAGATCCCATACATCATAATATTTCTGCAGATCGATCTCATCATATGCCGCTTCTGTGTATAATACATTCGTTCCATAAGCCAGTTTATTCGCAGGGTCATCCCCCAGTTCCTGTACACAGGTGTCAATATAAAAGGTTACACTGTCTTCATCCGGGATCACCAGTGACAGATATGTGATGTCCCCATCCTTCTTTAACGTGTTCAACATAGCTTCCACACGTCTGTATTCCTCGCTGTTTTCACCGCCAGGGCCAAGAATCCTGCGTACATCCGTTATATCCAGCATAGTTGCCACGCTTTTGCTCCCACTGATGACTCTCTGAGCATACATCTCTTCCAGATACTCTTTTGAAGAAAGATAGCTGAACAGAGAAATCGTAACCGTTAGGGCAACCCCCAGCACTCCCAGGGACAATACGAATTTCGGCAGTAATTTTAATTTCATTGTTCTACATTCCTCTCTGACCTTTTGAAATACTTTCTCCTCTACAGGTGTATATTTTAACTCCCATGGAAATTACCGCTTCATCGCCTGTCATCTGCTCATGAAGTTTGTCAAAGTTTTGATTCACCCATTCCCAGTCATGCTGATATTTTTTACTTTCTTTTCCAAGCAGCAATAAATCTTCCGGCAGAAAAGAGCAGTAGGTTTCAAAAATCTGTTCTTTCTTTTCTTTCTCTTTCCCCGAAGAACATACTTTTGAGCATTCGCATTTTATATCTGCATATCCACTGTCTGATAACAGCTGAGGCAGGTGTGCTCCTATTGTCCTTTTTCCGGCGTATGGATCATTTAAAAGTAATTCGAGAAATTTTTGAAACAGACCTTTTGTGTCAGGAACCATTGAACTTTCCATATCATCTGCTTCTATCACAATAAGCTTTCCGTCCTCTGCCAGAAACGGTCTCAGTTTTTTCAAAATATCCTCTGGTCTTTCCGTATGCATCAGCACAAACGAACAATGAATAATATCAAATGCATCTATCTTTTCCTGCTGCATGATCCGCTGCAGATTTTCTGTAAAATCTGCATCTATAACATCACAGGTATAAAAAGAAAATACGTTGTCTTTTAATTCTATTTGTGCCTGTTCGATGAGCGGATTTAAACAATCTATCCCTATGATCTTCTTGAAATTTTCACTCAGAAAACGCATTTTCGTTTTCCATCCATTGTTGCAGCCCACATCCAGGAGTGTCAGTCCACTTCTTCCATTCATTACTTTCTGATATACCGGCTGTTCATATTCTGAGAGCAGTTTACCCTGTACGGCCAGTCTGTCCATCTCTGCCTGTCCTAAAAAAAGACCGTTATATGGTTGAATCAGAATCTCTCTTTGTGCAATACGATACGGTGTTCTTTCTCTGATAACCTTTCTGCATTCCTGAAATGTCTGATCTAATTTTTCTTTTAGCTCCAGTACACCCTGGTATACATTTTCATCCGACCGGTCCACTATCATAACAAGGGAATCTTCATTTACATTTAACTGGCGGATTGCCTGATGTTTTTTGAATTCCATCTTGCTGTATTCATTATCAATCATTTCTGCATCATACAGAAACTGTAAATTTCTGTCCGCTGCAATGTCAAGTTCATCTGCAAGGCGAATCAGGGCTGCCAGATAGGGCAGATGAATCTTATTTCCGCTTGGAAGGCAGATTTCCTCCGGATATTCTTTTGTATCCCACAGATTTGTTTTTCTGTGTCCCCGTGCAACCTGTACGATCGCAAAAAGATGTTCCTGTGACGGTATATCAAAAATCTCTGTGTACTTTTTGATATACTCGCCACTGAATTCCTGATGGAAATCCCTGATAATATCTGGAATATTCTCCTGATCATGGGTGTCAAAATAATCTCCGAAGTCAATTTTTTTTCGAAAATTCTCATAATCAGACATGGTGATCCCCATTCCGCTGTCATGAAGATAGGCTCCCATCAAAAGCACATAGATTTCATCCGCATTCATCTGATCAATATTTTTGCCTATAAGACGATTACAAAAATCAATGATATTTATCGAATGCAGTGCTGTGTGATCTGTATAAGTGGGAAAAATATTCTGATATTTTACCAGCATCCGCTCTACACAAACCACACTGTCTGCAACTCTTTTATGTAACTGTGGATTTTCTCTTTTCAATTTCTGTTCACACAAATAATTCGTATCCATCATTTTTCTCCCTCATCTCACACATTTCGGTCAGAAAAATTTCTGTTTCTACTCAATGGTCAGAATATCAGAAAATCCCGTAACCTCAAATACTTCGGCTACGATTTCATTTACGTTCTTTACAACCATACTTCCCTGCTTATTCATGATTTTCTGTGCTGCAAGCAAAATACGAAGACCAGCTGAAGATATATATTCCAGTTTCTCAAAATCGAATACCAGCTCTGTAACGCCCTCGATGGACTGCTTCAGTTCTGCCTCCAGCATAGGCGAAGTTGTGGTATCCAGTCTCCCCTCCAGTAAAAGTTCTAATTTTGCTGCTTCCAGTTTTTTATTAATTGTCATTTCTATTCCTCCATTCCCTTAATCTGCACAATTTTAAAAAAATTAATGAAACTGTTTTTCTAGTAATTATACTTTATTATTGGTTTTAGACAACAGATTTGGCACAAACTAACTGTTTTTGGCACGAAATGTCAAAAAACAGTGTCTGGTCACTGCCATCGTTATCTGTCATATTCACTACATTTCGGTCTTTTCTTTTTCCGTTTACTTTCCACTCCTAATCATGTATCATAGATATAATGTATTTGTATTAATACTGGAAATTTTATCTGGAGGAAGCAAAAAAATTCTATGAGTCGCACAAATGATCTTGGACGGGATGAGATACCCCGTCTGGTAGTAAGGCTGGCCATTCCAACTATGCTGGCACAGCTGGTAAATGTTTTATATTCCATTGTAGACCGCATGTATATCGGTACCGGTGTGGGCGATCTGGCACTGGCAGGTGTCGGTATCTGCTCACCAATCGTTACTCTGCTGGCGTCCTTTGGTTCCATGGTCGGTCAGGGCGGGGCACCTGTTATGGCTATGAAAATGGGAAGCGGCAAAAAAAAAGAAGCCCGTCAGGTCTTAAATAACGGCTTCCTGATGCTGCTGATCTTGTCCGCAGTCCTCACCAGTCTGTTTCTGCTCAGCAAAAATTCTCTGCTTATGTGGTTCGGAGCCAGTGAAACAACCTTTTCCTACGCCAATACCTATGTCACAATTTATACCGCCGGTACTTTCTTTGCATTAATCTCCGGCGGCATGAACAGTTTTCTGATCGCCCAGGGATTTTCCGGTCTTGGTATGGCTACGGTGGTGATTGGAGCAGTCCTGAATATCCTTCTCGATCCGCTTTTTATCTTCGTTTTCCATATGGACGTTGCCGGTGCAGCCATTGCAACAGTCATCTCTCAGATTGTCTCCTGTCTGTTTGTCCTTGGCTGTCTGTTCAGCAAACGGATGCCTGTGCGTCTTGGATGGGGAGATTTTCACCTGCATGTCATGAAACGGATTGTCACTTTCGGTTTCTCTCCGTTCCTCATTCTCGCTAGCGACAGCATTCTGCTCATCGTCCTGAACACCGTGCTGCAGCGTTACGGCGGCCCCGGTGAAGGTGATACGCTGGTCACCTGCGCAACCATTGTGCAGAGTTATCTTCTGCTCATCACCATGCCTATGGGCGGCATCACCCTGGGAAGCCAGCCGGTAGTCAGCTTCAATTATGGAAAAGGTGATGCACAGAGAATCAAAAAAGCGATTCTGTACATCACCGGATTGTGTGTTTCCTTCTGTATTCTGATGACTGTCGTGACCTGGACAATATCTCCGGTCTATGTACGGCTCTTCACAGAAGATCCTGAGATTTTGCACCGTTCCGTCATCTATATTAAGCGGTTCACCTTTATGATCATCCCGCTGGCCGTACAATATCCACTGGTAGATGAGACTACTGCTCTCGGCAAAGTGAAACTGGCACTCTTCTGCTCTGCCTTTCGGAAGTTTATTTTCCTTGCCGGACTGATCTTCCTGCCTGCACTGTTCACTGCAGATGCTGCATTCTTCTCAGAACCGGTGGCCGATGTAGTATCCGCCACTATGACCAGCTGCCTTTTCTTCCATTTCTTTCCGAAGATCCTCAAAGAACGGGAGCACGTTACCATTTAATCAGGATCAGAACTATTTCTTTTTCATAAACATGATATTTGTGTGTGGCATAGGAATGTCACGGTGACAGGAGAACGAAAAAAGAGTATATATCATTTTTTAGATGTACTGCTTTTCTTACTGCCCTATAGTTTCTGCCAATATCGACAGCAGCTTGTCAACCTGGATTGGCTTTGCGATATGACCATTCATCCCAGCTGCAATAGCCTCTCTCTTATCCTCCTCAAATGCGTTTGCAGTCATTGCAACAATTGGAATATTCGCCTTTTCTTCGTCAGCGAACTGACGGATCAGCTTTGTTGCCTGATATCCATCCATATTCGGCATCTGAATATCCATAAGAATCAAATCATAAGTTCCTGCCGGCATCTGATTGATCTGATCCACACACTGTACGCCATCCGCAGCCCGGTCAATCAGCAGCCCTTCATTCTCCAAAATGGTTGTTGTGATCTCTGCATTCAGATCATTATCCTCTGCAAGTAAAATTCGCTTCCCTTTTAACACTTTTTTCGATACGACTTGTTTTGGACTTGATTTTTTCTCATAGTAGCTGTCCTCTGCAAGTCTGTGCTGAAGAATCACAGTGAAACTACTTCCCTTTCCAAGTTCACTGTTCACTTCGATCGTTCCGCCCATCATATCAACCAGCCGTTTCACGATAGACATGCCAAGTCCTGTCCCACCGATTTTTCCAATTGTCGTGCTGCGTTCACGACTGAATGAATCAAACATGATCGGGATATAATCTTTGCTCATACCAATCCCTGTGTCAGTCACTTCTGTTTTTATCTTTACATACCCCTCTTTATCTCCCGGAAGCTCCTGTGCTTTAATCGTCACAGTCCCACCATCTGGCGTATATTTAAGTGCATTGCTTACAAGATTGATCAAAATCTCTCTGACTTTTGTCCCATCACACACAACACTCTTATGTGTCACGTACATTTCGCTCCTGAGCTGTATATTCTTTTCTTTTGCAGCAGATGCGAACACTCCATCAATTTCTTCCAGTATATCATCCATTCTTTCAACATTCTCATCAATTTCCATCTTACCACTCTCAATGCGGGCCATATCAAGAACATTGTTGATAATGGATAACAAAAGCTTTCCTGACTGCTCTATTTTTTTCTGATAGTCAAGCAGCTTTAACTCTGTCATATCTTCCTTCATCAATTGATTATATCCCAGAATAACATTCATTGGTGTACGAATATCATGAGACATATTGTTAAGGAAATTGGTCTTTGCAAGACTGGCATCCTCTGCTTTTTTCAAAGCAATTTCCAGCTTGTCATTAAGCTTTTGTGTATCATTTGCCGCAAGCTTTGCGACAGCTTCTGCCTTCCTTGCCTTTCGTAAAAGCATGAGGATAATGCCGATGATGCCAAGCGCAAAGAATCCTGTAGTGGCCAGAAAAGTAAGCAGATTGTCTTTTACAAAATCATAAAATGTCACCTTATCTGGCGTACTGTCATAGATAGCAAGTGTGCTTGTAAGCATGTCAGACGGCATGGTCTTCAGGGTTTTATTCAGTATTGATAAGAGAGGGGATTCTCCACCTCTTACTGCAAAGCATGCCTCCATTGTTTTGGTAAGTGGAATACTTTTGAAATCTTGATGGTTATCATATTTCAACGCCAGACTGTTTCCCATGAGGAAACAGTCTGCTTTTTCATGAACGACCATATCTGTCGCATCAGCAAGGGAATCGTAATCTACCAGCTTCCATTGAGGATAACTGAAAATAATATGCTGTTTTAAGGCTTCCTTATCCTTTGGCACAGCTACGGTATATGCCTCATTCTCATTAAAAGATTTTTCATCAGTTACCGCCATCAGACTGTAAGTCCAGGCTGTATTTGTAAGTGCATAGCCTTTCTCTTCTGCAAAATCAGGATTTCTGCTGGCATAAAAAATCATGTCAATTTTATGATTCTGTAATGCCTGAAGCATTTTGTCATAATCATCATATGCCTGCATATCAAATTCCAGTGTCTGGTTTTTCAGACAGTCTTTGGCATAAGAGATATATTCTGGCAGCGTACCGCCAAGTTTTCCGGTCTCCTCGTCCATGGAAAATACCGCCGGAGCATTGTTCACAAATCCTATCCTGATGCCGCCATGTTCTTCCAGCCATGACTTTTCTTCGCCTGTAAGAATCTGGCTATAATCAAGAGAAAAATACTTCTTATACAGGTCTGCTTTAAAAAAAGGACTATCCTGATCCAGCTGCCGCATAGCACGGTCCAGCTCCGTCTTGATATCGCTGCGCTCTTTGTTTATTACAAAATATATGCCTGATTTACCGACAGTGGTAACGGATGATATTCCCTGTTCAGACCAGATGGATTCTTCCAGAGATACAAAACAGTCAATCTCATGATTCGCCAGTTTCTTTTCGACATCATCATTGTTATACACATTTACATGTTCTGTATGTATGCCATTCTTATTTTCCCATTCCGTCAGCATGATCTCAGGTTCTGTATCCATAAGCACGCCTACACGTTTTTCATCCAGAGACTTGAAATCAGATGTCGTAATATCCATATTTGACAAATCTGCATAAAGGATATATTTTTCCTCACCCATCGGTTCCTCTGAAAAAAGCATCTTTTGTGCACGTTCATCGGTGTAGGAGATATCGCCCATGATATCAATCTCACCGTTTTCAAGCATATCAAAACAGTTGGACCAGTCACATTTCACATACTCAAATTTCCATCCGGTATAGCCTGCCAGAGTCTGCAAAAGTTCGTAACCATATCCTCGTCTGAGACCGTTTTCATCGACATAGTCGAAGGTATCCTCAAATGAGCCGACACGGATGATCTTCTGCTGCGTTGCTTCATTTTGTCCCACCGTCTGTGACTGCTTTTCATCATTATTCGTCTCAGCAGCCCGGCAATGTACGGACAATATCATCCACATTCCCAGAGCCATAAATATAGCTACACATAATACGGCCAGCTTTTTCTTACTTTTGTACATTCTTCTTTTCTCCAAAACTTACCAGGTTTTACCCGGCACTGATTTTTCATTTACCGTCTCCTCTTTGGATTCATCATTTTCTTCTTTTGTTTTATTTCTTCTGCTCGTGTAGTTTTTATATCAATCGGTTTCGAAATAAAACTTATGCAAAAAACTGGTTTTATTATACCGTGAACTACTCGGCAACAAGTTACCAGAGCATCTGAAATCTGGCGGGATACCGCCTTTTTTCAGGGTGCGTCCATGACACCAATACTGCTTGCCTTTCGGCTATACAGCTACTTTTATTATTTCTGGATTTTTTAGTCCGGTTACGGACAATTCTTTCTGCTTCCCGGATACGGAAAGATATTTCCGCAGGATATTAAACGCGCCTACTGCATCTGCGTTAAATCTTACTCCGTCAGTTATATACATACCCCGCTCTTTTCGGTTTGATGATTCTGCATATCTCTTTGATATTTCCGGTGAAAACGGGCTGCACTGACTGGTATAGCTTTCCTCTTGTTTTATCAATTGAATCCCATACAGTTTCAACTTATATTCCAGCATGATATACAGTTTGTTATATGGCAGTCCGTGAAACTTCTGGTTGGTCTTGTGTCCCATATCTTTTTCTTTACGGATATTTCGGATGTCCCCCACAACCACACAGCGGATATCTTCTTTTCTGCAGTATTCTGCAATCCATCTGGTCACTTTGTGAAGATAATCCTTTACTGCATTCTGCTTTTTCCTGTAAAGTCTCTGGATATGTTTCGATGATTTTGAATATTTTATTCCTCTTTCCGATTGCTGTGCATACCATACAGACTGAACTCTGGCGATTTCTTTATGAAAATATCTTTCCAGAGAAAGATACTTTCTTCCCAGAATAAAAGCCCTGCCATTTCCAGAATCATAACAGGTCATCAGATTATGAAGTCCCAGATCAATAGATAAATAATGTCCATTCTGAGAAATCTGTTCCGGCTCTTCAATCTCATAGATAACAATAAGGTCACATTTTCCGTTTTCCGGTGGATAGATCCGCAGCTGTTTTATATGATCCATGTTCCTGAAAATCTTATTTTCAAGATATAGAAATTTTTCATGGATCCCATATGTTTCTTCCATGTAGCTTTTCAGAGCCTTTGACAGAGACAAACGCAGCTGGTCTGAACCTTTCTCATGCCGGATCCCCATCTGCATGTATGTGACCGGTATATTATCCTGTTTAAAACGGGGCGGATTTGGATCTTTGATCCCTCCGGTCTTTTTCAGGACATAAAAAGATTTCCATGCTTTATCCAGCTGCTTGCAGGTCTCCTGCGCTGTCTGTGACGGAAGCTGTTTATACCACAGATTTCCTTTATGTGCTTTTTTCTGATAATACCAGTCAGGATACTTTTCCAGTCCCAGTTCTTTATAATGATGACGTTCGTAGTTGCAGATATTCCAGAGTTTGGATGCTGCATAACACATATGCCCTATGATATTGGAATATTCCTGACTGATCTTTATGGATGTTTTATGTGACCGCAGCATTCCTCTTCCTCCTTCATACACTCTTGCGGATGGAAATTTATAATCCACCTTGAATTAATACGACTTGCTCTGATGCTCAATATAACGTCGAATATTTTCCTCAGATACAGATCCGACTGTTTCCACATAATAGGAATGGTTCCACAGCTCTCCTTTTCACAGCTGGTTTCTTATTTCTGGAAAACGTTCAAACAGTTTTCTGCCGGTGATCCCCTTCAGATACTTGACAATTGCTGTTATGGACAGCTTTGGTGGAGCTGATACAAAACAGTGGACATGATCACCTTCACCACATTCAAATAAGTGAACAGTAAAACCCTTATCCTCAGCAATCTGCTGCACCAGTTTCTGAAGATATTCCTCAATTTCTTGGTTTAATATTTTCCGCCGGTATTTCACCGACCATACCATATGGTAGTTGATATTACACACAAGTTCTATAATGTATTAGATTTTCTTTCATACATATAGTATAACATAATGAGTGGAAATGTGCAACAAAACCCCAAACATATTTTCGATGGTTTGTATTCCGGTTACGGCACTAATATCAGGGTGGGAGAAGAATTATTATATTTTTTCAATGTGCAGATATGCACAATCCTGCGCTTTCATCTCGGTAATTGAATTGCCGAGGATTCCCGCTTATTATCCTAAATCTTCCTGTATAATGTTGCGGAATATTTTTCAGATATTTCTCCAGTTCGATTTCTCCCATAAATCTGTCAAAAGTCAGCACTGGATCACAGATGTCCAGATAATCTTGAATTAGCATTGGCAAAATTGCCTGTTTTGGGGTAATACGGAATCTCTATCCTTCGATTTTCATCATAACCTTACACTTCTTTTTATAACATACAATGCCATACAAAATTACTGCCATTTTAGATTGCCCGGCTGCAAAAGTGTCAGTAGTGTTTCATATACATCTTCATTTTGTTTGACGATTATGGAAAGTTCCTCCTTTGCCTGATTCAGCTGATGGAACAGGCTGCGGACTTCGGATTCTTTTCCTTCACAGGAATATCTGGAGCGAAGATAGCCGTTTTTATCATAATAATAACGATCATCCAGTACAGTAACAAGGCATTTTGTGTCTCTGACGGCAGTCATCTCCATTTCATGGTACCTGGTGCAGACCAGTGGTCTGTACTGATATCCCTGACTGGTATAATCCTTCAGCAACATCTCTGCCTCACCCTCGTCATTTGCATATACAACAGAAACATGGGGATAGAAATTGGCTGTTTTTCTTCCCGTATAATGCATCATGTTCTGAATGAATGAGGACAGTTCTGCATTGGTCCGGATCCGGTTGGTCAGATGAAACATATGGATCTCCGGCAGATTCTCTATAAGTTTTATGGTGTCTGTGCCCAGTTCGTCCGGACATATGGCATCTTCAGAGTCACTGGAAAAGATGAGCGGGAAATGTCCATTGTACTGTTTTAACAAAATCTGCAGTTTTTCGGCGGAAAGTAAATGTGTCTCATCTACCAGAACTGCGCTGTAAGCTTCCAGCGATGCCTCTTCTGTCAGCTGGTCATCTGCCAGAAAATCAATGCGCCGCAAACGTTCATGTAAAATTTTCCATTCGCTGCCGGCATTTCCGCAGTGAATGATCAGAACCTTTTGACGTCTGGACAGTTTCATGGCAATATCATAAAGAAGAAGCGTTTTTCCTGTTCCGGGAAGACCCGTGAAACAAAAATATCCATATCGCCCGATACGAAGCTTCTTCAAGATCTGACGCTGGATATCTCTCTGCTGGGATGTCAGGAAATATTCTTTTTTCAGGAAACGAGCCGGCTCTGAAACCGGAGAGATCAGGTACAGCTCTGCCTGAAACAGATCATCAATATCTCCCCGATAGTCGTCGCCCTCTTTCTGCAGTGCCCTGCACAAGTCCTTCCAGTCTGCGTCCGCAATGTGGTCATGATTGGTAAGTCTTACAAGCCGGTCCTGACTGCTGATATAGGTGTAAGACTGTATGGTGCAGCCCAGGACAGAAAGATAGTAGCGGTTTTGCATGAGCTGTTTGCGGATTGCTTCATCAGAAACAACTCCGCTTTTCAATTCGATATTGATGATCTGATCCTCTTTGATCTGAAGAAGATCGAATTCTTTTCCGAGTCTGGGAATCTGATAAGAATAAAAGAAACGCAGAGAATATACGTTATCCATGTGTGCCTCCAGTCGATGCACCAGCGACTTCATACTTTCCAGTTCCCATTCCCGTATTTTCAGAAAGTGCTCTCTGTCTGACAACTGGCGTTCCAGTTTTGACAGAGAGGATAAATTCTGATTTCTTGTGATCGTGTATATGGATATGGATCTCATGGCTTCTGCCTTTAATAAAGATTAATTTGCTTGTTTATCAGCTTCTCACCTTCATACTGCAGTTTCACAGAGAAAAATCTCTCATCTCCTGAAAGAAGCAGTTCAAGAAAGACTTTGTCCCCCTCCCATGTTGGCAGTGTCGGCACTATAGACTTATCCACCCAGTTAAGATCTCCTTCATTGCATTCTATCAGTTCACCGACATATTCATCTGCAGTAAATACACACATAAGCTCTGGGTCACATTCGCTGTTTATAAATGTGACCAGACCACGGAATTTATAAGACAACAGTGTCAGTCCCGTTTCTTCCTTTACCTCACGCACAAGACATTCCTCCGGGGATTCTATGCCTTCTGCATGTCCGCCGACTCCAATCCACTTTCCCTGGTTTATATCATTCTGTTTTTTTACTCTGTGCAGCATCAGATACTGATTATTATTTTCTATGTAACATAAGGTTGTTATTTTCATTTTGTCTCTCCAGTTTCTTCTATGACTGATTCTTCTTACATTACCCGAAGCATCCTTCCGGATTATATTCCTTCATTTCCAAATATATTCTGCAGAGTATGCGTCAGTTCTTCGATGACAATAGGCTTGGAAAGGAACCCGTTCATACCGCAGCTCAGTGCTGTCCTTCTGTCCTCATCAAACGCATTGGCGGTCATTGCAAATATCGGAATCTGAGCCAGTGCAGGATTCTCCAGTGCACGAATATGTCCGGTGGCCTCATATCCATTCATGACAGGCATCTGTACATCCATCAGCACCAGATCATAATCTCCCGGTGTTGAGCGATAAATCTTCTCTACGGCAATGGCACCATTTTCCGCTGTGTCGACCTGGAATCCATATTCCCTGAGGATTTCTACAGCGATCTCACGATTAAGCTCGTTATCCTCTACAAGAAGGATGTGCTTATCTGTAAAATCAGAACTTTCTCTCGGAAGAATCTCATCATCATTCTCTCCCTGCTGCTTTCCGATCGCGGTCATCAGCGTCTCTCTGAGATCTGACATAAACATCGGCTTGGAGCAGAATGCAGTGACTCCGGCAGCCCTTGCTTCTACTTCAATTTCTGACCAGTCATAGGCTGTCAGGATAATGATCGGTGTATCATCCCCGAGTCCGCGAATCTGGCGGGTAACTTCAATACCGTTCATATCCGGCAGACGCCAGTCGATGATATAGGCATGAAAAGCATCCCCCAGTTCCATGGACTGTCGGGCACGAAGAACGGCTTCTTTACCGGACAGCGTCCATTCCGAACGCATTCCCACCTTCACAAGCATCTTTGTCACACTGTCACAGGTATTAAAATCATCGTCTACCACCAGAGCCTTCAATCCCTCCAGCTCTGCGATCTTTTCTTCACGATGATGTTCCGGCTGGATACGCAGTGCCAGACGGACAATAAATTCACTGCCCTTCCCCTGCTCAGTCTGAACATCAATGGTACCGCCCATCATATCCACAATGTTTTTGGTGATAGCCATACCAAGTCCCGTACCCTGGATCCGGCTGACCGTGGAGGTCCGCTCACGTTCAAATGGTGAAAAAATCCTCTGCGCAAACTCCTGGCTCATACCGATTCCATTGTCTTTCACTCGAATCTCATACAGACCGCTGTCTCTCTGTTTACCTGGAAACTGTTTGATCCGGACAGAAACGGTCCCGCCTGCAGGAGTAAACTTAACGGCATTGGATAACAGGTTCAAAAGGACCTGGTTCAGTCGTGTCTTGTCGCAATACACATCTTCATCCGTTACGTCCATGGCATCCATATAAAGTTCCAGCTGTTTTGCATGGATCTGCCCGCTGACAATCGTCTTTAGGTCATGAAGAATCTCGGACAGACTGACTTCGGTCTCTTCGAGATGGATTTTACCGCTCTCAATACGGCTCATATCCAGCACATCATTGATAAGAGAAAGCAGATGATTGCTGGAGGAGAGAATCTTGCCTAAGTAATCCTTAACCTTTTCTCTGTTATTGATATTGCTTACAGCAAGAGTAGTAAACCCAATAATCGCATTCATTGGTGTCCGGATGTCGTGAGACATATTGGAGAGGAAGGTGCTCTTTGCCCGGTTTGCAGTCTCTGCAGCATGAACAGCCTCCGAAAGTGCCTGATTCATTTTCTTATCGGCTGTACGGTCTGACATAACCAGGATATATTTCTTTTTTCCGTTTACTTCGCTGCCCATAGCAACAATATGGAACCAACGCCGCTCTCTGGTTTTCTGATGAATATACTCAAAATCCCATTCTTTCTGTTCATCCGTCGAAATCCCCGCCAGACAATTCTTTGTACGATTCCCGGTCTCCTTAGGCTGCAGTTTTGCCAGGACATGAACATCCTCCTGAAGCTGTTCTATCGTAATGCCCAACAGTTTATTTACATTCGGACTGATGTAATCTGCCTTATATGTTCTGGCATCCAGCATGAGAAAGACATCCTCCACATTCATAGAAAGCTTTTTAAAAAGTTCATCCCGATACAGGATTTCTGTATCCTTTTTCTTCAGGCTTACACTGCTCTTTTTGAGGATAAGTCCAATGATAAACAGCGTAACGCAAAGCATCACTGCCCCCACAAGGAGCATGGTAGTGAACTGCAGAGTATTCATACTGGTATTGACGATATCCGTCGGGACCAGCCCCAGCAATGTCCAGTCCTGGATTTTTGACTTTTCATAAACCAGATAGTAATCCTTTCCATCCAGCTTAACAAGCATTGCATCGGTACGTCCCTCTTTGAACTGGTCTGAGAGTTCAAGGATTATTTCTTCAGAAATATCTGAATGCTCTCTGAGAACACCAAAGAAATTATATACTGTCCCCCAGGATTCATTCGAATGGTCGATCACTACACGACCATCTGAATGGACGACATAGCTTTTTGCATTTCCCTGAAAGGCAGAAATATCCAGTACTTTTACAATATCGGCATTTTCATAGGCAATCGCAATGGCATCATATTCAAATCCCTGATAGGTTCCATACGCCCTGGGACTGACAAATACAAGCATCTGAGATTTCCCGGGAAGTGCCACATTTGTTATGAGGTCCTTTCCCTGCCTTATCTCATCCTCGAGATTTTCCTGTAATCCAAGATATCCCGTCTTACCTGTTGCCATCTTATAATTGCCGTCAGCCGACAGAAAATAGAACGATAAAAAGCCTGCCTCTTCCTGTGCCTTATCTATGTACTCACGAATTTCACTTTCGTCGGAAGTATTCGTCAGATACTCACTCCACATATGCAGATAGGTCAGATTTTTATCCGCCAGTTCACTTAACAGATTATTGGACTGGTGAAAAACTTCTGTCAGATGAGAAACACTTTCCTTATAAATCGTCCGTGACACAAAGTCAGAATATTGGAGGCCGCCACAGACAACTCCTATAAGCAAAACAACAAAAGCTGCTATTCCTAATCGATTTCTTCTAAAAAACTTCTTCTTTCTTTTCGTAGTATGATTCGTACTGCCCATCCTTTTACCTCAAAGTGATATAATCTTCAGGTTCTGCAAGAATGGCATCACCATCTGAAACATAATTGATCCAGTCATCTGTCACCTGCACATCTCCTCCATCAAAGACGATATTTTTGTCTGTCTGAAAAGCTTCCATATACTGTGCTGCTGCCAGACAGGTTACTGTAAAAGTATCATCATCCTGAATAGCTTTTCCATTCTTTGTAATTTCGATCAGTGTATAACCATCTTTGTCTTCTCTGACTTCCATGGAAATACCACTGGCTACTGGCAGCGAACCACGGTTAAATGGGATAAACCCTCCCTGATAACCCTCCACAAAGCTTCTGACGGTCTCTTTTAATTCTGCTCCGCTCATCTTCCGACTGTAAACCTGGAGATCGTTTGGCATGATCATACTGGCTGCCATTTTTTTGGTATATCCTGCCTTCAGCACATTTCCGGTAAAACTGTTTCCAGTCGCGATCAGCACATCTGTCCCATACATGCCACGCAGCGTATTTGCCATGACAGAATAAGATGCATTTCCGCCACTTGCATGAAAATAATTGGAATAGGATTTCTGTGAATTTAATACTACCTCTTCCGAAGCAGGATCGTCCTCAAGAAGCTGGGCATTGAATGCCTGATACGCCTGTTCTGCATCATACTCTCCTTCGATCATTTTGGAAACCACATCCTTGGAAACAGCAAAGAAGTCATTGGACGCAATACGGATATACATATGATTTTCTTCGATCACAGGCCTAACATCTTTCAGATAGTCTGTAAGATGAATATCCACATCCTGACTGTAGCTCAACAGATCCTGACCATCCATGATGATCTGATTCTGTGCATCCTCAGAAAGCATTGTATTCAATACTTTCATTGCCTTCTGGCGACGTGTTTCATCCTGTGTCAGATCGCGGTTCAGTGCCACCTGGAAATATGGCGTGGTCATCAGCCACTTTTCGCCGTTCTCTTCAAAGAATGGGAGAAATGTCGTGTTGATTCCCTGGTCCTGAAACATTTTTACACCGTATGAACTGCCAAAATACATGGCAAGCTCGCCATTCTGATACATCTGGACCACATCATCATAATTCATATCCAGATCATCCGCACTCAGTTTCGTATCCTGAATGAACTGCTCCATACGTTCAAAGGCCTTCGGCCAGACAGTCTCGTCCAGTCCTGCCTTCTCTGTATTTCCCGGATCGCTGTAGGCTGTACGCCACTTGCGTCCGGCTGCTGTAGAAAGCTCTGCTGCCGACAGTCCCTGCAGTGTTTCCATGCAGGTGTAATCATAATAGTAATCTGCACTAAATCCCCGAATTCCCTCTTCCTCGAATCTCTGGCATGCAGAAACAAAGCTCTCGTAATCTGTCGGCAATGGGATATCATACTTTTCAAAAAGATCCTTATTGGCAATGAAACCATGAACGTCCGCACATACCGGAAGCCAGTTCACACTGCCGTCTTCATTCATAAAGCTGGTAAGATAGGAGTTGTAAACGGCACCCGCCTCATTCGTCGTGGAAAGATCCATCAGACTGTCCTTCAGTGGGCTGGCATCATGCAGGGAAAACCGGCAACAGGTAATGATATCCGGAAGTCCGCCGTTTTCATTGAGAAACTTGTAGAAATCCAGATTATTACTGCCCACTACAAATTCAATATTGATATCCGGAAGCTGTTCCTGAATGTATGATGCATATTTTTCATACAGGCTTGTGCTCCACAAATAGACTGTGATTGTATCTTTTTCCTCTTTTTCCTCCTTCTTTTCGCCACAGCCTGACAGAAGTGATATTGCCATAACTATTACCAGAAGTGCAGTGAAAGCGGGATTCCGTTTTTTCTTTTTCATAAATTCTCCTCTCTTTTATCAAAGTTATCGGTTCTTTTTCAGCAGGTCACATATATTTCGATTTCCTGTCTGGTTTTTCCTTTTACGCAGATAATAAATTCATCTCCACCAGTCCTATAGCAGTTTCCATCATTTTTAATCACTTGCTTTAAACAACTGGCTATCTGCGTGATCAGTTCATCCCCCTTCTGATGACCGAGATTATCATTTATCTTCTTCAGATCATTAGCATCTGCCATAACTCTGTTCAGCTTATTATTCCTGTGTTCTTTTAGTTCCCGATAGCCTGAATGCAGAAAAAACGTAATGACTGCTGCCATCAGAAGGTGTTCCAGTATTATGATGAATGTGATCGGAGTCAGATCTACCATATAATTTACAGAATAAATAAAGATCACTCAGCTTATAAATGTCGCTGTTCTCATTAACAGCAGCTACCTGCCTGCTTGCTATATACTGTAACTGTGAGGGTACTGAACAGTTACGATTTACTTAAACTGGATTCCCCAGATCTTGCAGTCTCTGGTGCCGACAACCATGTAGCTGTCATACACAGCCGGGGAGGCCTCGATCACACCGTCACTGATCGACAGTTTATCATTCAATTCTCCTGTTTTGCCGTCAAGCAGACGGACATCCCCCGTACTGTTGCAGTAGAGGACTTTGCCGTTTCCGTCTTTATTGTAAACACAGACCGGTGAAGACCAGGCATAGGAGGAGGAATCCTCCCAGACTTTGGAGCCGTCAGATTTCTTCAGGCAGACCAGGACTCCCGAGGCATTGTCAGAAGTTTTGGCAACTGTGACATATATGTAATCAGAAAGGCTGTTCTTTCCGCAGGCAATCGTAGACTGAACGCCGCCGGAAACACCATCGTCTGTGTAGCATTGATAATCCGTATGCCAGATGATCTCGCCTGTCTGTGCATCGATCTTCCAGATTGGGATCGTTGCAGAATCATTGCTTCTCCATCCCAGACGGAAAGAAGTACTTACATACAGATACAGATGTCCGTTTTCGATTTCCAGAACCGGCGTGGAGTTGGAATCATCGAGCGTATCCTGCACCCATACCAGCTGCAGGGTATTTATGTTCAGACACATCAGGTTTCCGCCATTGTCTGTCATAAAGACATAGCCCTTATAGACAGCAGCACTGTCCTCCATTCCAAGCCAGAAAGACTCGCCACTGCTTCTTGTTCCATAATAACGCCATTTCACGATTCTGCCTGGATTGATGGATAAGGAGCCGGCAGCTGCATCATAACTGGTATTCAGCCTGATAAGGTAAAGAATTCCATTTTCTCCCGGATAGATCAGCGTATCCGTCTCTTCATCTACCAGTGCAGAGCCGTCGAAAAAGCTCAGACTTCCTCTGAGTGAAAATTCATCGTTATCACCAAAGGTATACATAACACTGCAGTCGATCAGGTTAACAACGAAAACGCGCGCCGTTCCCTCGTCACTGTTGTATCCGGCACCGACATACATGATCGGATAACCTCTCGGATCCAGTGCACCTGCACCCTTGAATGTATAGCCAAGATACAGAGGATCCCGCGTTTTCTCACCTGTTTTCAGATCAAGGAAATAGACATTTCCGTCCATACAGGCATAGATCACCTCGACCAGATCATCATCTGCCTTGGCTTTCTCAGTCATGTTCATATGGGCTTTGACTTCTTTTGGCCATTTCATCATCAGAGGCTGACCTGTCCAGCCACTTCCTGTCCATACTGTATTTCCTGAGGCAAGAGAACCTGTGTCTGCTGACCATAAGCTGTTAAGCTTATAATCATTCATATTCACATAACCATGTGTCGGATTATCACGGAAACTGTTTCCCCTGAATGTGACGATCCCGTCTACATCGGTGTAATCCTCTCCTACCTGAAACTGAATATCACTCTCCGGCTGATAATCCGAGATATTTGTAAGCTGCGTTCCATCAACCTCAATATTCGTATAACTGATCAGATTCTCCGGTTTTGTTGACTCCACACAATGAGGCTCAAAGGAAATCTCCTTCGTCACCTCCATTTCCACGAGATCCCCTGCTGCCTTTGCATCTTTGGAGGCTGCGGCCTTTACCTTTTTGTTGTCTGTTTGTTTGCCAGACAGAAAAATCCTGCCGCCGGCAAAAACAAGCAGAAGTACCAGAAACAGGATACCTCCTATTTTAAACTGTGGTTTCAGACGGAATCTTCTCCTCCTGCGGCGGCTTCGCTGTCTGGAAGCAGCAGTCTGATGCTGTACCGGTCTTGCAGGTTTCTCTGAACTCTGTGTTTTTCGTTTTTTTTCGTTCTGTGTTTCAGACAGACTCTTCTTCAGTTTCTGTCTCTCTGTCATCTCTGGATGTACAGTATGTTCCTCTGTAACTTTTGGACTGTACCTGCTTTTCCTGATATGTGTATTTCTTTTCTGTTCCATAATCCTCTCCTCAAAAAGCTGCCCCTGTTAATTCATTTCCTGCTAACCCGGCAGAAATAAAGTATTTTTATTATACGACAATAATCCCGGAGAATCAAACTCCCCGGGATAATACTTTATTTATTTTTCGGAAATCTCTGACTGCCTGTCTGCCGATTCCGAATATTTTTTTCATATTGATGGAATTCACACCACCCTGTCTCGGACGGAATGTGATCGGAATATATTTGACCCTGCATCCTTTCTTTGCATAAATCACGGAAAGAATGACATTGGAAAGATTAAAGTCCTTCGGAATAAGGCCGATATATTTCTGAAGTGTCTCCGCCTGCATCAGACGGAACGGTGTGTTGGCATCTGTCACGGAAACTCCGAAACAGATGCGGATCACAAAACGAAGGGTCTTTGTGACAAAAATACGGTTTTCGCCGTCCTGACGCTTATTTCTCCATCCAATCACCATATCGTAGGATTCCTTCTGCTCCCAGAATGGCTCAAACTCCTCCGGCAGTGTCTGACCATCAGAATCTGTCTGGAAAATATAATCTGCTCCCTGCTTCAGTGCATAACGATAACCATATAATACCGTTGCACCATGGCCGCCATTAGGCTTGGTCAGAGGCTGAAACAGCGGATGCGTCTTCGCATATTCCTGCATGATCGCATACGTATCGTCCTTACTTCCGTCATCGATCACGACCAGACGGGATTCTCCTCCTCCGCAATGTTTCTCCACCACCGGATACCAGTCATCCAGCACCTGATAGATATTATCACGCTCATTATATGCCGGTATGACGATATATAACTTTTCGTTTTCTGTTTTCACTACATGATCTCCTGTTATCTGCGGGCAAGCTCCCGGGTAATATCCTCCCAGGTAACACCTTTCTCTACCATCAGCACCATGGCATGGTACAGAAAATCTGAAATCTCATATTTGATTTCTTCTTTGTCCGGATTTTTTGCTGCGATCACGATTTCTGTGCACTCCTCGCCGACTTTCTTGAGAATCTTGTCGATTCCTTTGTCAAAAAGATAGTTCGTATAAGACCCCTCCTTCGGATGTGCCTTGCGGTCTGCGATCACCTGATAAACATCCTGAAAAACCCTGAGGGGATTCGTATCGTCATATTCTTTTTTTATCAGTTCTTTAAAAAAGCAGGACCTGCTTCCTGTATGGCAGGCTGCACCAATCTGATCTACCTTCGCAAGAATTGTATCATTATCACAGTCCAAATGCAAGGATTTCACATACTGAAAATGTCCGGAAGTCAGTCCTTTGATCCAGAGTTCCTGGCGGCTGCGGCTCCAGTAAGTCATTTTGCCGGTTCTGACCGTCATATTAAAGGCTTCTTCGTTCATATAGGCCAGCATCAGCACCTGATCGGTTTTATAATCCTGTACAATGACCGGAACCATTCCGTCACCGTTTAGCTTAAACTCAGACCAGCTGATCGCACTCTCATAGGTATTGACCGGGATTCCGGCTTCCTTACAGTTCTGCTTAAATTCATTGAGATCTGTTTCCGTTGCACTGATAAAGCTTCCGCTCAGCCCTCCGATCAGAGGATCCAAAAGAAGCGACTGCAGTGACTCTGCATTGCTTTCTTCTGTATGGAAGATCACTGGCAGCCTGGAACCTTCCTGCATCTTCGGTACCGCATCCAGTGCAAGAATCCCGGAAGCATACTCACAAATCATTTCTTTGTGATCCTCATATTCCTCAAGTGAGGAGATGCATACCAGCATCTTCTCTTTTCCAAAACGCCTGGACATTCCTTCGAGAAGCTCCACATTACTGTTTTTTGCAAAATTCAGAACAACCCTGGCACATCCGGCATAGATCAGTTTTTTGACATCCTCCATGCGGTTGATATTTCCGGCTGCCATAACCGGTACTTCAGATGCCGCACAGATTTCCCGGATCTTCGCGATTGCCTGTCCATGTTCTGCATCTCCCGAAGAAAAGTCAAAGACCAGAATCTCATCTGCTCCATTATCACTGTAAAAACGTGCCAGTTTCTCTACGTCACCATCACCAAACAGGTTTCTCTGTCCAAAACCGGTCACTGCTTTGCCCGCCTGTAAATACAGACACGGAATTAGTAATTTTTTATTCATAGGACAATCCTCTCTGTCTTACAGACTTCCCTTGGTGGAAAGTACATCTGTGATCCTTGGATCAAAAGATGTTGCCTGATCCAGTGCCTTGGCAAAGCTTTTGAACATTGCCTCTGCCACATGATGGCTGTTTCCGCCTGTCAGTACCTTGATATGAAGATTCATTCCGCAGGAATACGAAATCGCATAGAAAAATTCCTTCACCATCTCCGTTGCCATATCACCGATCTTTTCAGAAGTAAATTCTGCATCCCAGGAGAAATACGGACGTCCGGACAGATCGACTGCACAGAGGACAAGGACTTCATCCATCGGAAGAATGCAGCTTCCATAGCGGCGGATGCCCTTTTTGTCTCCCGCAGCTTCTTTGATCGCATTTCCGAGGACGATTCCCGTATCCTCAATGGTGTGATGGTCGTCTACCTTAAGATCTCCATGTACTCGTACGCTTAAGTCAAAGAGTCCGTGACGTGCAAATCCGTCAAGCATATGGTCAAAAAATCCCACTCCTGTTTCAATGTCTGAGTATCCGGTTCCATCCAGAACCAGCTTCAGTTTGATCTCTGTTTCTTTTGTATTTCTTTCTACAGATGCTTCTCTGGTCATCTATTCCTCCTACTGTTCTTCATCCTCAAAACGTACAGCAATAGAATTTGCATGTGCTGTCAGCTGCTCTGAAGATGCAAACTGTTCAATGTCTTTGTGAATCTCTCGCAGTGCTTCTCTTGAATAGTATACGATGCTGGATTTCTTTACAAAATCGTCTACAGAAAGTGCGGAGAAAAACTTTGCGGTTCCATTGGTTGGCAGTACATGGTTTGGTCCTGCAAAATAATCTCCCAGCGGTTCAGAGCTGTTTTCTCCGATAAAGATCGCACCGGCATTTCTTACCTTCATCATGACTTCAAAAGGATTTGCAGTCACAATTTCCATATGTTCAGATGCGATGGCGTTTGCTGCCTCGATCGCCTCATCCATATTTTCGGCGATCAGGATATAACCAAAGTTATCCAATGATTTCTGAATGATCTCTTTACGGGAAAGGACTTTGACAAAGCCATCCACTTCCTCACTCACCTTAGCTGCAAACTCTCTGCTCGTTGTGATCAGGATCGCGGAGGCAAGCTCGTCATGCTCTGCCTGGGACAGAAGATCTGCTGCAACATATCTTGGATTTGCTGTCTCATCTGCAAGAACCAGGATCTCACTCGGTCCTGCGATAGAATCAATACTGACATAACCGTAGACTGCTTTTTTTGCAAGAGCTACAAAAATATTTCCAGGTCCTACAATCTTATCTACCTTCGGAATACTCTCTGTTCCATAGGCAAGTGCTCCGATCGCCTGTGCGCCGCCGACCTTGTAGATTTCATCAGCTCCTGCTTCTTTTGCAGCTACCAGCGTGGACGGATTGACCTTCCCGTCTTTTCCCGGAGGTGTCGTCATCACGATCTGGTCTACCCCTGCCACCTTCGCCGGCACAATGTTCATAAGAACCGAAGAAGGATAAACCGCCTTTCCGCCCGGAACATAAACGCCGACTCTCTCAAGTGGTGTCACCTTCTGACCAAGCATGGTTCCCTTTGCTTCTGTGGTAAACCAGCTGTTCTGTCTCTGTTTCTCGTGATAACTTCTGATGTTCACCAGTGCTTTTCGGATCACCTCGATCAGAGCCGGGTCTACTGCCTCATAGGCTTCTTTGATCTCTTCTTCTGTAACACGGATCGTTTCTCCGGTGATTTCAGTCTTGTCAAATTCCTTCGTATAGGCAAAAAGGGCTTCATCCCCTTTTTCTTTTACATTTTTGAGAATGTTATCTACTGCGGCTTCAAACTTTCCGTAATTGTTCGGACTTCTTTTGAGAAGATTTTCCAAAATATCTTTTGTACTTTCTTTTGTCAGTGCTACTGTACGCATTGTTATCATCCCTTCTGTCAACAGTATTTATTTATCCATCACATTTCTGAGATCTGTGATCAGCTTATGGATTCTTTCGCCCTCCATCTTCATGCTGACCTGATTCACGACCATCCTTGCAGAAAGCGGGCAGACTTCCTCAAGAACCTTAAGACCGTTCTCACGAAGCGTACTTCCTGTTTCCACAATATCTACGATCACCTCAGAAAGTCCTACGATCGGTGCAAGTTCGATAGAACCATTCAGTTTGATAAGCTCTACCGTCTGATGCTTCTGATTATAGAAGTAATCCTTTGCTATATTCGGATATTTAGTTGCCACACGGATCAGCTGATTGTTATGCAGAAGCTCTCTGGCACTTTCCGGTCCGCAGACACACATCCGGCATTTGCCGAATCCAAGATCCATAACCTCATAAAGCTTTCTTCCCTCTTCCAGGATAATATCCTTACCTGTCACTCCGATGTCGGCTGCACCGTATTCTACATAAGTCGGTACATCCGGTCCCTTTGCAAGGAAAAAACGAAGCTTCAGTTCTTCATTTACAAAAATCAGTTTACGGGAACTCTTGTCTCTCATCTCCTCACAGGTGATCCCGATCTGTTCCAGCATATCCAGAGTTTTTTCGGCAAGTCTTCCCTTTGTCAGTGCAATTGTCAGGTATCTCATCTCAGTCTTCCTCCTTCTCACAGCGCAGAGCTACACAGGTTCCCTCTTTACGAAGCCTCTGTGCCTCCAGGATGGCTTCTCGTCTGTTTTTCTCTGTATAGGTAAGGATCAGAGGAGCTTCATCCTCCATAACCTTTATCTTCTGTCTGGAAAGTGCCATAAGAAGACTGTCTACAACAATAACAAAACCAATGGAAGCTGCCGGTTTTCCGAAATGCTTCAGAAGCTCATTGTAACGTCCGCCTTTTACTACCGGCTCGCCGATCCCATAGGTATATGCCTGAAAAATGATTCCTGTATAATACTGGATCTTGCTGAGCATGCCAAGATCAAAGCTTACATATTTTTCATAGCCGTATATCTTAAGAATCTCATAGATTTCTTCCAGTCTTTCTACAGCCGCGATCGCACATTTATTTTCTGTCAGACTTCTGGCTTTTGCAAGCACCTCGCTGGAACCGAACAGATGCGGCAGTTCGCGGAAAGCTTTTTCCAGAGATTCCGGAAGATTCTGTTCCTTTACCAGATCCTCTACTGCAAAATAATTCTTCTGAGAGATCAAAGAACGAAGACGCTCTTCTGCCTCTTCTTCAAGATCTGCCTCCCGAAGAAGGGATTTGAAATAATCCACCTGCCCTACACTGACCTGAAATTCAGTAAGGCCTGAGGCCAGAAGGCTCTCGATCGTCATGGCAAGCAGTTCTGCATCTGCCTCCGGAGAATCATCTCCGATACGCTCAACGCCCATCTGCGTCGTTTCTTTGAGCCTTCCCTGATAGCTTGAGTTATTTACAAATGTATTTCCGGTGTAACACAGTGTCACTACCTGCTGATCCGGATTAAAATACGTCGCACATGCTCTGGATACAGACGGGGTAAAGTCCGGTCTCAATACCAGAGTGTTGCCTTCTCTGTCAAAAAATTTATACAGGTCTTTGGAAGGAACGGTTCCTACCTCACTGCTGAACACCTCAAAATATTCAATCCCCGGTGTTTCTATCTCTTCATATCCATAAGAATGGAATACTTTATAAATTTCCGCCTGCAGATGATGCTTCTGGCTGCACTCTCCATTATAGATGTCACGTACACCCTCCGGTGTATGAAAAATACGCTGCATAGTTTGTCCTCCTCGTGGGCAGCCATACGCTTTAGTATGCTACCATGCTACTCTGTAAAACACTAAAGATTATAGTTGATATTCTAAGGATTGTCAATCCCGCATTTTGAGATCCTGCTGAATCCCCTCCAGATAAGGAACCAGAAATCCGCCCTGCTTCGGCAGATAGAATTCCTCTTTGAGTTCTTCTCTTCGAAAACTCTTGCGCCCGCCATCTTCCATACGCTGCCAGAAGCTTTTGAGATCGCGGAACGGAAGATAATAAAAACGATCCGCGTGGCTGAAGAAAATAAGGAAGAAGGCAATTCCTCCCTGCTGCTCAAAGGCCTCCATAAACCCCACCTGATGAGGATGTATATTGCTCAGCGGAAAGGTATCCACACAGCATTCCTTTGCGTCAAAACAGACCGGGATGCCCTGAACCACTCCAATATAATCTACGGTACTTCTCTGCTCAAAATAGGCCAGTGTTATATGACGGTTTTCCTTATCCATCCGTACCGGAGTGATCGGTGTCGGTATTTTCTGTATCAGTGCCAGCTTCTTCTGAGCATACTGCTCGTTGGTACGATTAACAAGGTCTTCAAGGGTTGAACCTCGAAGACCTCTGCTGTTCCACGTTGCCATTTATTCCAGAACCTTGATGGACGGATAATATCTTACGATTGCTTTGCCGACAATTTCATCATAGGTCACAAACGTATTCTGCCAGAATCTGGAATCCTTGGAATGCTCTCGATTATCTCCAAGCATGAAATAGCTTCCCTCCGGCACAACATATGGACCATAATTTCCGGTTGGTGTTTCCGGTACATGACTGTTTGCTTCCTCATCTTCCACACCGTTGATAAAAACTTTGCCGTTCCTGATCTCAACAGTATCTCCCGGAAGACCGATCAGTCTTTTGATAAAGAGCTGGCTCTCATCATCCGGATATTTGAAGATGATGATATCATAACGCTCCGGATCTTTCATTTTTTTGGAAATATGTTTTCCAAAGAAATCGAAGTTGATGCCATATGCCATACGGAAACCAAAGATACGGTCTCCTGTCATGATTGTCTGTTCCATGGATTCAGACGGGATTTTTGCATTGATAAGAATCACATTGTTTACGACCAGGACTACCACGATTACGATGACGAACATCTTGACATAGTCCCAGACCTCATTCCAGATTTTCATAATAATTTCTCCTCTAACTTCTCTTCTTTTATGATGCGTTGAAACTGTGCCGGCAGTGGTGCCTCAAAACACTTTCCAGACAGATTTGAAAGCCTCCCATCCATCCCGTCCGGGAAACTCAGACGGAACGCATGAAGCAGCTGATGCTTTAACTGATATTTTTCTCTGCAACGGCGATTAAAGCTCTCCTGCCCGTACTTGGTATCACCCGCCAGCGGATGCCCCTCAGACGCAAGATGGGCACGGATCTGATGCGTACGTCCCGTGATCAGCCCAACCTTAAGAAGTGTTACCCTCCCATTGTCTCCAAGCGGCTCATAGACGGTCTCTATTGGCTGTGTATCTTTCTCTTTCTGTCTGTAAATGGTTACTTTATTCAGCTTTGTATCTTTATATAAATAACCTTTGATATGCTTCCTTTCCTTTAGGACTCCATTTACAACACACAGATATTCTTTATGTACTGTCCTGTCATGGAATAATTCCGAAAGCTCCTGCAGCCCCGCCAGTGATTTGCCTCCTGCAATGATACCGCTCGTGTTTTTGTCAAGGCGATTGCAGACAGATGGGCGGAAGGTGCGAAGGTCTTCCTCTGTCAGTTCTCCCTTCTCAAGAAGATAGCCTGTCAGATATTCTACCATGGATGGTTCTCCGCTGTCATCCGGCTGTGAAAGCATTCCTGCCGGTTTGTTGATGAGAAGAATGTCGCTGTCCTCATAGATCACCTCCAGTGCAGTCACTGCCCTGGCAGCCTGTTTCTGCTCACTGAATTTATCAAATGTCTCATCACTTAAAAACAGCTTTATCGTATCACCAGCTTCCAGCTTTTCATTTCCAGTCGCCTTCTTACCATTCAACGTGATATTTTTCTTGCGGAGCATTTTGTAAAAAAAACTTTTCGGAGCATTCCGAAGAAGCTTGGACAGATACTTGTCAAATCTCTGTCCGGCTTCATTGTCACGAATCTGAAACTCCTTCATTTCCTGTTCCTCTTTCTTTCAGACACAGATCGCCAGGATCGTGTGTTTGATCAGTTCATTTCTGGATAATTCCGGATATTTTTCGTCCGGTCGGAATTTGATTCCCTCCTCCAGGGATTCTTTATGCTCGTTCATGGAATCCAGACGTTCCAGAAACTGCGGCAGCCTCGTAAAGATCTTGACGTTTGCCTTAAAGCCATTTCCCCGCAAAATCTTCTGTGCTTCCCGCTCCATAAATGCAGCATCGATCTTCGGATCACTGCTGAAACCGACAACCGTATTTCCACAGATCGCAAATGCATCGATCGATGCACTTTTTTCATAGAAGGTCATATACATCTCATAAGACATCAGGATTCTGCCGGCATGCTCGGATATCTCCTCATACACCTGCGGTGCGACCGGCTTTGCACGAAAGATCATGATAAGACTTACCATGGATTTGCACGCCGGAAGGCAGCCGACAACAGCGATCACCGTCCATATCGTCAGTCTGGTCTTAAAATAGATCATTGCAGAAAAAAAGATTCCAAGCGGTACTGCAAATAAAATTGCAGTAATAAGGATCCTCTTCTTTTTTTCGGAAGCCAGATACCCGTAATCTCCTTTTCTGACCTTGTTTTCATTTTTTGTTTTGCTCATTTACAGCTCCTTATTGGTAACCGTTCTGACAGTTACTTTTATTTTTTCTTATGCGTGTTGCGGATTGTTTTTCTGGCCGGCTTTCTTCCCTGAGCCTTCTTTCGCTCTGCACCTGATATGGTTCTGCCGGATTCCTTTCGCCGGTCTCTCTCCGGGCGAAGCAGACATTTCGGCCCGAATCCAACCAGATCCATGCGCCCTGCCATCTTAAGTCCTTCCAGCACCAGATTCCGGTTCGCAGGGTTTTTGTACTGCATCAGAGCTCTCTGGATTGCCTTTTCATGCGGGTCACGCGGAATATATACCTTTTCTTTCGTAAGAGGATGTATCCCGGTATAATACATACAAGTGGAAAGTGTCGACGGCGTCGGATAAAAATCCTGCACCTGTTCCGGTGTAAATCCCAGATCACGCACATATTCTGCAAGCTTTACCGCCTCTTTTATCGTACATCCCGGATGCGAGGACATAAAATACGGAACCGCATACTGCTTCCTGCCGGTGGCAGCATTCGCTTTCTCATATTGATCCAGAAACTGCTGGTAGACTTCATGGGACGGTTTTCCCATATAATGAAGTACCTGATTGGAAACATGTTCCGGTGCAACACGAAGCTGTCCGCTGACATGATGCTTTACAAGCTCCTGCAGAAAAACAGGGCTCTTGTCTGCCACCACATAATCAAAACGAACGCCGGAACGGATGAATACTTTTTTGACGCCGGAGAGTTTCCGGAGCTTTCGAAGCAGAGAAACATAATCTGTATGATCTACGGTAAGATTGCCGCACGGTTTCGGAAAAAGGCACTGCCGGTTCTGGCAGACACCTTTGGTCAGCTGCTTTTGACAGGACGGCTGCCGAAAATCCGCTGTAGGTCCTCCCACATCATGGATATATCCCTTAAAATCAGGGTCTTTTGTCATTTTTTCTGCTTCCCTCAAAATAGAATCGTGGCTTCTTGTCTGAAGGATCCTTCCCTGATGGAAGGTCAGGGCACAGAAATTACAGCCTCCAAAGCACCCTCTGTTGCTCGTCAGACTGAATTTGATTTCTTCCAGTGCCGGTATTCCTCCTCTGGCATCATACATCGGATGCCATGCATTCCGGTAAGGAAGATCATAGACATCATCCATCTCCTGCTGGCTTAACGGAAGTGCAGGCGGATTCTGGATCACATAGCCTCTGTTTCCGTAATTCTCTGCCATCACTCTGGCAGTAAAAGGGTCTGTATTCCGATACTGCTCGGCAAAGCTTTCTGCATATGCTTTTTTGTCTGAAGAAACCGTCTCATAGGAAGGAAGGATGACCGGATCATAGGCACGGGAAAGATCTTTGCATTTATAAACGGTTCCCGGGACAAAGGTAATCTCATCTATCGGAAGTCCACTCTGCAGTGCTTCTGCGATCTGTATGATCGAATGTTCCCCCATTCCGTAGGAAATGAGATCCGCTCCCGAATCCAGAAGGACGCTGCGGCGTACCTTATTCTCCCAATAGTCATAATGGGCAAGACGACGAAGGCTTGCCTCGATCCCTCCCAGTATGATTGGGGTATGCTTATATGTCTGACGGATCAGATTACTGTAGACTACTGTAGGCATGTCCGGACGAAGGCCCATCTCTCCTCCCGGAGAGTAGGAATCCTTCTGGCGGTGCTTTCTGGATACGGTATAATGGTTCACCATAGAATCCATGTTTCCGGCACTGACCAGGAAACCAAGGCGCGGCGCGCCAAATACCTGTACACTCTCTTTCTTACGCCAGTCGGGCTGTGGAATGATCCCCACACGATAACCCCTGCTTTCCAGAAGTCTTGATATGATCGCAGCACCAAAAGAAGGATGGTCTACATAGGCATCTCCTGTCAGATAGACAAAATCCACCTGGTCCCATCCTCTTTGCTGCATTTCTTTTTTGGTTACTGGTAAAAAATCCTGCATGTGTCTGTGTTCTCCTAAAATGATACAGACTGCGCCCGATATCCTTCTGCGATAATATCAAGCTGTCTGTGAAAACGGGCAAGCTGCTGCAGATCTTTCGTTCTGAATACCCGAAGAAATTCATCCTGGATCTTGGCAACTTCTCTTTTATTTGAGATCTTGTAAAGATTTTCGATACTGAGAAGGATATCTTTGACAAGATTCGACTGGAGCTGTGAGGAATTCTGTGCATCCATGATCTCGTCCCTGACGGACGACATTTCCTGGTCCAGTGCAATGATCGCATCTGCTGCATTACTTAAGCGTTCTGCAACATGAAGCGGCATCTCGCCTTTATATTTATATTGGAGAGAGTGCTCGATCGTCGCCCAGAAATTCATCGCCATGGTACGGATCTGGATCTCCGCCTGAATCTGCTTCGGCCCGTTTATGGTTTCTACTGTATAATAAATGATCAGGTGATAGCTTCTGTAACCACTCTGTTTGATATGCTTGAGATAATTTTTCTCACTCTTGATCGTCATATCGGTACGCTTCTGGATCATGGCTGCTACTGTATCAATATCTTCTTCAAACTGACAGATAATACGGATTCCCGCGATATCCTCCAGTTCTTCTTCCATATGTTCCATAAGAATGTGTTTGCGCTGCATTTTTTCCAGGATGCTCGGCACACTCTTGACACGTCCGCTGACCTGTTCGATCGGAGAATAGAGGTCATTCTGCTTGTGTTCGTCTATAATATGCTCAAACTTGACCATCAGTTCTCTGACCGCCAGTTCATAGGGGCATAATATACTTCTCCATAACTGTATTTCCATAAAAATCGCTCCCTTTAAAGGCTTGTTACAAAAGTAGTTTCGTCTCAATCTTGGCGAAAGCAAAACTACATTTGCATTATATCACATTTTCATCTGAAATAGTGAATTAATATACACAGTTTATGATTTTTTTCTGAACAGCTCTTAAAACCCAGTAAGGATTTACGTTCATCGCATCTGTGCAAGGCATTCTGATATAGATCCTGAAATTCAGATGCACCGATATCTTCCCTTCTGCCTTTCCCGGATCACAGCCGGTATTTCCCATAAACCCAAGAATTTCTCCGGCATCCACGAGGGTTCCTTTCTCCCGGAGACGCTCATACGAGGAGAGATGTGCATAATAAAAATATCCTCCTGACGGTGCACGTATTCCAATCCGATATCCGTCGGAAGGAATCCATCCAATCTCTTCAATCCTTCCGTCTGTCATACTGATAATCGGATAAAAATCTGCCTGGTCGCATTTTCCAAACAGATCACAGCCTGCTCTTTTCTGATCCTCTCCATCGTTTTTTCTGCTCTTTATCCAGTCATCCTCAAAAAAAATCTCCTTCGACGCAACAGGAAAATATTCTGCATCGTTCCACACCATCCGATAAGCATCACACAGATCTTTATATTCTCTATATTTATATCTCAGATAAGGTTCTTTGTCGAAAGAGCAGTTCTCGGGATAAAAGCCGCCATTCAGCATGACAGCTGTCAGATTTTCAATCCAGTCGGCAGTCCCCGGCTCCTGCTTTTTCAGCTGCTGATACAGCCCGGGCAAAAGTCTCTGTTCACGGAAGGCCTCTGTAGCACAGGTTTCTGTATTCAAAATGGAGGCTCTGCTTCGCCTGAGCAGGATTTCCTGTCCTCCTTCGATACAGATAAGTATCAGGATACAGAACAGAACTATACAAATTTTATGCTTCATATCCTTCTTTCTTCGGATTATGGTCCGTTTTTATTTTATGTCTTACGTTTCTTCTTTATGTATAGCCGTGCGGATCTCCGTGGACAGTAAAACAGAGACTTCGGATGTTTTTCGTCCCAAAGCCTCTGTCTTAACGTTTATATCATTTTGAAGGATCAGTCGTAACTGTTCACAGTAACGATCAGTCTTTTAACTGTTCCAGAACTTTTACAAGGTAGTTCCATACACGTTCTGTAGATGCAATATCCAGAACCTCCTCTGAAGTATGGATATCTTTCATGTCCGGACCCAAAGATACACAATCCAGTCCTTCAATCTTCTTATAGAAGAGTCCGCATTCCAGTCCCGCATGGATCGCAACGACTGCCGGTTTCTGTCCGTACATTTCTTCATATACAGATACCATCCTGTCACGAAGCGGAGATTCCTTTCTGTATTCCCAAGCCGGATAAGCACCCTGGATCGTGTACTCGCCGCCAAGGAATTCTGTGAGATACTGGATCTTGTCAGACAGTGCATCTCTTGCTGCTTCCACGGAGCTTCTTACTCCTGAGCTTGCAAAGAATTCGTCCTCATACAGCTTCACAATTCCGATATTGGTAGAAGTCTCTACCAGTCCCTCGATACTTCCGCTCATCTTCTGGATACCAAACGGAACTTCCATCAGGTAGAAGAGAACTTTTTCTCTGCTGGTCGGATGAAGGATCATCGCCTGCTCCACATCACCTTCTGTGATCTGGATCGTGATGCCTGAATCGCTTCCTTCATATTCCTCACGAAGTCCGGCCTGTACTTTGGCTGCATAAGATTTCACAGCCTCCGCCTGTGCTCCGTCAATAAGAAGTTCTGCCACCGCTTCTCTGGTGATCGCATTGTCCTTCTGACCGCCTTCCAGAGAAATGATCTCATAATCTGCCTCATTCTTCAGTCCATAAAGGAAACGGGCCATAAGAACATTGGCATTTGCACGTTTCTTGTCAATCTCAGCTCCGGAATGTCCACCCATCAGTCCGCAGATCTTGACCTGAAGTCTGGTTCCCTCGGCTTCGATTCTCTGCACCGGAATACTGCTGACTGCTGAAAGTCCGCCTGCACAGCTGATCCAGAGGCTTCCCTCAGCCTCAGAATCCATATTGATCATACGTTTTCCCTTAAGGACGCTGCAGTCAAGGCCTACTGCTCCAAGAAGTCCGATCTCCTCATCTACCGTAATCAGAACCTCCAGTGCCGGGTGCGGAAGGTCTGTGCTGTCCAGAAGTGCCAGCGCATATGCAACGGCAATTCCGTCATCTCCGCCAAGCGTGGTTCCGTTTGCACTGATATATCCGTCCCTGACAGAAAGATTCAGCCCGTCTTTTTCAAAGTCATGCTCTACACCCGGACGCTTCTCACACACCATATCCATATGTCCCTGAAGGATCACAGTCGGTGCATTCTCATATCCTTTGGATGCTGGTTTGTAGATCACAACATTATTCATCTCATCCTGTACATAATCAAATCCATGTTTCTTCGCAAAATCTACCAGATAATCACTGATCTGTTTTGTGTTTCCGGAACCATGCGGAATCTTACAGATTTCTTCAAAATAATAAAATACTCTTTTAGGTTCACAATTTTCTAAAACTCTCATTTTAAATTTCCTCCATTATCACTGCATCGCTTCAGATCGACTACAGAAGATCAGCATTTATTTTACCCGTAAATATCTCTTTTTTCAAGGGTTTCCGGATTTTTTACTCATATTTATCTGCTCTGTTTCGTATAGTAAAGAAAAAAAGATTTTTATGAAAAGATTCTTCTGTACAATGATAAGCATTCTGCTGCTTCTTTTTCTTATGCTCTATCCAGAGGAGGCACTGCTTTGTGCCCAAAAAGGAATGCAGCTCTGGCTCAATATCCTGATCCCGACACTGCTTCCCTTCATGATCCTTACCGGGATCCTGATTCGGACAGACCTCATAAGCCAGATCCTGCTTCCTCTGGAACCTTTTTTAAGTAAAATATTCGGCATCTCCCCTGCCGGTGCCTGTGCTCTTCTCTTCGGACTTCTCTGCGGTTATCCCATGGGAGCAAAAGTCACTTCCGATCTCTATACCGCTCAGAAGATCAGTCACCGGGAAGCGCAGTATCTCCTCACCTTTACCAACCATGCCAGTCCTGTATTCATCAATTCTTATCTGATACATACCTGTATGAAAGGGCAGTTCCCCGCTTTCAAGATCTTTGGAATTCTGCTGGCTTCCGGATGGCTCACGATGACTGTTATGCGTCTGGGGTACTTCAGGGGAAATACTCTGTCGGAAATATCCGGCACAAAAAAAGAGACATCCTCCTCCGACTCTCCCGGAGCCGTACTGGATGCCTCTATTATGAACGGTTTTGAAACGATCACCCGACTGGGTGGTTATATTCTGATGTTCTCGATTCTGAATGCCTGTGTCCGACATTTCTGGAAAAACCGCAACATACTCTCGTATCTGCTGTTCTGTCTTCTGGAAATGACTACCGGACTCCATCAGCTCTCACTCTCTTCTCTGAGCACTGATACAAAATGTCTCTGCGCCCTGATCACCGTCACCCTCGGCGGAATCTGCGTCACTGCACAGACCCGAAGCCTCGTGACACGAGAACTCTCACTGCTTCCCTATCTTGCATCCAAACTTCTGAATGCACTGATCGTCATGATCCTGTTCTTATTCATCACCAAGATCATCTAACAGACTGCCATCATCCTCTGCTTCTCTGGCAGGCTCTTCATGGTAGGAACCTGTGATAGCTGCTGCCTGTGCTGTCTGAGGTGCAAGCTCCTGACGATTGTGGTTTACAACTTCCAGGCAGCTCTGCAGAGAATCAATGAAGGTCTTGTATTTGCCACCCGCATCTTCCAGTGTCTGATTCAGGACAGAACCGATGTTTGCCATCATATCATCTGTGTAAGTGATCGCACTCAGACGAATGCTGTTTGCATCCTGTGTGGCAGAATCCAGAATCTCCTGTGCCTGCTTGTTGGCAGCATTGATGGTCTCGTTTGCCTGGGCATAAGCCTTCTGCATGATCTCATGCTGTGTAACAAGCTCCTGTGCTTTGTTCTGTGCATCCGCGATCAGAGCATCTGCCTTAGCCTGTGCATCTTCAAGGATCGCATCCTTGTTGCTGATGATCTTCTGGTATCTCTTGATTTCATCCGGAGTTTTGAGACGAAGTTCTCTCAGATACTCCTCCATCTCCTCTTTATTTACAACGATCTTTGTTGCAGACAAAGGCTGAAACTTGCAGCCTTCTATAAATTCATCGATTTCGTCGATAAGCTGTTCAATTCTGCTGCTCATAGTATATACTCTCCTTATTTTCTCTCTTTTTCCTGTAGTTTCAGGCGCAATTCCTGAATGATCTCTGCCGGTGCAAAGCTCGACAGGTCTCCGCCAAATCGGGCAACTTCCTTCATAATGGTGGAACTCACATAAGCGTACTCAAGACTTGTCGTCAGAAATACGGTATCTACATCCGGCGCCAGAACACGGTTTGTCTGAGCCATCTGAAGCTCATACTCAAAATCCGTAACTGCACGAAGCCCACGTACGATGACCTGGGCCTGATTCTCTCTGGCAAAGTTTACAGAAAGCCCATCAAATGGCTTGATGATCACATTTGGGATATCTCTGGTCGCCTTTGCTAATATATTAACACGTTCTTCTACAGAAAACAACGGACTTTTTGCAGAATTCTGCAAAACCCCGACCACAACTCTGTCAAAAGAAACGCTTGCGCGCCTGATGACATCCAGATGGCCATAAGTTGCCGGATCAAAACTTCCCGGATAAACAGCTGTTACCATAAGGTATTCTCACTTTCTTTTATGCAAAAAAATATGCTTATTTGTCTTGTATTCTTTGGATCGGCTCAATTCATAACCAAGTTCCTCTGCATAAGTGAAATCCGTATGAAGATCCGCCTCTACAACGATCAGCGTATCCTCATCCGCAAGTGAACTGTCCTTAAGATACTCAAGTACCTGCCGCTCCAGTTCATTCATATACGGAGGATCCATAAAAATACAGTCAAATGCAGCCTGCCCTTCCATAGAGCGAAGAGCCTGCAGTACATCCATGTTCAGCAGTTTACCATGTTCAGCCAGCTTTGTAAATGCAAGATTTTCCCTGATACAGGCACATGCCCTGGGATTTTTCTCAACAAAGGTTGCATGTTCTGCCCCTCTGCTGAGTGCCTCAATTCCAATCGCGCCACTTCCGCTGAAAAGATCCAGGAAAGTACAATCCGGAATATAAGGCTGCAGAATATTAAACAGCGTTTCTTTGATTCTGTCAGTGGTTGGTCTAGTCTCCATGCCAGGTACCGTCTTAAGAGAAAGACGTCTGGCTTTTCCAGCTATTACTCTCATTTCAGATTCAGTCTCCAATCCAGGTCGCCGCGGGCAAGTCCGAGAATCAGAAGTTCTGCTGTTGCGATATTCGTAGCAACCGGTATATTATATTGATCACATCTCATAACGATAGAGTGAATGTCCGGTTCCTTCGGGTCGACCATGACCGGATTGTAAAACAGGATGACCATATCAAGATCCTGTCTCTCTACCATTTCCATAAACTGCTTGTCTCCGCCTATACTTCCTGCAAGAAACTTATGCACATGAAGGTTTGTGGCTTCTTCAATTCTTCTTCCGGTTGTTCCGGTAGCATAAACCTCATGCTTGGCGAGAATATTCTTATAGGCGATACAGAAATCTTCGATAAGTACCTTTTTGCTGTTGTGTGCAATGATTCCTAAATTCATCGTTCATCTCTCCATTTTCACCAATACATAGCTGGTTTTTAGTTTATTTTGTAACTCATCTCAATTATTATAGCAAGTTGCCAAAAAAAGTGCAATTAAATCTTTCAAATTTATACATTATTCATAGAAAGTTAATATTTTTCATTTTTCTGGCAGATTATACGGTAACTTCCAGTGTATTATTCTCATAAATCCACATACTAACATCGTAACACGAACACAAAACAACCAACCAAGGAGGAAATGAACTATGTCAAACAACACTTCTTCTAACAAAGCAGTTGTACCAGAAGCAAAGGGTGCCCTGGATCGTTTTAAATTTGAAGTAGCAAATGAACTTGGTGTGCCGCTCACCGATGGATACAATGGAAATCTTACCTCCAAACAGAATGGATCTGTCGGCGGCTATATGGTCAAAAAAATGATTGAACAGCAGGAAAGACAGATGTCTTCCGGAAGTCAGAGCAGTCAGTACTAATCTTCGCTGTTCCTGATCCACAAAAGGATAAAAAGCTCAGATGAACCGATCATCTGAGCTTTTGTCCTTCTTATAATCCAAGAAATCCGGTAATATCACCATTGATGACATAATGTGCACCGTTGTCCTCAGGTTTGATATATACCCTTAAATCTTCAAGTTCTGATTCTTTTTTGCCCATCTCTTCTGTCCAGATCTTCTTGATGCTGTCTACAACATCCTTTGCATATATCTCTTTGCCAAGCCACTGCACGAATACTTCCGTGTTTACCTCAGCTGCTTTCTTGGCTGCGGTTTTTCTTGTGGTTGTTCTCTTTGCAGCAGTTTTCTTTTCGGTCGTTTTCTCTTCAGTCGTCTTTTTCGCTGTAGTTCTCTTTCTGGTTGTTTTCTTCACAGGTTCTTTCACTTCTGTTTCTACAGCCTTCTTCTCGGTTACTGTTGCTTTGACCGGCTCTTTTGTCTCCGGTTCTGCAGCGAGCTTTGCAGGAGCCTCTTTTTCGATAGCCTTCTGTGCAGTAGTTGTCTTAGGTTCTGCTTTCTTTGTCGTTGTTCTTGTAGCCATAATAGCCTCCTTACAAGGTGAAAAAATATTTTACGGTACTAAAATAGCACGTTTCCAACAGTTTTGCAAGTTTTCTTTTACAAACTGATGTTTTCCGCCTCGCTTTGACCATAACTTCCCATACGTTCTTTCAGGAATCTGTGCTGTTCAAGATCAAGCTCCGGATCAAGGGCAAGAATCTCATCGGCCGCTTCGCTGGCCTTTGTAAGGATTGCCGAATCATTATAGATATCACCGATTTTGAACTCCATATCTCCACTCTGACGGATTCCAAACAGATCACCGGGGCCTCGGAGCTTTAGATCTTCTCCGGCAATATAAAATCCGTCATTGGATTTATTCAGGATTTCCAGCCTCTTTGATACCTGCTCCTGATTTCCCTGCATAAAGATACAGTAAGACTGATATTCCCCTCTTCCGACCCGGCCGCGGAGCTGGTGGAGCTGTGCCAGGCCAAAACGCTCCGCATTCTCAACCATCATGACCGTAGCATTCGGTACATTGACCCCGACCTCTACAACAGTCGTTGATACCAGAACCTGGATCGCACCCTGTGCAAAAGCTTCCATGACAACATTCTTTTCTTTGGCTTTCATTTTTCCGTGGAGATATTCGATCCGGATATCGGAGGAAAGATTCTCCCTTAATTTCTCCGTGTAATCAAGGACATTTTCCGCCTCCATGCCCTCACTCTCCTCCACCATCGGACAGATGACATAGGCCTGTCTTCCTTCCCGGACCTGCCTTTCTATGAAGGAATAAGCCTTCGGACGATACGATGTATTAACCACACAGTTTTTGATCGGAAGACGTCTGGCCGGAAGCTCATCGATCACAGAAATATCCAGATCGCCATACAGGATGATTGCAAGCGTACGCGGGATCGGTGTCGCACTCATGACCAGGACATTCGGCGGATTTCCTCTTGTCGTCAGAGCTTCTCTCTGTTTTACACCAAAGCGGTGCTGCTCATCTGTGATCACCAGTGCAAGATTTGCATACTCCACCTTTTCCTGGATCAGTGCATGCGTTCCGATAATAACCAGTGCCTCTCCCGAGGCAATCTTTGCATATGCAAGGCGTTTCTCCCTGGCGGTATCTGATCCGGTCAGAAGTACTGTCGGAAAAGAAAGGTTCTGCTCCTCCATCAGCTTCTGAAACCCTTCATAATGCTGTCTGGCAAGAACTTCTGTCGGTGCCATCAACGCTGCCTGGTAACCATTATCTGCCACAAGGCACATGGCAAGAAAGGCAAGGATCGTCTTTCCGCTTCCGACATCTCCCTGAACCAGACGGGACATCATTCTTCTCCCCGCAAGATCCCGCTCAATCTCATGCCAGGCATTCAGCTGTGCCCCTGTAAGAGAATACGGAAGCCTCTCTATGATTTCTTCTGTCAGCCAGGTTTCTCTGACCGGGAAACAGTTCGGGGTTTCTTCTGTCTTCTCCTTCATCTTTCTTACTGAAAGAATAAAGAGAAAAAATTCATCAAAAACCAGACGCTTCCGTGAAACCAGAAGCTCTTCTTTATTCGGCGGAAAATGTATGGTCCTGAGGGCATAATTAATATCCGCAAGTTCATAACGTTCCCTGAATTCTTCCGGAAGATATTCACTCTGCATCGGAACACTCTCCAGAAGCTGTGTGATCATCTTGACGACCGTTTTGTTGGAAAGTCCCGCTGTCAGTCCATATACCGGCTGAAGGTGGTGCAGGATCTCCTCATATGCTGACGGAGTAAAAATCTCCGGATGCTCCATCTCAAGCTTGCCCTGCTTACGCACGATCCTTCCGCGAAAAACAAACCAGCTTCCCTTTCGGAGAGTCTTCTTTAAATATGGAAGATTGAACCAGACCACCGGGAATTTCCCACTCTGATCGGCTATATTCACAGAAATGATCTGTCTGCCTTTCACGGAATTAACATAAACGCCGGAGCATACCGCAGCGGAGACGGCCTGCACCGTCCCCTCCTTAAGCTCTGCGATATCTACCGGCGTTTCATACTCATCATAATTTCTCGGATAGTAGTGAAGAAGATCATCCGTATCATAGATACCGACTTTCCAGAAAAGCTTCTCCGTCTTCTCTCCTACACCCTTTAATGTTCTTAAACTCTGTCCCATTTATCCTACTCAACAGAAATGATATAATAATAGATCGGCTGTCCGCCATAGTTGATTTCCACTTCACAGTCCGGATATTTCTCCTCCAGGGCTGCTGCCAGTTCCTCTGCCTTTTCCTCGGAGGCATCTGCACCGTAATAGATACTGATGATCTCTGCATCATCAAAAATCATCGCATCTACCGTATCCTCTGCAACCTTTTCTTTATTGCCGCCTACAGCAAGGATTCCCTTATCTCCGATTCCCATGATATCACCCTCATGGATCTCATTCTCCTCGATTCTGGTATCTCTTACCGCATAAGTGATCTGTCCTGTCTTGACTCTTGCGATCGCTTCTTCCATCTCAGCGGTGTTTTCCTCAAGAGATTTCTCCGGCACATAGCTGATAAGTGCTGTAACACCCTGCGGAACTGTTTTGGTCGGAACTACAATGATCTTCTTATCTTCTGTCAGATCTCTTGCCTGGTTTGCTGCCAGAATGATATTCTTGTTGTTCGGAAGAATATAGACTGCCTTCGCATTGACCTTGTCGATCGCGTTCAGCATATCCTCTGTACTCGGGTTCATAGTCTGACCGCCCTCGATCAGATAATCTACACCAAGCTCCCTGAAGATGTCAGTAAGTCCGTCACCTGCGGACACTGCAATAAATCCGACTTCCTTTGCCGGCTCCTGCTTCTTCTCTTCCTCAGCCTGCTGTTTCGCGAGCTTCTCCGCATCCTTGATCAGCTTCTCCTGATGTTCTTCTCTCATGTTATCGATCTTCATACGGGAAAGAGCACCATAAGTCAGAGCCCGCTCGATCGCCTGTCCCGGATGGTTGGTGTGTACATGAACCTTGACAATCTCATCATCTGCGACAAGAACGATGGAATCACCAAGAGAAGTCAGAAATTCCTTAAATTTATGTTCTTCTTCCAGCGGAAGCGGTTTATCCAGAAGAATAATAAACTCTGTACAGTAGCCAAATTTAATATCAGCCTCTGCCTGTGGAGAGATCTTCGTCACTGCCGGACCTGCAGTTCTCTCAAAATCAGAATAATCAACTTCCTTGCCAAGGAAACCGTCGATGGCACCTCTTAAGACCTCCAGAAGTCCCTGTCCGCCTGAATCCACAACGCCTGCTTCCTTAAGAACAGGAAGCATCTCAGGAGTCCTGGCCAGAGTTTCCTCTGCATGTGCAAAAACTTTCTCAAAAAACGGCTGCAGTTCATCTGCTTCCGGAGCAATCTCAGCTGCCTTAAGTGCTGCCTCTCTCGCTACAGTAAGGATGGTTCCTTCCTTCGGCTTCATAACTGCCTTGTATGCTGTCTCCACTGCACGCTCCATTGCTGCGGCAACGGCCAGTGCATCGAGTTCCTTTGCTTTCTTAACGCTCTTGGTAAAGCCTCGAAGCAGCTGAGAAAGAATAACACCGGAGTTTCCTCTGGCTCCGCGAAGAGAACCGGAAGAGATAGCCTTCGCAAGTGTCTCCATATCAGGATCTGTCAGTGCGCTCACCTCAGCAGCTGCTGACATGATCGTCATTGTCATATTGGTTCCTGTATCTCCATCCGGCACAGGAAATACATTCAGTTCATTGATCCATTCTTTCTTTGCTTCCAGATTCTTGGCTCCTGCCAGAAACATTCTGGAAAGCATGCCGGCATCTATGGTTTTTATATTCAACACAAGTTCCTCCTCTGATTTCTTAATCTATTGCGCGTACGCCTTCTACATAAATATTGATCTTCTCGATCTCCATACCGGTAAAATCTTCGACTTTATATTTGACATTGCTGACAAGATTGTCTGCGATCGTACTGATATTTACACCGTACGCTACAATCACATGGAAATTCAGGCGGATCTTATTGTCCTCTGTGATCTTGACACTGATACCATGTTTCAGACTTTCCATACGAAGCAGCTTGACAAGTCCGTCCTTCATGCTGACTGCCGCCATTCCTACGATCCCGAAACATTCAACTGCCACACTGCCCGCATAGGTAGCAATAACGTCTGTGTCAATGACGATCTGACCTAAGCCGGAATCTATACGTCCATTCATATAGTGACCTCCATAAAAATTTATTATATGAGGATATTATAACCCGTTTTCCGCTATAAGACAATGTTTAATTTCGACATAAGATAATCGTATGACGCAGAGATAAAAGCACCTGCTTTTGCTCACTTTGAAGAATATTTCGAGATTTTCTGTTTTTTTGCTTGCAAAAACCATATTCATCTGGTAGAATAAAATCTGTTGAAAAAAAGCGTCAAGGAGGTGCTATCATGGCTAAATGCGCAGTTTGTGAAAAAGGTGCTTATTTCGGAAATAATGTAAGTCATTCCCATAGAAGATCCAATAAAATGTGGAAATCCAATGTAAAATCCGTTAAAGTTAAAACAGCTAACGGCGGTGCACAGAAGATGTATGTATGTACTTCTTGTCTGAGATCCGGAAACGTTGAGAGAGCATAATTCCGATTTATGTATGAACTAAGAAAGGCACGGGAGATATCCCGTGCCTGTTTTCGTTATACAAACCAAAAGCTTTACCGGCAGAACATATGATAACCACAGAGAAGGCAAAGCCCGGCTGTGACAATAATGACTATATTTTCCTCTATCAGCATACCGATCACAATTCCTATCCCAATGCAGAAAATCATCAATCCCAGAAGTCTTCCCACATTCCGAACCCCGTCTTATGGTCTTACCATAGTTTATGCAAAAACTCCGCAGAATAACAGAAAGCTTTATCGCATCTCTACGATAAAGCTTCTGTCCATACTATTCATGATCAGATTTCCGTTTCGCTTTCCGCATCACTATTTTTGCCAAATCCAGAAGCAAAGCGATCTACGAAGTCCGGCACCATATCAAGAACCTTGGTAAGTCCATCCTGATTCTTCACATTGACAAGCTTGGTAGTTCCATTCTGGATAACCAGCACTGCACTCGGTGTCAGTTTTCCTGTCATTCCGCCGCCGCCATTGTTTTTCTTATCGCTCTCAAAAGCACCTGCACCTACACCGAAAGAAACATCCACCAGAGGGAGGATGATCGTATCTCCAACATGGATTGCCTCTCCCACTACAGTTTTGGCAGAAATAAATGCGTCCATTCCTTTAAAAAGAGAATTTACAGTATCCTTAAAATTGTTTTCACCTGACATAAGCCTGTCCTCCTTTATTTATGTTTCCATCGTCTGATGACATATTTTATATTTTTATCAAAATACAGCTCAAGTGCTGTTTTGACCAGCATAACACCATACACCCTGCCTCTGAAACGTGCATGTCCATAAAGAACATTTCTGTTTTCAAAAAGCGGTGTGACCCGAATACAGTTTCTGTGAAGAGGGATCGTCATTCCAAGGACTGCAAGAATCGAACCTGTAACAGAAGGATCTGTACAGTCAAATGCCAGTTCTCCCTCTATCCTTGTCGGAAATACATGTCTTAACAGACGAAACACCTTCGTCCGCACAAGAGAGACTGCTTCCTGCGTACGAGGATGTCCGATGAATGCACTCCACCAGTCGATCTTATCGCAAAGAGCATCTTTCTTCCTGGAAAGCTTCTCCATATCCTCAGGAATCTTCATGATCCTTCGATAGACTGCTTTTATTTTGTCCCAGAGCTTCCTGGTTTTATTCCCGAGATTATAAAACAGTTTCTTTAACTTCTCTGCTGTCTCATGCCATCTGCGTTCCTTCTCGACATCCTGGTCTGACAGGATCTCTTCTTCATTCTCCGGTGAAGCCGCCTGAATGGATTCTGTATCTTCTTCTCTGTGCTTTTGCTCATCCTCAAAAGATTCCAGAAGAGGACTGTCTGTTGTTTCTATATAAGTATCTGAAGGTTCTCCTTCGTCCTTCCAGGCTCCGCTGTCATCCAGAGTCTCTTTCTTATCAGCATCTGACGTTTGTTTCTTCTTACGGTTCTTGATTTTCTTAAGAAGCTTCATCAGCGGGATTCCAAAAAGCCGAAATTCCACATCTGTCTGTCCCTCTGTAAATCCAAGCGAAAAAGACACTCCTCCAAAAAGCCAGCTTATTCTTGCTCTCCCTGTGGCAGTACGAAACGAACCGGCTTCCTTCATGCCTTCCGCCTGATATCTCACCGGACAGAACAAAAGCAGAAGCAATACGAGAAGAAGCAGCCCCAGTATGATTCCTATAAGGATCAATATAAATTTTATGATCATCCACAAAATATGTAGCATCGCCTCACCTGTTCTTCCAATATTCTTCTACCCGGAAATCTCCCGTCCTGTCATAGACTTCCTGAATGATCTCGACAGTCATCTCCACTGCCTCATCTTTATTTCCTGCAAGCCCGAGGATCTCCGGACAGATATCTGCCGCGCTCTGCTGGATCATTGTCAGAGCCGGTATGATCTCCAGAAGATTGCGGGGATTCTCTGAAAAAGTGATAAGATACACGCCCGGTACAATCTTCCCATGATTTAGTTTACGGCGGATCCTGTCCGCCTCTTTTACGCTTTCTCCTATGCGAAGATCTCTGCACCACTTCAGCATTTCATTCCTCCCCCGGCTGTTATTTGGAGTATTTCCTTTTTTCAGGATAGTAAACAGGGCTGCGTCAGAAACACAGCCCTATTGTACCTATTTCATGCAGAGATTCAGTCTCTGCGCTGCTTACCCCAGAGTCCCTGGCTTCGCAGTTCCAGATATTCCTGATATGCTCTTTCCACGATCTGTTTCTCATTGGAGAAACGAAGGAGATGATAAATCTCATGGAACTTGTAATAGCCGGAATCCACAAAAAACTCTTCTCTCTGAGGTCTGCTATGATAATTATCAGCCGTCATCAGATACCAATGTACTTCCTTTGTAACGATATCCTCCGGAACTGTGAAATTATAATGGCTCTTGCCGATATATTTAACTACAGTAGCCTTCACTCCAGATTCCTCGCGCACTTCACGAAGCGCTGTCTGGATATGTGTTTCACCTGGTTCTACAGTTCCCTTTGGCAGCACCCAGCCTTCGTAACGGTTCTTATAAGACTTATAAAGTGCCAGTATCTTGCCACGATAAATTACCACACCGCCACAGCTCGTTGCTTCTATCATGTTGCAATTTCCTCCTGTACTGCGTGTGAGTTTCATACACTGAACTGTTAATAGTATAACTCTTTTTGGACAAACTGGCAACCTTTATCGTTATTCGATCAGTCAAAATAATATGCGTCAAAGACATCCGCCGCGATCGGCACTGCCGCCTCGCTTCCGGTACCACCATCCTCGACAATGACAGAAACCACGATATCCGGATTATCGACATTAGAATATCCGACAAACCAGGAATGGCTTGCACCACTTTCGTTGTATTCAGCAGAACCGGTCTTTCCCGCCACTGTATAGCCTCTTCCATTCAGAGAAGAAGCTGTACCGTTCTGTACAACACCCTTCATCAGTTCTCCGAGGAGAGATGCTTCGTTGTCTGTCATCAGACGTTTATATGCTTCCGGCTCTGTGGTATCCACCTCATCACCGGCATGATTCTGCACCTTGTCGATCAGATATGGTTTCATCAGAACACCGCCATTTGCAATAGAACTTGTGATCAGTGCCATGTGCATCGGAGATACCAGGGTATTTCCCTGACCGATCGCCGTCTGCATCGTGAGCGGAACTCCGGAGCTTCCATTTAAGGTAAAGGAACTCTTACGATAGGATCTCAGCGGAAGCTTCTGATTAAACAGAAGATCCTCACTTGTCTTAAGAAGTGCAGCTCCGCCAAGCTGTGTTCCCATCTCCGCAAATGCACAGTTACAGGATTTCGCGAATGCTGCATAAAAATCCTCCTGTCCGTGAACGGTTCCTCCATAACACTGGATTGTATGGTCTTCTTTTGTAATACTTCCCTGACAATCATAGGAAAATCCGTTAAACGTTCCATGCTGACGCAGATAAGTCAGCGCCGTAACGATCTTGAAGGTCGATCCCGGAGGATACTGTCCCATTGTCGCACGGTTCAAAAGGCTGCTGTTTGTCTCATCATTTACAAGCTGTTCCCAGTTTGCTGCAATCGTATTCGGATCAAAATCCGGCTTGCTGACCATCGCAAGGATTTTTCCTGTAGATGGCTGAATGACCACAACAGCTCCTCTTCTGTCGCCCAGAGAATTATAGGCTGTTGTCTGAAGATCTGCATTCAGGGTAGAAACCACTGTATCTCCCACATTCTTGGCACCCATAAATTCGTTTTTGATCTGGGTCAGAAAGAATTCATGAGAACTCAGCAACTGGAAATTTGCCTCCGACTCCAAACCGCTTTTGCCATTGGTATCATATCCGACAACATGTGCAAAAATATTGGAATACGGATAAGAACGTTCTTCCGTTCCGTCATCGCTGACATTCGTCTGTGCGAGTATTTCACCGTCTGAAGACATAATATTTCCCCTCACGACTCTGTCTGCAAATGTATCCTGCCTTGTATTATAAGGGCTGTTAATAAAGCTGTCTCTCTTTATGGCATTGAAATACACCAGATACCCTGCCAGTCCCAGAAAAATAAGCACAAAGAAGACAGATACAAATGTATATTCTTTATTTCTTGCCCGACGTCTTTTAGAAGCGGCGCGTTCTGTCGCCAATCTCCTCTCTTGCTCTGATTCTCTGTAATGCTTCCTTTTTTCGTTTCTCAAATTCCTCGTCCTCGTCTTCTCTCAAAATATACAGTCCCTGAATGATCGCCAGCATGAGGATCGTACTCAGAAGAGAACTTCCTCCATAGCTTACCAGCGGAAGAGTAACACCTGTCATAGGGATAAATTTGGTAGCACCGCCGATCGTCAGGAATACCTGAAATGCATACTCTGTTCCAAGCCCCAGCGCGATCAGCTTATAAAAAGGATTGATGATACGCAGCGCGATATTGACAATCATCAAAAAGAAACTCATGCATACCAGTATCAGACAGATTGCGAAAATTCCTCCCAGTTCCTCACAGATCGCACTGAAAATAAAGTCGTTCTTAACTACCGGGATAGATTCCGGAGAGCCCTGACACAGCCCCATGCCAAACCAGCCGCCGGTTCCGATCGCAAACAGTGACTGCACGATCTGATATCCTTCGTTCTGATAAACAGCCATCGGATCCTTCCATGCACTGACCCTCTGTCTGACATGTCCAAACAGATGATAGGCAACCACCGCGGCACCGCTTCCTCCGGCAAGTCCCAGCCCGAGATACCCGACATTTCTGGTAGAAACATAAACCATCACAAGATAGGTTACAAAAAAGATCACTGCACTTCCAAGATCAGTAGAAAGAACCAGTATTCCTACATGAAGAGCCGCGATCACCGACACCTGGACAACCGCCTTAAAACTGGTATCTCTTGACAGAAAGGAGGCTGCAAAAAATACAAACGTGATCTTGATCGCCTCAGACGGCTGAACACCCAGAAGTGTCAGCTTTGCTCCGTAACTGGTCTTGGCCAGGAGAAATACTGCTGCCAGAAGTATGATACCAATCCCGGCATATATCCAGGTCAGTCTGCGCAGAAAACGCATTTTCCGGATCATGACCGGTATGACAAGTGCAATTCCACTGGCTCCTGCTGCAACCAGAAGCTGTTTGGTCGCCATCGTGATGTCCAGACGGCACAGCATGATAAATCCGACACTCAAAAGCATACACATATTATTCAGAAGCAGCAGTGATGCTTTTTTGTACAGGATACGGTACAGTATCTGGATTGCTGCAAAAAAGATCTGCATTTCTATATAGAAACGGACCACCTTATAATCAAAGGTCTTAAGGTAGATCACAAGAAATGCGGTGAAATCGATGAAGAAGATCAGCATCAGCTGCTGACGCAGAAGCTCGTTCCTCTCCTCCTCATCCGGCTGACGCACAGTATAAAAACAATGAAACGTATAAACGATCATCAGCGTCAGGATGATATATTTGGATAATTCTACTATTACATTGATCATATGCCCCTACTCGGCTCCTCTTTTAAAATGTCCTTTTGTAAAGTTCCTTTCGGCAGGTATACGGTTATGATAATATACCCCCAGAAATTCATCCAGAATCTTCTCTGTTTCTTCTGCATTCTCCATAGTAAGCGAAATGCGCAGCGACTGCATCCCAAGTGCAGCCACCTGCTTCGCTTCCTTAAGGAGTCCATATGGCAGACTGTTATAGATTATATTATAACAGCGTTCTTTTTTTCCTGTAGTCCCTGTTTTCCATGGATGGCAGACACAGACTGCTGTAAATTCCTTCTCATACCTGTCCTTCAGAACCATGCTTCCCTCCTGCATGTCACAGGAAGAAAGATTCCTGCGAACACACTGCGCCGACTGCATGAGCGGAATATATCCATACACGATCAGTTCGCTGTGCTGATTGTTTCTGTGACGCATTTCTGCTTCCTTCAATTCCAGCGGAACTGTATTCTTAAGAATCTTCTGTTTCTCCCAGAAATCAACCGCTTCATTGTTCCAGGTATACATAGTCGCATCCAGCACCGTATATCTTTCAAGTCCCAGCGCCCTGAGCATTCCGTAGGACTCCAGATTTCTCACGAGAAAGCCCTTCATCCCCTTCTCTATCCATTCTCCAGCTGTCTCAAAGAAATGTTCCGGGGCCTGTTCTCTGGTAATATAAGGGAGTGCCAGATAGAGTTCTTTCTGATTCTGGATTTCCCTTCCAATGGCCTGTTCCATCACAGAATACGGCAGATACAGTCCTCTGACTTCTTCATGGCTCCATGCAGTCTCTGCCTGTTTCATTGTTTCACAGGATACAAACATTGGCGGGATCTCTTTGTTTTGTCCAGACGCATCAAAAGACTGTGAAAACTTCGGTTTATTCTCTGCCTTACGGTACATCGGCACACAAAGCTCTTCTTCCAGTTCTGCCAGTGCATTTCTTCTGAGTTCGTTGAGGAGTTTCACCGGGGCAAAGATATTTCCATCCATCTGAATATCCAGTTCTTCCCATTCAAACTCTGTATTTCCAAGCTTTTCCATCTGTTTGCGGATACGCTCTTCTGACATTGGATGTTCCTTCGCAAACTGCACTTCGCCGTCAGAAACCACCACCTGTTTATCTCTGCAGGAAATCTGCAGGATTGCAGGACTTTCCGGATAAAGCATCAGGCTTCCCGTGATCTTCTCTCTGCATTTCTTAAGTTCTGTTGAAACACCGCCCGTCTTTTTCTCGTTGGAAAACGCCATCATAGACGGTCCGTTGTGCTGTTTATAGTATCCCGTACAGGAGCCGCCTCTGTTGAAGATATCCAGAATGTATCTCCGGTCTTCTTCCGTCACCCGGTACCCTTCTCTGTCCCTTGATAATATATCCAGATATTTCCTGTACATGCCTGTGACTCCGGCTGTATATCCCGGCTGTTTCATTCTTCCCTCGATCTTGAGCGAGATCACACCCGCATCTATGATCTCCGGTAAAATATCCAGCGTACAGATATCCTTAAGACTCAGAGGACAAAGTTCCTCTTTCTTTTGAAATCTTCTGTCTTCCCCCTTACGCACCTGATACGGCAGACGGCATGGCTGTGCGCATCTGCCACGATTGCCGCTTCTGCCTCCCAGGATGCTGCTCATCAGGCACTGTCCCGAAAAGCTGTAGCACAAAGCTCCATGGACAAAGGCTTCTATTTCAATGCTGCTCTTTCTGTGCATGGCGGCAAGCTCTTCAAGGCTCAGTTCTCTGGCTGCAACCACACGGGCTGCACCCTGCTCTTCGAGAAACTTCATTCCCTCCGGACCGGTAACTGCCATCTGCGTACTGGCATGGATATGCATCTTCGGAAAATTCCTGCGGATAAACTGGAACACACCGAGATCCTGGACAATAACAGCATCCAGTCCCGCCTCATACAATGGCTTCAGAGAATCAAAAATCTTCTCCTTAATCTCGCGATTCTTAAGAAGCGTGTTTACTGTAAGATATAGCTTCCTGCCATGAATATGCGCTGTCCGAATCGCACGGATCAGCTCTTCCTGTGTAAAATTCTGTGCATAGGCCCTGGCACCAAAATCCGGACCGCCAACATAAACTGCATCCGCACCGGCTCCGATCGCAGCTTCGAATCCCTCATAAGAACCTGCCGGTGAAAGTAATTCTATTTCCTGTTTCTTCAAATCCGTCTTTCCTTTCATCTGGTCTTGTGACTTTATCGGAACATTACGAAGTAACTTCCTATAAAGTAAATAAAGAGGACTACCGAAGCAATCCCCTCCCTACTCTTACTTAAGTAACTTATCGATTTCCTGTTCCAGTTCTTTGACCTTGCCTTCAAGAAGTTCCTTCTGATGTCTGGCATCGGATTCCTTCTTCTCGGTTTCTTCGATCTTCATGCGGAGTGCGATCAGCTCATGCTTCAGTTCATACATCTCCTGATCCTTCTGCTGAAGATCCTGCTCAAATATCTCCGCCTGTTTCTTTGCCTTGAAATAATCATCGGTAACATTCAGACTGAGCAGTGTATGCTTTGTCTCCATTGGCTGGCGGGAATATCCCGGCATTTCACTTAATTCAGACATTTTGTTATTTATATATGATGCCACTTTCTGAAAATACTCTTCAGATTCGTAGCCGCCCAGAGTTATGATCTTTCCTCCGATGACTACCTGTGCCGTATTTTTGACTGCCATAACAAGCCTCCCGTATCTTAAACTTTCATCTTTCTTCCATAACGGAAACAGATCAGATCCTGCTGATCTGAGGCGTAGTAATGCTTCTTACACCTTGTCTGTACTCCATTATAATCGAATTTTGTAAAAATGTATAGGAATTTTTAAGAAATCTTGCAAGTATTACATTTTAGGATTACTGTACAGGTACCGAAAAGTAACTGTTCACAGGTAATATCCCGCGAGGTGTTTTGCCATGAATATGGCAAAATCCCGAGACATACGGGGCAAAATGCTATCACCGAAGGTGATTTGGAATGCATTTTGACCAAGTTACTGTGAACGGAGTGAACAGTAACACCGAAAAATCATGAAATCCTGTCGATTCCGAGATGTTTGTAGGCAAGTACGGACGCTGTGCGCCCCCGCGGAGTTCTGTTGAGAAATCCATTCTGCAGAAGATACGGCTCGTAAACATCCTCCAGAGTACCCGCATCTTCACCGATGGCCGCAGCCAGGGTTTCCAGTCCCACCGGGCCGCCCTGAAAATTCACGATCAGAGTCTTGAGAATTCTTCTGTCGATCTTGTCCAGGCCATACTGATCCACCTCGAGAAGATCCAGTGCAAAGACAGCCACCTCATAGGTGATCCTTCCATCATATTTGACCTGTGCAAAATCCCGAACTCTCTTAAGAAGGCGGTTTGCAAGACGCGGGGTTCCTCTCGAACGCTTGGCGATCTCCGCCGCACCTCTTTTGTCGATCTCGACTCCCAGAACATCTGCCGAACGAAGTATGATCGTCTGAAGTTCCTCTTTATTATAAAATTCCAGATGATGCATCACCCCAAAACGGTCGCGAAGCGGTGCCGAGAGAAGCCCGGCCCTCGTCGTTGCGCCAACCAAAGTGAATTTCGGAAGATCCAGACGGATGGATCTGGCAGAGGCACCCTTGCCGATCATGATATCAATCGCAAAATCCTCCATTGCCGGATAGAGTACCTCCTCCACCTGACGGTTCAGACGATGAATCTCATCCACAAAAAGGACATCTCCCTCCTGAAGGTTATTCAGAATGGCCGCCATCTCTCCGGGTTTCTCGATTGCCGGTCCGGAGGTCACCTTCATATGAGTTCCCATCTCATTGGCAATGATTCCGGACAGAGTAGTCTTACCCAGACCCGGAGGACCGTAAAAAAGGACGTGATCCAGTGCATCATGCCTCTGTTTGGCAGCTTCTATATATATTTTGAGTGTATTCTTGGTTTTTTCCTGACCAATGTATTCATCAAGAGTCTGCGGACGGAGGCTTCCCTCCAGCGGCAGATCCTCCTCTGTCACATCTGTTGTGATCATTCTTTTTTCCATCTATATCATCGCTCCATTGTATATTGCTGTAAACCCTGCCATTATAGCTGCTTCAGGGCTGCTTTCAGGATTGCCTCCACATCACCCGGATCCACATCCGTAACCTTATGCACTGCCTTCAGTGCCTCGGAACTGCTGTATCCAAGAGCTGTCAACGCTTCCACAGCCTCCTGGCGTCCATCATGGAAATCTGTGTCATTCAGGTCTGCATTTTCCTGTTCATGCATCAGTTTCTTCTCAAATGCATCCTCCAGCTTCAGCTTGTCCTTCAGCTCAAGAATCAGCTTCTGCGCTGTCTTCTTGCCGATTCCCGGTGCCCTGGAAAGCGTCTTTACATCATCGGAAAGCACTGCAAACCGCAGTTCATCGGCACTAAGCCCTGCGAGCACTCCCAGCGCTGCCTTCGGACCGATGCCATTCACACTGAGGAGCAGGCGGAACACCTGAAGGTCATCCTTATGCCAGAACCCGTACAGCTGCATGGCATCCTCTCTCACCTGGAAATAGGTATGGATCTTCACCTTTCCCTCCATGCGGGCTGCCTGCTCGATCGCCTCTCCTGTCATAAATATCTCATATCCGATCCCGCCTGTTTCTATGATCACAGAATTTTCTGTTATATCTGCCACCTGGCCGCAAATGAATGAAATCATGCAAAATCTACTCCCGCTTCAAATTAATTTTTTCCTGTTTTTCAATCATAACATAACCCCGGGCAAAAAGCAAACATCTATTCGAGTCATTCCGGAATATACAAAATCCCGGCCGGAGAAAGAAAAGACTTCTTTCTCCGGCCGGGATCGTATTTTTACCAATATGGGGTTTAGAGAATAACTTTTCTCGGACATGCTTCCTTACATGCACCGCAGTTTGTACATTTGTCATAATCAATATGTGCACAGAAATCTGTCACAGTGATCGCACCGTTCGGACAGGTCTTCTCGCACTTCTTACATCCGATGCATCCAATCTCGCAGGCTTCTGTGACTGCCTTTCCTTTGGCATGGGAGCTGCAGCCTACAAAAGTTTTCTGCTCATATGGTGCAAGCTCGATCAGATGATGCGGGCATTTTGCAATACATTTACCACAGGCTTTACATTTGTCGCGGTCAACCACTGCCACACCGTTAATGATATGGATCGCATCAAACGGACATGCCTTTACGCAGCTTCCGAATCCCATGCATCCATAGGAACAGGATTTTGCTCCGCCGCCCGGGACAAATGCCATCATTTCACAGTCTTCCACACCTGTGTATGTATAATTGTCTTTTGTTTTTTCGCAGGTTCCTGTGCATTTTACGAACGCAGCCATACGGGTGCTCTCAACAACCTCCTGGCCCATGATCCCTGCAATAACTTTTCCTGCCGCTTCGCCGCCTACCGGACATGCATTGACAGGAGCTTCACCCTTGGCGATTGCTGCTGCCAGACCATCACAGCCCGGGTATCCACAACCGCCGCAGTTATTTCCCGGAAGAGCCGCACGGACAGCAACCTCTCGTTCATCTACTTCTACCGCAAACTTCTTACCGGCTACACCAAGGAAAATTCCAATAAAGAGGCCTACTGCTGCAACAACGACAGTTGCCACGATAATCGCATTCATATCCATAATCTCTGCCTCCTCTGTTACTTAATCAGTCCGGAGAATCCGAAGAAAGCAATCGCCATCAGACCTGCTGTGAGCAGGACAGTCGGGAAGCCTTTGAAAGATTCCGGAACATCGTTGAATTCAATTTTTTCTCTGATACCAGCCATCAGAGTAATGGAAATGGTAAAACCAACTGCTGTGGCAAATCCGTTCACAGTTCCCTGAAGGATGTTGTAGCTTTTCTGTACGTTTGTCAGTGCAACACCGAGAACTGCACAGTTTGTTGTGATCAGAGGAAGATATACACCAAGTGACTGATAAAGTGCCGGCATACCTTTCTTGAGGAACATCTCAACAAACTGAACCAGTGCAGCGATAATAAGAATAAATACGATCGTCTGTAAATATTCCATACCTGTCGGCACCAGGATAAAGTTGTAGATCAGACCTGTTACAAAAGAGGACAATGTGATAACGAAAATAATCGCACCACCCATTCCGGCTGCTGTTTCAATTCTCTTGGATACACCGAAGAACGGGCAGAGTCCGAGGAACTGGCTCAGGACTACGTTGTTGACGATCGCAGAGCTTACCAGGATTAGTAATAATTCTTTCATGCTTCCTTGCCTCCTTTGCACATTGTATTGTTGCAGGTATCGCAGCCTGAACAGCATCCACAGCCTTCACTTGGATCAATACCTCTCTTTGCTGCACCGATCTTAAACTTGTTCTGAAGTGCTGCAAGCATGGCAAGAACAAAGAAAGCTCCAGGCGCAAGGATAAAGATCGTGATCGGCTCATAGCCCATCTTTCCGGCTGCCGCATCAGCAAGCGGAAGGATCTGACGTCCGAAGAGTTGTCCTGCACCAAGAAGTTCACGTACTGCACCGATACAGGTGATACTTAAAGTAAAACCAAGTCCCATGCCAATACCATCAAAGAGTGACGGAATCGGAGGATTCTTTGAAGCATAAGCCTCTGCACGGCCAAGAATGATACAGTTTACAACAATAAGAGGAATATAAATTCCAAGTGCAGAATAAAGACTCGGAATGAATCCCTCTAACAGCATCTGCACGATGGTTACAAAAGATGCAACGACAACGATAAAGGCCGGCATACGAACTCCATCCGGAATAAACTTCCGAAGAAGGGAGATCATAAGGTTGGACATTGCCAGAACTACAGTTGTAGTCAGACCCATTCCGATACCGTTGATCGCAGATGTAGTAACCGCCAGTGTAGGACACATACCCAGCACCAGCACAAAAGTCGGGTTTTCTTTGATAATACCGTTTACAAGACGTTCTGCAGGTGTATTTGCTTTCATGACTCTGCTCCTCCTTCCACATAACGAAATGCACAAAGGCCGGCATTTACACCGTTTGTCATGGCATTTGTAGTAATTGTGGCACCACTGATGGCATCGATCTGATCGTCAGATGTGGCCCCTGTCTTGGTGTACTCGAATTTTTCTACTTTTTTGTCCTTGAACTGATCCTGGAAATCCGGATTTTTGGCCTTCATACCAAGTCCTGCAGTCTCGCTGATGGACAGGATGGAAATTCCATTTAAAGTTCCGTCATTCTGAATTCCCATGGTAAACTGGATATCTCCGCCATATCCTTCAGAATCTGTGACATTGAGTGCATAGCCGATCGTCTCGCCGGAAGCATCCTTCGCTTCCATGACTTCATTGATCGTCTGTGCATTAAAATTGTTTTCTGCAAGGTTTGCTGCCAGTGCATCGGCATCCACTTCACATGGTTCAAAGCTGTCTGCATCTTCAAATACAGCCTTGTATGCCTCCTGCTTGGACTGTTCCTGCTGCTGTGCGATAGGGCCTTCCGTGATATCCTGGACTACGCCAAGAGCCAGACCTGCCACAAGCGTGATCGCAGTGATCGCGATCGTATCTTTTACAATACTCATGCTTTCTTACCTCCTTTTCCAAAGGCAACCGGTTTGGTCACTTTCTCGATCAGCGGTACCAGAAGGTTACAGAAGATGATCGCATAGGAAACACCCTCTGCTGATCCGCCAAAGAGACGGAAGATCGCGGTAACAACACCAAGACAGCATCCGTAGATCAGCTGGCCCTTCGGTGTGATCGGAGTTGTTACATAGTCTGTCGCCATGAACCATGCACCAAGCATAAGTCCGCCGCCGAACAGATGGCTGAAAAGATAGTTCACATCAAAGCCTTTGCCTGTTCCAAGCATATAAAAGATCACAAATACTGCAAAGCTTCCGATATATGTAAGCGGGATCTTGAGATCAATGACCTTGAATGCAAGAAGGATCACTGCACCGATCAGGATCGCAAGAGCAGAAGTTTCTCCGATGGTTCCATGAATGTTACCGATGAACAGATTTTTTACAGAAATGGAATCTGCTGTGAATCCGCTGTTCTTAAGCTCTGCAAGTGCAGTTGCTCCTGTAACGGTATCAATGCAATGATATCCGCTCAGCTTGTCCACTGCAAAATCGGTCATTTTACCTGTGAAAGAAATCATCAGGAAGCATCTTGCAGCCAGTGCCGGGTTCATAAAGTTCTGTCCAAGTCCGCCAAAAAGCTGCTTTACAACGATGATCGCAAAAGCACTGCCAAGTACAGGCATCCACAGCGGGATCTGAGGCGGCATATTGAGTGCAAGCAGAAGTCCTGTAACTGCTGCACTGAAATCAGTAACGGTATTCTTTTTATGCATAAGACGGTCATACAGCCATTCAAAAAATACGCTGGATGCTACCGTCACAAGTACAACAAGAAATGCACGAAAGCCGAAGTTCCAGATACCAAACAGTGTGGTTGGAAGCAGCGCAAGCACGACAAGCTGCATGATCCGGCCTGTTGTCATTTTGTCCCTGACATGAGGATTAGATGATACATTTAACATTTGTTCCATTTTGTTCCCTCCCCCTATTTCTTCTTACGGCTGGCAAGAACCATTTTTCGCATGGATTTGATACTCTGGGTCAACGGTCTCTTTGCCGGGCAGATGTAACTGCAGCATCCGCACTCACAGCACTCCATACCATCCAGGGCTTCAAAGCCTGCCATATCACCACGTTCAGCCAGCGTAGCCAGACGTGCCGGAAGAACATGACCTGGACAGACACTTACGCAGCGTCCGCAGTTGATACACGCGGTCTGGATCTTCTGTGCTTCAGCTACTGCATCATGTTCCAGGAAAAGGAACGCAGATGTTGTCTTTGTACATGGAATATGAAGCTCATACAGCGGGAATCCCATCATCGGACCACCGGAAATGATCTTTTCGATCTTTGCTTTCAGTCCTCCTGCCGCATCGATCAGCTCTGACATATCTGTTCCTGTATAGACACTGAAGTTCTTAGGCGCTTTAATACCATCACCTGTTATCGTTACAACTCTGTCCACAACTGGTTTTCCCAGAATCACCGCTTCATATATAGCAATAACAGTTGCAACGTTATCTACCACACATCCGACATCTGCCGGGAGCATTGTGGAATTGATCTCTCTGCCGGTTGTGGCATAGATCAGAGTACGCTCACCACCCTGTGGATATTTGGTCATAACTTCTTTGACTTCGATTCTCGGGATATCCTTTACCAGTTTCTGCATCTTTTCGATACAGTCCGGTTTGTTATCCTCAATGCAGATATAGCCTTTGGCAGAATCAAAGAGTTTAAGGATCACCTTAAGTCCTTCTACAACCTTCTCCGGCTCTTCCAGCATTCTTCGATAGTCACTTGTAATATAAGGTTCACACTCTGCACCGTTTACCAGTACATATTCAATCTTGGAAGGATCCTTCGGTGCCAGCTTGACATGGGTCGGGAATCCAGCTCCACCCATACCAACAACTCCGCCTTCCTTGATACGGTTCAGGATCTCTTCTTTCGTCAGATCCTCAAGTGCAGCAGGAACAAACTCTACTTCCTGATACTGCTGGTCATTATCTACGATGACTGCATCAACCATTGCCCCTGTAGCATTCAGTCTCTTCTCGATGCCCTTGACGGTACCGGATACAGATGCATGCTGAGGTACCGATACAAATCCGCCTGCATCGGCAATCTTCTGTCCTGCAAGAACCTGGTCACCTTTTTTGACACACGGAACAGATGGAGCTCCAATGTGCTGAGACATCAGATAGACCATATCTCCCTTTGGGAGATACTTCTCAACCGGCTGGTTCTTTGCCAGTTCCTTACCTTCGTAAGGATGGATTCCGCCTTTAAAGGTCAGTTTTCCCATATATTCGTTTCCTCCTTTTTCATGAGCTCTGCCCAGAACGACCTGCTCATGTTTATTTTCTTTCTGATGATATCGCAAAACCCTATTTATACTATACATCTTTTTCTTCAAAAATTCACTACCAAATTTTCAAAATATTGTGTATAATCAAATACAATCAAGAAAGGAAAAATATCACATGATTGTTAAAAAAATGCCGATTTTACAAGGGTTTCCGGCCCCTGATACTGTTAAATTTTTGTCGAGTACAGAATTAAAATTGTCAGAATTTACACCTGTTTTTTATGATATTGAGACTACAGGTTTGTCCAGATATTCCACCTTTGTCTACCTCATCGGAGCCGTCAAATGGGAACAGAATCAGTGGATCCTCACACAATGGCTCGGAGAATCTCCGGAAGAAGAAGCCTTGATCATTCGCGAATTCACTAACTATCTACAGGATTCAACCTATACGATCCAGTACAACGGAGATCGTTTTGACCAGCCCTATCTTGAAGAACGCTGCCGAAAAAATGAGCTTCCATCTCCATTTGAAGGACTCGCCTCAATCGATGTCTATCAGGTACTTAAATCCTGTCAAAGTTTGTTTAAATTATCACGAATGAAGCAGCCTGACCTGGAAAATCTCTTCCCTTCCATGCACAGAATCTACTGTGATGGAGGACAGTGTATCCGCCTGTACCGCTCCTATATGAAAAAAAAGGATCCAAAAGCACTGGAAACTGTGCTCGGACACAACCAGGAAGACTTACATGGTCTCGGACTTGTCTTTACGCTTCTGAGTTACAGATCGCTCTATCTCGGAAAATACGAACCTTCTGCAATCCGCATTCATGATCAGCAGGAGCTCGTGATCACACTGAAGCTAGAGCATCCGGTACCGATATCTGTCTCCTGTGTCACAGATGAATTTTACTTTACCGCCGACAGAGAGGAAGCACGTCTGCTTCTCCATCTAAAAAACGGAAGGCTCCGCCAATACTACTCCAATTATAAGGATTACGAGTATCTTCCTGGAGAAGATCAGGCAATTCCCAAATCCCTCAGCCGCTATATGGACAAAAGTCTTCGAATGCCGGCCACACCTCAGACCTGCTATACATGGTTTCAATGTGACAAAAATTTTCTTAACAGCACTTCCATGCAAATGCAGTATCTGACACACTCTCTTCCCTGTCTTCTCAACAATCTCGGAACCAGGCGTACAAGTCCTTCTTAAGGCTTTGCAATACTTATTCGGAAATTTACAAAGTAATTTCCAAATAAAACAAAAAATCCCGGCAGATCTTAAGTCTGCCGGGATTTAATATTCTCGAGAACTAATTAAGCTTCTGTATCTTCTTCTGCCTGTGCAGGAGCTTCCAGTGCTTTCATGCTGAGGCTGATCTTCTTGTCTTCACCGTTGAAGTCAACAACCTTTGCCTCGATTTCCTGTCCGATGGAAAGTACATCAGATGGTTTTGCAACGTGCTCTCTGGAAATCTGGGATACATGAAGAAGTGCATCGATTCCAGGTGCCAGTTCAACAAATGCACCAAAATCTGTCATACGGGCAACTTTACCAGTTACAACGTTTCCTACTGCAAATTTCTCTGCAGCTGTCAGCCATGGATTCTCTTCCGGGAATTTCATGGAAAGTGCAATCTTGTCTCCATTAATCTCTTTGATCATAACTTTAACTTCATCGCCAACGTTGAATACTTTCTTCGGATTCTCTACTCTGCCCCAGGACATTTCGGAAATATGAAGAAGTCCGTCTGCTCCGCCAAGATCGATGAATGCACCGAAATCTGTAACGTTCTTAACAGTACCTGTAACAACATCACCAACGTTGATCTTTTCCATGAGTTCTTTCTGTTTCTCTGCTTTCTCAGCAAGAAGAAGCTGTTTACGGTTACCGATGATACGGCGTCTTCTCGGGTTGAACTCTGTGATCACGAATTCGATTTCCTGATCTGCGTATTTGGAAAGATCTTTCTCATAAGTATCGGATACAAGGCTTGCAGGGATGAATACTCTTGCTTCATCAATGTTTACACAAAGTCCGCCATCCAGTACCTGTGTTACAGGTGCTTTGAGTACTTCCTGAGATTCAAAAGCAGCTTCCAGACGTTTGTTGCCTTTCTCTGCAGCAAGACGTTTGTATGTCAGGATAACCTGTCCCTCTCCATCATTTACTTTCAGGACTTTTGCTTCCATAGTATCACCAACTTTAACTACATCGGTAAGTACCAGGGAAGAATCGTTGGAATATTCATTCTTTGTGATGATACCATCTGCTTTATAACCGATATTCAGGATGATCTCATCCTCTTTGACATCGATAACAGTACCCTGTACGATCTCTCCATTTCTGATTGTTTTTACGGAATCCTCCAGCATCTGTTCAAAACTTAATTCTGACATGTTCTTGAACCTCCTCAATAATTTTCTTTGGGGTGGACGCCCCTGCTGTAATACCTACACAACTACTGCGATGGAACATTTCAGAATCCAAGTCTACAGGTGTTTGTATATAGTAAGTATTTCCACATTCCTCTTTGCATATTTCAAACAGCTTTTGAGTATTGGAACTATGTCTGCCACCGATGACAAGCATAGTGTCTACCTCTCCGGCTATGTTTTTTGCTTCTTTCTGCCGTTCTTCAGTAGCATTACAAATAGTGTTTAAAATATTGCTAATATTTAAAACATTATTATAATACCTCTTTTCGCAAAGAATTTCAACTAATTCTTTAAATTTGTTGTAATTAAATGTCGTCTGTGATACGATGCACGCCTCCATATCCGGATCGGGAATCATATTTTCAACATCTTCTCTGTTCTTGAGAACCCTGTAAGGACCATGACACCATCCGCAGATTCCCTGAACCTCCGGATGCTTCGGATCACCAAAAATAAAAATCTGTCTGCCTGCAAGGCTTTCCTTCTCGACGATCCTGTGTATCTTCAGAACAAAAGGACAGGTAACATCCACATACTCAAGATTGTTTTCTTTGAGTTTCTGATAAATATCTCTCCCTACTCCATGGGACCGGATCACAACCGTACCGCCCCTGATCTGATCCAGTTCTTCTGCCTGGATCACCTGCACGCCCCTGGATTCCAGATCAGATACAACCTCTTCATTGTGGATGATCGGACCCAGAGTATAGATCGGAGAAACTCCTTCTTCGATCAGCTGATAGACTTTATCGACCGCACGTTTGACCCCAAAGCAGAATCCGGCAGTTTTGGCTACTTTTACCTTCATACTCCTCATTCCTCTTCTGATACTTTTGTGTGATATACAGAAAGGATCTTCTCCACGGTCTCATCAATCGTAAGCTCTGAGGAATCCACAAGGACCGCATCCTTCGCCTGACAGAGCGGAGAAACCTCTCTGGTCATATCCCTGTGATCCCTCTCCTCGATGGTTTTCTGGATTTCTGCAAGATTACAGTCCTCTCCTCTTTCCTGATATTCCAGATAACGGCGGCGTGCTCTGGTCAGAGAACTTGCTGTAAGGTAAATTTTGACATCCGCATCCGGCAGAATGGTTGTTCCGATATCTCTCCCGTCCATGACGACACTCATGGTCCTTGCCAGCTTGCGCTGCAGATCCAGAAGCTTTGCCCTCACCCGCGGCACTGCTGAGCTTACGGAGGCCATCCCGCTTACTTCCTCCGTGCGAAGATAGTCATTTACATTTTCTCCGTCAAGAAGGACGATCTGCTCTCCGTTCTGATACTCAATAGAAATCTCCGCATTCTGACATGCTTCTCCGATCTCGTCCAGATTTTCCCGGTTTACGCCCTTTCTCAGAAGATAAAGTGCCATAGCCCGATACATGGCTCCTGTGTCCACGTATACAAACGAAAGCTCTTTTGCCACTTTTTTTGCTACCGTGCTTTTGCCCGCTCCTGCCGGACCGTCAATTGCAATATTGTGTACCATTTATTTCATCCTCCTGCTTATTTCTTTGTTACTGTTCGCAGTAACTCTTTTCACTTATATCCATAGCAGCAAGATATGCGGTGGACCATGCAATCTGAAGATTATAGCCCCCTGTTACTGCATCAAGATCAAGAACTTCTCCTGTAAAATACAGGTTTTTGATTTTTTTGGATTCCATGCTTCCCGGATTGATATCCCTGACAGAGACTCCACCCTGTGTAATGACTGCTTCTTTAAATTCGCCCGGCTCTGTGATCGTAAACGGAAAATTCTTGACTGTCATGCCGAAAGCAAGTCTCTCTTCTCTGGATATCTCATGGATCACTTTATCCCCTGGTATTCCGCCGATTTCAAGCATTACCGGTGTCAGAGAAGAAGGAAACAGGACTCCTATCACATTTTTGAACTGTTTATTCTTGCCATTTTCAAATTCTCTCAGGATCCTCTCATCCAACTGTTCCAGAGAAAGTGCCGGCTTAAGGTCAATAAACGCAGTCAGTTCTTCTCCCTTGACCAGATATTTGCCAAGTCTGGCACTGGCACTTAAGATCAGAGGACCTGTAACACCGGTATGTGTAAACATCATCTCCCCGAAATCCCGATAAAGAATCTTCTTGCCGCGTCTGACGGTGAGTTCCACATTCTTAAGAGAAAGACCTGTCATCCTCGGAATGTAATCTTCTCTGGTCTTAAGCGGAACCAGGGATGGAATGCAGTCTGTCACCTGATGCCCGGTCTCTCTGGCAAAACGGTATCCGTCTCCTGTGGATCCCGTCGTCGGATAAGACAGACCACCTGTCGCGACAACTACAGCGTCTGCGCGCTTTATTTCACCATCTGCAAGAGAAACTCCCACAGCAGCACCGTCCTGCGTCAGAATCTCTCTGACCTCACTTCTGAATCTGACATGAACACCATACTTCTTCATCAGACGTTCCAGACCACGGATGATATCTGATGAGCGGTCAGATTCCGGAAATACACGGTTTCCTCTCTCCGTCTTAAGCGGTACCCCCGCTTCTTCAAGGAGAGCCATCATATCCTGACTGTTAAAAGTATAAAATGCACTGTACAGAAACTTGCTGTTCGTCATGACTGCCCGGAGCAGTTCTTCAACCTCACAGTTATTTGTAACATTGCATCTCCCTTTTCCTGTAATATAGAGTTTTTTTCCCAGCTTTTCATTCTTTTCAAACAGAAAAACCTCACAGCCGTTTCTGGCGGCAATAATACTGCACAGCATACCTGCTGCTCCGCCTCCGACAATTATCACTTTGTTCATGGAAATCCTTTCTTTTTTGCAAGCAAGCCCGTCAGAAAAATCTGGCGGGCCTGCTTTCCTGTATCAGAATCCTATCCAAAACAGGGACTTCTTTATATTTTTTTAGACCGGATATGCTCCGTTTTCTGTATCTGCAGCTTTTTCGTCTACTTTCTTCTCCTGAGCCTGACGGTATTTGAAGAAATCAGTAGCAACCTGCGGGAACAGTGCATAGGACAGAACGTCCTCATCCTGCTCTTTGTAAGCAGACATTTCTGTTTCCAGCTTATCCAGCTCGTTGTCGAGAAGGTCTGCCGGACGACAGGTAATCGGTTTTGCATCGCCGATGCACTTCTTCTGTACTTCCTGGTTGAACGGTTTTACGGTTGCTCCGTATTTTCCTAACAGGATGTCTTTTGTTTCTTTTGTTACCATCTTGTATCTCTCGCCCATAAGTACGTTGAATACAGCCTGTGTACCAACGATCTGGGAAGACGGAGTTACGAGCGGCGGCTCACCAAGGTCTTTACGAACCTTCGGAACTTCCTCAAGAACATCATAGAATTTATCTTCTGCATGCTGTTCTTTCAGCTGTGATGTCAGGTTGGAAAGCATTCCGCCCGGTACCTGATACAGAAGAGTCTTGATATTAACGCCAAGGTTCTTCGGATTCAGAAGGCCGCTGTCCAGAGCTTCATCACGGATCGGACGGAAGTAATCAGCGATCTCAGCAAGGAGTTTCTGATCAAATCCTGTGTCATATGGTGTACCCTTGAAGGTTTCTACCATAACCTCTGTTGCAGGCTGGGAAGTTCCCAGAGCGAACGGAGACATTGCAGTGTCGATGATGTCAACGCCTGCCTCTACTGCCTTGAGGTATGTCATGGAAGCAACACCGGATGTGTAATGTGTATGAAGGTCGATCGGGATGCTTACAGCATCTTTGAGTGCTCCTACAAGCTCAGTTGCTTTGTAAGGAAGCAGAAGACCTGCCATATCTTTGATACAGATAGAATCTGCACCCATCTCTTCGATGTGTTTTGCGATGTTTACCCAGTACTCAAGAGTATATGCATCGCCTAAAGTGTAGGAAAGAGCAACCTGTGCGTGTGCTTTTTCTTTGTTTGCAGCCTTTACAGCTGTCTGAAGGTTACGCATATCATTGAGACAGTCAAAAATACGGATGATGTCGATTCCGTTTGCTGCGGATTTCTGTACGAAATATTCTACTACATCATCTGCGTACGGACGGTATCCAAGGATGTTCTGTCCACGGAAGAGCATCTGAAGTTTGGTGTTTTTGAAGCCGTCACGTAATTTACGAAGTCTTTCCCACGGATCTTCCTTGAGGAAACGAAGGGAAGCGTCAAAAGTAGCTCCACCCCAGCACTCTACTGCATGGTAGCCGACTTTATCCATTTTATCTACGATTGGAAGCATCTGTTCTGTGGTCAGTCTGGTTGCGATCAGAGACTGATGTGCATCACGGAGAACAGTTTCCACAATTTTTACAGGTTTTTTTTCTAATTCAGCCATTATGTTTTCTCCTTGTATTTATTAAGTACTCTAGGTCAGACTCCAAAGATAGCCATGAAGGTTCCAGCTGCAACGGCTGTTCCGATTACACCGGCTACGTTCGGTCCCATCGCATGCATCAGAAGGAAGTTTGTAGGATCCGCTTCTGCGCCGACTTTCTGAGAAACACGGGCAGCCATAGGAACCGCAGATACACCTGCCGAACCGATTAGAGGATTGATCTTTCCGCCTGACAGTTTACACATCAGTTTACCGAGCATACATCCGCCAAAGGTACCAAATGCAAACGCTACAAGACCAAGAACAACGATTTTCAGAGTGTCAATATTAAGGAATGCTTCTGCACTTGTGGAAGCACCTACAGATGTACCAAGCAGAATAACTACGATGTACATCAGCGCGTTGGATGCTGTTTCTGTAAGCTGTTTAACAACGCCAGACTCACGGAAGAGGTTACCAAGCATCAGCATACCTACCAGCGGAGCTGTTGTAGGAAGAATCAGGCACACAACGATGGTAATTACGATCGGGAAGAGAATCTTCTCGATTTTGGTTACAGGACGAAGCTGATCCATTTTGATTTTACGTTCTTTCTCTGTAGTACAGAGTTTCATGATTGGCGGCTGAATGATCGGAACCAGTGACATATAAGAATATGCCGCCACCGCGATCGGTCCCATTAAAGTGGTCTGTCCAAGTTTTCCTGCAAGGAAAATGGAAGTAGGACCATCTGCTCCACCAATGATGGAGATTGCTGCTGCTGCCTTTCCGTTGAATCCAAGGAAGATTGCAAGGAAGTATGCAACATAGATACCAAGCTGTGCAGCTGCTCCAAGAAGGAAACTCTTCGGATTGGCGATCAGCGGACCAAAGTCTGTCATCGCACCAACGCCCATAAAGATCAGGGACGGAAGAATACTCCACTCATCAAGGATATAGAAGTAATGCAGAAGACCACCAACACCATTGGACATGTCTTCCGGATTTGCCATAATATCCGGGTAGATATTTACCAGGAGCATACCAAAAGCGATCGGAACCAGAAGAAGCGGCTCAAAACCTTTTTTGATAGCAAGGAATAAGAATACACACGCCACCGCGATCATCAGATAGTTTCCCCATGTCAGGTTAAAAAATGCCGTCTGATGAATCAGGTTGGACAGGGTTTCTGTTACATAAGACATTTGATTACCTCCCGTCCTAGTTCATTGTAGCCAGAGTATCTCCGTTTTCTACGGATGCGCCTTCGGATGTATCGATGCTGGCTACAGTACCATCCTGAGGAGCAACAACCGGGATTTCCATCTTCATGGATTCCAGGATCACGATGTTGTCTCCTGCTTTTACTGCCTGTCCTGCGGAAGCTACGACTTTGAGGACTTTACCTGGTACAGAAGCAGTAACTTTCACTGCACCTGCTCCTGCTGCCGGTGCTGCTGCCTTAGGAGCTGCTTTCGGTGCTGCCTTCGGTGCTGCTACAGGTGCTGCTGCCGGTGTGCTTACGCTTCCTGTTTCTTCTACAGTAACTTCATATGCTGTTCCGTTTACGGTGATTGTATAGCTTTTCATTTTTAATCCTCCTAAAATTGTCAATTACCTTTTTTTACGGTTGATCTTACGAATGGAGCGTACAACAAATCCGTCTGTTGTAGTTCCCTCTGATGCCGCGATCGCCGCTGCAATTACAGCGATCAGTTCTGAATCATCAGCTTCCTCCTGTACAGGTACTGCCACAGGAACCGGCGCCGGTGCCGGAGTTTCTTCTTTCTTCTTTTTAACCTGCTGTGCCCCGGATCCCGGAACAAATTTAAACAGGGAAATAAGGAAGATCAGGAATACAAGGATCACAAATACAGTACCAAGTCCCATGAGAGTATTCAGTGCTGCATTCTTCATGGTTGTCGCAAAAGAATACTTAACATCAACGGTCAGGGAAGTAGGGTTCATTTTTTTGTCGATTACGTAGACAAAGTCTGCGTCTTCTTTTTCGAATTCAACCTCAACAGTAGCAGTGTATTCCTTATCCTTATCGTCATACTCTACTTCTACTGTGTCACCGATCTCCTTCAGGTCACCTACTTCTTTCTTAACACCACTCCAGGCTGTCATCGCATTTACAACAAATTCATTATCTTCTTCCAGGTACTGCTCGATCTCAGCATCTGACAAGCCGATAATTTCATCTGTTACTGCTCCAACATAAGCTTCAACCTGAGTCTTAACATTATCATCCATCTCACCGTCTGCCCAGACAAGAGCTGTGCCTGAGAACATCAGAGATGCGGCACACGCAAACGCAGCACAGGTAGTGGATGCTTTCTTTAACATCTGATTCATATGCTCACCTCGCTTAGACTGTGCCATGTTTCTTAGCTGGACGGTCTTCTCTCTTTGTGAACAGCATTTCAAATGCTCCGATCACGTATTTACGTGTATCAGCCGGAGCGATCACAGTATCTACATAACCTCTTGCTGCTGCGGACTCTACGTTAGACTGCAGTGCTCTGTACTCAGCTGCCTTCTCATTCAGGACAGAAGCCTCTGATCCCGGATACATGATCTTGGCTGCCATGGAGGCATCCATCATACCGATTTCTGCATTCTCCCATGCATAAACAAAATCTGCTCCTACAGATTTGCTGTTCATAGCCACATAAGCAGTTCCGTATGCCTTGCCGATGATCACATTAACCTTCGGTACAGTTGCGGATGCAAATGCATGAACAAGTTCTCCGACAGCTTTTGCCATTACCTTTTCGCTGCATACGGTTGCATTGAATCCGGTTACATTTGTAAGAGTCAGCACCGGAATTTCAAAAGCATCACAGAATTTAACAAATCCGGCAGCTTTTCTTGCACCTCTTGCAGAAAGAGTTCCATCGAATTCTTCTGCCTTCTTGCCTTCTGCATCATAAACTTCTGTTCTGTTGGCTACTGCACCTACAGTCATTCCGTTTACGCGAAGGAAACCGGTAACAACGTCTTTACCATAGTCTCTCTTTGTCTCAAAGAAAATTCCATTGTCTGCGATTCTGGAAAGTGCGAGGGATGTGTCTCCTGCACATGCTGCGATATCTTCGCATGCACGGTTCAGATCATCTGTGCACTCTTCAAAAGAATCGTTGTCTTCGAAATTGGATGGAAGAAGTCCGATAAGCTGACGGATTTCAGCAAGAATCTCTTCCTCTGATTCTACTGCATCGATAAGTCCAGTTTCTTTGCTCTGGAATTCTGCGGATGCTGTGTCACATTTCTCTGTGTAGTTTCCATCCAGTGCATTCGGGCTGTTTACAAACATCTTGCCTTTCTTGGATTCGATGAATGTAAAGTCTGTCAGTGCCGGAACAACTGCCATTCCTCCGCCACAGGTACCAAATACAGCTGTGATCTGCGGGATCATTCCGGATGCCATTGTCTGTTTCAGATAAATTCCACCAAACGCTTCCAGTGCATCTGTTGCTTCCTGCAGACGCATTCCTGCACAGTCAACAAGACCGATCACCGGTGCGCCTGTCTTCATAGCCAGGTCATATAAAGCAGAAATCTTCTTTGCATGCATTTCGCCGACTGTTCCGTTCAGTACGGAAGCATCCTGGCTGTATACATAGACAAGATTTCCGTCGATCACACCATATCCGGTGATAACACCGTCTGAAGGCGCTTTTGTTTCAGCCATGTTAAAATCTGTGGATCTGGCTGTTACGCTTTTCCCGATTTCAACAAAACTGTTGGCGTCAAGCAAAGAATTTATTCTTGTGCCTGCTAAGCTTTGTGTTGCATTACTCATTCTCTTTTGCCCTCCATGTTTATAAAATTTTAAAATATAACCAAAATTTTAGCCGATTATAATTGTAACCTGTTTTCAATATTTTTTCAATACATTTCCGTTTTTTTGTTAATTTTTTAACTCCTAAATTTATTTTGCGATAATACAATTTTTTTGTATTTTACAAAAAAAAGCCCTCGCTGCCGCGAAAAGGCTCTTCCCTCTGCTCTCAATGAAAAAATTTTTCTGAAACATACTCCAGTACCCGAAAAAAGGTTCTGCGCTCGATCGACTGTTCCGCCAGAACCGGGTAGGAGGCCAGAATCTGTCCGTCAAGCAAAAATGTCACCCTGCCGATCTTATCACAGCGTTTTACCGGGGCCTCAAGCATCTCTGGTACGTCTACCCGGCATGCAACCCTTTCATCATCTGCAAGAAGCATCTGACCCTCCTTCTGTTCCGTGTCGACATCGGATATACCACGGATATACTGCACTCTTTTGGTGGGATCTTCCCGAAATCCGTTCTTTACCCGGATCAGTGGAATTTCCGGATCTTCCCACCAGCTTCGATAGTTATAATTTTTTTCTCCGTATGTAAGAAGTGCAGACGCATCCTTCCATTTATAGGTCTTATGGTCCGGCCATCCGCTCCCCAAAAGAGCAACGATAAAGGTTTTTCCATCTCTTTCTTCTGCACACACATAACAGTATCCTGCATCTCCTGTATATCCTGTTTTTCCCGAAACTATCCCTTCCCGCATATCCAGAAATGCATTGGTGTTGTGGATCGAAAAAGTCCGCTTCTTCTGAATGTCCGAGAAAGAATATTCTCTGGTTTGCGTGATCTTAAGAAACATAGGATTCTGTATGGCATATCGCATGATCCGTGCCAGATCTCTCGCAGTCGTATGATGTATCCCGCCGCTGTCTTTCGCGTCGAGGCCATTGGGTGTCACAAAATGCGTATCCGTACAGCCAAGCTCTTCTGCTTTCTGATTCATCATAGCCGCAAATCCTTCTGTGGAACCTCCGATACGCTCTGCGATCGCAACCGCAGTATCATTATGGCTCTGCAGCATCAGGGAATATAAAAGATCCTCAAGGTAATACTGTTCTCCCTCCCGGATTCCAAGATGTACCTCCGGCTGGGATGCTGCCCTTGAGGAAACCTGCACATAATCATCACCCTGTCCGTTTTCCAACGCAAGGATACAGGTCAGGACCTTTGTGGTACTCGCATTCGGCCGCGGCGTTTCTCCTTCTTTTTCGTACAGAACTCTCCCGGAGTCCCCATCCATCAAAACAGCCGAAAGAGCATAAAGATTCCCCGGGGAGGAATCCGCCCCTGATACATCATAGACTACAGAATTCAGTATAAAAAATGTCAAAAGCACGATTACGGCTGCCGCATGATATCTGCACTTCATATTCCACCTCTTATTCTTGATAGAATATTTTATGCAGACCTGTCCTGACTATATTCCTGTTACCTGACTTTCAGTGAAATTCAACATAACTGTTCACAGGTAATATCCCGCGAGGTGTTTTGCCATGAATATGGCAAAATCCCGAGACATACGGGGCAAAATGCCATCACCGAAGGTGATTTGGAATGCATTTTGACCAAGTTACTGTGAACGGAGTGAACAGTAACAATTCAACCGCTATATGTCCTGTGCCATCTTTCGGAAAGAGGGCGGTCTTCTCTGGAAAGATTAAAAAGTTCTTCCAGATATCCGGGTGCTTCTCGGACTTCCCCTTCATAAAGTCCATATAAGTTGTGTACCGGAACTGCACTTCCGGGAACCGGATCCTTCGCCATAAAATACTCCATCACAGAATCAGACAGCTTCCTGCCCGCGAGTCTGGAAATTACCGTGAGGAGTTTCTTTCGTCTGCCTTTATTATCATAGACCATACAGTTTGTGATAAATTTCATACGGCTTAAGGAAGTCAGGATCTCACCTGAGGTCACCTTCGGAATTGCCCGGTGGATCACTCTGGCATAAGTGATTCTTGGTATCACACCACACGCCGGATAGTAATGATATGGATTTTTGTGCATTTTCAGCATAAGCATCCGATCAAATTCTTTCTCCAGAAGGGTATGCGTGATCACCTTTTTATCTGCCATATCCTCAATATAAGGATGGCAGGCACTGTCCAGAAGATAATGGCATCCGAACCCAAGCAGATATGCCAGAAGTTTTTCATCATGTGTATCCCGCACAAGTGCCATGCCTCTTTCAAAAAAAGGAGCAGCTTTTTCCTTGTGCATTCGGATTCCGGTTTTGGATACTTCCGGTTTCAGCATATGATAAAACAGAATATCCGGTCCGTGGAGACCGATCCTGTACAGATTGACATTTCTTCGGATGACCGTCTGCATCTCCACCGGAAGTTCGTGATAAATCTTCTTGCCGAACAGATCATGTGCATACGTCGTAGGCATTTTATTTTCCTCCTAAACATCCAGGCGAAGCTGTATCTCTTCTTCCGCTTCTGCCTTAAAATCTTCCAAACGAACCGGATCCACAGTCGGAAGCTCATCCAGTCCCTGTACACCAAAACAGCGCAGAAACTCTTCCGTAGTTCCAAGAAGGATCGGCCGCCCCGGGGCATCCAGTCGTCCAAGTTCTCTTACAAGCTCATACTCCATCAGCTTGTTGATTGCATGGTCGCATTTTACACCTCGGATTTTCTCGATCTCTGCCTTTGTGACCGGCTGCTTGTACGCAATGATCGAGAGCGTTTCCAGCATGACATCTGTTAATGCCGGCTTCTTAGGATGCAGAGCCAGACGGATCAGACATTCATAGTATTCTTTCTTTGTACACATCTGATAGGACTGCTCCAGTTCAATGATCTGAATCCCGCGCTCCTCCGCCTGATAACGGTCCATCATATTATGAATGATTTTTCTTGTCGTTTCCTTATCCTGCTGGATCGCACCCGCGATCTGAGACAATTCCACAGACTCTCCCATCGTAAACAAAACCGCCTCTATCGCCGCTTCTAGTTTCTTTATCTCCATATAATTCCTCAATCTTTATTTTTTACTCATCTGCAAACTCTGTCAGATGTGTCCACTCCTGCGGCTCCCGGACCACCTCTACCAGAATATCATCAAACAATGCATCCTGTTCCACATGAATATATCCCATTTTCATAAGCTCCAGGATTGACAGAAATGTTACGATCAGCTGCACTCTTGATTTCTGACCGACAAGAAGCTGCCGGAAGCTGAATTTCCTGTGGCCTCCGGCATATTCCTTCATCTCCAGCATCTTTTCGGACAGACTGACCTCTTCTTTCTCGATCGTCCCGAATCTGCTTCGGATCGGATCGATCTTGTCTTCCTGTTTCTTAAGGATTGACTGGTAAATGCTATGTAGTTTCTCCAGGGTAAGTCCCGCCAGAAGTTCCCTCGGATCTACCGGCTCTCTATATTTCATCACTTCTGCCGGGATCGTAGGCTGCTTATAAAACACCCCTACAGCCCCGTCCATTTTGTCTTTCAGTTCATAGGACATATATTTGTACATCTTATATTCCAGAAGCTTCTGGACGAGTTCCTCTCTCGGATCTTCTTCCTCGCCCTCTTCGTTCACTTCTTTCGGAAGAAGCATTCTGCACTTGATGTCAAGAAGTGTCGCCGCCATGACCAGAAATTCGCTCATGATCCCCAGATCTTCTTTTTCCATGGAGTGGATATATTCCATATACTGATCTGTGATCTCTACGATCGGGATATCATAAATATCGATTTTATTTTTGTCGATCAGATGCAGCAGAAGATCCAGCGGCCCTTCAAACACATTAATCTTTACCGGTATTGCCATATAGTGATTTCCTTCCTGTCTTATGGGACTTTCTTTCTGTCGGGCAAAATTCGATCACAAGCAGCTCCCGTGGATTATGAAGCCGTATCGGTATCGTATGTTCCCCAAGGCCGGCACTGACGATCATCGTACTTCTGCCGCTCTGAAATCTGCCGCAGCAGTACGGAGGAAAAAGGAGGTACTGCGGGCAGGTCAGTCCGTGATTCTCATTGAAGCGCAAAATCCCCCCGTGGTAGTGTCCTGACAGAATAAGATCTGCCCCCCAGGAAAGATAGGTATTCCCATATTTTGGATTATGCGCCAGCAGAATATGTATTCCCGCTTTCGAGGGTGTTCCGATTAACTCTTCCAGGTCAGTGAGACTCAGTGCCGGAGAATTCGGCTTATGATAATATTCGATTGGAAGCTCCAGTCCATAAAATATAAAATCCGTTCCCCCAAACCTTGAAAATATGTGCTCATTATGAAGAAAGCAGACTCCTGCACTGGTAAGCAGACGTTCATAATTCAGATACTGCTGCCTGACCTCCGGATTCAGAAGCATCTTATACTCGTGATTTCCAAGTGCATAAAAAACCGGAACACGTTCACTCAGACGGACCAGAAGTCCTGCCGCCGTCTGAAGTGTTTCTTTTTCTCTGGTTACGATCATATCTCCCGTAACAAGCACAGCATCCGGCTTCTGCCGAAGAATCTCCTCATACAGATACTGATGGTTATTGCCATAGGTCATACCATGAAGATCTGTCAGAAAGGCAAATCTTACTTTCTGTCCACTTTTCAGTTTTCTGGAATGAATCTCATAGGTTCTGGTTCTGAATGTCTTCATGTGACTCCTTCATGTTTTTATTTGCCGAATCCACAGTTTGGAAATGTACAGGTCTGGCAGTTAAGACAAAGTCCGCCCTCCCCATAGGCAGAAATCTCTTTCGCACAGATTCTGTCATCTGCCATAACGCGCGGAAGGATCAGATCAAAGACTGTTCTTTTGGCATACATTACACATCCCGGAAGTCCCAGAATCGGAACCGTCCGGTCTTCTGTCTTATAATAAGCCAGAAGAAGCATTGCCCCCGGCAGTACCGGTGCTCCGTAAGTGACAATCTCCGCTCCTGTATCCTTGATCGCACCCGGTGTACGGTCATCCGGATCCACGCTCATTCCTCCGCTGCAGATCACAAGATCGGCACCTTCTCTAATAAAGTTCAGAATATCTTCTGTGATCTGTTTTCTGTCATCTCCGGGAGTAGTCTGACCGACAACCGAACAGGCATACTCATCAAGCTTCTCTCTGAGCACCGGTGTAAAAGTATCCTTGATCAGTCCTTTTTGTACCTCACTGCCGGTGGTAACGATCCCCGCTTTTTTGTTTCGGAACGGAAGAATGGAAAAAATCGGTGTCTCTCCTGCTGCTTTCTCTGCGCGATCCATCTTTTCCTTTTCGATGACCAACGGAATGATACGGGTTCCTGCAATCTTATCTCCCTTTCTGACCGGGAAATCACCATGTCTGGACGCGATCATCATTTCTCCCAGAGAATTCACCGCCTGCAGTGCATCTCTGCGTATCTTGAGAAGACCGTCACAATCTGCGATCAGCTCAATCTTACCCTCTTTGATATCGCTTCCGTGCATATGCTCTCCTGCTGAAATCTTATAGAGGATCTCGGCCGCCTCGTTTTCGTGCAGCATCCCCTCTTTCTTCTCCCACACAAAAAGATGCTCTTTTCCTACCGAGAGAAGCGCCGGTATATCTTCTTCTCTTACAACATGCCCCTTTTTAAATAAAACTCCCTTTTTCTGATCTTTGATGATCTGTGTGATATCATGGCACAGGATCTGCCCAACTGCATCTACTGTTCTGATTTCTTTCATAGTTTTCTTCTCCTAGTTTTTGCTTACACATTCGAGTATTATTATAACTCTCACAGAGTCTCTTTGTCAAAAGATTGTTACTGCTCACTCCGCCTGTGGTTTTGCGTCGTTACTGTTCACTTCGTTCGCAGTAACTTGGTCAAAATGCATTCCAAATCACCTTCGGTGATGGCATTTTGCCCCGTATGTCTCGGGATTTTGCCATATTCATGGCAAAACACCTCGCGGGATATTACCTGTGAACAGTTACTTTGCATCAACCACAGATAATTTATAACTTTACCAAGACTGTCTGAATACCCAGCACGCTCAACCGTTTCTCCGTAAACGATCTCCATCCGTCCAAATTCCTTGCCTCCGGCAGAATAAATGATTTCTCCGGCTTTCGCCCCTTTTTGAACCGGAGCTTCCGTCTTTTGGGGAATCTTCATTTCTTTTTTCACTTCAGAAAAATCCCGCCCGTCTGTATCCAGATAGCGAAAAATCCCCTGACAGGAAAGAGAGACTTCTTCTTTTTTTCCTTTTCTAATTGGAAGCTTCGGAAGTTTTACCCCCTCTTCATCTACATAAAGACTGCATCTAGCAAACCCATAGTCCAGAAGTGCTGCCGCATCTTTCAGTCTGGCTTTATAATCCGGTGCCGCCATGATCACAGAAATCAGCATCAGATTATTTTTCTCTGCCACCGCACTGAGGCAGAATTTGGCTTTGCTGGTGCTTCCTGTTTTAAGTCCGATGCATCCCGGATAGGTCCGGATCAGGCGGTTTGTATTGGTGAGTCCGAATTCCTTGCTGCCCTGCCTTGTGACATGCGTAATGTTTTCCATCCAGATAGAAGAATATTCAAAAATCTCCGGGTAGTTCAGAATCAGTTCCCGGCTCATAAGTGCAATATCATACGCCGTCGTATAATGATCATCGGAATCTGTCAGGCCACAGCAGTCAACAAAATGTGTATTCTTCATTCCCAGCTCATCCGCCCTTTTGTTCATCTCCTTCACAAAGCTCTCCTCGCTGCCTGCGATATGCTCTGCCATCGCAACACTCGCATCATTGCCCGAAGCCACTACGATGCATTTAATCATGGTTTCCACATCCTGTGTTTCTCCCTCTTCCAGAAACACCTGGGAGCCACCCATGGATCTGGCATGTGCACTTGTCGTCACCGTATCGGTAAGATGCAGATTTCCACTTTTCAGATGATCAAAGATCAAAAGAAGTGTCATGATCTTTGTAACACTTGCCGGACTTCTTCTGGTATCTTTGTCCTTTTCATAAAGAATGGTTTTGGTCTCCGGCTCCATTAATACAGCTCCGGGAGCAGAAATTTCCACCGCATTTTCTTCCGCCTGCACAGGAATACAGCAAAGCACAATACTGCATAACAGAAAAACAGATATCGTCTTTTTTATCCTCTTATAAAGCTTCATGCGATACCTCTTTTTACTTCTCCCTACTATTGTAAAATCTTCCCTGCAAAAATATACCTGAATAAAACAGAAAAAGGAATGCGATGCACTCCATAAAGGATTCTCACATTCCTGCCGAAATTTCCTACAAAAGTGGAGCCAGAAGTCTGAGGATACTCTGAAATCCACGAACCAGAATATTTCTGTTTTTGCAAAATTCAATATTAATGGGATCGCAGTAATTCAGTGTTTCTTTGAAATCCTGAAAAATATCCGCGACCACTTTATTCTTATAAAACCAGACACCATTCTCAAAATGGAGATACAGGCTTCGGTAATCCAGATTGATCGTTCCGACAACTGCGATCTCATCATCACAGACAAACGATTTTGCATGCAGAAAACCCGGCTGATACTCATAAACCCGCACTCCTGCCTCAAGAAGCTGCTCATAATAAGACTGCGTCAGCAGAAAAACCATCTTCTTATCAGGCACTCCCGGTGTCATGATCCGAACGTCCACGCCACTCTTGGCTGCCAGGCAGAGTGCCGTCATCATCTCATTATCAATGATCAGATACGGCGTACAGATATAGACATATTTTCTCGCACGGTTAATGATATTCAGATATACATTCTCACCAAGCACTTCTCCATCCAGAGGAGTATCACTGTACGGCTGTACAAAACCATCCTCCTCAAAGGCTTCCGGATGGTATCTGTGCGGCATATGAAGCTCATGCTCCATAGGAGTTCTCGAACCATTGACCACACTCCACATATGCATAAACATGACTGTCATATTCCAGACAGCCTCACCTTTCAGCATGACTGCCGTGTCCTTCCAGTGCCCAAACCGCTCCTTCTGATTGATGTACTCATCTGCAAGATTAATTCCACCGGTAAAACCTGTTTTGCCATCGATCACGCAGATCTTACGGTGATCACGGTTATTCTGAACAATATTCAAAATCGGCCGGAACGGATTGAAGATCACACATTTGATGCCTTTTTCCTGAAGGATCTTGTCATATCTGTTCGGGAGCGTTGTAAGACAGCCAAATCCATCATAGATCAGGCGGACATCCACACCTTCCTTCGCCTTACGCTCCAAAATATCAAGGATTGTTCTCCACATCACACCGTCATTGATGATAAAATACTCAATATAAATATAATGCTGTGCCTGCTCCAGCTCCCGTACCAGAACCGGAAACATATCATCGCCGACCTGAAAATATTCTGCCGTTGTATTGCCATGAACCGGAAAGCCGGAATACCGATGAATGTATCTGGACTGAACTGCCGCACCCTCTCCCTGTTCTTTGAGCTCTTCGAAGGTTTTCTCATCCTGCCTCATGTAGGGAAGACTCTCTTCCTGGACCTGGGCGTATCTGTACTGGATCGCCTGTGCGATTCTTGACTTTCCAAACAGCAGATACAACAGTACACCAAATACGGGCACTGTCAGGATCAGGATCGTCCAGCCAAGCTTATAAGATGGATTGATCTTTTTATTAACGATCCAGAGTACGACCAGAATGCTGATGACTGCAATCGCATTTGAAATATATTTTGAATATGCCGCCAGCCTCCATGCCATGATCAAAAGCCAGCCAAGCTGGAGCAACAGGGCAGCTGCAACATAAAAAATTCTATTAAACAGAAGTTTAAGAATTCTTTTTAAAAAACGCATAACATAACTCATCCTGTATCTTTGCTGCCCCCTGTTCTTATAAGTTATTTATTCCGGTAAAATCTTAAAAATCCCTGACGGATATATCGCCAGGGATTTTTGCGCACAATTAATTATATTTACGTTTTCTTGCGGCTTCAGATTTTTTCTTACGACGAACGCTTGGTTTCTCGTAATGCTCTCTCTTACGGATTTCCTGCTGGATACCTGCTTTAGCACAGCTTCTCTTGAATCTGCGAAGAGCGCTATCTAAAGTCTCGTTTTCTTTTACGATAACGTTTGACATAGACTCACACCTAACCTCCCTCCAGTTGTAGATTGTGCTAAAATACAACTGTCTGGGTATTTTTCTTGCACGAGTGTTATTATATAACATAGTGATAACATTCGTCAACATATATTTTGGCTAATTTTAGAAAAAAATTCTTTTCCGTCAATTTTCGTGTTTTTTAGTGAATCTGCTGCTCCAGGATTCCTGCTGCTGCATCGATTGCTTCCTGTGCTTTTTCCGGATTCTTTCCGCCGGCCTGAGCCATATTCGGACGTCCGCCGCCGCCACCACCTGCGATCGCTGCGACACCTTTGATCAGATTTCCGGCATGTGCTCCGGCCTTCTGTGCTGCATCGGTAGCCATGGCAAGAAGGTTTACTTTGCCGCCATTTACAGCCGCAAGAACAACAACGCCCTCTCCAAGCTTTTCTTTGAGCTGGTCGCCAAGGTCACGAAGTCCATTCATGTCAACACCTTCTACTTTGGCAGCAAGAAGCTTCACTCCCTTAATCTCTACAACCTGGTTCATAACATCACCGAGGGATCCCTGTGCCAGTTTGCTCTTGAGAGATTCATTTTCGCTCTGAAGAGATTTTACTTCTGCCTGAAGATGTGTGATCTTCTCTGCAACTTCTGCCGGCTGAGCCTTAAGAGCTTTGGCAGCCTCATGCAGCATAGCTTCCTGTTTCTTATAATATTCAATAACTCCGTTTCCTGTCAGTGCCTCGATACGACGTACACCTGCTGCAACACCGGCCTCAGAAACGATTTTGAAAAGCATGATAGTGCTTGTATTCTTGACATGTGTACCACCACAGAGTTCTCTTGAGAAATCTCCCATGGATACAACACGTACTTTCTGGTCGTATTTCTCACCAAACAAAGCCATTGCTCCGGATTTCTTGGCTTCCTCAATATCCATAACGTCTGTCACTACAGGAAGAGCCGCATGAATTTCTTTATTTACAAGCGCTTCTGTCTGAGCGATCTCTTCCGGTGTCATTGCCTGGAAATGTGCAAAGTCAAAACGAAGTCTGTCCGGAGTTACAAGAGAACCTTTCTGTTCTACATGAGAACCGAGAACTGTTTTAAGTGCCTTCTGAAGAAGATGTGTTGCACTGTGGTTTTTCTCTGTATCACGGCGTGCCTGTTCGTTGACTTTAAGAGTTACTGTCTCCCCTGCGGAAAGCATTCCGGATTCCATATGTCCGACATGACCGAATTTACCGCCACGAAGCTTGATGGTATCCTCTACCACAAATCTGCCATTTGCAGTCTCGATCACACCGCAGTCACCTTCCTGGCCACCCATGGTAGCGTAGAACGGTGTTTCTTTTACAAATACAGTACCTTTCTGACCTTCCATCAGAGAAGCTGCAATCTCTTTCTCTGTCGTAAGAACTGTGATCTCTGAATCATATGCGAGATGATCGTAGCCTACAAATTCTGTGGTTACATTGACATCGATCTCATCATATACAGTAGCATCAGCTCCCATATAGTTGGTTACCTCACGTGCTGAACGCGCCTTCACTCTCTGCTCTTCCATTGCCTTCTGGAAGCCGTCTTCATCAATTCCATATCCCTTTTCCTCAAGGATTTCTTTGGTAAGATCAAGAGGGAATCCATAAGTATCATACAGTTTGAATGCATTGTCTCCGGAAAGAGTCTTTTCTCCGGCTGCCTTCATCTCTTCTTCCATATCAGCAAGAATGCGTAAGCCCTGATCGATGGTCTTATTAAACTGATTCTCTTCGTTTGTCAGAACCTTGAATATGAATTCTTTCTTTTCTTCCAGTTCCGGATAACCTGCCTTGGAGCCGTTGATCACTTCTTCACTGAGCTTTGAAAGGAAGGTTCCCTTGATTCCCAGAAGACGTCCGTGACGGGCAGCACGACGGATCAGACGACGAAGTACATATCCACGGCCTTCGTTTGTCGGCATGATACCATCGGAGATCATAAATGTAGCAGAACGGATATGGTCTGTGATCAGACGGATGGAAACATCATCCTGATAGTTTTTCTCGTATTCCTTGCCTGCGATCTCGCATACCAGGTTACGAAGTGCACAGATAGTATCCACATCAAAGATAGAATCCACATCCTGTACAACAACTGCCAGACGCTCAAGACCCATACCTGTATCAATATTTTTCTGTTTCAGTGTGGTATAATTTCCATTTCCGTCATTCTCAAACTGTGTGAATACATTGTTCCATACTTCCATATAACGGTCGCAGTCGCAGCCTACTGTACAGCCTGGTTTGCCACAGCCATATTTTTCTCCACGGTCATAGTAGATTTCTGAACAAGGACCGCAGGGACCTGCGCCATGCTCCCAGAAGTTATCCTCTTTCCCAAAACGGAAAATTCTGTCTGCCGGGATTCCTACTTCTTTGTTCCAGATATCAAATGCTTCATCATCATCCAGGTATACGGATGGATAAAGTCTGTTCGGATCAAGACCTACAACTTCTGTCAGAAATTCCCAAGACCAGTGAATTGCCTCTTTCTTGAAATAATCTCCAAAAGAAAAGTTTCCAAGCATTTCAAAGAATGTACCATGACGTGCTGTCTTACCAACATTCTCAATATCACCTGTACGGATACATTTCTGGCATGTGCTGACTCTTGTTCTTGGTGGTTTCTCCGCACCTGTGAAATATGGTTTCAGTGGAGCCATACCTGCATTGATCAGCAGAAGGCTCTTATCTCCCTGCGGTACCAGAGAGAAGCTTTTCATTACAAGATGTCCTTTGCTCTCCATGAAGTCAAGAAACATCTGACGAAGTTCGTTTACCCCGTATTTCTTCATGATCATTTCCTCCTATTTAACACAAACCTTGTTGAATTTCTTCTTACCACGTTTCAGGACAATGCCGTCACCTGTGAGGCTGTCTTTTGCGACAACGTGCTTAATGTCTGTGATCTTCTCGCCATCAATAGAAACTCCACCCTGCTCGATCGCACGGCGTCCTTCAGAACGGGTCGGAACAAGACCTGCTTTGATCAGCATTGTGATAAGATCGATGGTTCCCTCTTCGGTAAAATCTTCATCTGTGAGTTCTGTGGTTGGCATATGTGCAGTGTCAGCCCCGCCGGAAAACAGTGCTCTTGCACCTTCCTGTGCTTTCTTTGCTTCCTCCTCACCGTGAACCAGATTTGTCAGTTCATATGCAAGGATTTCTTTGGCCTTATTCAGCTGGCTGCCTTCCCATGCTGCCATCTCATCGATCTGCTCAATTGGAAGGAAGGTAAGAAGACGCATACATTTGATAACATCTGCATCATCCACATTTCTCCAGTACTGATAGAAATCGAACGGAGAAGTCTTGTTCGGATCAAGCCATACAGCACCGGACTGTGTTTTACCCATCTTCTTTCCTTCTGAGTTCAGAAGAAGAGTGATCGTCATGGCATATGCATCCTTGCCAAGCTTACGACGGATCAGTTCTGTACCGCCAAGCATGTTGCTCCACTGGTCATCTCCACCAAACTGCATATTGCAGCCATATTTCTGGTATAACATGTAAAAGTCGTAGCTCTGCATGATCATGTAGTTGAATTCAAGGAAGCTTAAGCCTCTCTCCATACGCTGTTTATAGCACTCTGCTGTCAGCATACGGTTTACAGAGAAATGTGCTCCTACATCGCGAAGCATATCTACATAGTTCAGATCCAGAAGCCAGTCAGCATTGTTGACCATCAGTGCTTTACCATCGGAGAAATCGATGAAACGGGACATCTGTTTCTTGAAGCAGTCAATGTTGTGCTGGATGGTTTCTTTTGTCATCATCTGACGCATGTCCGTTCTTCCGGACGGGTCACCGATCATACCGGTACCGCCGCCGAGAAGTGCGATCGGACGGTTGCCTGCCATCTGAAGACGTTTCATCAGGCAGAGTGCCATAAAATGTCCTACATGAAGACTGTCTGCTGTAGGGTCAAAGCCAATGTAGAAGGTTGCCTTTCCGTTATTTACCATTTCTTTGATCTCGTCTTCATCTGTTACCTGGGCAATCAGGCCTCTCGCCTTAAGTTCTTCCCATACTGTCATAATATGTTCCTCCTGTTATTAAAAAAGCCCGGTTCCTGTCCTTCTTAGGACGAGAACCGGGTCCCGTGATACCACCTAACTTCGCAGGAAAAACTCCTGCCTCATTGAGCACGATAACGAGTGCCATTCCGTCGCAGCCTACTGCAGAATTTCAGTGCGAAGCTCCGGGATGTATTCACAGCAAGTTCTGCACGCGCCTCTCACCGTCCGGCTGCTCTCTGTGTGTGTTGCTTCTGTTACTTCTTCCCTTCAAAGCTGTTTCATATACTTCTAAAAGTATACAAATTGACTTTTTGTTTGTCAAGTGTGTTTTCTTTCTAGTTTAACAACTTAAAGTGATAAACAGTGCTTCGCATTATCCAGGATTTCCTGCGGATTATCGATAAATATCTCATCTGCCGCCTGACACCCAAACTTCTTTGAAACATAGGCATAGGCATCTCCGATCCTTGTGACACGGCGTTTGCTGCCATGGCAGTCTGAACCAATAAACTGTACAAGCTCATCCTCAAGAAGCTTTCCACAGTATTTCTTCACTCCATGTCCGTTTTTTCCGATCACACTGTCTGCGTTGACCTGCATATAGGCTCCCTTATTTACGAGATACTCAACCAGTTCTATGTCCTTCATGCATTTATAACGCTCAATATGTGCCACGATCGGTTTATATCCACTGGAAAGCAGCTCATATATTCTGTCCCTGATATACTTTTCCTCTGTACTTGCAGAAAATTCTGTAAGTACATATCTGGATCCTGCCATCGAATACACTCTGTCAGCGTGCAGGTATTCCAGCATTTCTACATTCGCATGAAACTCACAGCCCAGAAAGACTTTAAGATCCGGTCCGATCTTTTCGGCAAGTCGTCTTAATACCAGGAAATGTTTTTTGACAATCTCCGGCGAGGTCTCAAACATCTCCCGTCTGAAATGCGGAGTTACAATAATTTTACGCACACCCTGCTCATACTCCATCTGAAGCATGGCAAAGGCTTCTTTCACACTCTGTGCTCCGTCATCTACCAACGGAACTATATGACAGTGCATATCAAACAGTCCTCTGTCTGCCATTCCACCCTCTCCTTTTCTGCTGTATTACCCGGGTAATTATATCCTATGAACGTTTCTTTTGCAACCGGATTTTATCACGCCGGACATCCTTCTCACATAAAATGAACTGTAGACAAAAAGCCGGAGGATTTTATAATGAGTGATTTAGCTGCTACAAACTGTGGATGCAACAACGATTGTGGATGTAATAACGGGTGCGGATGCGGCAGCGACTGTGGATGCAGCAACAGCTGTGGCTGCGGAACCAGTCTTTTTGGCGGCGGTTCCTCCTGCAGCTGCATTCTCTGGATCATCATTCTTATGTGCTGCTGCGGAAATAACGGATATGGCAATAGCTACGGTGGATGCGGAAATGGTGATAACTGCTGGATCATCCTCGTTCTGCTTCTTCTCTGCGGCGGATGTGGCAACAACAATGGCTGCGGTTGTGGATGCAGTTGCGGATGCGGCAACAACTGTGGATGCTGATTCTGTTCCTGTAAGGGCATACCAGGCAAAAAAAGCAGAGGATCATTTCCTCTGCCTTTGCCTGTCTTTTTCTGCATTTCGCTCTTTTTCTCTCTGCAGTTTTTTCTGTTTATTTTTCAGACATTCCATGTCCAGTTCATAAAAAGCATTTCCATCCAGTACCAGTTTTTCTTTTTTGTCGTCCATACGGATCCTCTCTCCTGTTTTTCCTACCATTTATCTTATGTCAGGCCATGCCTCTCTGTCATAATCTAAAAACAAAAAGCATATCTTCATATAAAAAAGGAGCCTTATTTTATGGAAGAAGAAATGATCTCCCAGACCAGATTTGACCAGCTGGTTTCTGATGACCAGTCACAGATGCTGAAGGCCTTTATTCCATATCTCCCGCCCAGAAGTCAGCAGGTTCTCTCTGTATTTACAAAAGCAAGAGAGCTTTCAAACACCATGGCTCTGTTTCAGGGCAGACCGCCAGAGATGCAGATCTGCGCCTCTCCTTCTGCTTCTCCTTCGGATCTTTTGGATGATATCCGTAAATTCAGCTATGGCAGAAGCCGGGAACAGATCGATCAGATCAGCAATTTTCTCGTGATGATACAATTAATACAGGTGATGAACAGCTCCGGTATGGAAGAAGGTGATACCTCTGGAACAGAACTGGCAGAATGATCCCAGGCTCAATAACATTGACCCGTCAAAACTTGCTCTTCTTCAGAATCTCGCGGGACAAAGCGGAGGCAGATCTCCCTCAGATATGCTTCCTTTTCTGATGAGTGCAGCTGCACAGGGCAGGCAGAATGGACTTAATTTTTCTCCTGATGAAATTTCAACAATACTGAGTGTTCTTAAAACCGGAAAATCCCCCAGCGAAGCTGCAAAACTCGATCAGATCGTCCGGCTTATGCGTATGATCCGGTAAAACGGGAGGGTGTGGCTCATTCCGAGTCACATCCTCCCGTTCTTAAATCCCAGACAATATTATTGAACCATGGACATCGCAGACTCAACTAAAATATTGGCACTTCTTTCGCTGGATTCCTATGACCTTACTTTTTTTGTGTGTCTATATATATTTTTTGAATAAGTTTTTCCAGTGATTTATTTGATTTACTACTTTTAAGAACATACCTCAAGTGCTGTTATTGATAAGCTGAGAAAAGACAAGCCAATGAATACAACCACGCTCAATGATCTCTGTCGCATCCTCAACTGTAAGATTCAGGATATATGCACTTATGTTCCGTCAGATGACGATCAGCCTTTATAAGCATCAGAGTCCAACATTCCTATACAATTAATCACTTTCTCAATATCTTTGATATTTCTTTCAGTTTATGCTTGTAATATTAGCAACACAAGAAACTTCCTTCGACAAAGTTCGACATTTAATCCCCAACAAAACGTAAAAAAATAGGCATGCCAAGGATTGTACCTCCCTGATATGCCTATTAAAAAATAACATCTTCAATCTCTGACAAGGTTATTGCTAAAGAAGTACATCCTTCTGCTTTCGCATCATATGTACTCAAATATTCATCACACTCTATAAATCTATTATTTCTATAGAGTCTTTCTCCCTCATCATTTGCTCTAAGAAATACCATCTGAAATCCGATAGTATTCATTGACATATAATATAAATGCTCAAGAAACCATTTGAAAAAAATGCTTGAATAATGTTGTTGTTTTACCGGATCAAGTAAATATGCTACCTGACCTTTCAGTTTTCTACTGATTGCAAACATCTTTATCTCGACTGCTGGAATAGCCAATAAAAGTTTTCCTTCATCATTCATTTCTTTTGTGTGATACTTCTCTGCATCATCATAATAGTATAAACTATACGCTTTAATAGTTGCATAAGCATAAATACGCTTTCTGTCTTCTGCCACCAGAACGTATGTAACACCTTTACCCTCTATTGAATCATTTTTCGCATATTTATGCAGATATTCTGTCATGTCCTCGTTTCCACAATCAAACTGCTGTATCACTTCATCTGTGACTTTCGATTGATTCAGTTCGATAAAGTTTAGTTCTTGATTATCCATTAATCTTCCTTGTCCATCAGCTCATTCAGTGCATTAATTGATTCTGTATTCAAATTTTTGCGCAACTGTTCACACTCATTCCAAAATGCCTCAGTTGGTCGATTTTCATTTACTTTTTTAAAAAATGTTTTTTCTTTGCCATAAGTAATAATGCAACCTGGATTTCGTTTCTGTGCTAATGCCATATAATCAACCTCCTTCTGTTCTTTAGAATTTATATTATTATTCATAAGAATATAACACCCCAGTCATTCTATATCAATAACTGGGTTCATACAAATATCCTTATTTCTTGATTATATTGTATCATAAACCCAGTTTTGAATCAATTATTTACTCAATTATTATGCCCGTACTCTCTGCGATATACACATCAATACGGCTCTACTCGCATCGTAAGCAGCTTCTCATATATGTATTCTGGTATCTTGTCTCTGTATTTTGACACCGTAATTGCAATGTCGCATTCTTAAAAAAAGCCCATAACTTTTGTCATGGACTTTATCTTGTCATATAGGCTTTATTTATTTTTCTTATCCGCGCGTTCCATCATGCAGTCGCGCAAAAATGCCAGTCCATGCGCAACGGTCTGTTCTCTCACTCTCGCACGGTTTCCCTGGAAATGGAACTCTCTCACCTTGGTACAGCCCTTATAAGAGCAGCCCATAAAGACGGTTCCGACAGGTTTTTCTTTTGTTCCGCCGCCCGGGCCTGCAATTCCTGTAACGGAAAGGCAGATATCCGTCTCTGCCGCCTTACGTCCGCCCTTTGCCATTTCTGCCGCACATTCCTCGGACACAGCTCCATGCTTCTTAAGCGTGGACTTGCTGACATCAAGGCATCTTCTCTTGGCTTTGTTACTGTAAGTGACCATGCCCTGAAGGAATACCTCAGAAGCTCCTGATACATTAACGATCCTTGCGGCAATCGCACCACCTGTACAGGACTCTGCCAGAGAAAGTGTCATTTCCTGTTCTTTCAGCATATCTACCACAGCTTCCTCCAGAGTTTTGGATTCTTCCGTTGCAAAAACGTTTCTTCCGAATCTTGCCTTCAGTTCTTTGACAACAGGTTTAATAAGTTTCTGACATTCCTTCTCATTCTTACCCTTGGCGGTAATACGAAGATGTACTTCACCTGTCTTGGCATACGGTGCGATCGTCGGATTTGTCTGTTTCTCGATCAGGTCCTGAATTTCCTCTGCAACCTGGCTTTCACCGATCGAGCAGATCTTCACCATCTGAGAATAAATGATCTCCGGCTGTTTCTCACGCAGATACGGGAAAACAGACTCTTCAAACATCGGTTTCATCTCACCTGGAGGTCCGGGAAGAAGAATTGCTGTTTTACCCTTTTTCTCAAGGATCAGTCCCGGTGCTGTACCATTATGATTATCCAGGACGATCGCCCCCTTTGGAACCATCGCCTGCTTATAATTGTTTGCTGTGATCTTTCTCTGTGGATTGTTCTTCTTGTACTTCTTAAGATATTCCTCCATCAGCTCTTTGCTGTGAAGATCCTCCACAAGCTTCATTCCCATCACATCAGCCGTGACTTCCTTCGTCAGATCATCCTCTGTCGGTCCGAGACCTCCTGTCAGAATTACGACATCCGAACGGTCCAGTGCTGTCTGAATGGTTTCCCGCATACGTGCCTCATTGTCGCCCACTACTGTCTGATAATAGACAGACAGCCCAAGCTGTGCACATTTTTCGGAAAGATATGCACTGTTGGTATTTACAATGTTTCCAAGAAGTATTTCTGTTCCCACAGAAATCAGCTCTGTTATCATTTGATACACCTCCTATTTTGCTGCAGGTTATTCCTGCATGGACAGAACGCTGCGGTTCTGCCAGATGTAAGTCATAAGTGAAATAACGGTAAGTGCAAGAGAGAGCCAGATAAAAATCTGCTCCAGGATCACAAACACAGAAAGATTAAAGTGCAGGATCAACAGAATGATCATGATCATCTGTGATACGGTCTTGAACTTGCCCCAGTAGTTCGCCGCAATAACAATCCCGTTCTCTGCAGCGATCAGACGAAATCCACTGATAATAAATTCTCTTCCGATAATGATGATCACAAACCAGGCCGGAAGTCTGCCAAGCTCGATCATACAGATCATTGCAGAGCAGACCAGAAGCTTGTCTGCAAGAGGATCCATAAATTTACCAAAATTCGTCACTAAATGATTTTTGCGGGCCAGATATCCGTCAAACCAGTCCGTAATACTTGCTGCCACAAAAAGGATAAGAGAGATATAACGATTTGCCTCTCCACCCCATCCTGTCAAAAGAAACACTACAAGAAACGGCACCATGATCATTCTTGCCACTGTCAGTTTATTCGGTGTATTCATCAGCCAACTCTCCTATCAAATCGTATTCCAGTGCACCGGTCACGCGGACACGGGCAAAATCACCAGTTACAAGAAGCTCTCCTGTCTGAACAAAGAGATAACCGTCTACCTTCGGTGCATCTGCATAAGTTCTTCCAATGTAGGCACTCTCGCCGGACACCTTGCCTTCGATCATAACAAGAAGCTCCTGTCCGATCCGCTCACTGCCTTTCTCCAGGGAAATCTCCTGCTGAAGAGACATGATCTCATCCCTGCGCTCTTCTTTGACTTCCTCCGGAACCTGTCCTTCCATACTCTCCGCCGGTGTTCCTTCTTCCGGAGAATAGGTAAATACACCAAGACGGTCAAATTCCATCTCGTCCACAAATTCCATCAGTTCCTCATGATCCTCCTGTGTCTCACCCGGGAAACCTGTGATCAGAGAAGTACGGAGCACAATATCCGGAATTTCGCGGCGAAGCTTTGTAATGATATCTGTAAGCTGCTTTCTGGTGGTACGGCGTCCCATTCTCTTAAGAATCCGGTCGCTTGCATGCTGGATCGGAAGATCAAGATAATTACATATCTTCTTTTCTTCCTTCATGACCTGGATCAGTTCATCATAAATCTCCTCCGGATAACAGTAGAGAACACGTATCCAGCGAATTCCCCTGATCTGGCAGAGCTTCTTGAGCAGAATATGAAGTGTTTTCCTGCCGTAGAGATCCGTACCATAAACAGTAGTTTCCTGTGCTACAAGAATCAGTTCCTTCACTCCCTGAGAAGCCATATATTCTGCCTGCGCAAGAAGACGTTCCTCCGGAACACTTCTGAAGCTGCCTCGAAGAGACGGGATGATACAGTAAGTACAATGCTTGTCACAGCCTTCTGCAATCTTGAGATATCCAAAATGACCACCTGTCGTCAGTACCCGTCTGCCGGAGTCCTCCGGAAGTTCATTGATATCGCGGAATTCCTGAAAAACATGACCCGCCTGCACTTCATTTAATGCCTTTACAATATCCCCGTAAGAGGTTGTTCCAAGAACCGCATCCACCTCCGGGATTTCCTGTGTGATTTCTTCTTTATAGCGCTGTGCCATGCAGCCTGTTACGACCAGTGCCTTACATTTACCGGTCTTCTTGTATTCTGCCATTTCAAGGATCGTGTTGACACTCTCCTCCTTGGCATCATGAATGAAACAGCACGTGTTGATCACAATCGCTTCTGCCTCTTCCTCTGAATCAACGATCTCATGCCCGCTTCCCGTAAGAAGACCCAGCATCTCCTCTGAATCCGCAAGGTTCTTGTCACAACCCAGTGATATAAATAAAATTTTCATAATAAATCTCCTGATACACATAATCAGAAGACAAACTGCCTTCTGATTATCATACTTTACTGATTATTTTCTTCGTTTGTTTCTTCTGTTACAGCCTCTGCAGTCTCTGCAGTTTCTTCAGAAACAGCCGGTGCAGCTTCCTGTGTCTCTTCTTCCTCAGATGTTGCTACGATTTTGACTTTGCCCTTGTATAATTCATCAATGGCGATAGCAAGCGGTTTCTTACCTGCTGCACCATCAACAAGCGGCTCACTTCCTGCGATCAGCTGTCTTGCTCTCTTGCTGGTCGCCAGCACCAGAGAATAACGGCTGTTGAGCATCATTGTGTTATCATCTTCCTCTGCATTGTTGTTGATTGCCTGAATCAGTTCTGTATATGACGGATGTATCATATTAAAAATCTCCTTTCATGTGTCAGTTTTGTTTTATTTAAAAAATTCGCGGGATTCCTTCTGAATCGTCCTGATAAATTCTCCGTTGCGCTCTGCACGGCGTCTTTCACTCAGGATAATCTCATGAAGTTCATCCACACAATTCTCCACAACATCATTCACGAGCAGATAATCGTAAGATTCGATTCCCTCTGCCTCCTCAGCTGCTCTTCTGAGACGTGACTCAATCACAGCCTGCGTTTCGGTACCTCTTCCTACCAGACGGTTCTTAAGTTCCCGGATCGTTGGCGGTGTCACAAATACCAGAACGGTGTCTGAGATTTTTTCCTTGATCTTCATGGCACCCTGGATCTCAATCTCCAGGATCACATTCTTACCTCTGGAAAGCATCTCTTCTACATAAGCACGCGGAGTTCCGTAATAATTCTCTACATACTGAGCATACTCCAGCAGCTCATCTGCCTCGATCATTGCCTCTACTTCTTCTTTTGTTCTGAAAAAATAATCTCTGCCATCCACTTCTCCCTCTCGCGGTTTCCTGGTAGTGACAGATATGGAAAGTACACAGTCGTCATACTTCTCGAGCAGACGTCTCATCACTGTACCCTTTCCGGCCCCGGAAAATCCGGATACTACGGTCAAAACTCCCTTACTCATGCTCCTCTTCCCTTTCCTCATAGTCATATGCCTCTGCAAATCTCCTGGCAATCGTCTCCGGCTGAAGTGCAGACAAAACAAGATAATCGTCAGATGTAACGATCACAGCCTTGGTCTTGCGTCCCTGCGTTGCATCAATCAGCGAACGGGTACCTTTGATACTCTGTACCATTCGCTTCACCGGTGCAGCATCAGGACTGACAACTGCCACGATCTTGCGGGAATTTACTACGTTTCCAAATCCTATATTAATTAATTTAGCCACAGAAACTGTCTGCCTCCATTACTCAATATTCTGAATCTGCTCGCGGATCTTCTCGATCTCTGTCTTAAGACCGATCGCAATATCAGAGACTTCAAGGTCACTGGACTTTGACAGGATCGTATTTGCCTCACGGTTCATCTCCTGTGCCATAAAATCCATCTTACGTCCCACACCTTCCTGCTCCTCAAGCATTTTCTTCATTCCGAGGATGTGACTGTGCAGACGGACAGTCTCTTCATCATTACAGATCTTATCCGAAAACAGTACCACCTCCGCCGCGATGCGGTTGTCATCAATCTGGCTGTCCTGCAAAAGATCACGAACCTTCTGCTCCAGTTTCTCTCGATAGATGCGCACCACCTCCGGAGAACGCACCTCCACTCTGCGGACCATTTCATCCAGACCATCCAGTTTCATAAGAAGATCCTCTCTCAAATGCTGTCCTTCTCTGGTGCGGGTCTCTACAAATTTCTCGCAGGCTTCCCTCAGAGGCTCCTCCAGAGATTTCCACAGTTCCTCCTCGTCTACCGTCTGCTCCTCCATCGTCAGAATCTCCGGATAACGGGAAAGAGCTGATACACGGATGTCATTCTCCAGACCAAATTCATCCGCCATCTGCTGCAGATATCCAAGATACGCCGCCGCCAGATCATGATTATATTTCAGTGCCACACCACCGCCTGTATAATCCTCATAGTTAATAAAAACATCAACTTTACCACGCTGCATATACTGCTTCATCAGGCTGCGCACCTGTCCCTCCAGCATATTGAATTTACGCGGCATCTTGATGTTCAGATCCAGATATCTGTGATTGACAGATTTAAGTTCTACTGTAATCTTCTGCTGTCCGGTTACTTTTTCTGCATGGCCAAAGCCTGTCATACTTTTTATCATAGGTTTTCTCACTTTGCAAGTCTGTTCTTTACTACATACAGATTTATTATAGTGCATTCTAAAATACTAGTCAATTTGTTTTTTTATTTATAACCCGGATTCTCGCGGAATATGTTACTGCTCACTCCGTTCACAGCAACTTGGTCAAAATACATTCCAAATCACTATCAAACACTAACCGTACATTGACATTTCCGGCTCGAAAAGGTTACAATAACAATAATTTCGTTATAAATGAAAATTTTGTATGTCTGATAAATAAAAAGGAGATTTTAACTATGGCTTTTGATGGAATTACCATTGCGGCAATGGTTCAGGAATTACACCAGAATCTGGATGGCGGACGTTTTAACAAGATCGCCCAGCCTGAAGCAGATGCCTTAATGATCACAGGAAAGGGAGCAAACGGCCAGTGCAGACTTCTGCTCTCCGCCAACGCTTCCCTCCCTCTGATCTATTTTACGGATAAGAATAAACCAAGCCCGCTTACCGCACCAAACTTCTGCATGCTCCTGCGTAAGCACATCGGCAGTGCCCGCATCAGCAGTATCCACCAGCCCGGCATGGAACGAGTTGTGGAATTTGGACTGGAGCATCGCAATGAAATGGGAGACCCCTGTAAGAAATTTCTGATCATAGAATTGATGGGAAAACACAGCAATATCATCTTCTGCGATGAGAACCGTATGATCCTGGACAGCATCAAGCATGTTTCCTCTCATATGAGTTCTGTCCGCGAGGTTCTTCCGGGAAGAGATTATTTTCTTCCGCATACACAGGAAAAATCTGATCCGCTCACCATCACAGAAGCAGAATTTATCGAAAGAGTCTGCAGCAAACCCTGCAACATATCCAAGGCGATCTACAGCACTCTCACAGGTCTCAGCCCACTGATTGCAGAGGAGATATGCTACCGTGCTTCTATTGACGGAAGTGATGCCGCACAGTCACTGACTGAAACAGCCTCCATACACCTTTATCATACCTTCCGAAGACTGATGGATCAGGTTTCCGAAGGAGATTTTACTCCAAACATCATTTACCGCGGCAGCGAACCGATAGAATATTCTGTTCTTCCGCTGACTCAGTACGGAAAGGAATACCACAGTGAAACATTCTCTACTGTTTCCTCCATGCTGGAGACCTACTACGCATCCCGTGATACTCTGAACCGCATCCGCCAGAAGTCTTCCGACCTTCGCAGGATCGTACAGACTGCCCTTGAACGTAACCGCAAGAAATATGCACTTCAGCAGAAACAGATGAAAGACACTGCCAAAAAGGACAAATACAAAGTCTACGGTGAACTCATCAACACCTACGGCTATGGTCTGGAAGAGGGATGCAAATCTTTCAAGGCACTGAATTATTACACCAACGAAGAAATCACCATTCCTCTGGATCCGACTCTCACCCCACAGGAAAACTCCAAAAAATATTTTGACCGCTATGGCAAGCTCAAACGTACGGAAGAAGCTCTGAACGAACAGCTTGCCGATACCGAATCCGAAATCGAGCATCTGGAATCCATATCCAACGCACTCGATATTGCCCGTGCAGAAAGTGATCTGAGCCAGATCAAGGAAGAGCTTACCGAGTATGGTTATATCAAAAAGCATTATTCCGGCAAAAAGGGTGCCAAAGCACAGACAAAATCCAAACCCTTCCACTATATTTCCAGTGACGGATTTGATATCTTTGTTGGCAAAAACAACTTCCAGAATGATGAACTGACATTTAAACAGGCAACGGGAAATGACTGGTGGTTCCATGCCAAAAAAATGGCCGGTTCCCATGTCATCGTCAAAACTCCGGATGGAGAACTTCCGGACCGTACCTTCGAAGAGGCCGGACGCCTTGCAGCTTATTACTCCAAAGGACGGACTGCACCAAAAGTCGAAATCGACTATATTCAGAAGAAACATGTCAAAAAACCGGGTGGTGCCAAACCTGGATTTGTAGTTTACTATACCAACTATTCTTTGATGGCTGAACCTGATATTTCCGGGATCTCAGAAGCATCCGACGGGAAATAAAGTAACAAAGGCTGTGACTTAAAGTCACAGCCTTTGTTCTATGGTCTTATCTCAGTGAATTCCAAGAATATCCTTAACCGCTGCCGGCATATCCGGTGCATCTACAACTCTGTCGTGAAGAACCGGAGCTGTACGGATCTCTTCTACCGCTCTCGGAATCTTGACTCCGGAGATTCTGGTCAGTTCATCTGCCAGAGCAAAATCATCCAATCCCTCTCCCTTATCAGAGATTGCAGCCATAACACTTCTTGTGAATTTGTATGGGCTTGCTGTGGATGCGATCACTGTCGGAGTCGTATCCCTGGTGTCCTCGGTATATTTCTTATATACTCCTGCTGCAACTGCTGTATGCGGGTCGATCACATAATCTGCATCCTCAAAGATTCTGCGGATCGCTTCTTTCGTTTCTTCTTCGCTGCAGTAGTTGCCATAGAAATCTGAAAGACCTGCTTTCATTTCGTCTGTAATGGTGTACTCTCCGCCCTGGCTTAATGCCTGCATCAGTTCCGCACATTTCTCTGCATCCTCACCTGTGAGACGATAGATCAGACGCTCCAGGTTACTGGAGATCAGAATGTCCATAGAAGGAGAAGTAGTAAGAATAAACTCTCTCTTTCTGTTATAGGTTCCTGTACGGAAGAAATCAAACAGAACTTTGTTCTCATTGGAAGCACAGATCAGCTTATGGATCGGAAGTCCCATCTGTTTTGCATAAAATGCTGCAAGAATGTTTCCAAAGTTTCCTGTAGGAACTACAACATTGATCTCATCTCCTGCCTTGACAGTTCCGTCTTTGACCAGTTTTGCATATGCATATACATAATATACAATCTGTGGTACCAGACGTCCGATATTGATGGAATTGGCAGAGGAGAACTGGAATCCGGCTCCGTCGAGTTCTGCTGCAAGTTCTTTGTCGTTGAACATCTTTTTGACAGCAGTCTGTGCGTCATCGAAATTTCCTGTGATGCCTACGACTGCAGTGTTGGCACCCTTCTGTGTTACCATCTGTTTCTCCTGGATCGGACTTACTCCATGCTTCGGATAAAATACAATGATTCTTGTTCCAGGAACATCTGCAAAGCCTGCAAGGGCTGCTTTACCGGTATCTCCGGAAGTTGCAGTCAGGATCACGATCTCATTCTTTACCTGATTCTTTCTTGCTGCTGTTGTCATCAGATGCGGAAGAATGGACAGTGCCATATCCTTAAATGCGATGGTGGAACCATGGAACAGTTCCAGATAATAAGCTCCGTCTGCTTTATGAAGCGGGGCGATCTCTGTTGTATCAAATTTCTCATCGTATGCATTTGCAATACAGTTCTTCAGCTCTTCCTCTGTAAAGTCTGTAAGAAAACGGCTCATAACTTCATAGGCTGTTTCCTGATATGTCATCTGAGCAAGTTTCTCTACAGGAACATCCAGTTTCGGGATCGAAGTCGGTACAAACAGCCCTCCATCTTCGGAAAGTCCTTTCAAAATAGCCATGGACGCGGTTACTGTTTCACCTTTGCCTCTGGTGCTCTTATATAATACCTGCATGTATTCTTCCTGCCTTTCTTTGGTTATCTTTTTGATTTTTGTCATAGTATACCACGGTGACGTGTAAAATTCCATAGGAAATTTAAAAAGCTCCGAAAGATTCTGTTTCTTTCGGAGCTGTACGCCCTGTTATTCTTCTGCGGACATCTGCTTTACAAGCCCGGACACTAGCTTTTAATTCTCCGCGTTTTCTCTGAGAACCTCATCCGGATATGTATAAAACTCATGAACACCATGCTTAAATAATCTCTTGAGATTCTTATCAAACCAGGATATATTGCTCTTTGCAGCTGCCGATTTCTGAATAAAAAACAGTGCTCCCTTAGAATAATCCACCCCTTCGAGAACCTGCTTCACAGCTTCCTTCGTTTCCCTGGAAACAGTTACCTCAGAAATCCGGCCATCCTCAACCGGTGAAAACTGTGCCACACCATTATTGTATTCCCAGATCACATCTGTGACATTGTCCGGAAACTCATTGTACTTTACACGATTCATAATTACATTGGCAACCATGATCCTGCCTTCGATGTCCTCTGTACCTGCCTCAGCCTCTACAATCTGCAGAAGGTTCTGATAATCCTCATCTGACATCATCTTTGCAGAGGATACAACATTGGAATCAAAATTATCTATCGTAGTAGCCATGGATTCACTGACATTCATCTCAACAGCCTGGCTGGTGATCTTCTGTACACGCTGACCTACAATCACATCCTCACACGAAGTACCGATCCTGTTGATCGTTGCTCCTGCAGACGGAGTTCCGCTCACACCGGATGCCACGCCTGCAATTCCAGATGGAAGTTCATAACCCGCACCCTCATATGCACTGTTTACTGTACTCTCTGCTGCCGCATAAACTCTTTCCTGCCTGTTAAAGCTGTCTGCGATCTTGAGGCCTCCTGAAACCGTCAGAACAGCAGCCGCACATACCGTCAGTGAAACAAAGCCTCTCATAGAAGCCGGCAGTTTCTTCCTGTTGTTATTCTCACCCTTAACGGGCGTTGGAATCTGATTTTCTGTTAATTCTGATTTCTTCATACTCTTATAATCCTTGCAATTTCATTATTTCTTTTTTTCTGAAATTATTTTTTCTGTAATATTTCTGTAATTTATAAGAAAATTATATTTAATAATCACCCATCTGTCAAGTGATTTTTATATTTCCCATTATAAGAGTCTTCGTTTTTGCGGTCAATAAATTTCGTTCGACAGAATCTGCCATTTCTTTCATCTGTTACTGTTCACTCCGTTCACAGTAACTTGGTCAAAATGCATTCCAGCTGATCAGCCCGCATAACGCAGTGCTTCTATTCTTTACTTCTGTCTGCTGCACGTTATCTGTTTCTGTGGTTGCTGCCATCGGCCGTCTCACTTTCCTGCAGACCACCGCTCCTGATATTCCTGTCACCGCCACAACAATGATCAGACTCAGGATTTTCTTTTTTTAGATCTTTTCGCTTTTCTTCCCTTTTGAAACATTTTTGCCCTCCAAGCTGTCCTTAACCGACTCTCCTGTTCTCTGTTTCTGAAACATACTTTAACAGGAAACTGTGTTTACTTATTGAGAAATCTGTGAAAGACCAATGAAGTAACCTTACACGAACCTTAAAATCCGTCACATTTATCTGACTTATCAGATTTTCATAAAATATTTTCACTTTTTATGATTTTATTGTGGATATTTTCCAACTATTATGTTATAATATTCACAAATAAAAGTCCATCGAAAGGAGGAATTTATATGAGTAAACGTATCATTACAATCAATCGAATGTACGGAAGCGGTGGACGTGCTATCGGAAAGGCTCTTGCAGAAGAACTTGGAATCGGATTTTATGACAGAGAACTGATCGAGATTGCCGCTAAGAAGAAAAACATTCCTCTCGGCGACCTCGCTGATGTGGACGAAAAGAGACCCGGTGTCTGGAGTTTTCCTGTAAATCATGAGATTCAGATCAACCCGGAATATCTCACAATTCCAATGAATGATGTTCTGTTTGAACTCCAGCGTGATATCATCCTTTCCCTTTCGGATAAGGAGGACTGCGTGATCGTCGGCAGATGTGCCAATCATATCCTCCTGGACCGAACCAGCGTATTTATCTACGCACCGTTTGAAACCCGTGTAAAGACCATTATGGAGCGGCTTGACAGAGAAGAAAAAAGTGCCCGGAAGCTGGTTAAGCGAATGGATAAGGAACGTAAGGCTTATTACGAATTCTTTACCGATGAGAATTGGCTGGATATGGGACAGTATGATCTTTGCATTGACAGCAGCAGATTTACTACGGAAGAAATCGTAAAAATCCTGAAAGAAGCATACGAACGATAAACGTGGGGGAATGTATTATCATTCCCCCACGCATTTTATCTGGAAATATATTCTTTTAAAAATTCATAGATCTGGTTTTCTGTCGGCGGACAGCCTTCTGCATGATGTCTGAAGTTTCTGGTACAATGTCCGACTCCCAATTCTCCGCTCTTACCTCTGTATCCCTGTCCGATACAGATTTTTTCATGAAGTTTTTCGAGAAGTCCTTCCTGCTTCAGCATATCCAGTGCCGGGATCAGATATCCATAGCAGGCACTGCAGGAATCCACTTCCTCTACCGCATCAGCCACCTCTACTACCTTGCGTCGTCTCGGAATATTTTGCTGAACATCTTCACCCAGTATGCGGATATCTGCTTTTGAGATATCAGAACATCCGACTCCAAGCTCTCCGGCAAGCTTCACATACGGAACATCGGAAACTCTGTAATGAAGCTGCTGACAGACATAGGCATCCACAAGTACCGGATCCAGTGCTGTCCAGATACGGTTCATGACTACCGGATTTCCACCGTCTTCAAAATCCAGGTCTCCACAGATATTGTCAACTACGATAAAGTCCTGATGGATTCCTGTGTTTAAATGTGCGATCGGCTTGTGAAGACCCATCGAATGGAAATGACGTTTCTCTGTGTTTGGGATCAGTCCTTTCATATTCTTAAGTGCACAGGTGATCTTTGTCTGACAGTGTCCCTTCATAACCGGCACATTAATCAGGAAGTCCACCTCTTTTACACTGCTGCAAATCTTGAGTTCCAGTCCTCTGCAGTCTTTTGTAAAGCTTTTGTCCTTCTGGGTATCATGAAATTCCACATCATAGCCATCACATATCTGCTGATAACCGCACACCTCAAATACATCTGAGGTACGATCCCCTACCCAGGAGCCTTCCAGGATCATCATTTTGCGGAAGCCATTCTCCTTCAGATATTCCAGGATTCCGGCAATGATCTCTGTATGTGTCGTGGCACCATTGGACGGAGCCGATGCCGAAACCATGTTTGGCTTGATACCAACCATTTTGTCACGGTCACCGATCAGCTCTGCCAGATTACTCTCTGCCAGAAGTTCTTTGGTGATCTTTTTGTATTCTGTTCCACTTTTTATAAAAATCTGGTTTTTCTCCATAAAATGCTCCTCCTGCCTGCATATATATTTTCTCTTTTTACAGGATAACGTATTTGGAAGAAATATTCCAGTTAATTATTTTAAGAGGGGGATTAGTTTTATTGTTTTGTTACTGTTTACTCCGTTCACAGCAGCCTAATCAGAACTCTTTCCTTTCCATGATCCGCTCGCTGGCTTTTACAGATACTGCCGTGCAGATCATCAGCAATACGATCAGCAGACATGCTGTCTGCCATCCGGAAATTCTTTCCAGAAACTCAAAACCTCTCACAAAACCTTTCTTATATATATTGTACCCTTCCCTGCATACCGCCACCAGCAAAAAAAGTGCCGCTGCTGCCGCTACCATGATGATTCTGCTTTTCTCCGCTTCGTACTTTAACCGCAGTGGAATCGTTCCGCAAAGAATCATCCCTGCAAGGATCATTGAGACACCTGCGCTGATCAGAAGGTCCTGCATTTCCTGATTTCCGGTAACCTGAACTTTCAATATCCCAATGAGCAGAGCAGCCACACCTGTCACTGCTGCAAAGCAGAAACCAAGCAGATATTTCGACCATACATACTGTTTTCTGGTAACAGGAAGGGTCATCAGATAATTCATTCCATGGTGATAAGCATCATAGGAAATCGTTCCGACAGAGACACCAATACTTACAAAAATCGAATAGGACACAAAGAAAGTGCTTCCATTCTTCTGTACGATCAGATACATAAATCCGATCAGGAAAACAGCCAGATATGTCTTCATATTTATTTTGAGCAGTTCCATATCTTTCGCTAACAATCCACTCATAATGTCTCTCCTTTCACCAGCATGGTGATCACCTCATCCACACTACCTTTCTCAACTACGATCTCCGGGTAGTTTTCCAGATAATAGTGCTTCTGGTCTGTCAGGCAGCTGTATCCAAACGGCTCCTTCCTCACACGCAGAAGATATTCTTTATCAAGTGCCTCGTATTCCTGCTCTGTCACTTTGAGAAATCCATATTCCTCAAGAATACGGTCCGTCTCCTCATGAAGAACAATTTCCCCTTCATGGATCATATACAGGTCATCGCAGAAATGCTCCAGATCCCCGGAAATATGGGAACTGACCACGATGGAACGCCCCGGGATCTCCATATATTCCCGCAGAAGATCAAGGATTTCTTCTCTGGCAACCACATCCAGCCCCGCTGTCGGCTCATCCAGAAGCAGCAATCTGCTGCCATGGCTGAGTGCAAGGAGCACATTCAGCTTTGCTTTCATTCCGGTAGAGAAATCTCTGATCTGTTTGTTCCGTGGAATCTGAAATTTCTCACATCTTTCAGCGAACTCTTCTTCCCTGAAGTCCGGGTAAAACCGCTTCATAACCGGAATAAGCTGATTCACTTTCAGATATTCCGAAAATCCACTGTCTGAAAACACTGTGCCAATCTCCTGTTTCTGCTCGGGTTTAAGATCTTGCGCTGTCCTGTCCAATACTTTTACGCTGCCCTGATCCGGATGGATAAGACCAAGTATAAGCTTAAAGGTCGTACTCTTTCCGGCTCCATTTGCCCCGATCAGCCCGATGATCCGATCCTTAGGAATCTGCATATTCAGATCAAGCGTAAAATCATTATATTTCTTAATCACATGATCGAATTCTATCATCATAGCCTGTCCTCCATTATAATATCAAATGTCTCTCTGATCTCCTTCTCAGTCAGCCCTCCGGCCTGTGCCCTTCGGACGGCTGCCTCGAGTTCCTTCTCCAGCTCCTTGCGCCTCTCTTCCATTAGAAGCTCCTGATTTGTATTTGCAATAAAGCTTCCCTTTCCATGGACAGTTACGACCAGTCCCTCTTCTTCCAGACTATCATAAGCTTTTTTCACCGTGAGTGCACTGATCTTTAGTTCTCTGGAAAGTGCACGCACGGAAGGAAGTGCCTCTCCCGCAGTCAGTGTACCTTCTATTATTCCTGCCTTGATCTGAATCATGATCTGCTCATAGATCGGTTCCATGGAAGTATGATTAATAATAAGATCCAACTTCATCCCTCCTTGTACAAACAGTATATAACAGTATTATACTGTTGTCAACTGTTATATACTGTTTATCCTTTTTTCTATCCCAACAGTCAACACATTACGGAGTAATTTCCTATAAAGCAAAAAACCTTCTCCCTGTCACCAGACCAGACTGACCGATCATGACAGAAAAAAGGCTTTTATCCTGTTCTCTCAATATTTGATTTTTCTTGTTTCTCCCTTAAGATATCTGTATTTGATATAGTGGAGAAGTTTTTCTTCACCATGGTCATTCAGAATGCGAAGAAGCGCTTCCAGTTCTTTCTTGGTCTGTGGATGAATAAACCAGAGGTCTTCTTTGCTCTTCATGAAATATTCCAGAGGCTGGCTGCTTGTATAGGCATCTCCCAGATAATTCCGCGAAGCACTGATCCGGTCCATAACCATCTCTGCCACATATTTACGTGGCATCTGAGCTCCCATAATCACATGATTCTTATCAAGAGAATAATCAACCCAGTGCTCAAAATGATGCTTGTTCCGGCCCTTGTGGTGCAGCCACGAAGTGGAAACTCCGATGTCCTCCCGCTCTGCATTGTTCGGGCTTCTCGTTCCCTGATAATATTTACAGCCCACCAGAAATTCCGCAGGCGTATATTTGGAAAGGTCATGGAGCAGCCCCTGCTTATACAGTCCGATCCGGAAACAATATTTCATCACCAGTAATTTATGCTTTGTTATCGTCTTGAAGTGCAGCCACGGATGCATCATCCTCTACCTCCTCCTGCCTTGCCACCAGCACCACAATGGTACGTGGATTGATATCTATTACTTTTTTGTAACTTACACTGTCTTCCCGGAACCATTTTTCTTCTTCCTGATCCGAGGTGTCGACAATCTTTCTCCATATCACTCCATCCGGAAGGTTTGGCAATGCGATTTTCCTCTCCTCCCAGTGAAAATTGTAACCTATATAAAGGAAGTCATCTTTTGTTCCGTCTGCTCTCTCAGCATAATCTCCACAGTACATGATCCCAATCAGGCGGCTGGTGTTTTCCATATTCAAAAACCACGCACGTTCTCCATGGAAGGAAATATCAGGAAATCCCTTGGCCATATAATCTACATTTCGAAGCTCATCCGGCATATGAAGGATCGGATGCTCCTTTCGGAATTCAATCGCTTTCTTCACAAAGGAAAACAGTTTCTCCTGTTTTTTGAATGATTTCCAGTCCGTCCAGCCTGTGCTGTTATCCTGACACCAGGCATTATTATTTCCTCCCTGTGAATTGCCGAACTCATCTCCTCCATAAAGCATCGGTGTACCCTGACTCAAAAGCAGCATGAGAAAAGCATTTCGAAGCTGCTGCTCCCTGAGACGGCGGATTGCCTGCTTCCTCGTCGCGCCTTCTACACCGCAGTTCCAGGAATAATTATAATCACTGCCGTCATGATTCTCTTCTCCGTTCGCTTCATTATGGCGGTAATTATAAGTCACAGTGTCATACAGCGTAAATCCATCCTGACTCGCCATGTAATTGATCGTCCCGAAATCTCCTGTGTTTCTCTTAATATGAAACTGTGCTCCGGCGATCATCCCCTCGTCACTCTTGAGAAGGCGACGCATATCCTGCATAAATCCTCTGTTGTACTCTGCCAGCATATTCTCTTTGTCGGGCTGTCCGGAAATATCAGAAAACATTTTTTTGACTCCATACAGGAACGGATCTCTCTCGATCAGTTCCTTCGGGACACCATCTCCTACCAGATGGAAACCATCCACATGATAGTATTTTTTCCAGAACCACAATGCATAAAGGGCTTTCATCGGTGCGGTATCTGCCGGGAAATACATTTCCATAATACATTCTATTCCGGCCTCATGAAAGGCCCTCACCATATCGCAGAACTCCTTTTGCGGTTTCCTAGTAGCACAGTAAGCGCTTTTGGGTGCAAAATAAAATCCCGGCTGATATCCCCAGTAATTGATCCGGCCCTTCTGATGCTTCTGCCGGATCATGACCTTTCCAGATTCTGCCACAGATTTTTCCATAAATTCATAACATGGCATTAATTCAATCGCATTGATACCCAGTTCTTTCCAATAGGGAATCATCTCTGTAAGACCTGCAAAGGTACCTCTCTTTTTGGGTGAGATCTTTGCCTGTCTTGTATAACCCCTGACATGGATTTTATAAAGAAGCATATCCTGATAAGGGATCTTTGGTGCCGCATCTCCCATCCAGTTATATCCCTTTGTATTGAGAAAACTGCATCTTATTTTGTGCTCATCTTCCTTATCTGTTATTTTGCCAAATGCTTCTCTTCCTGTCAGACCATAAGCATACGGATCCTGACATACCTTTGTATCTATTCGAAAATTATATTCATATTGTTCCGGCTTAAATCCGGACACCATCATTGCACACATACGGCCGGTCCGATTTGCTTCTGTAAAAGGAATCTCTTCTGCCGGTTCTGCTTCTCCCTTATGATACAGAATCAGAGAAGCTTCTTCATCAGCGGGAACCTCCACAGCAAAATTTATTCCCCCGGAAACTTTTGTGACACCCGGCAGCATCGGATTGCCTTCGTGTATCAAAAGCCCGCTTTGATCGTACATAATCCCTCTCTCCTCCTTATACATGCCTTCTATGATCAGAGCTGCTCTGTATCCAGCTCAACCGGACAATGGTCCGATCCCATGATCTCCGTGTGGATCACCGCATCCTTCAAATACTCCCTGAGGGCAGGTGATACCAGGAAGTAGTCGATTCTCCATCCTGAATTCTTCTCACGGGCTCTGAAACGATAGGACCACCAGGAATAAATCCCCTCCTGATCCGGATAAAAATAGCGGAACGTATCAATAAATCCGCTTTCCAGGACTTTCGTAAAGCAGCCTCTCTCTTCATCCGTAAATCCTGCATTTTTGCGGTTGGTCTTAGGATTCTTAAGATCGATCTCCTGATGCGCGACATTCAGATCTCCGCAGCAGATGACCGGCTTTTTGTCCTGGAGCTTCAGAAGATATGCGAGAAAATCTCTCTCCCACTCCATTCGATAAGAAAGACGCTTCAGTTCCGTCTGAGAATTTGGCGTATATACCGTTACAAAATAAAAATGATCAAACTCAAGAGTGATCACACGTCCTTCCTTGTCATGTTCTTCTATTCCTATCCCATAAAAAACAGAAAGCGGCTCCTGCTTTGTAAAGATCGCCGTTCCGGAATATCCCTTCCTGTTTGCATAATTCCAGTACTGATGATAGCCCGGAAGTTCAATCTTGACCTGTCCCTGCTGACATTTCGTCTCCTGCAGACAAAAAATATCTGCGTCCAGTTCCCGAAATCTATCTTCAAACCCTTTGGTCAGACATGCTCTGATTCCATTTACATTCCATGAAACAAATTTCATTTCGTTTCTCCTTCATTTTTTTATATCATTTATTATACATGATTCCTGAGTGAGTTAAAATACATTTTTTTATTTTTTGCACAGGACAACCGTTGTAAATCCCTGTGTTTTCTGATAAAATGAATAAAATAACCAAAAGAAAACAAAAGTGAGGAATTCAATTATGAGTGATGAATTTACAAATTCCAAATGTGCACCGAGTGACTGTGCAACCTGCGGACTGAACTGCGGCGGAGCTGACCCTGAAGAAGGTCACAGCACAATTTCACTGACACTGGAGGATGATACAGAGGTTGAATGTGCGATCCTTACAGTCTTCCCGATAGATGAGCAGGAATACATTGCACTTCTTCCGCTGGACGAGAACGGCCAGAATCAGAGCGGAGAGGTTTATCTCTATCGTTTCTCCCGTACAGAGAACGGCGATCCGATGCTTGCCAACATCGAGGATGACGCGGAGTACCAGGCAGCAGCCACAGCATTTGATATTGTACTTGACAATGCCCGCAGAGCAGAAGAAGGCGAAACACTGGAATAATTCTTATTCGCAGTTACTGATATTCATTTACTATTTCACAGCACATATTTCACAGCACAAAACAAGCGGAGTATCCGGAACACTAAAGTCCGGGAACTCCGCTTTTATATTTACTGTATTTTATTTCTGCGTAGTGCTTCCAAAGCCGCCATTACGGATGCCCTGTGCATCATCATCTACTGTAATTCCATATTCTACAAAAATCCCCTGCATAAAGCCTGTTCCGGCCTGAATGCTTATAGACTTGCTCTCATTGCTGTCGTTGGTGATCTTCGAGAAAATATGTCCTTCATTGTCAGAATAAAAATAATCACTGTCAATGATCCCAACCGTATTATTGAGCTGCAGACGATATTTGAAGCCCAGTCCGCTCCTCGGATAACATTTCAGGACCCAGTCCTGCTCCATCTCCACACGGATCCCGGTCGGAATCTTGACGGTCTCGCCCGGATTCAGTGTAATGTCCACAGGTGAAAAGAAATCATATCCTGCACTTCCTGCTGTTGCTCTTACCGGAAGCTTGATTTTATTATAAATGTCGGCAATCGTTTCCTCTGCTGTCTCCGGAAAAGTATCTTTCCAGTCTGCCATAAAACGCTCTGCACTTACTTTGTGAAATTTTGCAATTCTTTTCATTTTGTCCTCCTGGATTTCTCATTTATTCGGCATGAAGAACGATCCTGTGTTCACAAAGAGTAGACGGAACATCAATCACACGCTGATTGGAAGATCCCTTCCATTTCAATCCGACATCCAGTTTATCTACCTGGAACTCTCCGTCTACAAGTACATCCAGATAGCGAAGGATTTCTTCATGCTGGATCTCTTCCCAGAGGGAACCTGTATAAAGCCAGATGGTTTTGTTCGGATATTTTTCTTTGATTTTACGTGCAAGGGCTGTTACTGCTGAAATATTGGACGGATGAAGCGGATCTCCTCCTGAAAAAGTGATACCGCTTACATACTCCTTATCCAGTTCGGTAAAAATCTCCCTCTCCTCTGCTTCTGTAAACGGAAGTCCGCCATTTGGATCCCAGGTGATGGGATTCTGGCACTCCCGGCAGCAGTGATTGCATCCGGCAACCCAGAGTACCACCCGAAGTCCGTCTCCATTCAGCATATCATCCTTGGTTATATTATGATATCTCATTTTTATGCTTCTTCCGGTACATCCTTAATGCTGAAACTCATTCTTCCCATCTTGTCTTTGCCAAGGCAGATTACTTTTACCTTGTCGCCAAGAGTAAGAACATCTTCTACTTTGTCGATTCTGTGATCACTGATCTTGGAAATATGAACCATTCCCTCTTTGCCAGGAGCAAACTCAACAAAGGCACCGAAATCCTTGATGCTTACAACTGTACCTTCAAAAATCTGACCTGCCTCGAAATCAGTTGCGATGGTTTTGATCATCTTTCTTGCTTCGTCCATTCCGTGCTGGTCAACGCCGCAGATAGATACAGAACCTTCATCTGTGATATCGATCTGAACACCTGTACGCTCGATGATGGCATTGATAGTCTTGCCTCTCTGACCAACAACATCTCCGATCTTCTGAGGATCGATCTGAAGCTGAATGATCTTCGGTGCATATTTATTTACCTGAGTACGCGGCTCTGCGATGCATTTCTCCATAACCTCTGTGAGGATATATTCTCTTGCTTCTTTTGTTCTGCGGATTGCTTCTTCTACGATCTGTCTTGTCAGGCCGTGGATCTTGATGTCCATCTGGATTGCTGTGATACCATCATGTGTACCTGCAACCTTGAAGTCCATATCTCCAAAGAAGTCCTCCAGTCCCTGGATATCTGTCAGTACGATGTAATCGTCATCTGTTGCTCCTGTAACAAGACCACAGGAGATACCTGCAACCGGTTTACGGATCGGTACACCTGCTGCCATAAGAGACATGGTGGATGCACAGATACTTGCCTGAGAAGTAGAACCGTTGGATTCAAATGTCTCAGATACTGTACGGATCGCATATGGGAACTCTTCTGCTGACGGGAGTACCGGAACAAGTGCACGTTCTGCCAGTGCTCCATGTCCGATCTCACGACGTCCCGGTCCTCTGGACGGTTTTGTCTCACCTACAGAGTAGGACGGGAAGTTGTAATGATGCATATATCTCTTGGATGTCTCAAACTCATCAAGTCCGTCAATTCTCTGTGCCTCTGAAAGCGGAGCCAGAGTTGTCATGGTGCAGATCTGTGTCTGTCCACGTGTGAACATAGCAGAACCATGAACACGCGGGATGATATCCACTTCTGCTGCCAGCGGACGGATCTGTGTGATCTGACGGCCATCCGGACGTTTGTGATCTCTTAAGATCATCTTACGAACAGTCTTTTTCTGGTACTGATATACTGCTTCTCCGAGAACAGCAAGCCACTCTTCTTTGTCAGCAAACGCATCCTGAAGTCTTGCTGTGATCTCACGGATATTTTCTTCTCTTGTCTGTTTGTCATCTGTGAAGACTGCCTCTTCCATTTCCTCTGACGGCACAATCTTGCGAATTGCCTCAAACAGTTCTTCCGGTACTGCACAGGAAGCGTAGAGATGCTTCTCCTTGCCGCACTCTGCGACAATCTTGTCGATAAAACGGATAATTTCCTGGTTCACATCATGTGCCTTGTAGATTGCTTCGATCATCAGATCTTCCGGTACTTCGTTTGCTCCGGCCTCGATCATGATAACCTTTTCTCTTGTGGAAGCAACTGTCAGCTGAAGATCAGAAAGCTCCTTCTGAGCCAGAGACGGGTTGATGATGAACTCTCCGTCAATCAGGCCAACCTGTGTGGTAGCACAAGGACCATCAAACGGGATATCAGAAATACAGGTTGCGATAGAGGAACCAAGCATAGCCGGAATCTCCGGATTACACTCAGGATCCACAGACATAACCATGTTTACCAGAGTCACATCATTTCTGTAATCCTTCGGAAACAGCGGACGCATCGGACGGTCAATAACACGGGATGTCAAAATTGCGTGCTCGCTTGCCTTACCTTCTCTTTTATTGAATCCTCCTGGAATCTTGCCTACTGCGTACATTTTTTCTTCATACTCAACACTCAGAGGGAAGAAATCGATTCCTTCTCTTGGCTCCTTGGATGCTGTTGCAGTAGAAAGCACAGTTGTATCACCATAATGCATCAGAGCTGCGCCGTTAGCCTGCTTTGCAACACGACCAATATCTACAGTCAGTGTTCTTCCGGCTAATTCCATAGAATAACTTTTGTACATATCTTTTCTCCTTTATTTCTTGCGTTTTAATTTTACAGAAGTCCGAAACGACTGAAAAATCCACTGAAACCAATAGCCTTTTCAGTAGTCTCGGAAATAACTTCTGTTTTTTCATTTAAAAATGGGGCGGATGGTTTATCCGCCCCGTCCGTATACTAATTATTTTCTTAAACCTAATTTCTCAATCAGTGCACGGTATCTTTCGATGTCTGTTTTCTTCAGGTATGCCAGAAGTCCACGTCTCTGACCAACCATCTTCAGAAGACCACGTCTGGAGTGATGATCTTTGTGATGTGTCTTTAAATGCTCTGTCAGCTCCTGGATTCTTGCTGTAAGAACTGCTACCTGTACCTCCGGTGATCCTGTGTCACCCTCGCATCTTGCATATTCTTTCATGATTGCCTGTTTTTTTTCTTTTGAAATCATTGTGATTTCCTCCTTAAAAATATTATTATGAATGAAACGCCGCATATTAAGAAACGGTTGGAGATTCCAATCTCTGAATATGGGCTGATTTACACCTCGAATAGTATAGCATAAAACATCCAACGTGTAAACAAGATAATTATTTATTTTTGAACTTTATTTTCGAAGAACAAGTGTCCTTCTTCGATGTCCCTTGCGATCTGTGCCTTGAGTGCCTCGAAAGAAGCAAATTTACGCTCCGGCCTCTGGAATCTGAGAAAAGAAACTACGCAGTCCTGTCCATACAAATCCCTGTCACAATCAAAAAGATAGGTTTCAACACCAAGGAAATCCTCACCGATTGTCGGCTTATATCCGACATTGGTGATTCCCTGATATTCGGTTTCTCCAAACTTTGACACTGTCACATAGACACCGTTTGGCGGCATGAGCTTCTGTTTGGGAGGGATCAGATTGGTTGTCGGGAAAAATTTCTTGTGCCCAAGACCTTTTCCGTGTTCCACCGTACCTTCCACAAAAAAATCGGTTCCAAGAAGCTCGGATATCTTTTTCATGTTGCCTTTTTTGAGTTCTTCCCGGATAAATGTACTGCTTATCTTACGGTTTCCGTCCATTTCCTTTGGAACGATCTCTGTACTATAGCCATATTTCAGACCGGATTTTTTGAGAAGTTCAGGTGTGCCCTTCCGCTCATAGCCGAACCGATAATCCTCTCCCACTACTACGAAAGAGGCCTGCAGTGCGCCAACCAAGATCTGGCGGATAAACTGATCTGCCTTCATATGCCGTATCTGCTCGTTCAGCGGACATTCCAGAAGGACGTCCACTCCCATATCTTCAAGAAGCAGTCTTCTTTCTTCTCCTGTGAGGATTGTCTGACGATCGGACACAAAGGCAACAACCACCGATGTGGTTCCATATTCTTTCTTGTGATCCTGGATCTTCTGGATCAGTTTCCTGTGTCCGCGATGAATTCCGTCAAACTTTCCAAGGGTGACTGCACAGTTGGAAAACTTTGGAAACTGACCTTCAATCTTCATGTATTCCATGTATTCTGACTCCTGATTTTAATTCAGAGAAACATTTTCTGAGGCTGATAACGGTGCTTTTTGTTATCCCACTCATAAATCCCCAGAAAAACTCCCTCGCTGGTGCACATCCGTACCCAGCCTTTTTTGCTCTGTGTTTCTGTCATGGTATCCGGCAGTGCATTTCCATTCAGAAGAAGACGGTCTCCGAATTTATTGCACCGGATCTGCGGATATGCTTTAAGAACTTCCGAAACAGAGAGGATTCTCTGTTCAAGGATCCCCTCTTCCATTTCTTTCTGCACTTGGTCAAGGGTGATACTGTCTTCCCAGCGATACTCACCGGAAGCTGTACGGGTAAGTTCTTCCATACAGGCACCGCAGCCCAGCTTCTGCCCGATATCATGACACAGGGTACGGATGTAGGTTCCCTTACTGCAGGTGACAGAAAAACGAACAAGCGGAAGTTTCATCTCCAGGATCTCTATTTCATAGAAGCAGACCGGACGCGCCTTACGTTCCACGGTCTTGCCTTCTCTTGCAAGCTCATACAGCTTCTTACCATTTACCTTAAGAGCCGAATACATCGGCGGAATCTGCTGCTGCTCTCCCAGAAAGCTGCGGATCGCGGCAGTCACTTCCTCCTCGGAGACAGTCACTGGTTTTTTGCTCAGGATCTCACCTGTCATATCCTGCGTATCTGTCTCTATCCCCAGACGCAGAAGTGCCTCGTACGTTTTACGCTTCTCAGTCAGAAGATCCACCAGTTTCGTCGCTCTTCCGAGCACAACTGGGAGAACGCCCTCGGCATCTGGATCCAGTGTTCCGGTATGACCAATTTTCTTCATGTGGAGGATTCCCCGAAGTTTTGCAACCACATCATGAGAAGTATATCCCTTCTCTTTTCGAATGATCAGAACTCCGTCCATTATTCCTCCTTCTCACCAAACTGTTTCTCGATTTCTGCTGTCAGATTATTCACAACATCGTACATAGAACCCTGAAGATCACAGCCGGCCGCTCTTGTATGTCCGCCTCCGCCAAAGAAGACGGCAACTTTGCTCACATCAACCTTACCGTTGGAGCGGAGTGAGACCTTGAAGGTCTGCGTCTCCGTCTCGTAGATGAAGATTGCAACTTCCACGCCTCTGGTCAGGCGGAGCTGGCTGACGATACCATCCAGATCACTGCCCTCTACTCCATAAAACTCCATGTCTCTTCTGCGGAGATAGCCTACAATGCACTTTCCGTCCTGAAGAAGGATACTCTCTGCCAGCACACGGCCCATAACCTGTAACTGAAGATAAGTTTTTTCATAAAAAGATTCATCAATGATCTTACTGAAAGGGATCCCCTGTTTCATCAATTCCCCTGCAATACGCATGGTCTCAGAAGAAGTGGAGGAATACTGAAACACTCCGGTATCATGGATCATTCCGGTATAGACCGCAGTTGCGATCGGACGGTCTACCTTCTCCGGATCCAGAAGCCCGTAGAGTACTTCACAACACGAGCTGATATCCCCTTTCACATAGTTGATATCCGCGAATTCCGGATTACTTATATGATGATCGATACAGACTGTTTTCTTTGCATGGTCAAAAGCAGCACCTGCAACTGCCAGGCGGTCACGCGCACTGACATCACAGGTAATAAACAGATCAAATTCTCTGCCTTCTTCTACTTCTGTCTTAATATCTCCGATACGGTCTATATGACCAAAAATCGGTTTCGGATGATCCAGATATACACTGACATCTACATCCGGAAAATAGTTCCTGATATAGAGATACAACGCCATACAGGAACCAACGCAGTCACCGTCAGGTCTGACATGTCCGCCGATACCTACTGTTTTAACATCTTTCAGTACTTCTGAAATATTCTTCATGACACTCCCTCTTATTCCGTTACTGTTTGGGACAATCCGGGCAGGCTCAGCCCCAGTCTGTCTTATTCTTCCTCCGCTGTCTTTCCTGCGGAAGCATCTTTTTTTGTTACATCGTCGATCAGTTTTGACATATTTACGCCGTACTCGATGGACTCATCCAGAATAAAACGGATCTCCGGTGTATTTCTCAGATTCAGATTTCTTGCCAGCTGTCTTCTGATATATCCCTCTGCCTTGTTAAGGCCCTGGATCGTTGCATCCTTTGCCTCTTTGCTGCCAAGGACACTGATAAATGCCTTGCAGGTCTTAAGGTCAGGTGCAACTTCCACAGCCATGACAGAAGTCATTGGATGAATACGGGGATCTTTGACCTCATTTCTGATGATCGTGCTCAGTTCCTTCTGGACCTCACCATTGATACGGGTATTCTTAATACTGTTTTTTCTCATGTATTCTCCTATCTTGGTACCTCTACCATGATATAAGCCTCTACTTTATCTTCCTCTTTGACATCATTAAAGCCGTCAAATACAAGACCACACTCGTATCCTGCCTTGACTTCTTTGACATCGTCTTTGAAACGTTTCAGAGATGCGAGCTCACCTTCAAAGACCTGCTCACCTTCTCTTGTAATACGAACCTTGCAGTTTCTCTGGAAAATACCATCCAGGATATAGCTTCCCGCGATCGTACCGACACCGGATGCTTTGAACAGCTGACGTACCTCTGCGTGACCGATGACTTTCTCTTCGAATACCGGATCAAGCATACCCTTCATTGCTGCCTCTACATCCTCGATTGCCTGATAAATAACTTTATAAAGACGAAGATCCACACCTTCCTGATCTGCAAGCTGTTTTGCCATCGGATCCGGACGAACGTTAAAGCCGATGATGATCGCATTGGATGTTGCAGCAAGGGATACGTCAGATTCATTGACTGCACCAACACCACCGTGGATCACACGTACAACAACTTCTTCATTGGAAAGCTTGGTAAGACTCTGTTTCACTGCCTCTACAGATCCCTGTACGTCCGCCTTGATGATAAGCGGAAGTTCCTTAAGATCGCTTGCCTGGATCTGATCAAACAGATTATCCAGAGAAAGTTTGCCCTTTGTTTCTTCAAGCAGATGTTTCTTATTCTCTGTAACAAAGGCAGCCGCAAAGTTCTTGGCTTCCTTGTCGCTTGGGAATGCCATCAGGATCTCCCCTGCATTCGGAACATCACTGAGACCAAGGATCTCAACCGGAGTGGATGGTCCTGCCTCTTTTACTCTTCTTCCTCTGTCATCCATCATCGCACGTACTTTACCGCTGCATGCACCTGCTGCAATGAAATCTCCAACATGAAGGGTTCCCTTCTGTACAAGGATTGTCGCAACCGGTCCTTTACCTTTATCAAGCTGTGCTTCGATCACAAGACCTCTTGCTGCACGGTTCGGGTTTGCTTTAAGCTCCAGTACCTCTGCTGAAAGAAGGATCATCTCAAGCAGATTATCGATTCCCTCTCCTGTATGGGCAGATACCGGTACAAAGATGGTGCTTCCGCCCCAGTCTTCCGGAATCAGTTCATACTCGGAAAGCTCCTGTTTTACTCTCTCTACGTTTGCACTTGGTTTATCGATCTTGTTGATCGCAACAATGATCTCAACACCTGCTGCTTTGGCATGGCTGATCGCCTCTACCGTCTGCGGCATGACACCGTCGTCTGCTGCTACTACAAGAACTGCGATATCTGTGGAGTTTGCACCACGCATACGCATAGCTGTAAACGCTTCATGTCCCGGTGTATCGAGGAAGGTGATCTTCTGTCCGTTGATCTCTACAACAGAAGCACCGATATGCTGTGTGATTCCACCAGCCTCGCCTCTCGTTACGTGGGTATCACGGATTGCATCCAGAAGAGATGTCTTACCATGGTCAACATGACCCATAACACAGACTACAGGCGGTCTGGAAACCATATCAGCCTCGTCCTCTTCGTCTTCTTTAAGAAGTTCTCCGATCACGTCCACTTTCTCTTCCGGCTCTGCAATGATGTCATAGCCCAGAGCGATCTCCTGTGCTTTTTCAAAATCGATCTCATGGTTTACAGTTACCATGGTTCCTTCCATGAAAAGCTTCTTGACAATTACAGATGGCTGCATCTTCATTGCTTCTGCCAGTTCACGAATTGTCATCTTCTCCGGAAGTGTGATCTCTTTTACTTCTGGTTTCTTCTCTTCCTGCTTCGGCTGAGGAGCTGGCTTCTGAAGAGCCTTCGGGATTCTGGAGAGATTTCTTCTTCCTCCCTGATTTGGTCTGTTATGTCCTGCACCGGAATTCTTATCGAATTCTTTCTTCTTATTCTTATTCTCTCTATCGCGCTCTCTCTTGCTGTCCTTGGATGTCTTGGTCAGTTCCGGAGTAAATACAGCATCGTTATCTCTTCTTGCGCTTCCGTTTCTCTGTCCGCCGCGGTTATTGCCGCCGAATCCGCCTCTGTTGGAATCCGGTCTTCCGTTTCCGCCCTGCTGTGGTCTTCCCTGACCACCCTGCTGCGGACGACCTCCCTGACCTCTCATCGGACGGCCATTGCCATCACCCTGACGCGCCGGACGGCCTTCTCCCTGTGGTCTTGCCGGGCGGTTTCCGCCACGTCCCTGACCCTGGCCTCCGTTTGTATTATTGCGGTCAGAAAATCTTCTTTCTCCACCGCGGAAATCACGGCCTCTGTTATCACCGCCGCGGTTATCGCGATTATTATCTCTTCCATCACGGTTGTTCTGACGGTTCTGATTTCTGTTATTATTGTATCCGGACTGTTCCTGTCGCTGTGGTCTTGCAGAATTATTCTGTGCAGGAGCTGCAGCCTTCGGTGCCTCTGCCGGTGCTTTCTTAACTTCTTCTGCAGGTTTCTGTGCTGCCTGTGGCTTTACAGCCGGTTTTCTCTCTGTATTATTATTCTGACGTTTCGGTCTTGTTTTACCTCCGTCACTTGCATTCTGTGCATGATATACACGAATGATATTTTTTTTCTTTTTAGGAGACTCTGCTTTGTCTGCTTCCGGTCCCGCTGTCATCATCTTTTCTTCTGTTCTGGAATTATCCACCTTAGTAGTCCGCTCCTTTCCCCTGGTTAAAATTTCTTGTTCAACTGATTTTGTCTTCGGCACATGAACCCCTCCTTCAGATTTATAATTTCTGGAGTTCCTTTAACATTGCCTTTGCAAAGTTTTCATCCTGTACCGCAAGGCTGGCGCGGAATTCTTTTCCGCAGAATTTGCCCAGTTCCTCTTTATCTGCAATAAAATAAATCGGTACTTCGTAAAAATCACACATATTCTGGAATTTCTTCTTCGTATTCTGTGATGCATCATCAGCAACCAGAACGAGGAATCCTCTTCCTGATTTTACAGATTTCTCTGTAGAAAATTCTCCACTGGCAACCTTGCCTGCTTTGGTGGCAAGGCCCAGCAGTGACAAAACTTTATTGTTGTTTTTCAATCTTACTTAACTCCTTTTTCAGGTCTTCGTAGACCTCCTGTGGAACCACGGTCTTAAGTGACCGCTCGATTCCGTGATTGCGGATCGCCTTCTCGAGACATTCAGAAGAAGGACATACATACGCACCTCTTCCGTTCTGTCTGCCTGTCGTATCAAGAACGATCTTATCTTCCGGTGTCTTAAGCACACGGATCATTTCTTTTTTGCTTTTCATTTCTCTGCAGCCAGTACACTGACGCATCGGAATTTTATTTTTTGTCTTCATAGATTATTCTTCTGTTGTCTCTTCTTCGGAAGTTTCGCTGGATTCTTCCAGAGCTGTTTCAGTTTCTGTCTCAGCTGCCGGCTCTGTCTCCTCAGAAGCTTCTGCGTCAAGTTCTTCTTCCTCATCATAGTCATACAGGTCGCCGGATTCTCTTGCCTGTGTCTCACTCTTGATGTCGATCTTGAAGCCTGTCAGACGGGCTGCAAGACGGGCGTTCTGACCTTCTTTACCGATTGCAAGAGAAAGCTGATAATCCGGAACTACAACCAGTGCAGTCTTCTCATCCGGATCTGCCATAACTGCGATTACCTTTGCCGGGCTTAATGCATTCTCGATCAGGATTGCCGGGTTCTCATCCCAGTTGATGATATCGATCTTCTCACCGCGAAGCTCCTCAACAACAGAGTTTACTCTCGCACCGTTCATACCAACGCATGCTCCGACCGGATCAACATCCGGATCATTGCTCCATACAGCGATCTTGGTACGGGAACCAGCTTCTCTGGCAATGCTCTTGATCTCGACTGTGCCATCCTTTACTTCTGCAACCTCGGATTCAAAGAGACGCTTTACAAGACCCGGATGTGTTCTTGAAACCTCGATACGCGGTCCCTTAGGAGTATCCTTAACTTCCAGAATGTATACTTTAATTCGTTCTGTCGGCTGGAATTCCTCTCCTCTGACCTGCTCTTTCTCAGACAGGATCGCATCTGCCTTACCGAGATTTACACTGACATTTTTGCCCATAATACGCTGTACGATACCTGTTACTACTTCTTTCTCCATTCCATAGTACTGATCATACAGAACCTTGCGTTCCTCCTCGCGGATCTTCTGAAGGATAACGTTCTTTGCATTCTGTGTTGCGATACGTCCGAACTCCTTGGACTGGATCTGAACCTTGATCACATCACCAAGCTCTGCATTGGCATTGATGTTCTGTGCATCTGCAAGAGAAATCTCAAGTGCCGGATCCTCTACAAATTCCTTTACCTCACGTTCAGCATAAACGCTGAAGTCACAGGTATCAGGATTGATCATTACATGTACGTTGTCTGCTTTACCGAAATGGTTCTTACATGCCTGGATCAGAGACTGCTCGATTGCTCCCAGAAGTGTATCTTTGCTGATATTTTTTTCTTTTTCCAGGACATTCAGAGCGTCCATTAACTCTTTGTTCATTTTTTTAATTTCCTCCTCATTTTATCAAAGCATATCTGTATCGTGTTTCCTGAAACAGTAATCTAAAATTCAATTGCCAGCCGGATCAGGGCTATGTCTTTCTTATCAAATGTGCGTAAGGTACCATCCTCCTCGATCGTCACACTGTTATCATCATATGCATTTAAGATTCCACAGAATTCCTTTTGTTTTTCTATTGGACGATAAGTACGGATTTCTACCAGCTTACCCATGCTTCTGACAAAGTCCTTTTCTTTCTTTAAAGGTCTGTCAAGACCCGGGGAACTGATTTCCATAATATAGCTGTCTTCGATAAAATCATCTTCATCCAGCTTATCGCTGAACTTACGGCTTACTGCTTCGCAGTCATTAACCGTGATTCCGCCCGGTTTGTCGATGTATCCTCTCAGATACCAGTTGCCTGCTTCCTTGACGTATTCCACATCTACAAGCTCAAACCCTGCTTCCTCAACGATCGGCGCCAGCATTGCCTCTGCCTTCTGTTCATATTCATCCCGTCTGCTCATATTTTCCACCTGCCTTTCACACATTTGGACAATCTCGCAAAAAGAGTGGACCGAAGTCCACTCTCATCCTGTCCTGTATCATGTTAATTTATATCATAGCACCTTACAGCCCGAAAAGCAAGGATTTTTTAACTTCTTGGTTTTATGCCCCTGGTATCGCGCTTTCCAAGCCGTACTTTATTGAGCGGGTATTCCCTGTCATGATAAGAGATCGCGTACTCCTGATGACCGCTGAGAAGATATGCATGCTCCACATAATCTTCCTGTGCAAGCTTCATTCCGTGCACACCCAGTGCTGCTCTGCGGGCGGTGGATATCTCCTGCTTCAGGAAACGAAGGAAGTATCCTCCATTGCTCTGGAACACTACCTGTTCCATTTCGCCTGCACTTCCCACAAAGACAAGCTCATCATCCTGCGCAAGCTTCGTGGCAGCGATCGTTCTCTTGGCTACATCAAATTCTGTTCCCTCCACAAGCTTGCACATAGAAGCCCTGGTCACAAACAAGAGCTGATCCTGACGGATCTGTCCAAGAGGTGCAACATACAGCATCCTCTCCTGACTGCTGTCATAATTACTCAGATTATCTGCCGGTGTCCCCTTATCCCTGAAGCGTACCAGCGGAATATCTGCTGCCTTGATCGAGTGCATCTTTCCTTTATCTGTAAAGATGCAGATTTTGTCCGTGTTCATGCACAGGAACACACAGCGGTTCTCATTATGCGCCGCTTCCTTGTTTCGCTCATAGGCATTTTTGTCTATCAGCTTCATATAACCGAAGCGGTCCATCAGGAAGCAGACCTCTGTCTCTTCCATCTTCTTCTCTTCATAGACAGCTTCCTCTGCATTCTCAACAGAAGTACGGCGTTTGCTTCCATATTCTTTCTTAATGGCATCCAGTTCTCTGATGATCACCGCCGCCATGGAATCATAATTGTTCAGGATATCCTGGTACAGGGCAATGTTCCTCATCGTCTCCTGATATTCTGCTTGAAGTGCCTCAATCTCCAGTCCGATCAGTTTATACAGACGCATATCCAGAATCGCACCGGCCTGTTTCTCTGTGAATCTGAGCTTTGAGGCCGCCTTTTCGCTGGTTTTGGTCTTAAAACGGATTCCTTCCGTCACACCATCCACCAGACACTTCTTGACCTGTTCACGGTTTTTGCTTCCTCGCAGGATCTCGATAATGAGGTCGATCACATCACAGGCTTTGATCAGTCCCTCCTGGATTTCCTGCTTCTCCTGCTCTTTGGCCAGAAGGGTTCTGTATTTTCTGGTCGTCACATCAAACATGAATTCCACATGATGCTCAATGATCTGCTTCAGACTTAAGGTTTCCGGTCTTCCGTCTGCCACTGCAAGCATATTGACGCCAAAAGTATCCTCCAGACGCGTTTTCTTATACAGCATATTGGTAAGATTCTCTACGTCTGTATCCTTCTTAAGTTCCAGTACGATACGGATTCCTTCCTTGGAAGACTGGTTTGAGATATCTACGATGTCCGTTGTCTTCCTTGTCTCGATCAGAGATGCAATATCATTCAAAAACTTACCAATATTTGCCCCGATCATAGTATACGGGATCTCTGTGATCACAAGCTGTTTCCTGCCGCCTTTGATTTTCTCGACCTCCACCTTGCCACGAAGTCGGATCTTACCTGTTCCCGTCTCATAGATCTTGTGAAGCTCATCCTTGTTGACGACAATTCCTCCTGTCGGGAAATCCGGTCCCTTGATGTAGCGCATCAGACCCTTGATACTGATCGTATTATCCTTCATATATGCCTTGACCGCATCCGCCACTTCTCCCAGGTTATGAGGCGGGATGCTGGTCGCCATACCTACCGCGATTCCTTCGGCACCATTCACCAGGATATTTGGAATTTTGACCGGAAGAACCGACGGTTCTTTCTCCGTCTCATCAAAGTTCGGCACAAAGTCGACAACATTCTTGTCAAGATCCCCAAGAAAAACTTCCTGCGTCAGTTTCTCCAGGCGGGCTTCCGTATAACGCATGGCCGCAGCACCATCTCCTTCGATGGAACCGAAATTTCCATGCCCGTCCACCAGAGTCCTGCCCTTTTTGAAGTCCTGTGCCATAACAACCAGGGCATCGTAAATGGAGCTGTCCCCGTGCGGGTGATATTTACCCATTGTATCTCCGACGATACGGGCACATTTACGATATGGGCGGTCATAGCGGATCCCCAGTTCATACATATCATATAAGGTTCTTCTCTGTACAGGCTTCAGGCCATCTCTTACATCCGGGAGTGCACGGGAAATAATAACACTCATGGCATAATCGATATATGATTTCTGCATAATCTCCGAATAGTCTGTACGGATCACATTTTCCTGTTTTGTTTCCATAACTTGTGCATCCTCCCTTAAATATCCAGTTCCGCATCTGCTGCGTGTTCATAAATAAACGCCTTACGAGGAGGTACTTCGCTTCCCATAAGAATCTCTGTCACACTGGAAGCCAGACGTGCATCCTCAATCTCCACACGCTTCATTCTTCTTGTCTCCGGGTTCAGCGTTGTCTCCCAGAGCTGTTCTGCATCCATCTCGCCCAGACCTTTATATCTCTGAAGAGTAAAGCTTCCCGGTTTATGATCCTTGCGGTACCTCTCCAGTGCCTTATCGTCGTAGAGATATTCCTCCGGTCCTTTTTTGGGCATTGCCTTATAAAGAGGCGGCATCGCAATATAAACATGTCCCTCATAGATAAGCTCCGGCATAAAACGATAAAAAAGTGTCAGGAGCAATGTTGAGATATGTGCACCGTCGACATCGGCATCCGCCATGATCACGATCTTGTCATAGCGAAGTTTACTGATATCAAAATCATTGCCATAGCCTTCGGAAAAGCCACATCCAAATGCATTGATCATGGTTTTGATCTCCGCATTGGCAAGAACCTTATCGATGGTCGCTTTCTCAACATTCAAAATCTTTCCGCGGATCGGAAGAATAGCCTGATAATTACGGTTTCTGGCTGTCTTTGCAGAACCGCCCGCAGAATCTCCCTCTACGATAAAAATCTCACACTGAGAAGGATCTTTCTTCTCACAGTTTGCCAGTTTGCCATTAGAGTCAAAGGAATATTTCTGTTTGACCAGAAGATTCGTCTTGGCTCTCTCTTCCGTCTTTCGGATCTTGGCAGCCTTCTCTGCACAGGAGAGAATGGCTTTGAGAGTTTCCAGATTCCGGTCAAAATAAAGGACCAGCTGTTCTCCGAGAACCTTGCCTGTAGCCTTGGCTGCATCCTGATTGTCGAGCTTTGTCTTGGTCTGTCCTTCAAATCTCGGAGCAGGGTGCTTGATGGAAACAACTGCCGTCATTCCATTTCGGATATCAGCCCCTGTAAAATTCGGGTCTTTGTCTTTGAGGACACCGATCTCACGGGCATAATTGTTCATCACCGTGGTAAACGTTGTTTTAAATCCGGTCAGATGTGTTCCGCCCTCGGCATTGTAAATATTATTACAGAAACCAAGAACATTCTCACGAAAATCACTGGTATACTGAAAAGCCACTTCTACCTGGATACCATCCGCCTCACCTTTCAGATAAACCGGCTCATGCAGTGCCTCCGAATTGCGGTTCAGATCACGGATGTATCCGATGATTCCCTCCGGTTCATGGTATTCCAGTTTCTCCGGCTCTGCTGCACGCAGATCCTCAAAATAAATCGTCAGTGCCGGATTAAGGTATGCGGTTTCATGAAGGCGGCTTTTGACCTCTGTCGCAGAAAAACGGGTTTTTTCAAAAATTTCCGGATCCGGAAGAAAATTAATGCAGGTTCCTGTCGATTTCGTTCTTCCCAGTTTCGGAAGAAGTCCCTCCTCCAGCTCAACGGTCGGGATTCCTCTCTCATAATGATCATGATGTACATATCCATCTCTGCTGATACGGATATCCAGATATGTCGAAAGTGCATTGACAACAGAAGAACCCACGCCATGAAGTCCTCCACTGGTCTTGTATGCGGCATTGTCAAACTTACCGCCTGCATGCAGCGTCGTAAACACCAATCTCTCCGCAGACATTCCCTTCTCATGCATGTCTACCGGAATTCCCCGGCCATTATCTATCACCGTAGCGGAACCATCCTTCTCCAGTGTCACATGGATTTCACTGCAGTATCCGGCAAGATGCTCATCCACTGCATTGTCTACAATCTCATAGATCAGATGATTCAATCCCTTACGGGACGTACTTCCAATATACATACCCGGTCGTTTCCGGACTGCCTCCAGTCCTTCCAGAACCGAGATACTGCCAGCATCATAGGTTTGCTTTTTTGCCATGGGTATATTCATTTCCTTTCTTATACTCCAGTCGGAGTCTGCTATTCAAACATTTGTTCTATATCATACCTTATCCGTTTCCAATTTTCAAGACAGAGTTTTGACAGAATTTTGGGAATACAGGTAGAACAAAGCATATCTTTGGAAAAAAAAATAATCAGAGAAATCTCTGATTATTTGAAGCAGCCAGTACGGGAATCGAACCCGTGTTTTCGCCGTGAGAGGGCGACGTCTTAACCCCTTGACCAACTGGCCTTACTCTCTCTGCCGGTTCTATGCTCTCACTCCGACAGAATCGTATATGTAGTTTGTTTTAAGAAGTAAGAACTTCTTAAGCAGCCAGTACGGGAATCGAACCCGTGTTTTCGCCGTGAGAGGGCGACGTCTTAACCCCTTGACCAACTGGCCTTACTGCTCTTCGTCGGTTCTGTTCGCAACCGACTTGCTTAGTATATACCAGCCTTTTCAAAAATGCAAGTACTTTTTTTAATTTTTTTAAATTTTTTTTAAAAAAGAGAAAACAGGCCTGTTTTTCCGTAAAAATCCACTGCAGACCTGTTTCCTTTTACTTATTCCCTTTTATATCTTGTTAAAAAATCAGCCAAGATCGATCTTGAGATCACCTGGTTTGATAATTCCTTTTGCACGGAAAACCTTACCGATCGCCCAGGTAATCGCCAGCGGCAGCACAAAACAGATCAGGATCATTCCGATCCAGTCAGCTGCTCCCGTGGTATAACCTTCCGGCATCTGTGTCCAGCCGGTAATAACGCCGATCGGACCTACCAGTCCGGAAGTTCCCATTCCGGAGGAGATGGCCGGACCATTGTTGCGCATATGGAACACGCAGGTTGCGATCGGACCGGTGATCGCAGAAGTGATCACCGGCGGAAGCCAGAGAACCGGTTTTTTCATAAGGTTCGGAACCTGAAGCATGGACGTTCCAAGCCCCTGAGCCACAAATCCGCCGATCCCGTTATCCGGAAAACTTAAGATTGCAAAGCCCAGCATATGTGCACAACAGCCTGCTGTGGCCGCTCCGCCTGCCAGTGCCAGTCCGTTCCAGACCTCCATCGTCACGCTTCCGTCCGCAATGCCTGCCAAAACCGCGCCTCCACTGATTCCGATCGCAGCACAGATCGCTGCCGAACTGATCGGAAGGGTCAGCACCACGCCAACTACCACCGATACGATAATTCCCATCCAGAACGGTTTTAGATTGGTTGCCCAGCCGATAAAAGAGCCAAGGGCATCACACACATTCTTGCATACAGGAGCCAGAAGCATCGCAAGAACCACGCCGACAATAACAGTCACTGCCGGTGTCACAATAATGTCGACCTTCGTCTCCTTGGAAACCAGTTTTCCGATCTCACAGGTGATGACAGCCACAAAAAACACTGCCAGCGGGCCGCCGGAACCACCGATTGCATTGCAGGCTGCTCCCACTGCACATAAAGAATACATGACCAGCGGCGGTGCCTGCAGGGCATGACCGATTGCAAGTGCCATTGCAGCACCAGTCACACTGGTTGCATAACCACCGATCTCCAGAAGTTTTTTTGAGACGAAGCTTCCCGGACACACATTCTGCCCGATCGTATTGATGATCGTACCGATCAACAGTGACGCAAAAAGTCCCAGTGCCATGGATCCCATCGCATCAATGCCGTAGCGTTTGAACGATATGATCACATTCTTTCGTTTCAGAAAGCTTTGTTTTTCGCTTTTCATAATAACTTTCCCCTCGTAAGTTTATTTGTTATCCGGAATTTTATTCTTCCGGATCTTTGACCGGCTCTGCCGGAACAAACACTCTGGAATGATTTTTTTCTGCTTTTTTCTGCTTTCTGGCTTCTTTCTGTGCCTCATCGCAGAATTCCATCTGAGAATTAACAAGGACCTTACCCCTCTTATCCTGCTTTTCGTAAGTTCCGTCAGGCTTAAGAAGGTGTGCCTTTACATTATCACGGAATTCCAGATCCAGAACGTGTTCGATTTCTTTTTTGATCTTTTCATCCTCTACAGGGAATACGATCTCCACACGACGATCCAGATTTCGCGGCATCCAGTCCGCACTTCCCATATAAATCTCTTCCGTGCCGCCATTCTGGAAATAAAAGATCCTGCTGTGTTCCAGGAATTCTCCCACGATAGAGCGGACATGGATATTTTCACTGACTCCCGGAATTCCCACCTTCATACAGCAGATTCCACGAACCAGCAGATAAATCTGTACGCCACAGGAAGAAGCATGATACAGTGCCGCTATGATCGCCGGATCACACAGCGAATTCATCTTTGCAACAATACATGCCGGAAGCCCCTGCTTTGCATGCTCTGCTTCTCTTTCGATCAGCTGAAGGAAACGGTTTTTCATCCAGATCGGAGCCACGATCAGACGATTCCAGCGTTTCGGTTCCGAATATCCGGAAAGCATATTAAACACTGCCGTCGCATCCTCTCCAAAACGCTCGTCGCAGGTAAAAATACCACAGTCTGTATACAGCTTCGCTGTAGAATCATTATAGTTACCGGTCGCCAGATGCACATAGCGGCGGATGCCGGTTTCTTCTCTTCTGACAACCAGGGTGATCTTGCTGTGTGTCTTAAGTCCTACCAGACCGTAGATAACATGGCAGCCTGCTTTTTCCAGCATCTTCGCCCAGACAATGTTGTTCTCCTCATCAAATCTGGCCTTAAGTTCTACCAGAACTGAAACCTGCTTTCCGTTCTCTGCTGCCTGTGCAAGTGCCGCAATGATCGGCGAGTGTCCACTGACACGGTAAAGCGTCTGCTTGATTGCCAGAACTCCCGGATCCTTTGCTGCCTGACGCACAAAATCAACAACCGGATCAAAGCTCATATATGGATGATGAAGGAATACATCGCCCTCACGGATCACTTCAAAAATATCCTTGTCATTCTGAAACTGCACTACCGGAGCCGGCGTATATTTCGGGCTCTTGTACTCGTCAAAGCCGTCCAGTCCATATACCTTCATCAGCATGGTAAGATCCAGAGGTCCGTTGATACTGTAAATATCCGCATCCCTGATCTCGAATTCCATCTTGAGGATATCAAGAAGACGCTTATCCATCTTTTCTTCTGCTTCCAGACGAATGACCTCTCCCCACTGACGTTTCTTAAGCTGTTTCTGGATCTCTACCAGAAGATCCTCTGCCTCATCCTCATCGATCGTAAGGTCTGCATTACGCATGATACGGTACGGATGTGCACATACAACGTCATTGCTCAGAAAAAGCTTTCCGATGTTGCGTTCAATGATCTCCTCCAGAAGAATCACGGTACGGTCTCCCTTCTTCACAGACGGGATCTCCACGATCCTCGGAAGCACAGACGGAACCTGTACCGTCGCAAATTCCAGTTCCTTTGTATGCTTCTTATTGTTTTTCTTCGCGATCAGCGCACCGATATTCAGTGTCTTATTGCGGATCAGAGGAAACGGTCTGGAAGAATCCATTGCCATAGGTGTCAGGACCGGATATACATTATCCTCAAAATACCGGTCAACGAATTCCTGCTGCTTCTGATTCAGGTTTTCATGCTCCGCGATAAGATGAAGCCCTGTCTTTTCAAGTGCCGGAAGAACCGAACGGTTAAAGGTATTGTACTGTACCTTCACCAGTTCATGTGTCTGTCTGCTGATCTCCTTGAGCTGTTCCTCTGAGGTCATTCCTGCAATATCCTTCTTCTTATAGCCTGCATGCACCTGGTCTTTCAGAGATGCAACACGAACCATAAAAAACTCATCCAGATTCGAAGAAGTGATGCTCAGAAATTTCAGTCTCTCAAACAGCGGAAGTGTTTTGTCCCGTGCCTCACTCAGAACTCTCTCATCAAATTTCAGCCAGCTCAGCTCTCTGTTTACATAGTATTCTGGTTTTTCAAATCTGCTTAAATCCATATTTTCCCTCCTCTACGCTCTGCGTCTGCGTTTCAGCACAAGATGTATTCCAAAGACTTCCTCAAAGAAGTTTACCTTATCCTTAAGAAGTCCAAGCTCCAGTGAAATGTCACGGCTGGAATCGATCATAACCTGCAGTTCTCTGTCTTTAAGCACGGCTTTGAGCCCCTGCACCTTCTGATAATGGCTTCGGTCCATGGCATTCGCAAGTCGAAGGATCGCGGTCAGTTTTGCCACCAGAAGATACCGTTCCTTATCAAGCCCCGGACCATCGTCATAATTTCCATAATAGACAAATTCCGTCGTGTTATATCTCACCGCACTGGCGATCACACGCCTCTCCTCTGTGGAAAGTCCGATGATCTCTGTTGCCATGATAATACGATAAGAGCATTCCGCAACATCACCCATGCTGATGTATTTCCCACAGTCATGCAGCTGCACTGCAATCTGCAGAAGAAGCCGTTCCCTGCTTCCCATACCATGGACCTTCTTCATGCTGTCAAAGATCGCCAGTGCGATCTCTGTTGTACCCTGGATATGGTTTTTGCCGCTGGAATAACGTTTTGCAATATTTCTGGAAGCTACCAGAATATCATTTTCGAAGTTATGGACGCTCTTGATAAATTTTTTCTTCTCACCATAATCATAGGCAATTCCGTCAAGAAGCGAAACTCCTGGAACCCAGACAGCCTCCGCCTGAAAAATATCCAAAAAGTTTTTGCAGATGACCATCGTCGGAACGATCAGGGATGCATATTCCAGATCTACACCCATATCATCCGCCAGCGTCTGTTCCGTCTTGTTAAGTGTATCTTCATAGTATGTCCGGAATTCATCCATCGTAAGAATATGTTCGCCGTTATGTCCCTGAAGAATCGTATCTGTAAGAAAATCCCCCATCAGGATCACATTTTTGATCTCCCGTTCCTTCAGATACAGTCTCTGAAATGCAGTCAGGTCATTTCGGATAAACTCCAGGATCAGCTGGTCATAGTGTGTCGTAGCCTTTTCGAGTTCTTTGAGCCGTTCACGGATGCGCATGCTTCCCATCTTAAGGCTCTGCGTCGTTACAAGTGTGTCCTTGTCAAACAGAGACACCTGCAGTCCGCCTCCGCCCACGTCCAGGATCGCCGTTCCCTTCTGGATCATTTTTTTGAATCCGGCTTCCTTTGCCGCAATAGATTTGTAGCCAAGGAAATGCTGCTCTGCATTGCTGAGGATTTCAACCCGGATTCCGGTGCGGCAATAAATCTGTTCCTGTACGATCAGAGGATTTATCATCTCACGAAACGCACTGGTCGCACAGGCACGATAATCCGAAACTCCGAACTCCTTCATCATCTTGCTGAAATCGTTGAGGATCATACAGATAGAATCCACGATCTCCGGCTCGAGACGTCCTGATGAATAAGCTCCTTTTCCGATCTCCAGGCGATATCTCACATCATTCAGCTGACGAAAACCAATCTTCTTCGACAGTTCAAAGATTTTCATGCTGACCTCATAGGATCCGATGTCAATCGCTGCAAATGTTGTTATTGCCATATCCCATACCCCTTCCTGCTTCTGTTATTTGGATTCCTCTTTTCCGAGAAGGTGATCAATAAACTGCTGTGCCGTTCTTCCGGTAAGACCTCCATGAGAGATTTCCCACTTTCCAGCCTCCAGAAGCAGCTGGTCTTCCGGCATCTGAATGCCATGACGGGCAGCCAGTGTCTTCACGATCGTGTGGAATACTTTGCGGTCCGGTGCGCCAAAGTAAATACGAACACCAAAACGGTATACCAGAGAGAGTTTCTCCTGTACGGTATCAGAGGAATGAATATCATCATCTGCTCCGACCTCCAGCTTATCACCTGCTCTCTCCCGAACCAGATGACGGCGGTTACTGGTCGCATAGATCAGAATATTGTCCGGCTTTCTCTCCAGGCCTCCCTCGATTACTGCTTTCAGATATTTATATTCAATTTCAAATTCTTCGAAGGAAAGGTCATCCATATAAATAATAAATCTGTAATTACGGTCTTTGATCTGGGCGATCACCTGATTCAGATCCTGGAACTGATGCTTGTATACCTCGATGATACGAAGTCCCTCATCATAATACTGATTCAGGATTCCCTTGATGCTGGAAGACTTTCCTGTGCCGGCATCACCAAACAGAAGACAGTTGTTTGCTTTTCTTCCATGGACAAAAGCCTCCGTATTCTCGATCAGCTTCTGCTTCGGGATCTCATATCCTACAAGGTCATCCAGACGCACATGGGCAATCCTTGTGATCGGAACGATCTGTGCCTTTCCTTTCTCATCACGCTCAATACGGAAGGCCTTATGAAGTCCCAGCTTGCCTACACCAAAATCCTTATAGAACTGAACCATATCCTCCATAAATTCCTCTGTATCCTGTGCTGCCGCCAGAGTACAGCTCATCTCACAGATACGGTCGCGGATTCGTTTATTAAACATCTTTCCTGTATCCTGCGGTGCCTGGTAATTGCAGAGAATACTGCAGCAGGAAGTATGAAAAATCTTATCCAGCATGTTCAGATCAAAGTCATACAGTTCCTTAAAGATTGTAAAATCATGCCGCGCAAGCTCATTGATGCTGCCATCAATATGTCCGCGGATCTCACTTGCCGTGCTGAAAGCATTCTCATTATTTACAAGAAGCAGTGTCAGATAGTTGTGCCACAGATTCCCCGCAAATCCATAGGAGCCTGCGATCTCGATCAGACCATTGACACATTCATAAAAATCTTCTTCCATCTCCCTTGCATTTACGGCTGACTTCTCACAGGCATCCATAAGTGCTGTCATTTTGTCAAGGATTTCTCCATGTTCAAACTCTCTGTATAATACGCATTCTTTTATTCTGGTCATTTTTAAATCTCCTCCTGCTGTCCGTAATTCCCAAGTACACGTACACCAATTGCCTCTGACTCAAGACCTCTGAGTGCATTTTTGACTGCCGGTTCTTCCAGATTTCCCTCGAAATCTACAAAGAAACGGTACTTCCAGTTCTGTCCCGGTATCGGTCTGGACTCAATCTTTGTCATACTCAGACTGTTATAAATAAAGTGAGACAACATATGATACAGAGTACCGCTTGCATGCGGCAGTTCAAAGCATACACTGATCTTTCCGGCATTTTTCTCATAGATTGGCTTGCTGCTGACAATAATAAAACGCGTCACATTCTGGTCATTATGACAGATATTTTCTGCAAGAACAGAAAGCCCGTAGAGTTCACCTGCCGCACGGCTTGCGATCGCAGCCTGATTTCTCTTCTGCTCCTCCTTAACTCTCTTGGCAGAGGCAGCTGTATTTTCTGTTTTGACGGTTTTCCAGGACGGATGGTCCTCCAGATAATGTTTGCACTGTGCAAGCGCCTGCGGATGAGAATAAACGGTATCAATCTCCTCCACAGAAACTCCCGGAAGTCCCAGAAGCACATGCTGTACTCTCACACCCTGCTCGCCCACAATATAAAGCTGATATTCTGTCAGAAGATCATAAATATCTGTTACAATCCCTTCTGTAGAATTCTCGATTGGAAGCACCGCATAATCGGCTTTTCCAAAAGCGACCTCTTCCATCGCCGCCCGAAAGGTTCTGACATGGTAGCTGTTGATCTCATCCGGAAAATATGCCCGCATGGCTGCATAGCTGTATGCACCTTCCACGCCCTGAAAAACCACATTGACATTCTTAAGTGGAAGCTCATCTACCATTTCGTAGTTTTTCTCCACATCAATGCCATTCTTGGTCAGAAGCTGGTACTGACGCTTGCGGCTGATCGCCATGATCTGCTGAAACAGTTCCTGGGCGCCAAGGCTGTTAAAGCTTCCATGTGCCTGATTCTTCAGGACATCAAGCTTATCCTGCTCTCTCTTTGGATCCAGAACCTGTTTTCCTGTATGTATCTTGTATTCTGCAACATCCTCACAGACTTCCATTCGTTTCTCAAACAACCGTAAGATCTCTTTGTCGATGACATCGATCTCTTTGCGGCATTCCTGTAAATCTATCATTCGTTATTCCCGTTACTGAAAACTTATAAAAAGCTATAAACTTCTATGTTTCATTCCTACTTCAACGAGTATGCTTTTGATGATATAAATATCAATCTACTCACAAGTTCTTGTACTCTCCACAGGCGT
>OBYZ01000035.1_pt1 | contig 180264 bp, 152 predicted proteins | sample 1501501 | NCBI WGS metagenome assembly OBYZ01 (sample SAMEA2580213, study PRJEB22360) | human gut metagenome | biome: human gut; feature: human-associated habitat; material: faeces | place: Denmark | collected 2008/2010
TACCTTTGTACGGTTTTGAAACCCCAGCGCAGGGGGCTTCCCTGCCATATTGGCTGCCGCCCGCCGTCCGTCGCCCATGGCAAGAATCACGGTGGCCCCACCGCGCACGATGTCACCACCGGCGTAAATCTCCGGTCGCGAACTGCGCATCTGTTCATCTACGACTATCGTGTTTTTGCGACCAAGTTCGAGTCCTTCTATGGATTTGGGAACAAGTGGATTGGGACTTACGCCGACTGCCACCACCACCTGATCACATTCCAACTTGACGGTTTCACCCGTTGTCTCCGGCCTACGACGACCGGAGGAGTCGGGCTCTCCCAAGGCCATGACATCAAGAATAACTCCATTAACGCGCCCGGCCTCATCGGCCGTGTATTCTTTGGGATTATGGAGTGTGAGGAAACGTATACCTTCTTCCTTGGCATGTTTCACCTCCTCAAGGCGTGCCGGCATTTCTTTTTCAGAGCGACGATAGACGAGCGTTACATCTGCCCCAAGGCGTTTGGCCGTGCGACAAGAGTCCATCGCTGTGTTGCCGCCCCCCACAACAATCACTTTTTTGCCAATATTGATGGGCGTATCCGTTTCGGGATTGGCAGCATCCATGAGATTGACACGTGTGAGATATTCGTTGGACGACATGACATTGATGAAGTTCTCTCCGGGAATGCCCATAAAATTGGGCAGTCCGGCACCGGAGCCCACAAAGATTCCCTTAAATCCTTTGCTTTGCAATTCGGCAATAGAAATGGTTTTGCCGATAATGACATCGGTCTGGAAATGGACTCCCATCTTTCGCAGATTGTCAATCTCGACATCGACGATCTTGTTGGGGAGTCGAAATTCCGGAATGCCATATTTCAAGACACCCCCTATCTCGTGGAGAGCCTCAAACACATAAACGTCAAAACCGCGCTTGACCATGTCGCCGGCAAAGCTCAAACCGGCCGGCCCTGAACCGACAACAGCCACCTTGATTCCATTGGCCGGGTCCACATCGGGTAAGGCCATGCAGTCACTTTCCCGCTCATAGTCGGCCGCAAAACGTTCAAGATAACCTATGGCCACGGCCGGTTCGTTCATCTTCAGATGGATGCACCGGCTCTCGCACTGCTTCTCTTGAGGGCAAACGCGCCCACATACGGCGGGTAGAGCAGAAGTTTCTTTCAGCACCTTGGCTGCATGGAGGATTTCCCCACGCTCGATATTTTTGATAAACGAAGGAATGTTTATGTTGACCGGACAGCCTTCGACACATGAGGGTTTGGCACAATCCAAACAACGCTTGGCTTCTCTCATGGCCAACTCTTTAGTTAGGCCCTTGTTCACCTCTTCCAGACGGGTCTTGGCGCGATAGACCGGATCCAGTTCCGGCATTGTGACGCGCTCAATGGCAGTACGCTCTTTAGGCTTCATGCTCTTTCGTAAGGCGACACGCCATGCCGCATTTCGGTCGGTGAGTGACTGTCCGTCACTCTCTGCCTCCGTAGAGTGGGGGCTGCCGACAGTTGCATTAGCGTCGCTGTGGAGCATGTCGCTAGCTTGGCCGGCCTGTCGGGCAAGTTCCGGATGATAGTGCTCCAACTCTTCTTGCTCCACACGCTTGAATGTGCCCATGCGACTAAACATCTCACCCCAGTCAACAAGATTACCATCGAACTCCGGCCCGTCAATACACACAAATTTGGTCTTGCCGCCTATCGTCAGGCGGCAGGCACCGCACATCCCCGTACCGTCAACCATAATCGTGTTGAGGGACACATCGTTGGGGATACCATATTTTTTGGCCATGAGCGAGCAGAACTTCATCATGATGGGTGGACCGATGGCCAATACCTTGTCTACGTGCTCTTCATTGAAGATCTTTTCCATGCCCACAGTAATGACACCCTTTTCGCCGTATGAGCCGTCATCGGTCATGATAATCACCTTGTCGGAATATTTCTTCACTTCATCAACCATGATGACCAGGTCTTTTGTCCTGCCGGCCAATACCGATACCACTCTGTTTCCGGCCTGTTTGAATGCCGGCAGTATGGGAAGAATGGCGGCAATACCGATTCCGCCTCCTGCACAGAGCACCGTACCGTAATTCTCTATGTGCGACGGCGTACCGAGGGGGCCCACGATGTCTTGCACCTCATCTCCCACATTGAGTCGGCAGAGCTTGAGGGATGACAGGCCGACGGTCTGGATGACGAGTGTCAGTGTGCCTCGCTGCGCGTCAGACTTGGCTATGGTATAAGGAACCCGCTCACTCTTTTTGTCTACACGGACAATGATGAAATTGCCGGGCTTGCAACTCTTGGCTATCAACGGTGCTTCAACCTCGATGCAATAGACCTTTTCGGAAAACTGCTCTTTTCGGATAATCTTGTTCATAATGTTTTTCGGGTTGTGGAGATTATTAAAAAGGTCCCTAAGAGAATGCCAAACTGCGTGTCTGCCACACGTGACGAAAAAGTAGCAGAGTGAGGCTAAAAGCCCGCCATTCTCTTAGGAACCCCTCTTATGTTAGTTTATGAAACTTGGCGTGAGAACTGCTTAGAAGTTCTTGTCGTCGAGCATTTCAAAACCGCAGTAGGGAACCAACACCTTCGGCACACGGATGCCTTCGGGCATCTGGTTGTTCTCAATGATAGTGGCCACAATGCGCGGTAGGGCGAGTGCCGAACCGTTCAGGGTGTGACAAAGTTCTATCTTCTTGTCGTCGGAGTGGCGGTAGCGGCACTTCAGACGATTGGCCTGATAGCTTTCAAAATTGGAGACGGAAGAAACTTCCAACCAACGCTGCTGTGCTGCACTCCATGTCTCGAAGTCGTAGCAAATGGCAGAGGTAAAGCTCATGTCGCCACCGCACAGGCGAAGAATGTGGTAGGGTAGTTCCAACTTCTGCAACAGACCTTCTACGTGATTGAGCATTTCGTTGAGACTATCATAAGAATGTTCAGGAGTGTCGATGCGCACTATCTCCACTTTGTCAAATTGGTGCAGACGGTTGAGTCCGCGCACATCCTTACCGTAACTTCCGGCTTCGCGGCGGAAGCAGGCCGAATAGGCACAACGCTTGATGGGAAGTTCTTTCTCGTCGAGTATCTCGTCGCGGAAAATGTTGGTTACCGGCACCTCGGCAGTCGGTATGAGGTAGAGATCGTCCAAGTTGGCATGATACATTTGGCCTTCCTTATCGGGCAACTGTCCTGTGCCATAGCCCGAAGCTTGATTGACGACAAACGGGGGTTGTACCTCCAGATAGCCTGCTTTGCGTGCTTCTTCAAGGAAAAAAGCTTCAAGGGCACGTTGGAAACGGGCCATCTTGCCAAGATAAACGGGGAATCCGGCTCCCGTGATTTTCACGCCCAAGTCGAAATCCACAAGATTGTATTTCTTCAGAAGATCCCAATGGCAGAGTGCATCGGCAGGCAATTCAGGTTTCTCTCCGCCCTCTTTCACGACAACGTTGTCGCACGCATCCTTACCCTCGGGCACGTCCTCATGGGGAATATTGGGAATGGCGCAGAGCTGTTCCACCAGTTCTTTTTCCGCTTTTTCCTGTTCTTCTTTCAGCTCATTTGAAGTGGTTTTCAATTCAGCCACCTTCATTTTGACAGCTTCTGCCTCCTCATTTTTTCCGCTTTTCATCAAGGCACCGATTTGCTTTGACAATCTGTTGGCCTCTTGCTTGTTGAGGTCAAACTTCTGTTGGGCATCCCGACGCCGGGTGTCGATGGCCAAGACCTTTTCAATAGCTTCACGGGCTCCATCAAAGTGCTTTTTCTCAAGCCCTTTGATAACACGCTCGGTTTCCTCACTGATGAGTTTAAGTGTAAGCATAGCTTGTTAATATTTTTAATTACGTAATCTTTTTCTTGCTTGCAAAGATACAGTTTTTTTTGGAGAAAAATATCAAGGAGACGGTTAAATGCATGTGCGGCTGTTAAAAACAAGCCGGCATGGGGCTGTTTGCTTTATTCTGTCAACTTTATTTGCTGGAAAATAGCAGGATGAATCGTATATAGCGAAACTTATCTAAGTTTTGAAAATAGTTTACATGCTTTCCCTCTGTGGAAGAATGTCCATGTGTGCTGACCGGATGTGGAAACTCGGATTTATGCAACTTCATGGTCACGGGGCCTTAACGGTAAAGTAAAAGGGCCACACTTGACACGCAATTTGGGCTTAGTCAAAAGCTCACTGTAGCTGGATTACCGTACTGTTTGGCCCGAATGGAGCCCCCAAACGGTCGTATAAAGAAAAAGGGAAGCACTTATATGCTTCCCTTGCCGGTGCAAAGTTACAATAAAATGTCACCAAATGCAAACGTGTGCGGAATTGTATTGACAAAATCACTTAGGGAAGAAAGAGAATGAGGCTGAATCGCTACCATCAGGGCAAACCTGTCACTTCAGTACAGGGCAATAGGGGAGAGACCGGCCTCCCGGCAGCAAGAACTTTTGAACTGGTGTTCTCATAAACGCAGAAATGCCAACTCCCGGGCGGGAATTGGCATTCTATGTTTGTTTGGAATAGTGTTTTGCTTTTAGGCCTCGACTTTCTTGGTCTTCTCGGCGTAAACCTCAGGAGAGAGCACCGAGACTGTACTCTTGTCGCGACGTCCCTTGTGGAAGTACACAACACCGTCGGTCAATGCATAGAGTGTGTCGTCTTTGCCTTGGGCTACGTTCTCACCGGGGAAATGCTTGTTACCACGCTGACGCACGATGATGTTGCCGGCGATGATCTTCTGACCACCCCAAATCTTAACACCAAGCCGCTGTGAAGCTGATTCACGGCCGTTCTTAGAACTACCTACACCTTTCTTATGTGCCATTTCTTGTTCCTCCTAACGTTAAGCGATTACTGATTTAACTTCAACCTCTGTGAACTGCTGGCGGTGGCCATTGCGTTTCCGATAGCCCTTGCGGCGCTTCATCTTGAAGACAATGATCTTGTCTCCCTTCACGAGCGGGTTCACAACTTCTACTACTACCTTTGCACCATTTACAGTAGGCGCGCCGACTGTGACCGTGCCGTCGTTGTCAACGAGAAGCACCTTGTCAAATTCAACAGTCTTACCGGTTTCAACATCTTTGATGTGGTTGATGAAGAGCTTCTTGCCCTGCTCTACCTTGAACTGCTGACCGTTAATTTCTACAATTGCGTACATTATTTATATAATATAAACGGGTTTCTCCGCAAGGCGACAGGCATCATGCCCATACTTTCCCAAGCCTCCACGGACTAAATCGCGCGCAAAGTTACTAATTTTTGCGGATAGAAGCGAGAGAACCGCGCAAGTATGACTGATATTTTAAGAAGTATTAACCCTTTAGGCGGTCAAGTGGAGGAATGGAGCCTCTCTGTAGGCCTGCTCTCTTATCTGAGATCAATGACCTCGGCATGGGGGAAATCTTTCGAACGGAACACAAAGGTAGCATCCGACTGGTTCTTGGCCTTGAAATTGGAAATGTTGATAGTAGTCCAGTTAGTGCCATTCCTCATCTTCACAAGCGAGGGCACATGGGTCGTGCGGTTTATGGTGATATACAGCTCTTGAACCGTGCGATTTTTGTTTTGCGCCGACAGATGCACCACATGGTTGGAGCCGGTGGTGGTAAGCGTAGCATCATATCCGGTCTTGTAGATGTTGATGAAGCTATACGGATTCATGGCCATTTGCTGTGCCTGCGTGGGATGTGTGACATTCACCTCATTTGTTTTTCGCAAATAGCTCCATTGCGTTTTGCCGTCGTACCAGACGATGGCCTCTGAGGTGTTGGCTTGGAATTTATTGCCTTTAATGGCCAATGTGCCGCTGATTGTCCCATATTGGGAGCCTGTCAATTTGAAGTTTGCCTGCGCACCTCCCTTGCGGCCTATGACTGCTGCGGTCTTGTCAAGTACCTGCCGGGCTGTCTGTCCTTGGGAGCAGAGGCTTACGACGATGGCCAGTGCCATCAAAACAATCTTCTTTTTCATATTTGCGTATGTTTTGTTTCTACTCTGTTTGAAAGTGTCGCTAGCTAAATGCCAATATCTCAAACGGAGTTATGCGTTACCCCTTAATTGAGCAATGATAGCGTTGAGTTGGTTTTCATCTTGCACCAAGACATCGCGTGGTTTGCTACCTTGGGCTATACCCACTATTCCCGCACTCTCAAGCTGATCCATCAAACGCCCGGCACGGTTATATCCGATGGAGAATCTGCGCTGTATCATGCTTGTAGAACCCTGCTGGGTCAAGACAATGGCATGGGCTGCTTCTTCAAAGTAGGGGTCAAGACTACGGGCATCAACACCACCGCCACCAATGGCACCTCCATCTCCCTCTTGCGGTTCGGGCAAAAGCAGGGGCTCTACGGGGCCGGGCTGGTCGGAGATATATTCATTGATGCGTTCCACTTCGGGCGTGTCCACAAAGGCACATTGCACACGAACGGGTTCATTGCCATTGAGATAGAGCATGTCTCCCCGTCCAATCAGCTGTTGGGCACCGGTGCGGTCGAGAATGGTCTTTGAGTCAATACCGGCACTCACCTTGAACGCAATGCGTCCCGGGAAGTTAGCTTTGATGTTACCGGTGATGATGCTGGTCGTGGGGCGCTGGGTGGCAATGACCATGTGGATGCCCACGGCACGTGCCAACTGGGCAATGCGCGCGATGGGCAGTTCAATCTCTTTGCCCGCGGTCATTATCAAGTCTCCGAACTCGTCGATGATGACCACGATATAAGGCATGAAGTCATGTCCTTTGGTGAGGTCGAGTTTATGGTTGACGAATTTTTGATTGTATTCCTTGATATTTCTTGTTCCGGCCTGTTTAAGCAAGTCGTAGCGATGATCCATCAACGCGCATAGCGAGTTGAGGGTGCGCACCACTTTAGTCACATCCGTTATGATGGGCTCGTCCTCATCGTCGACTACTGCCATGAAATGGTCGGCGATGGGAGAGTAGATGGAGAATTCTACCTTTTTGGGGTCGATGAGCACGAATTTGAGTTCGTTTGGATGCTTCTTGTAGAGCAGCGATGTGATGATGGCATTCAGGCCGACAGACTTACCTTGACCGGTGGCACCGGCTACGAGCAAATGGGGAATCTTGGCCAAGTCTGCCATAAACACCTCGTTAGTGATGGTCTTACCCAAAGCCACGGGCAGTTCCATTTTCGTGTCTTGAAACTTGCGCGAGTTAAGGATGCTCTCCATCGACACGATATTCGGTTTGGCATTGGGCACTTCGATACCGATAGTGCCTTTGCCGGGGATGGGGGCAATGATGCGGATACCGAGTGCGGCAAGGCTCAAGGCTATGTCGTCTTCCAGATTTTTGATTCTGGATATGCGCACACCCTCTGCGGGTTGGATTTCATAGAGGGTGATCGTCGGTCCGACGGTCGCGCGTATAGTCTTGATCTGCACACCGAAATTGCCCAACACCTCGATAATGCGGTTTTTGTTGGCTATCTGCTCTTGCTCGTCAATATACGGCTTGTCATCGTTATCATACTTTTTCAACAAGTCGAGCGAAGGAAACTTGTATCTTGTAAAAGGTTCACGCGGATTGATAGGAGCGTCAAGGGCATTGAAATTGTCCAATATGACTCCCTTGGCTTTCTCGTTCTCTTGGGTAGGGGTGATTTTGATACCGATATCGTCATTTCTCTCCGGGTTTGCTTCAGGGTTTCCCAAGTTGGTATCTACAACCGCATTTTCGGGCGAAATGTCATTTCCAGCCATCGATACATTTGGTGTACCTACATCGGTCAAATCTATTTCTACGGGTGCTTCCTCTTCATGAAGGGGATAAAGTTTCTCTTCCTGTTCATCTTGGACGGTGGTTTCACTTTCATCTGTCGAGTCGCCTCCGGATGTCTTTTGATGATTGGTGATTGTAAACTTCACTTTACTTGAGATATACCCTATCGGATTGAGGGCCTTACGAATAACGGTGATGGTCTCGGCACTCAAATAAGTGAGGAAGGCAATGGCTACGACCATCAAAATGGCAGTCAGTCCCGGAGGGCCGACAATGTTTTCCAGTTGCTGGACACAGAAAAGACCATGTTTGCCACCGGGGTTGAATACAAGACCTCCAAAAATGGGAGTCAGAAATTTGGCAGATGTCACGGAACACCACACCATGACCAAGGCCATGCCGAAAAACCATTTCCAAAGATTGACCTTATATGCCTGCATGAGTTGCAGTGACACCATAAAAATGAATGCCGGAATGAGGAAAGCCGATAGGCCGAAGTTGACGGTAATCAGTTTATATGATAGAATTGCTCCAATGGAGCCACAATAGTTTTCAAACTCGTGATTCGGGTTCAGCCATTCTCCCGGTCTGAGATTCTCTAAAAGACTTTGATCTGCTTGTCCCGTTGAAAAATAAGAGACCAAGGCTATTGTAACATAAATCGCAAACAGAAAGAGTACAATACCGAGAAAGAAATCTGCTTTTTCGTTACTGAATATATTTTTGAAGCCGACCGCTTCGCCAAGGCTCTTGGGTTTACGTTCAGTTTTTTTTCTAACCATTTAAACCTATATTTATAATTTTCATTGCAAAAATAGAGGAAAAAACCGAAACATGCGCATTTTTCCATGACTTTTTTCTAATTTTGCAGATTGTTACAACTGCATCATGAAGAAAAGAATCTATAACAAGGTTGACAAGAATTCCATCCAGTCGATGCCTCGTGCAGTGTTTCCCGGACGGATTGTCACGATTATATCTCCCGATGACACCAAGAAGGCTGTCGACTATCTGTTGTCAAGCGACATCTTGGGATTTGACACAGAGACCAAGCCCGTGTTCAGGCGGGGGCAGCACTCCAAGGTGGCGCTGCTGCAAGTGGCCAACAGAGACGCTTGCATCCTGTTCCGATTGAACTATACGGGCATGACTTCTGATATCATTCGCCTGTTGGAGGACAGGACGGTCAAGAAGATAGGACTGTCATGGCATGATGACATACTGAGCCTTCAGCGTAGAAAGCCCTTTCAAGTAGGAAGTTTCATAGACTTGCAGGACATTGTGGGAGATCTGGGGATTGAAGACCGGAGCCTGCAAAAGCTCTATGCCAACTTGTTCCAAGAGAAGATAAGCAAGAACCAGCGATTGACAAACTGGGAGGCGGATGTGCTGAAAGATTCGCAAAAGCAATATGCGGCAACCGATGCGTGGACCTGCATCAAGCTCTATGAAGAGATTGAACGGCTGAAAAGAACGGGAGATTATGAACTTATCAAAGTCGACAAACCAATTGTACCCGTGATAGAGGAACAATGAGGCAAGGAGACCATATCAAACGAACAAATTGACTTATGTACAAAAACGTATATCTTAAGCGAGGCAAGGAGGAAAGTCTCAAGCGTTTTCACCCGTGGATATTTTCGGGAGCCATCCACCATGCAGATGAGGGAATAGAAGAAGGCGAAATTGTAAGAGTTATCGCTGCCGACGGAGAGTTTATCGCCGTTGGCCATTACCAGATAGGCTCTATCGCCGTAAGGGTATTGAGTTTTCACGATGAGCATATCGACATTTCCTTTTGGCGTGCTTCCCTTGAGTCTGCCTTGCAAATGCGCATTGCTGTAGGAATCGCAGACTGTCCGCAAAACAACACCTATCGCCTTGTGCATGGCGAGGGGGACAACCTTCCGGGACTGGTTATTGATTGCTATGGTGACACAGCCGTCATGCAGGCCCATAGTGTGGGTATGCATGTGTCAAGAATGGATATTTGCGAAGCGCTTGTTCAGGTGATGGGCAATCGTATCAAGAATGTCTATTATAAGAGTGAAACCACGCTCCCTTTCAAGGCGGATTTAGGGCAGGAAAACGGTTTTATTTACGGCAACACCAATGAGAATACGGCCGTTGAGAATGGATTGAGATTTCATGTGGATTGGCTGAAAGGTCAAAAGACAGGATTCTTTGTCGACCAACGGGAAAATCGCACTTTATTAGAGCATTACTCTAAGGGTAAACGAGTGTTGAACATGTTCTGTTATACCGGTGGTTTCTCCGTCTATGCCATGCGGGGGGAGGCTGAGTTGGTACACTCTGTAGACAGCTCGGCGAAGGCCATAGAATTGACCAAGAAAAATGTTAAGTTGAATTTCCCCGGCGACATGCGTCATGAGGCTTTTTGCGAGGATGCCTTCAAGTATCTCGACGCCAATGACGCCAAGTACGATCTCATTGTTCTCGACCCGCCGGCTTTTGCCAAACACCGTGGGGCTTTGCACAACGCCCTGAAAGGATACACCCGCCTGAATGTGAAAGGATTGCAGCGCATAAAGAAAGGGGGGATTCTATTCACCTTCAGTTGCTCTCAGGTGGTGACAAAAGACCATTTCCGCAATGCGGTATTTACTGCTGCCGCACAAGCAGGACGCAGGGTTCGCATCCTTCATCAGTTGCACCAGCCGGCAGATCATCCGATCAATATTTATCATCCGGAAGGTGAATACCTTAAAGGCCTCGTTCTCTATGTGGAGTAGGGGAGTTCGGCGGTGAATAATCCCGTCTCTTGATTTTCACATAAAAAACAAACTAATCATTCAATATCGTATATGAAGTTTATAGGAATTATCCCGGCACGATATGCCAGTACCCGTTTTCCGGGCAAACCTTTAGCCATGCTTGGGGGCAAATCAGTTATACAACGCGTGTATGAACAGGTGAAAGATGTGTTGGATGATGTGTATGTAGCCACTGATGACAGGCGGATATTTGATATGGTGCTTAGCTTTGAAGGCAAGGTGGTAATGACAAGCAGCAGCCATCAAAGTGGTACAGACCGCATAGCGGAAGCCATTGAAAAGATAGGAGGTGACTGGGATGTCATAGTCAACGTGCAAGGTGACGAACCATTCATTCAGAGGGCACAAGTGGAAACTGTTTGCCATTGCTTTGAGGACGAATCGACACAGATAGCTACCTTGGGCAAGCCTTTTGCAACCATGGAAGCCGTACGAAATGTGAATAGCCCCAAAATCGTCGTTGACAACCAAGGTTTCGCCATGTATTTTTCCCGGAGTGTTATTCCTTTTGTTCGCAATGTGGAGGAGAATGAATGGATAGAGAGATTTCCTTTCTTAAAGCACATTGGTGTCTATGCCTATCGTAAAGAAGTGTTGGAGAATATCACCAAACTCCCTCAAAGTAGTCTTGAAAAGGCAGAAAGCCTGGAGCAGTTACGTTGGTTGCAAAATGGTTATAAAATTAAGGTGGGGCTGACCGACATCGAAACCGTAGGGATTGACACCCCGGAAGATCTGAAGCGTGCAGAACAACTGATATGATGTTAATAGATAAGGTAAAGGGATATATCCACTCGCATCAATTATTGCAAAGTGGTGAAACTTACATTGTAGCCTTATCGGGGGGAGCTGATAGTGTAGCATTACTCTTGATTCTCAAAGAATTGGGCTATTCTGTCGAAGCTGCACACTGTAATTTCAATCTCCGCGGTGAGGAGTCGAAAAGGGATGAAGACTTTTGTGTGTCTTTGTGTGCAAGTAGGGGGATAAAACTCCACCGCGCTCATTTTGATACGTTCGAATATGCGCATCTGCATAAAGTCAGCATCGAGATGGCCGCACGTAATCTGCGTTATCACTATTTCGACCAACTTAGATTGGCGATAGGGGCAAAGGGCATTTGCGTAGCACATCATCTAAACGACAATGTGGAGACATTGCTTCTAAATCTCATTAGAGGAACAGGTATTCAGGGACTTACAGGGATGGCTTCGAGAAATGGTTTTGTGTTGAGACCGCTTCTGGATGTGCGACACGAAGAAATAAGAGAATACTTGCATTCTATAAATCAGGCTTTTGTCATTGATAGCACCAATCTGGAAGATGATGTGTTGCGGAATAAAATCAGACTAAACGTTATCCCCATGCTTGAAGGCCTGAATCCGGCCGTTGTAGATAATATAGCCAAAACCATTCACAATCTTGTTGATGCCAAGGTGGTTTTAGACGATGTTACCAAACAATTTATGTCACATGGAGTTGCTGTCATGGATTCATATTCCTCTTGTCCGTCTAATGATGTGAACACCAACACCTTGTCTGACAGCCAATATTTATCCATTGACATCCCCAAGTTGCTGACATCAGCTTCTGCAAGATTTCTTTTATATGAATTGATTAAAGGGTATCACTTTAATTCCTCACAGATTGATGATATCGTAAGCAAATTAAAGATTCGCAACAGTGAAGGAGACTTCCGTAGTCGCATTTGGTTCTCTAACGAATATGAAGCAATCATTGACCGTCAGCAACTTATCATAACCAAGAAGTCCAAGGAAAAAAATCGGGAAATGAGCATTCCCGAACCGGGTGTCTACATTTTGCCTACAGGCCAGAAACTCAATGTGGAACTCATCCCCATAAAATCATTTAAACTGGAGAAAGATAAAAGTGTTGCATGTTTGGATGCAGAAAAGGCTGCATTCCCCTTGAAAATAAGAGCCATCCAAAACGGTGATAGATTTATCCCTTTCGGGATGTCCGGCACAAAATTAGTGAGCGATTATCTCACCAATATCAAAGTTTCCGTAATCCAAAGACGCAATCAATTAGTCATTACCGAACAAAATGACCATATCATTTGGCTTGTCAAAGAACGGCCGGACAACCGTTTTCGCATAAGTCCGTCTACAAAGAACATGCTCCGTTTACACATTTTGTGATTTGTTGGCGACACCGAATTCATCGTAGTTTTATCAACCCTACATCTACAATGGCAACGAGCAATGGCATAACATCATCATGATTGATTGCCGTTTGCCTTAACATGCTAATGTCAGCAGCTACATTCAGCCTTTGTTCGAAGCTCTTGCACCATTTGCGCATGACCCTTGCACAAATGGTGCAGAGTTCTCGCACGATGCGTGCATATGCCTGACTCTACCAACAATAATATATTTTCGAGGCCATGTTTTATTATAATGGGCATTATGATAAATAACAAACGAGTGTTGGGAAATAATCCACTACTTTCTTGAGAAATAAATGAAAGCAAAGTACAATAGATAAAAACAAGTTGCATTATTCCTTCCGCTCTCCTTCGACTTTGAATGCGCGCCTAAAAGCCTTGCGGTGGAATTTATCTTCGGCTATAATGATTTGCAAAACTTTGCCTGCCGGAAGCATTTTCAGAATTTTCTCATGATACTGCTGTTGCAGCTTTTTTGTTTCTATGTCGAGTTTATCTTGTTGCCGAATCGCCTCCAGGGCCTCTGCGTCATTTGAAGGATCAATATGTCGGTAGCGTCGGCGTTGCCCCCACAAAGCTCGTTCTTTGGTTTTCCATTCACGATAAACCGAGAAGAATACTGACGCCTCTTGTGGTGAAAGACAAGCTTCTCCTACAATAAACTGCTCCAACTCTCTCTGAAAGCGTGCCGGATCAAAGGTCTCCTTCTGGTGTTTCGTACAAACATTTTGTCTTTGCCAACCAACAGCTTCAGCCTCATGACCAATCACAGGCATGGACAGACAAATGGAAAATGATATGAGGAGAAAAAGAGATTTCATTGTATATGATTCTTATTCATTAGGACTTAATATTCAGAGACAAAAGCATAAATATCCTCATTGTCAAGCATGCTATAATCTGCTGCTGCATCAGTAGCCGTATATGTGGCCCCCATTTGCGGAGAGGCCTTGTGGTGGTGAGAATTATTATGAGAATTTTGTTGTGCCATTTGATTGTCGACTTGTCTCAAAGAGAGAACTCCTATCCCCAAAATGAATGCCAACGAACAAGCAGCGGCGACAATCTTGAGCTGCATATTATGTGCATGTCTAAGCTTAATGATTTTGGGAGTATGCTTCTCTTTCCCGCTCTCCAACTCCGGTAATAGCGCGATCATACGATCATTGAAATCACAAAAATAGCCGTCGGGGACTTTGAAATGATTTTTCTTTCCTACGGTTTTGTAGAGAATAGATTCTTCCTGATTCATTACCGATATTATTTTTTCGTTTATATTTTATTTGACGCACCTCTCTATAGAAAGTTTAATCTATGTGGTGGAAATAATCAGTAATCTTCTTGACTGCAAGATGATAAGAAGCCTTTAAGGCTCCTTCGGATGTTCCTAATATCAGGCTTATCTCACTATATGGCATGTCATCAAAATACCGCATGGTAAACACTGTACGTTGTACTTCAGGCAACAGTGCTACAGCTTGCTGCAACTGGGCTTGTGTTTCGTCTCCATCAAAGAAATCGTCTGCCAAAAGTTTGTTGGCTACATTACAATCAGCATCACTGCTCACCATTTCATTTGCTTTTTGTTTGCGAAGGAAATCAAGCGACTCATTTATGGCAATTCTGAAAAGCCAGGTAGACAATTTTGATTTACCCTCAAAAGATTGGATATTATTCCATGCTTTCAAGAAGGTATTTTGGAGAATATCGTTAGCATCGTCATGACGGAGCACAAGCTTACGGATCTTCCAATATAACGGTTCGCTATATTGCTTGACAACCTCTGAAAAACCTTGCCGGCGAGTAGATGGTTGCGATAAACTATCAAGAAGCTGTTGCTCTGTCATTCTAAGGTGTGTTACATGTAATTTTTGAGTTGTCTATAAATTACTTGATCATAACCATAAACATCATCATAAAACGTCAACACCCCGTTCTTATCAGGATAGATGGTAAAGTATATGATAAACAGGGGCACTTTTGGCATGACATAACATGTTCTGATTAGCAGTTTTCGATTTAATGTATCTATAGGAAGTGATTTGTTTTTGTCATCCCGATGGATGGAAATGTCTGCTTGAATTGAATATGCAATCTTTCTTATGAGTTCGTCATTGGCGTTTCCCAATATAAACTTAGCTAATTCAAACGGCTTTTGTACCCTGATACATCCATGGCTGACTCCCCTATCCTCACGTGAGAAGAAGTCACGTGAAGGTGTATCGTGAAGATAAACAGAGAAGTCGTTGTCGAAGCGGAAGACTATTCGCCCTAACGAGTTTCCTTTTCCCCCACGTTGTATTACAGCAAACTCTCTGTTTTCCAACATGCCGAGAGATGCTTTATCAAGGTCTATTTCTTCGCCGGTATGTATGTTTTTTATAAGATATCCCCTACTCTCAAAATAATTTTTGTCACCAACATGTTTGATGATACTCTTTTTTACAATGCTGCGGGGGATGATCCATTGAGGGTTTATATCCATCCGCTTGATCTGGCTATACAACAACGGAGTCTTGGTTTCAAATGTCCCACACCCCACTCTCATTTCGAGGACACTGTCACCATCAACAGCACAAAGCTTAAAGGAAGGAATATTGACAAGAACATATTTCTTATATCGCTGGGGATAATCTTTCAAACGCCATCGGCAGCGCTCAATATTGCATAAAATCTTAGCTTTTTCATATCTTCCAACATCTACTTGGTGGAGGCGTTTGAGTAATCGGGCATACAAAGGGCTGACTGGTTGAACTGCCTTCAAAAAGTAGGTCAGACTGTCTTTACGAATCTTATTCATGGCCAATTCCGCGAAATAAGGCCCCGGACGTTCCATTTTTAAAGCAAAAAGTTGACGATAAATGACATTGCCGTCAGTAGAATCCCGGACATCGATCCGGTTATATAAATAGATGGGATTCACGAAACCAAACCGTTGACCGTAGGTGTAACGCAAATAAAACTTGGTCAGATTGTATTCCAACCGCGCATAAACATGATTTATATTATTGTGGGCAGAATCAAAGGATAAATTCTCTATGCGCCGTAAATCTTCAATTATTTGACCAACACGAAATTTCTCGGTATCAAATCCCATCTGTACAATGATGTCAGCACAGTCTACAAGAGATCTTATCTGAGCCGCATCTATGCCGCATCTATTTATCCACAAAAAATCTTTTTTGTCCAAATAATACCGCTTGGTGTACCGGTCAGGAAGCATCGAATCACGGTCATTACGAGTTAAGCGTTGCAAATAGTTTCTTATATGGCGGGCGTCAAGTCTGTATTGTGGAACGGAAAATCGTTGATACGCTTCAATATCAAGATTTTTGTTTATATTTATTTTTTCCTTTCGGCAAGACGATAGCAACATGATTGCCACCAATGGCAGCATGACCATCGCCGTGCATGACACTTTCATTGATTCACAAAATTAGAGATTACACGCTTGCCTTTTAATTATAAAGCCTAACTGATAGAAACTTTACGGACGGTTTTACCGACTTTGATGATGTAACACCCTTTAGGTAAGCTCAGTTCATAATGCTTGTCGTTTCCTTCTACTTTGAAAGCAAGAACCCTCACCCCCGTGACGTTGAATATTGACACCGACTGCCCATTGGCACCGACTATGCGCAAACTCGAACCGGTAACAGATATAACCGGCATTTGCGATTCGTTATCAATGATTTCTATCGCGTGTGTCGCACGCATCAGAGTTGGTGTCCCCCACGCAACCAATGATGCAAACACGATGATGAGTATCTGTTTTGTCATAAGCTTATTTAACTTCGATATCAATGCAAAGATAAGCATTTTATGTTTGTTATCATCAGTTCCCAATGCAAAATATATGATGATTTAACGTTTTTAACTATCTCGGCGGATTCGGCAGATTCCAAAAGCAAGTGCAAAATTAAAGTAAATATTCGGAAATATTGCAGTCCGGTAAACCTTTTCTATGGATGATTGCGGATATTCATTTTAAGTTTTACCGGACAGCAATAATCTTCAATGATAGTTTTGGGGCTTAGTGACAAATCGTAATGTTTCATGATGACAATAAAAAAGAAGACGCATATATTCTCTCTCAGAATATATACGCCTCCACAAAATTCGAGAGTGGAAACTCACCGATTATTTAATCAAATCGACACTACGCTTCAAGAAGTCGTTGAGGGCAGCTCCCTTCAACATGCCATTTTGAAGAAGTGCCAAATCTATCAGCTGATGCACCACGTTATTGCCTTTCGCATAATCAGCGAGGACGGCATTTCTCTTGCTTCGTTGCTCACTGATAGCCTTTTCGGTCGAAGCGATATCATCTTTCTCCTCTTGTGTCACTTCTTCCGGTTTTTTGGCTGATTTTGACTGCTGAAGCACTGCAAGGCGTGCTTGCAGCCCCTTGATTTCGCTGTCAATGGGTGTCAGTTGCTCCTTAACGGAAGCGTCGGCATCGTCAATCACTTTCTTCACCAACGGATGGTCGCTGTTCAAGACGAGCGTGTAGCTATCGGGCATCTGCGCATAGAAACTCATTCCGGGTTGGAATTGGCTCATGGTTTTCATACGACGCATGTACTCATTTTGCGTAATCATGACCGGATAGTTGGTTTCACCAAGCTGCTGAACCTCTACCATAAATTCTACCTTGTCCAATTTTGGCATCTGAGAACGGAACACCTCTGACAAGTTGTCACTCAATCCCTGTTCCAAGGGTTCTTTCTTTTCATAATCTTTCACAATCAGATGCTCAACGATGTCAGCATCCACACGGGTGAAACGGCTTTTCTCAAGTTTTTGTTCAAGCAATCCCACCAAAGGTGTATCCAGCTGACCGTCCAAAAGCAGTACGCTGTAACCCTTCGACTTTGCTGCATCAATGTATGAATACTGCTCATCCTTGTTGTTGGCATAAAGGTAGACAACATTTCCATCCTTGTCTGTTTGGTTGTCCTTAATGAGGGTTTTGTATTCATCAAGGGTGAAGTATTTTCCTTCAACGTCTTTGAGCAGGGTGAAATCTTTTGCACGATCATAGAAATCCTCCTGAGAGAGCATACCGTAATCAATGAAAAGTTTCAGACTATCCCATTTCTCCTCATAACCTTTGCGATCTTCTTTAAAGATAGAACTGAGCCGGTCGGCAACTTTCTTGATGATGTAAGTCGATATTTTTTTCACATTGGCATCGCTCTGCAAATAACTACGACTCACATTCAGAGGAATGTCCGGCGAATCAAGCACACCATGCAGCAGAGTCAGGAACTCCGGTACGATATTCTCCACCTGATCGGTCACGAACACCTGATTGCAATAGAGCTGAATCTTGTTGCGCTGTAATTCGATGTTTGACTGAACCCGCGGGAAATACAGAATGCCTGTCAGGTTGAACGGATAGTCCACATTGAGATGTATCCAGAACAAAGGCTCATCCTGCATGGGATAAAGAGTGCGATAGAAAGCCTTGTAGTCTTCATCCTTCAATGTTGATGGAGCCTTCGTCCACAACGGTTCCACGCTGTTTATGATGTTGTCTTCCCCGGTCTCCGCCTGTTTGCCGTCTTTCCACTCCATTTTCTTGCCGAAAGCAACGGGGACTGCCATAAACTTACAATACTTGTTGAGCAGGCTTTCCACTTTCTGCTTTTCAAGGAATTCCTTGCAATCGTCTGAGATATGAAGCACGATATCGGTTCCCCGATCGCTTTTCTCGGCATCGGTAATCTCGTATGACGGACTACCGTCACACGACCACTTGATGGCCTTGCTGCCTTCCTTGTAGCTCTTGGTGATGATTTCCACCTTGTCGGCCACCATAAAAGCCGAGTAGAAACCGAGGCCGAAATGCCCAATAATGGCATTGGCATTTTCCTTGTATTTATCAAGGAAGTCGGTTACGCCGGAGAAAGCAATCTGGTTGATATATCTGTCTATCTCCTCTTCCGTCATCCCTATACCGCGGTCGCTGAAAGTTAATGTCCCTGCCTTTTCATCCAATGCAACACGGACTGTCAGATCTCCCAAATCTTCTTTAAACTCGCCTTGGGCTGCAAGGGTGCGCATCTTTTGAGTCGCATCCACAGCATTTGACACCATTTCACGCAGAAACACCTCATGATCGGAATACAGAAACTTTTTGATGACGGGGAAGATGTTCTCGGTCGTAACCCCAATATTACCTTTTTGTGACATAATATGTATATAGATTTATTTTTGAAACTTTACCCCTCATGTTCGCAAACTTTATGCCAAACGTTGTATTTGCCACAAAATGGCAGTGTAAATGTATCATAAGATGGTGAAATATGTTTCATTTCTGCTTTTTTAATTGGAAATCGCATCATGGTACTCAAAAAAATCATTAACTTTGCGATAACGATAAAACATACATGAACGACTGATCATGGAAGGTACAGGCTCTAAAAACGAAATCATTGCCGAATACTATTCTCGGCACTACGAAGAGTTAAAAAACTTCGTGGGTAAACGCTTGGCATTTGATGAAGCTACCGAAGACATTGTACAAAATGTCTTCCTCCGCCTGCTTTCTTCCCACAAGATGATTACCGAAGTGACACTGCCTTGCCTGGTCTATACGACTGCCCGGAATCTCATCTGTGACTTCTGGCGTCACCGCCGTACAATCGAAGAATATGAGCATTATATCATAAGCGGAGATGTTAGACAGACATTTGGTGCCGATGCAGAGTCGGTCTATTCTGCCCACGAAATCACGAATCTATTGGAACAAGGCATTGCCCGGCTTACGGATAAACAACAGGCTGTGTATAGTCTGAACATCTATGAGGGTCTGCGCGTTTCTGAAATCTCGAAAAGGCTCGGCATCAACTATAAAAGTGCAGAAAACGGGTTGGGAATTGCCAGAAAAGAAGTCCGCAGCTATATCAGGAAAGAATTGAGAATGGCAGAATAGCCCAAATCTCCGTCGATATGCCCCCCTACTATCTACCGTACCTTTTTGCCTTTTGGGCCGTCAATGACCAACCTCTTGTTTCCGGAACGTCCCATATTCAGGCCATTCACCTATAAATTTAGACGGAATGCAGCGGCGCAAGATGTCGGGGTATGATGATTTTCTTTTACGAAAACACTTCCGATAAAATCCGTCAAATAAAGTGGGAGATTGGTCTTTCAAGACGATAAAGTCCCAGCCGTTTTCCGGTTTTGGCCTTTCGAGTCAGTGAAAGAGCCACACTTGAAAGCTCAAAGGGCCACAGTTGCATGTCAACTGTGGCCCTTTGACAAGCCAATTCGGGCCCTTTAAGAACTGTTTTCGGGCCCGAAAGTGTGTCAATAAAATTCAATCATCTGATTGTCAGCATTTTAAAAACATCACCAAAATTGCTCATTTGCGCCCGAGTGGGTTGCTCGTTGCAAATATCGCAAACAGAGAGGCCGAAAACGAACAAATAGTTTTACAACCGCTCAACCGGAAGCATGGTCGCCATCTACAATTTAAACTTGTTCTTGCGTTTGGCCCTTTGCGGTGTCATTCCATGAAAAGAACTGAGACCGATGCCCCCACCTTTGGCCATGCCACGATATTCAGCCCAACGATTACGAATACGGTCGACATAATCCACCGTTTCATTGCCGCGCATATACCCATACTTGACAATGGGGGCATTGTAGAACCGGGCTTCCCGCAGTTTCAGGACAAATTCGGCCACTTCCCCCCAGTTGTGCGCATTTCGTCCTTCCCTCCGGGCCAAGGCCATGGCATCGCGTATATGGTGGTAACCGCCATTATAACTGGCCAACACAAACCAGCATCGCTGTCCCGGGTCGGCAATATCATTGAAAAGTCCTCCCAATTCGGCCATATAGCGTGCCGAGGCTGCAATATTGTCTTCCGGATTATGGATTTGACTGATGGGAAGTCCCAAATGCGCTGCTGTGCCGGGCATAATTTGCATCAATCCCAAAGCTCCTGCCCATGAACGAGCTTTCGGATCAAAACAACTCTCCTGATAACATTGGGCAGCCATCATCCGCCAATCCATCCGGGCCATGGGAGCATACATCTGAAAATAGCGATCATATTCGGAGATGACACCTTTGGAACGATTGAGCATGGGAGAATAGACATGGCGAATGACACTGCGCGAACTAAGCATGAAACTCTCTTCACTTTTCACCTCGGCGATCATATCGGGGCGGAACCAGTTGTTGAGAGTGTCGGCCAATTCCTTGTTGTCTTTCTTCACTGCCCATTGCACTTGCAAAGAATCTATTCCGGCTCCACAAAATTGCAAGTCTCCCTTGGTGGTCTTCGGGAGCGGAAAGGCTATCACGTCGCCATCGCCTTTGGCCAATCTTTTTACCATCTCCGCCGTATCCTTACAGACTTCCACACGCAACGAAACGCCAAGCTTTTGGGCAAACTTTTCACAAAGAAGATATTGGAGCCCCATCCCGTGATCATGATAGTCATAATAGGTTTCCGGGCCGCTGATGGTGAGCATAATCAACTCGCCGTTCTTGATAATATCCGGCAAAGAGAAGTTACCTGTGGCTTCAGCCGTATCGGCATCTTCGGTGAGCGTTGTCCCCCATGGAGTGACAACCGGCTGCTGGTTGCTCTGACAAGCAATCAGCATAAAAACCGAAAATACTATCAATAAATATTCTTTCATAACCAAATTCCCGACAAAAATACAATATTTTTTGCAAATACGGAGATAAAAACGTAATTTTGCAATGTTTTATTTAGAAAATAATAGGTATGTTGCGAATAGCTATTCAATCCAAGGGTCGTCTTTTCGATGACACAATGAATCTGCTTGCTGAAGCGGATATAAAAGTAAGCGCTTCCAAGCGGACTCTTTTAGTGCAGTCGTCCAACTTTCCTTTGGAAGTCCTCTATCTGCGTGACGATGATATTCCACAAAGTGTGGCCAACGGTGTAGCCGACATTGGGGTCGTAGGAGAAAATGAGTTTGTGGAGCGCAACGAAAACGCTCAGATCATTTCCCGTCTCGGTTTCAGCCGATGCCGGCTCAGTTTGGCCATTCCTAAAGAAATCAACTATACCGGGCTCGATTGGTTTAATGGGAGGAAAATTGCGACTTCCTATCCCAACATACTTCGCAACTTCATGCTCAAAAGAGGAATACAGACTGATATTCATGTAATTACGGGCTCTGTTGAAATCAGTCCGGGAATCGGTCTGGCCGATGGCATTTTTGACATCGTGAGCAGCGGTTCTACCCTCGTCAGCAACAACCTTCGGGAGGTGGAAGTTGTTATGAAAAGCGAAGCCGTGCTCATTGGTAATTGGAATATGGATGAAGAAAAACACCGGATTCTCAATGAGATGTTGTTCCGCTTCGAGGCCGTGCGTTCTGCCCAAGACAAGAAATACGTGATGCTGAATGCTCCTAAAGACCGTATCAAAGAGATTACAAGCGTATTGCCCGGCATCAAGAGTCCTACCATCATTCCTTTGGCCGACGACAACTGGTGCTCTATCCATACCGTGCTTGACGAAAAACGCTTTTGGGAAATCATCGGCAAGCTGAAAGACCTCGGTGCACAAGGAATACTTGTAACCCCCATTGAAAAAATGATATTGTAGAATCTTGTCCGGTCTCCAACCGGACTTTTGTTCTTTCAAGAAATTATGAGAATCATAAGGTATCCTGCAAAAACAGAATGGAAACAGATTGCTGAACGTCCACACATGGATGTGTCACAACTAAATGCAACCGTCTGTCAAGTGTTGGCAGAAGTCAAGGCTCATGGTGATGAGGCTGTAAAACGCTACGAGAAACTGTTCGACCATGCTGATCTTGAGCTTTTGGCCGTAAGTGAAGCCGAGATGAACGAGGCGGAAGCACTTGTAAGCGAAGAACTGAAGGAAGCCCTTGTCTTGGCTCATCGCAACATAGCCCGTTTCCATGAGGCGCAGCAGTTTACCGGTACCAAAATAGAGACTGCCAAAGGGGTCTGTTGCTGGCAAAAGAGTGTCGCAATCGAGAAAGTGGGCCTCTACATTCCCGGAGGTACGGCCCCCCTTTTCTCAACAGTGCTGATGTTGGCCACTCCTGCCAAGATTGCCGGTTGCAAAGAGATTGTACTCTGCACTCCTCCCAACCGTGAGGGGAAAATAAACCCGGCCATTCTGGTTGCCGCGCGCATCGCGGGGGTCGGCAAGATATTTAAAACAGGTGGTGTACAAGCAATAGGTGCTATGGCCTACGGTACGGAAAGCGTACCAAAGGTATATAAGATTTTCGGCCCGGGAAATCAATATGTAATGGCAGCCAAGCAGCAGGTTGCATTATACGATGTGGCTATTGATATGCCGGCCGGCCCTTCGGAAGTATGCGTCATAGCCGACGAGAGTTGCAATCCGGAATACGTGGCTGCCGACTTGCTGTCACAGGCCGAACATGGGGTTGACTCCCAAGTGATCCTCATCACAACAGATGCAGGAATGTTACAAAAAGTGCAGGAAGCGTTAAGCAGTCAACTTGAAGCTCTTCCGCGCAAAGATATTGCTGCCAAGACTTTGGAAAATTCCAAACTTATATTGGTCGCTAACACGCAAGAGGCCATAGACTTGAGTAACGCTTACGCCCCGGAACATCTCATTATAGCAACATCCGATTATAAAGATTTGGCTGAAAAAGTGGTCAACGCCGGTAGCGTCTTTTTGGGAAATTTCGCTTGTGAGAGTGCCGGAGACTATGCCAGTGGAACCAATCATACGCTCCCTACGCATGGATATGCACTTGCCTACAATGGGGTGAACCTCGACAGCTATATTCGTAAGGTCACTTTCCAACATCTTACGGCCGACGGTGTGCGGTCGATAGGTAAAGCAGTTGTGTGTATGGCTGAAAACGAGTTGCTCGAAGCCCATGCGAACGCCATGAGACTGAGAATGAAAGATGTGTTATAACGGATACGCTAAGATTTAATTGACAAACGGAAATGAAATCACTGCAACAACTTTGTAGACCCAATATTTGGAGCTTGTCACCCTACTCAAGCGCACGGAATGAGTATTCCGGTCATACGGCCCATGTCTTTCTTGATGCCAACGAGAATCCTTACAACGCCCCACTCAACAGATACCCGGATCCTCTTCAACAAGAAGTGAAAAACAAGTTGGAGAAAATAAAGGGCATTCCCGCCTCAAACATCTTTCTCGGCAATGGTAGCGATGAAGCCATTGACTTGCCTTATCGCATTTTCTGTGAGCCTAAGATAGACAATGTTGTCGCCATCGAACCAACTTACGGAATGTATAAGGTGTGTGCCGACATTAACAACGTTGAATACCGACCGGTATTGCTTGATGATAACTTTCAAACAACTTCGGAAAAACTTCTCGGTGCGTGCGACGAGCATACAAAACTGATATGGATATGTTCGCCCAACAACCCTACGGGCAACCTCATACACAGAGAGACCATCCTCAGTGTTATAGATCGATTTGAAGGTATTGTCATTGTAGATGAAGCCTACAGTGACTTTTCGTCAGAACAGCCATTGCGCGCACAGTTGGGCAAATATCCCAACCTCATCGTTCTGAACACCATGAGCAAAGCATGGGGAATGGCTGCTATCAGAATGGGGATGGCATTTGCTTCAGAAGAAATCATTGGATTATTCAATAAGGTGAAATATCCGTATAACATCAACCAACTGGCACAAGAGCAGGCTCTGGAAGCCCTGAATGATCCTTTCGGAGTGGATGAGTGGGTAAGGCTTCTCCTCCGTGAGCGCGGAAGAGTGATGACCGCTTTCCGAGAACTTCCCATTTGTACAAAGGTGTATCCGACAGAAGCCAACTTCTTTTTGGCTTGCATGACAGATGCACAAGCCATCTATGACTATTTGGTGTCTAAGGGTATCATTGTCCGCAATCGTACACATGTGACTCTGTGCGGAAATTGCCTTCGGGTCACTGTTGGCAAGAAGGGTGAAAACAATGAACTTCTGGCAGCATTAAGACAATATCAAGCGTAAAAAATGAAATACTTTATTATTGATAACAACGAGCAACGAGGCCCGTTTACCATTGAAGAGCTTTATCATCTGCACATCACCTCTGAAACTTTAGTGTGGAATGAAACGATGACCGATTGGACTCCGGCATGGAAAGTGCAGGAACTCAAATATATTCTTGAACAGCAACATCAGTCCCCTACTCCGCCGACTTTCAACCAGCCGGATAATAGCAGGCAATCAGCCACCCCACAAGATGGAAGGGAGCGGATACAAGGACAAGGTACCCAATCGGAAGGTAATTTCACCCACCACCAACAAAATGACACCTTAGTTAAGAAAAAAGACCATAGCAAGACCGCACTGTTGGCATGTATCGTCGGTATTCTCCTTATTGCTTTGTTTTCATCCACATGCCCGAACAAGAAAAAGCACACAGAGGCCATCAAGTCGGAAATCACTTCGGTCATTGATAAGATACAAGAAAATAACGACGAGCAGGATCTGTTTTCCATGGGGTTTGACTTGATTGCCAAGACAGTCACTTCCAACCTTGTCAACACAATTCTTGACCAGTCCTTACAGATTAAGAGCTACATTCTCTTCAACAAAGGAGTCATCGCGCTCAATGGAAAGGAATATACGGTCTCTTATGGCTTGCTCGGTCATGTATTCACAGCCAGTGACGAAATCATCTTGAAAATACTCCATAAAGGGGAAGGAGAGGAAACAGAGTCTGCTTCTATGTTGCAAGGTCATGAAGACTCTAAAGGAGAAAGTGTCTCCAAAAATGAGAAGGATGCCCCCAATACCTCTGAAAGTCAATCCGATGATGATGACAACAGCACTACATCCGTCGGCAAGGCCTTTAAGGACAAGGTCATCACTTCCGTTGGTGACCGGGTGAAAGAAAAGATTCAAGAAGATAATGACAGTACAACCAGTTCTGGTATCAACCGTATTATTGATGCCATTATGGACTTCTTGAAAGGAAGTTAGCCCCTTACAGAACAAGACCATTCAAGCTTAAAGTCCGACATTCCGATCATGCGAATGCCGGACTTTTCTATCAATGAGCAATCGCTTTCACGACATAGAATTTGCAACCAAATCTTCTCCCATCAATCATCATTAAGTGATGCTGCACGAACCCGGCTTAGAGTTTCAGGCGTCATTTGCAGATAATTGGCAATGAATACCAATGGTGCTCGCAGAATAACCTGCGGGTTAAGTTCGCACATCTTTTTATATCTGTTTTGAGCACTCTCAAAACGCACGAGGTCGGCATGGACTTGTGAGATAATCAAACTTTCCTCCAATATCTTACGGTAGAGCATCTGGATGTTGACATTGTGCATGGCCTCCTCTTCAAGCCGTTTCTTGGGCAACGCATAGACCAATGTCTGTTCCAATGCCTCCACTTGAAGTCTGGTCGGCTGCTCACGGAAAAGGCTCTCTATGCACATAAAGATGGTATGATCCTCTCCCAAGTGTTCTGTCACTTCTTTGCCGTTTTTGAAATAGAACTGACGAATAAGCCCATGTTCAATATAATAAATATTCTTGCATACCTCGCCCTCGCTCAGAATCATTTCCCCTTTAGCATATTTCATCGGCACAAGGATACTCTCCAATGTGTCAAGCTCGTTGTGGGTCATGGTACTGTACTTTCTTGCTAACTCACGTGCGATATCACGGGTAGTGACGATAGTCTGTTTCATACTTGTCCTCTCTTTCCTTAATTTATGGATTTTATGGATTAGGTCTATCAGTCCAATTTCAAGACTGCAAGGAATGCTTTCTGTGGTACTTCTACATTGCCTATCTGCTTCATGCGCTTTTTACCTTTCTTTTGCTTTTCGAGCAATTTACGCTTGCGACTCACATCTCCTCCGTAGCACTTAGCCGTCACATCCTTACGCACGCACTTTACCGTTTCGCGCGCCACAATTTTAGCACCGATCGCAGCTTGGATGGCAATGTCAAACTGCTGACGTGGTATCAGGTCTTTCAACTTCTCACACATACGCCTGCCAAAGGTTACAGCATTATCTGCATGGGTGAGCGTACTTAGGGCATCCACAGGTTCACCGTTCAGCAAAATGTCAAGCTTGGCCAGCTTTGAAGGACGAAATCCGTCCACATGATAGTCGAAAGAAGCATAGCCCTTGGAAATGCTTTTCAACTTATCGTAGAAGTCTATCACGATTTCTCCCAAGGGCAACATGAAGTGCAGTTCCACGCGATTGCCACTAACATACTCTTGATTGATAAGTTCGCCGCGCTTGTCAAGACAAAGCTTCATGATAGGCCCGATGAAATTGGCATCCGTAATGATCGTTGCCCGGATATATGGCTCTTCGATATGGTCTATCAATGTTTGTTCAGGCAGTCCTGATGGATTATGCACCTCCTTTTCTCCCCCCTGCTTGTCATATACCATGTAACTCACATTAGGCACGGTCGTAATCACATCCATATTAAATTCACGATCGAGCCTCTCCTGCACGATCTCCATGTGGAGAAGCCCAAGAAAACCACAACGGAAACCAAACCCTAAAGCCACTGACGACTCGGGAGAGAATGTCAACGAAGCATCATTCAACTGTAGTTTCTCCAACGATGCACGGAGGTTCTCATAGTCGTTGGGATCTATCGGATAGACACCTGCAAACACCATCGGTTTCACTTCCTGAAATCCGGCAATGGCCTTGGCACACGGATTATTCACCTGTGTTATCGTATCACCCACTTTCACTTCCTTGGCATCCTTAATACCGGAAATGATATATCCCACTTCACCGGTGCCAAGTTCTTGACGGGGAATCATATCCATCTTCAACACCCCTACTTCATCGGCGGTATATTCCATGCCCGTGTTGAAGAACTTCACCTTGTCTCCTTTGCGAATAATGCCGTTTTCTATCTTAAAATAAGCGATGATGCCACGGAATGAATTAAACACAGAGTCAAAAATCAAAGCCTGCAACGGTGCCTTCTCGTCACCTTCCGGATGCGGCACTCTGTTAACAACGGCCTTAAGAATATCTTCTACGCCTTCCCCCGTTCTGCCCGAAGCGCGAATGATGTCAGAACGCTCGCATCCTATGAGATCGATGATTTCGTCTTCCACCTCGTCGGGCATGGCACTCGGCATATCTATCTTATTGATGACGGGAATGATTTCCAAATCATGATCGATGGCCATATAAAGATTGGAAATTGTCTGTGCCTGCACCCCTTGGGTGGCATCGACCACCAGGAGAGCACCTTCACACGCGGCAATGCTGCGTGAAACCTCATACGAAAAGTCCACATGCCCCGGGGTATCTATCAGGTTCAGAACGTATCTTTCGCCTTCCAGCCTATATTCCATCTGTATGGCATGGCTTTTGATGGTGATTCCACGTTCTTTTTCCAAGTCCATATCATCCAGCATCTGCCCATTAGTGATTTGAATGGTGTTGGTTTTCTCCAACAACCGATCAGCAAGAGTCGACTTGCCATGATCGATATGAGCGATAATACAGAAATTCCGGATATTATTTATATTGTCCATCTATCTTTTAACTTCACAATTTTGTGCAAATATACAAAGAAAAATCGGAAAATCTTCGTATATTTGCACAAAATAAGACTTGAAAGAAACGATGAGAAAACAAATTATCCATATCAGATTGCTTCCCCTATTATTTGCTGCATCCGGCTTTCTGGTGTCATGCGGTGAATCTCTTGAAGACCGTGCGGCTCGAGAGGCCAAAGAATTTACGGAAAAGTTTTGTCCGACACCAGTACAAAATGATGAGAGCACCGATTCTCTCACTTTCGACAAACACACAAAAACCTATACCTACTATCGCACATTGAGTGGGCCGGCCGATAATGCGCCTGTCATCAACGCCAACCGTACAAAACTTGTAGCAACACTCCTCGAAGCCTTGAAAAACGATCCCGGTTCCAAGAAATATAAGGAAGCCGACTTTAATTTCCACTTTGTGTATCGTTCCAAATCAAATGGAAACATCTTGTTTGAAACGACTTTGGGAAATAAAGACTATCAATGACTTAGTAAGCTATAACAAAGCCGCCCCACTCTCCGCTTGAGAATGGGGCGGCTTTGTTTCAGGAAGTTTATTCTTCTGTGATTTCTTCCGGTTTCATGTTGGTATAGACCGTTTGCACATCGTCAAACTCCTCCAACTTCTCGATCATCTTGTCGATTGTCTCGCGCTCTTCAGGCGTTACATCTTTCAGATCGTTAGGAATGCGTGTAAACTCGGCCCCGGTTACTTCAAAGCCTTCTGCTTCCAAATGCTTTTGAATGTCACCGAAACTGGTAGGTGCACCGTAAATGGTTACCTCACCGGTCTCTTCGTCTTCATCATATTCGTCTTCAACTCCAAAGTCGATCAGATCGAGAATCAACTCGTCCATATCTATGCCCTCTTTCTTCTTGAAAGTAAACACACACTTATGGTCGAAAAGGAATGAGAGACTGCCCTGATTGCCCAGGTTGCCCGAAAACTTGTTGAAAATAGAACGTACATCGGCAACGGTGCGGGTAGTATTGTCGGTCAGTGTGTCGACAAACACGGCAATTCCGTGAGGACCATAGCCCTCGTATGTCACCTCCTTGTATTCGCTCTGGTCCTTGCCCATCGCGTTTTTGATAGCACGCTCGATATTGTCCTTCGGCATATTCTCACGCTTGGCATTGGCAATGATGGCACGAAGAGTCGGGTTGTTCTCCGGCTCCGGTCCACCGGCCTTTACGGCAATCGCGATCTGCTTGCCAAGTTTTGTAAATGTCTTGGCCATGTGTCCCCACCGCTTCAATTTAGCGGCCTTACGATATTCAAATGCTCTTCCCATTGGAGTAACTTTTAAATTTTATGATTATGATTCTGTTTTTGTTTTCCAAATTGTCCTTATCTCAATTCAGCTCCCAGCTTAGTAGTCAGATTCTTGATGAGTTTTTGCATAATAGCATCAATGGCCTTGTCATTCAGCGTCTTGGTGTCATCTTGCAAGATGAAATTGACTGCATAGCTCTTTTTGCCCTCAGGGAGATTCCTGCCTTGGTAGACATCAAAGAGTTCTACTTTCTTCAGCAATTTCTTCTCTGTCTGGCGAGCCACCTGTTCTATTTCGGCAAACTCCACGCCATTGTCTATCAGCAGAGCCAAATCGCGGCTGACTGCGGGATATTTGCTGATCTCCGTAAACACAAGTTCATTTTTCTTAATGGCCTTCATCACATTGTCGAAATTGATGTCGGCAAAATATACATCCTGCGACAAGTCGAAAGCCTTCTTGATTTTCAGGTCTACAATGCCCAATTCCGCAAGCGCCTTGCCACCACGAGTCATCATGGAAAGTCCTTTAGAGAAAATGTTGTTTTCGCTCTTTTGTACCACCACGGCCCCGGCTCCTACACCGGCACGCCGGAAGATGTTTTCCACGTAGGCCTTCAGTTCATAAAAGGTACTGTCTTCCGTGGGATGTATCCAACTGCCTTCGATACGCTTGCCGGTCACCCAAAGTGCAATGTGGGTCTCTTGCGTGTAGCCCTTAACAGGATTCTCGGCACTCCACTTGTCCTTATCATAATGGTAGCAGTTGCCGGTCTCGAAAAAACGAAGATTGCCACTCTTGCGGTTCACGTTGCGCACAATGCTTTCCAAACCACCGAATAGCATGGTCTGGCGCATCACCCCAAGGTCAGCACTCAACGGATTCATCAGCTTCACGGTATGTTCCTCGGTATAAACATTCAGGTTGAGGTCTGTGTAATAGGATAATTTGGAAAGCGAGTTGTTGAGAATCTCATTAAATCCACAACCTACAAGCTGTTCACCGATAAGATTCTGCAACTTGTTCTTCCGGTCTTCATCCCCTGCTATTGTCAACGAACTTTTAAGCTGTGTCGGAATCTCCACATTATTATATCCATAGATGCGCAAAATGTCTTCCACCACATCGCAGGGGCGTTGCACATCCACCCGATAGGCAGGTACGAGAAGCTTCAAGCCCGTCTCCGTCTCCTCCTCAATCTTCATCTCAAGTGAGGTCACAATGTTTTTGATGGTCTCTTTTCCTATCTTCTTGCCGATGAGATTGTACACGTAGTCGTAGTTCAGTTCAACAAGTGTACCGTTGATAGGCTCCGGATAGACATCCTTAATATCCATGCTCACCTTGCCACCGGCCAATTGCCTGCAGAGGATGGCAGCCTGCTTGAGTGCATACACCGTGTTGTCGGGATCGATGCCGCGCTCAAAGCGATAGCTGGAATCGGTGCTGAGGCCATGTCGGCGGGCACTCTTTCGTATCCATGTCGGATGGAAATAGGCACTTTCAAGCACCACATTGCGCGTGGTCTCATAGGTTCCGCTTCCCTTGCCGCCAAAAATACCGGCGATGCACATCGGGGCTTCGGCATTGCAAATGCTCAAGTCGTGCTCGCCAAGCGTATGCTCTTCCCCGTCGAGAGTGACAAATTTGGTTCCTTCCGGTTGGGTGCGCACCACAATCTTGTGCCCAACCACCATGTCTGCATCAAAGCAGTGCATCGGTTGTCCGTAAGCCATCATCACATAGTTGGTGATGTCTACAATATTGTTGATAGGGCGCAGCCCGATGACCCGCAACTTGTTTTGCAGCCACTCCGGACTTTCCTTCACCTCACAATCAGTAATGCTCGCACAGGCATAACGCTTGCAGGCCTCCTTGTTTTCGATTTCCACATCTATGGGCAGGCTGTGGTCGTCCACCTTGAACGCCTCGCAGTCGGGACGATGCAGCGACGTGGTGTGGCCATTCTGCACCAGCCAGGCATAAAGGTCGCGAGCCACACCGTAGTGAGAAAGCGCATCCGAGCGATTGGCTGTGATGTCTATTTCTATCACCCAGTCGCTCTCCAGATGATAATATTCCGCTGCAGGCTGTCCCACCGGTGCGTCTTCGGGCAGAACGATGATTCCGGCATGGTCGGTGCCAACGCCTATCTCGTCTTCAGCACAAATCATTCCGAAAGACTCCACACCACGCAGTTTGCTTTTTTTGATGGTAAACTCCTGTTCGCCATCATAGAGCACGCATCCCAAGTCTGCGACAATCACCTTTTGGCCGGCAGCCACATTGGGAGCCCCGCACACAATCTGCTGCGGTTCGCCCTTGCCCAAATCCACCGTCGTGACATGAAGGTGATCGCTATTGGGGTGAGGCTCACACGTAAGCACCTTGCCTACGAAAAGCCCTTTCAGTCCGCCTTTGACCGTTTGCACTTCTTCGAGAGCATCAACTTCCAATCCGCAAGAGGTCAGTGCGTCTGCCGTTTCTTGAGGGGTAAGGTCGAAGTCGACGTATTCTTTAAGCCATTTGTAAGAAATGTTCATTCTATCGCTTTTTTATATTCACAAAACGATGCAAAAGTACGAATTTTTAGGCATTAATACAAAGTTTGCAAAGAATATTTCATAAATGTCGGGGATTTTCAGAAGAATATTTTATACCTTTGCGAGCGGCAGCCGATGGCAGGCCGACTAATGCAGATGGGCACACTCTCTGCTTCCAAAGCCCCATGACGGAAAATAGCCGACAGGAAATATTTGAATCATTTATACAAAACGACGAAAGCATGAGATTATCCGGAAGACGCGAAAGCAGTCATGTTGAAGACCGGCGCGGCATGGGTGCCGGTGCCAAAGCGGGCATTGGAGGCATTGGCGGAGTTATCCTCATAGCCCTCCTCACGCTGTTGGGCGGTGGTGACCTGGGGGATGTGGTCAACAATGTGGTGACACAGGAGATGCAACAAAGCCGCATGACGGAGGCCCAAGCACCCAACCAACGGGAGTTTACCGAAGAGGAGCAGGAACTGGCTAAATTTTCCCGACAGATACTGGCCGGCACCGAAGATGTTTGGACGGAAGAATTCAAGAAAATGGGCCGGCAATACGTGCCGCCTACCCTCGTACTCTTTACCAACAGTGTACAGAGTGCTTGTGGAGGCGCAACTTCGTCGGTGGGACCTTTCTATTGTTCGGCCGACCAAAAGCTCTATATCGACCTGTCCTTCTTTTCGTCGATGAAAAGCCAACTCGGAGCTGACGGAGATTTCGCCTACGCCTACGTCATAGCCCACGAGGTGGGCCATCATGTGGAATATTTGTTGGGGATTCTCGACCGGGCCCACCAACAGATGAACCAAGTGGGCAAAGCCGAAGCCAACCGCATCAGTGTCAGACTGGAGCTGTTGGCCGACTACTATGCGGGCGTTTGGGCACACTACGACAACGAGCGGTTCCAATCTCTCGAACCGGGAGATATCGAGGAGGCTGTCGACTGTGCGCAAAAAATCGGGGATAACTATTTGCAAGAAAAGGCGCGGGGCTACAGTGTGCTCGAAAGTTTCACTCACGGCACAAGTAAACAACGTATGAAATGGTTGAAACTCGGCCTTGAGAAAGGAGACATGAATATAACAACTCTTGACAAAAGCGATGCAGAATTATAGCATCACTGCCACCCCACACACCCGACCACAACGGGGGAGCATCTTATTTGCAGATGCTCCCCCGTTGCTATTTCACACAGCCCAGCGGATTCCACGCATCAACGGTACGTATAAGCCGTTGCACGGAATATTCATAACCACTCTGAAAAACAATTCGATACACCGCCCAACTTTTGCCGGAACGCACAGCTTTGGCATGAAAGCGATAGTTTTTAAAATCTCTGCCATCCTCCTGGAAGTCACCGTCTAATATCACTTCCCCTGTCTCATTCTTTTTCTTTTTGGCTTGTGGGAAAACGTGTTCAATGGATCGGCAGACAAAGGTATCTATCGCTATGTTGGTGAGACCGTGATAGGCGAATCGCTTTGCGCCGCTCCCGTCATCTTCCTCCACCCCAAAAAACTTGGGGTAGACTATGTCGTAGCCGTATTGTTCGTCATGATAGGTCTTCATCTCCGCTTGGTTGATTTCTTCATGAAGTATGTCTTCCAAACTTCTCATCCTTCCTTCATAAAGTACGTCGGCCAATATCATAAGCACAATCCAACCGCCCATCATCCACAAGATATGTTTCATAAAGCATTCTATTTGACAATTCCCATATCGGAAATCGGTTATTCATGTCCTTACCATTTCCCCTCAACGCTCTTTATACAGACCTTTTGAAAAAGGGTTCTACCGCATCAGGTTAAAGTATTACTGTAAAAAGATAATTGAAAGTACCACCTATTCTATCATCCCTCGCAACATTGGGGATTGATATACGCATAACTGATTTCCCTTTTTGCAAAAATACATATTTTTCTCTCTTGGCACAAGCCTTTTAACATTTTTATTTTTGCACCTCGCCCAAACACAAAAAGAGTCAGAGGCTCATCGGCAGAATGCCTGCCGGAGCAGGCCCTACCATTTTTACAGGCCGGATCGGTATATAGCAAGAAACCTATCGAAAATGAGAAAAGGCTTTACACGATTTTATTTTGAGAAAGTATAGCAAGGTTTCCCAGCTTATTCAAAAAGCGAAAATCACAGGAGTTCCGTCTCCATCCGGGCCAAACAACATTGCAAAAGAGCCACACTTGGAAGGTCGTTTGGGCTAAACCAAAACCTCAAAAGGGCCCCCTTGTATGGTCGTTCGGGCCTGATAACAGCCCATGGCAAGGGTTAAAGAGTTGGCAGACTGTTGGAACTAAAAAAAGAGGAGCACGTGCGTACTCCTCTTGCCAATGCAAAGATAATATGTAAATAGGGCATCTGCAAATGGAGATGAAACTTCTTTTACACTTCATCCTCGCTGCCGGCCACTCTCCATCTACAATGACCCGCTCCGATTGGGCATGACCTAAAGTGCATTCAGATAGGCTGCACAACTGTCAGCGCACCGCTCTCCATCGATGCCCGCCGAAACGATGCCACCGGCATAGCCGGCCCCTTCTCCGCAGGGGAACAGTCCGGCTACACGCAAATGTTGCAAAAGCCCGGCATCGCGCACAATGCGCACCGGACTGGAAGTGCGCGTCTCAATGGCGATGAGTACAGCTTCGTCGGTCAGGAACCCGTGGCTGCGCCGCCCGAAGGCTTTGAAACCTTCTTGCAGCCGACGGCTGATGAAGGCAGGCAACCAAAAATGAAGCGGACTCGAAATCAACCCGGGAGCATAACTCGACTTGGGCAAATCATAACTCAACCGATTGTTCACAAAGTCGGCCATGCGCTGGGCCGGAGCTGTCTGCCGCATGTTACCTTGTTGCCAGCAGTCACGCTCCATGCGTTCCTGAAAGCGCATCAACCGCAAAGCGTCATTCTGCGTTGCCACTTCGTCGCTGCCATTCTCACCTGTCAATGACGGGTCGTCCATGTCTTTCGGTCGCACTTCCACCACCATGCCGCTGTTGCTCCATGCCGTGCCCCGATTGCTGGGACTCATGCCGTTGACGACTATCTGCTGTGGCCCTGTGGCGGCAGGAATGACGAAACCTCCGGGGCACATGCAGAACGAATAGACTCCCCGACCGTCGACTTGTTCGACAAACGAATATTCGGCGGCAGGAAGATACTGTCCCCTGCCCTGCCTGTTATGATATTGTATTTGGTCTATCAGCAGCGAAGGGTGTTCTAGTCTGACACCCACAGCAATGCCCTTGGATTCCATCTCAATCTTGGCTTCTGCCAGATAGCGGTAGACGTCGCGGGCAGAGTGACCCGTGGCCAAAATGACCGGCCCGTGGAACTCCCTCTCTTGTGGGGCAGAGGGAAGGCCGTCAGCTTCTCCGACAGATACCGCCTCCACTCCCACGGCCTTGTCACCTTGAAGGATGAGACGCACCATTTTCGTCTGGAAATGCACCTCACCCCCACATTCGAGAATGGTGTTGCGCATGTTCTCTATCACCCGTGGCAGTTTGTCGGTGCCGATATGCGGATGCGCGTCAGCCAGAATGGAAGTGGATGCCCCGTGCTGGCAAAACACATTCAGTATCTTGCCTACACTGCCCCGCTTCTTGCTTCGGGTGTAGAGTTTGCCGTCGGAATAGGCACCGGCACCTCCTTCCCCGAAACAATAGTTGCTCTCGCCATCCACTTTTTGTGTTTTGGTGATGAGCGAAAGGTCTTTCTTGCGCTCTCGCACATTCTTTCCGCGCTCTATCACAATGGGACGAAGCCCCTGCTCTATCAGCCGTAAGGCGGCAAACAGTCCGCCGGGACCGGCTCCCACCACAATGACCGGTTTCCCGTTCCGCACATCGGGATAGTCGGTATGCACATACTCGTCGTCTTGTGGCAATTCATTGATATAGGCACGCACCTTCAGATTGATGAAAATGGTGCGCTGGCGGGCATCCACACTTTTCTTCAACACACGGATATGTTGGAGTGTGCGTACATCCAATCCTTTCTCCTTGGCGAGATATTGTTTGATACTTTCTTCCTTGTATGCCACTTGAGGCAATACTCGAAGTTGATATTCTTCTATCATGACTGGTTGTTGGTTCTCCTTGTTTTATTTCATTTAATGTAAAGTCCTCCCATCTTTATCCGGCAAAAATAGCAATTTTATTTCACTTTCCGTTAAGGCTTTAGCATAAAAATGTGCAAAGATACAAGTGAAGGGAAAAACAGGAAGGAAAAAAGGAAAGAGGAACTGGCAAGGACAAAAAACAAGGAAGCTATGGAATCGGGGCTTCAGTCTTACACTTTTGGAGCAATTCTGATACTCCAAAAAGACTGCTGCCACGACTCTGTAGCTTCCTTTAGCTTTGAAAAACTATTTTTCCATCTTCTTCAACAGCGAATAGGCATCATATATACCCAATTCACCGGCCGTGCTGAGATCTTGTGCAGCCTCGCTTTCTTTCCCGGCTTTCATACGGGCCACACCACGGTTATAATAGGCTTCAGCCAAACGGTTGTCGAGTCGGATGGCTCGGGTGAAGTCATCAATGGCCTTCTGATATTCGCGTTGGCGGGCATGGAAATTACCACGGTTGTAATATAATAAGGCATTCTTGGGACTTCGGCGCAAAGCTTCATTGAGGTCATCGATGGCTCCGCGCACAAACATGGCACTGCTTATACCCTGCGAAGCATTGTACTCACCCATCATCGACTGGCACACAGCGCGTTGCCAATAAGCCAGCATTGATGTGGAGTCAATGTGGAGATAGGATGTCAGGTCGTCGATAGCCTCATTAAAGTCTTGCATCACCGAGTAGGCCACGGCGCGTTGGAACAGCAAATGTTTGGTCGCCTGCACATGATGGCTGCGCGCAATCTCTGTGGACAGACTGTCGATGAGCGAAAACAGCCGGCGCGTGTCGCCCTCCTGCAACTGTGTCGGATTGCAATTCACATAAAGGGTATTGAGCGGTTTGAATTGAAGATTAAACTGCTCTACTTGCGAGTCGAGCGAAGTACGACTGTTCACGCCATTGTTGTAAGGGAAATAAGAAAGCTGGTACATGGGCATAAACTCCACTTCCACACTACGGTTTTGCACGCGTCCACGATATTCGCTCTTATATTCATGCTCGGTCTTCACCTCGTCGTCCACCACAATGGAGTTATATTTGTCAAGATCTATCTCCGAGCGTTTGCGCACCTGTTTCAGTTTGGCTTTGCTCCATCTGGGTTGTACTCCCACTTGCTTGTCCATCTGAGCCTTGAAAATGCGAAACTCGTCTTGTTCGGCCTTGCCGGTCATGCCCAACCGACGATAGCAACTCGCCCGGTATGAGAGGCCTGTCCAAAAGTTGGGAAACTGATTGATAACAGCCGTATAGTCGTGTATGGCCGCCCGCAGGTTACCGGTCTTATCATGAAGAATGGCCCGATTGAAGATGGCCATTACATTTTGGGGCTCGTGTTGGACAACGAAGTCGAAATCTTTAATGGCTCGGTTGTCGTCGCCAAGCTGCATACGCAACAGTCCACGGTTATAGTGGCCGAGAAAGTTGTTGGGATCGAGGGTGAGGGCATTGTCATAATCATCCATTGCCCCCCGAAGATTGTTGTAATTGAGACGTGCCAAAGCCCGGCTGATATAATTGTTCACAACCTTGGGCGTGAGATGGATAGCCTTGCTTAAAAAGGTGTCGGCCTCTTTCCATTGGCGACGTGACAGGCTGATATGCGCACGGGTGGTCCATGCACTCCCGTCGTATGGGTCGATGACCAGACTTTTGTCAAGCCATTGGGCAGCCGAAGTGGTATCTTTCTGATGTAGGAATATCTCGGCTTTGAGCGAATAGGCATTGGCAAATTTCTGCCAGTTGGCTATCACGGTGTCCAATTCGAGTTGGGCTCCGTAATAGTCTTTGCCCTCCATGCGGCACAATGCGCGGTTGAACCAATAGTTGCGATTGCGCGGGGCTATCTTGATGGCATGTGTATAGTCATCAATCGCAGCCTGATAATTCTTCTGCCTGATGCGGCAAATGGCCCGCAAATCAAATATACCGTCAATGTAAGGGTTGATGTTGATAGCCTTTCCGGCATCGCGCTCGGCCCCGGCATAGTCATCGAGATTGAATTTTGCTATACCGCGATAGTACCAAGGTTCATATAGGTAAGGCTTGGCAGTGATTGCATGATTGAAATATTGGATGGAGAGCACATAGTCTTCATAATATAATGCGCTCCTGCCGGCCGTAATGAGCCTATCCACCCGATATTGGGCCGTGGCCGGCAATAAGGAAAAAACGGTAATCAACAAGAAAAAAGTTCTCTTCATATATCCTCAATACTTTTGTTCTTACTTTTTCACTTACACCCTTGCCGAGATATTCTCTAAACTTGCCGGGATTCTTCTACCAACACAACCGCCCCTCCGGAGGCACCCGCTATTTTTTCACTTTGGTGCGATAGTCACAGTGAAATTTTCCTTTCAGAATACCTTTCAACTTGTTGTTGATTAGACTCTTGCGGAGTGCCGAAATCCTGTCTACGAACATTTTGCCATCAAGATGGTCGAATTCATGCTGCATCACACGCGCCAAATAACCTTCCACCCACTCTTCATGTTCAACGAAGTCGGTGTCCCGATATTTCACACGGATGCGGGTGGGGCGTGTCACATTCTCATGAATGCCGGGAATGGAGAGGCATCCTTCCTCCATGGTTTCTTTTTTGCTATTTTCATCAAACTCCAATATGTGGGGATTGATATAACACTTGCGAAAGTCTTTATATTCCGGCAGGTCGTCGCTCAGCACATCAAGGTCGATCACTGCGATCCTAATAGATTTGCCTATCTGCGGAGCGGCCAAGCCAACGCCTTCGCTGGCCGTAAGCGTCTCAAACATATCGGCAATCAATTCTTTCAACCCGGGATAGTCGGGCGTAATATCTTCGGCCACCTTTCTCAACACAGGCTGACCATATATATATATAGGTAAAATCATCTTAAGTTTTTAACTGAATACTTTTTAATCAAATCCACACGCAGGAGAGCAGGGTTTAATATTGCCAAAGTCCCCATCGGAACTTAGTCTTTCAAAAGTTCTTATCCATCTCAAAAACGTATATTGTCCTTTCAACACGCTTTGAGGGCTTTCCGGCAGGCTAAAACCTTTTCCTTGACTTCATATAATCTTGAAGAATGATTGTGGCGCTGATTTCATCAACCAATCCTTTGTTTTCCTGTCTCACCTTCTTCTTCACCCCTCCATCTATCATAGCCCGGTGGGCAATGACCGATGTAAAACGCTCATCATAATACTCAATGGGAATTTCAGGATGCGCCTTGCACCAGCGGTTGTAGAAGTTCTCTACACGCACAAGATTTTCACTCGGCTGTCCATTCATCTGTGTAGGCCTGCCTATGACGATACGCTCCACGCCCTCTTTCTTCACATAGGTCTCAAGGAAGCCGAAAAGCTCTACAGACGAAACAGTGGCCAACCCATTGGCAATAATCTGCAATGGGTCGGTCACTGCCAATCCGGTTCGTTTCTTACCGTAGTCGATTGATACGATTCTCATTACTTTTTGAACAACAGCCAGGCATCAGGATAATTTCCTGCACGGAACTGGTTGCGGCTCTGTACAGCACTCGACTTATCGGCAAAGGTCGAGGCCACTACACGATACATGTTGCGGGCAGAATTGTAAGCGATCTGTGCATCGTAGCCGGCATTCTTCAACGTGTTCTGCAATCCCTCGGCATTAGCTTTCAAAGAGAAAGAACCTACCACCACGCTATAATTCTGCAGACCGGCACCGCTGACCACCGTTACATCTTCCGTGCGCACAGTGGCATTGTCGACATTATCAACCATAGTAGTCTGTGTGGCGGGAGTAGTTTCCAACGGAGTCACAACGGGCGTTTCTGTAGAGATAGGTCCTTGTGCAGCCGTCTGAGTCTCTTGGGCTTTGGCCTTCTCGTATGCTTTCTTATAAGCACTCTCACTTGACTTACAGCTTGAAAAAGCCAGCGCTACGCATAATCCTGCGCACAATACCATATATTTCTTCATAATGCGTAATAGGTTTATATTGTTAAACTTCAAATTCATAAAATAATTCGTTGCGAAAGTACAAAAATCTTATGAAACAGATAGAGAAAAGGCGCATAAAGTTTGTTAAATCAAGTTTATACAACACTTTTAACGAAAAATTAAGATTCAAACCGGCTGTATATCGGAACTTTTCCTTATATTTGCCCTATAGTTTTCTGCAAAAGGAGACTTACCCCTCTACTTCTGCCGATTCGGCAAAAATGGAAGGCTACAAATGAGAATGTTTAATTTTTAAAAGAAATTGCAATATGAAGACATTAGGTTACATTGGCGCTTTCCTCGGCGGTGCTATCGCAGGAGCGGCTCTCGGTTTGGTATTTGCCCCGGAGAAGGGCGAGGACACACGCAACAAGATTTCTGACGCTATTGATGATTTCTGCAAAAGGCATGACATCAAGTTGTCTAAGAAAGATGTAGATGATCTCGTTGATGACATCAAGGACTCGGTGACGGAAACAGTATAACGCATCCACTATGTTTTCTAACGATAAAAACATAGAGACTATCGGGCAACTTGTAGAAGTGCTCAAACACTACATCGGGCTTCAGTCGGAATATATGAAGCTCGATGTAGTTGATAAGACCGTGCGCCTGCTCACCGTCACCACCATGACTCTCGTGCTCACGGGTTTACTCGCCTTGACACTTATCTATCTGTCATTCGCCGCCGCCTACGCGTTAGCCCCAATAGTCGGCAATGCTTGGGCCTTCTGCATCATTGCAGGTTTCTACCTGCTTGCATTGCTACTCACAGTGGCCTTCCGCCATAGTTGGATAGAGCGGCCGCTGGTAAAGTTTTTGGCCAGTCTGCTCATGCAAAAATAAGCTGCTATGTCACAAGTGTTTTCCCCCAATAATTGGAAAATTGAAGTCTCGGCATGAAATATGGCCACTCACATAATACAAGAAAGAATAAAGAATCATACATAACCGGCATGATAGAAACACACGACTCGTCACCAATCGCCTACAAGTCATTGGCCGACATCAGGCTCCACAAAGAAATGGTGCGTAATGACATCATCAAAGACGACCAAAAGATTAAGGCACTTTGGAACGATTTGTTCCACAAATCTGCTATGCTCAATGCTTCGGCTACCCCTTCCAAGCGGCTTAACGGACTCATGACAACCGGAGCCGGCATTCTCGATGGTATCATATTGGGCTGGAAACTCTATCGTAAATTCAAGAAATAGTTTTATTCCTTATTCTATTCCTCTACTCTCTACACATTTTTCTGCCCACATCATTATTCCTGTACCTTCATGTTCAAGGGAGATCCAAGCCGCCGGCCGGAATCACTTCGACCTGCCCTCCTTTTATGCCCGAACACTGACGGTGGGAAACATATAGGCATTAAAATACAAGCAGATATTTTATGAATTCACAAACTTAAGGACATAAAAAAGGAGTACCGCCGTACTCCAACCTTGTTAACCTTAAATCTAATACTATGAAAAACACATTGCAAAGATAATCATTTCTATAATGCTTACAATAGTTACAAGCAAAAAACGACCATATTACAACTATTTTTAATATCTATTGACTATTTTTCACCCCAAAACAGCAACTTTGTGCAGGTGTAACGATTTTCATGCCTGAAATGAAAAGTTCTCTCAATGGCCATGACTTGCTAAAATGTCAGCACTTGATTGTCATACCCAAACTCAAAGCCTGCCGGTAAGCGGCGATTGGCATCTTCGTGAAAACCGATATAATGGGTAAGATGGGTGAACCATGTATGTTTAACCCCAATTTTCCGTGCCACCTTTATGGCATCATCCACCAGCTGATGGCTGTGATGGGGCTTTTCCCAACGAAGTGCATTGATTACCAAATATTCCACGCCTTCCAAGTAGGAGTATTCTTCATCAGCCATTGTCTTCATGTCAGTGATGTAGGCAAACTTGCCGAAACGGTAGCCGAAGATGGGCATCTTGCCGTGCATGACGAGTATGGGCATGATATCCAACTCGCCAATTTTCAATGTGCTGTGAGCCTCAATGGTATGAAGACTTAACACGGGGGCCCCGGGATAAAGCATCATCGGGTCGGATGGAAAACAATAAGGCATCATGTAGTGTAAGCCGCGGTTCACTTTCTCGTCGCAATAGACATCCACTCCATTGAAAGCATAGCAATAAGGCCGCAGGTCGTCAAGTCCGGCCACGTGGTCGTAATGGACATGCGTGAGCAACACGCCGTCTATCTTCTTGAAAGACTGTCCAAGCAACTGCATCCGAATGTCCGGCCCGGCATCTATCAGTACACGTGTTCGCTCGGTCTCCACCAGTGCCGCAGCCCTCAGCCTATGGTCTTTAGGATTAGCCGACCGGCACACTTCACATTGGCATCCGAGTGCCGGCACGCCACCGGAAGTCCCCGTTCCCAACAGCGTCACTTTCATCGGATATTCACCTCCGGATAAATTTCGATCCCGAAACGCGCCCTCACATCCCTACGAATGGTATTGCACAAATGCAGAATATCCTCCCCGCGGGCCCCTCCAAGGTTGACAAGCACCAGGGCCTGTTTGTCGTGGACTCCGGCCGGGCCGAGCCGCTTACCTTTCCAACCGCAGCGATCAATCATCCAACCAGCCGGAATTTTATAGGCAGCAGGCATCCCTTCTCCCGCTTCTGTCACTTGATAATAAGGCATCTGCGGATACTCTGCCTGAAGCGCAAGGAACTTTTCTTCACTTACAATGGGGTTCATGAAAAAACTTCCGGCATTGCCCTGCACAGCAGGATCGGGCAGTTTAGCCTGTCGGATGTCGATAATCACATCACGTAATTGCCGAGCCGTAGGCATATCTATATCAAGTTCTCCAAGCCGGGCACGAATATTGCCATAATCGAGTTTGGGCTCAAACCTTTTCGAAAAACGGTAGCTGACGTGTGTCACAAGATATTTGTCGCGCCATTCGTGCTTGAATTTACTCTGCCGATACCCATATTCGCATTCGTCATTGGTAAAATTCACCACCTTTCCGGTGGCGATCTCCACCGCTTCCACCTCCACGATGAAGTCTTTCACCTCCACTCCGTATGCCCCGATGTTCTGTACGGCGCTCGCTCCCACTTCTCCCGGGATGAGCGAAAGGTTCTCTGCCCCATGATAGTCATGCTCCACACAATAGGCCACCACATCGTCGAAAGTGGTTCCAGCCCAGCATCTGAGCACCACAGAACAGTCGTCCTGCTCCACCTTTTCCACTTCAAAGCGTGGTTCGGGACTGACCACAGTCCCCCCATAGTCGCCCGTGAGCAGGAGATTGCTCCCCCCACCCAAAATGAGCAGTGGGGTGTCGGCAGCAGTCAGCATCTCATCTACGAGCCGACGAGCCTCTTCTGACGAAGAAAACTCCACATACCTCCTACAACGAGCATCTATGCCGAAGGTGTTGTGGGCAAGCAGATTATAATTCCGTATATCTTTCACGTCTATTGATTCAACTTGGTGAGCATCCACTTTCCACCCTGTTTGCGGAAAGTCAGTTCCAGTTCCAAACCATTGGCTATACCTCGCATGACAAATATCTTCTGAGTGCTCTCCGCATATTTCTGCCCATAAAGAATATTGTAAATCATGTTGCCGGGCAGTTGCGGAGCAAAAGCAGGCCATGTCTCGGGAGCTATTTCTCCCGTCATGGTGCTGAAATCATCATCGGGGTCGGGGCCTGTGAACATTACAGGATTGTGAAGATGGCGATATTGGAAGGCCGTATCAGTAGCAAATTGTCGGTAGAACTTGAGGAACGAAGCGTTCAAATTCTGATACATCGGCTTATAGTTGATAGAGGTCATCATCCATTGTCCGTTGATGCGGTTGAAAAGATATTGTTTTACGGAGCCCGACTTGAGATACACTTTTTCAACGACCACATGGTCTATTGTCGTATCTTTCACCAGCTCCATTTGCTTCGCGTTGTCAAAAATCAAGGTATAATAATCCTGCCGCATGAAGAAATGTTCCATGCTCCACTGCTTCTTCTCCAACTTTGCAGTTATTTTCCCGTCACGATAGACCGGCAGTGGAAAGTGGATGCGGTTGAATTGCAGTTTTCTATTGGCCGCAAAATTGAACACAAAGTCGTCAAACAGTTCGTCGGCAGCCTTGGGCATGGGTGTCTCGGCGATGAGTTCATCGCTCGAATCTCTGGCCACCGTGTCGGCCCCCAGCGTGTCGACTGCTACCGAATCGGTTGCCGGTTTCTTGTCTGAACACCCGGAAGTGGAGAAGCCTACCATCATGAGCAACGACGATAAAACCACTATCAATGACAGTTTTCTCATAAACCTTTTATATAGTCGAAATTTCATGGCAAAAGTACAACTTTATTTCGAGATATTTCGTCTTTTCCTTGAAAAATGTTATCTTTGCAGACAAATTGCAAAGCAGGGAAAACGACAGCTCTCCGGTGCCCGTTTTTCCCACTCAAACCACAATATTGGGATTATGTTATTAGAAAAGATAGAAACCCTTCTAAAAGAGGTAAGCGGACTCACAGCTGCCAATGCCGAGGAGATTGAACAATTTCGCCTGAAATATCTTAGTAAGAAAGGTGAAATCAATGCCCTCATGGCCGATTTCCGCAATGTCGCCGCCGAAGAGAAAAAGACGGTCGGCATCAAGATCAACCAACTCAAGCAGACTGCCATCGCCCGCATCAACGAGCTGAGGGAGCAACTGGAAGAGGCCGAGGCCACTGGTGACGACATCGACCTCACGCGTACCTCCTACCCCATTCAGTTGGGCACGCGCCATCCACTTACCATTGTCACCAACGACATCATCGACATTTTCTCGCGCATGGGCTTTGTGCTGGCCGATGGTCCTGAGATAGATGATGACAAACACGTGTTCACCATGCTCAACTTTGCGGCCGACCATCCCGCCCGAGACATGCAGGACACATTCTTCATCGAGCAGAGCGATCCCAACGATGTGACCAAAAACATCCTCCTGCGTTCGCACACCAGCGATGATCAGGCCCACTACATGGAAGGTCATCAACCCCCATTCCGCATTCTTTGTCCAGGACGCGTATATCGTAATGAGGCCATCAGTGCCCGCGCACATTGCTTCTTCCATCAAGTGGAAGGACTGTATGTAGACAAGAACGTGAGTTTCACCGACTTGAAACAAGTGCTCCTCACCTTTGCCCGCGAGATGTTCGGCCCCGACACCAAGATACGCCTGCGCCCGAGTTACTTTCCTTTCACCGAGCCCAGTGCCGAGATGGACATCTCCTGCCACATCTGCGGAGGCGAGGGATGCGGATTCTGTAAACACACGGGATGGGTGGAAATCCTAGGTTGCGGCATGGTAGACCCCAATGTGCTCGAAGCCTGTGGCATAGATTCCAGTGTCTACACTGGTTATGCGTTTGGCATGGGTGTTGAGCGTATCACCAACTTGAAATATCGTGTGAGCGATCTGCGAATGTTCTCCGAGAACGACACACAATTCCTCCGCGAGTTCGAATCGGCTCGCTGACCTCCGCGCAGCATGAAACGAACCGAAAGCGGAAAACAAGACATATTACCAAGCAAGATAAAAGGATGTGGCGTTTTAGCATGCCACATCCTTTTTTATTTGTAACACCGCTCCTCCGAACTTTCATCCTCATCTTTTAGACATATAGTGCAAAACATTAAAACACGAGAAAAAGGTTTACACGGACTGTTGCAGCATTTCTCTGCAAAGACGACATGACCGATTCCATTTGTCAAAAATAATCATTTTCTCTCGTCGCAAGGCCCAAATGGTTTGGCGAAAGAGCCACACTTGCATCCTCGTTTGGGTCGAATGAGGAAGCGAAAGAGCCCGTTTCACAACGCCATTCGGGCCGGACGACACCCCAAAGCAGGGGTGAAAAGCTCCCTTTAGGGGATTGGGGGTCTGTTGAGGACTTATAGAACCAAAAAAGAGGAGCACTTGCGTACTCCTCTTGCTAATGCAAAGTTAATGAGAAAATGGGGTAAATCCAAATCCGTCATGAACTTTATTTACAACAAAACACACACCCTACAGGACGAATACCACCGAAAAGGGAGATTCTCCGGCATGGAGAATCTCCCTTTTATGTGATTCGTTACTACCGGCTTCATACCGGTTGGACAATGTTACAAAATACCTATTTTGCAGAAAACGATCAAGCAGGCATATCCCATCACCAGACTGATGATGCCAACAGTGAAGCCGGCTTTCACCATGTCGTTTTGTTTGATGAGTCCCGTGGAATAGGCTATGGCATTAGGAGGTGTGGAGATGGGCAGCGACATGGCGCATGAAGCCGCCACAGCAATGCCGATGAGTACGGTTGATGTGCCGCCAATGGCATCGAGACGGTTGCCCATGCCTTGGCAGACCACTGTGAGAATGGGAATGAGCAATGCCGCCGTGGCTGTATTGGAAATGAAGTTACTTAATGCAAAGCACACCAAGCCACTGATGACCAGAATGACTATCGGATTGAACTCGGCAAACGGGATGCTCTTCACGGCATTCTCGGCCAAGCCTGTGCCGTTCATGGCCAGACCAAGAGCAAATCCGCCGGCCACCATCCAGATGACGGCCCAGTCGATGTCTTGCAGGTCTTTGGCTGTAATGACTCCCGTAAAGGCAAACACGGCTATGGGAAACATGGCCACGGTGTTGGCATTGATGCCCAGATATTGCTTGCCGCCCACCCACAGCACGATGGTCAACACAAATGTGGCGGCCACCACGACGGTGCGCCAATTATGCTGCACATCGCCTTCGATATTGAGTTCGATGGTCTTTTGGGTGAAAGGGAAAAACTTCCGAAGCACAAACCACGCTACTATCAGCATCAGTATCACCATGGGAGCCATGATGAGCATCCAATGGCCAAAGGTAATACCGAGGTCAAGGCCTGTGGGATCATTGAGCACTTTATAGGCAAAGGCGTTGGGAGGCGTGCCGATGGGTGTGCCCATGCCTCCTAAGTTGGCACCGATGGGGATGGCCATGGTGAGAGCGATACGCCCTTTGCCGTTGGCAGGCAGGGCCTTGAACACCGGCGTGAGAAAAGTAAGCATCATGGCAGCCGTAGCCGTATTGGGGATGAACATGGAGAAGATGCCCGTGATGAGCATGAATCCCAAGAGCACATTCTCGCTCTTTTTGCCAAACGGCGCTATCAGCGTCTTGGCCATAAGCACATCGAGCCCGCTCTTGGTTGCAGCGATGGCGAGGATGAAACCTCCGAGGAAGAGAATGATGGTGGGGTCGGCAAAACAGGCCATGACACCTTGATAGTCCAAGAGTTCGCCATATTCGCCTTCCGACCCTTGCAAAAAGTTGAAGGCTGAATCGGAGACACAAAACAGCAGTACAAAGATGATGGTGACCGAGGTGGCCCACGACGGGATGGCTTCGGTGAGCCACAACATCACAGCCATCACGAAAATGGCAATCACGCGCTGCTGAACCACGGTCAGCCCTTCGATGCCAAAGCTGTCGATAGGCAAATTCCAGACTACGAGCGTGAGGAGGGCCGTGACAATCAGCATCAGTCCTTTGCGCCGGTCAAACTCTCCTGTCAGCGTCTTTTTAACTGTTTCTTGCATAATGTGTTTTTTTGTTGTTTTATAAAGTCAATGTTCTTCGGTTTTTAGGTTGACAAAGGTAGTGTTTTTTTTTGATACGCCAAATTTATCAATAGGAAAAAATTTGTCTTTTCTCTCTTTCGCTCACGCCCGGTGCATTCATCGTCCATGACGGCACTCATCCGTTTAATTGCAGCTTTTGTTTGGCGGATTGCAGGATTTGTTTTATCTTTGCATCCGCAAGCCGGTTCATCCGATTGATTAAAAGGGAAGCAGGTGAAAGTCCTGAACAGTCCCGCTGCTGTAATCGGTCTTTCTTTGAGCGGAACATTCGTGCCACTGACATTTTTTCGGGAAGGCCGTTCCGTTTTTCCAGACCGTGAGTCAGAAGACCTGCCGCTTGTGTATATGGCTTCCGCATTTCGAGGAAAATGCTCAAGCATGGACGATTATTGGGCTCCCGATTTGGGAGAAAAATCCAAAAGCCGTAATCTTTAGAGAATATCGACGGAATGGTATGTATCCGCATACATAGAGTGGCGATGATGCTGTGTGGCTGTATGATGTCGCCCGGCTTGTCACTTTCGGCCCAAGAGCATACCGACTCGCTCCGGACACATCGGCTGCAAGGCGTGGAGGTGACAGAGAGCCGACACCATAAGGCACTCACAAGCGCAGCCCCGCTATATGTCCTCGGGCGAGGTGACTTGCTGCAAATGGGTATTACCGACATAGCCGATGCTCTGCACCGCCTGCCGGGGGTCAACCTGCGCGACTATGGCGGGGCGGGTGGCATGAAAACCGTGGGCGTGAGAGGGTTCGGAGCCCGGCACACGGGGGTGAGCTATGACGGAGTGCTGTTGAGCGAATGCCAGAGTGGAGAAATAGACGTTTCGCGCTACTCGCTCGACCATGTGGCTGTCCTGCAACTTGTGGTGGGCGACAACGACGACCTCTTCATCCCAGCCCGACAGGCTGCCTCGCCGGCCACACTCTCCATCGAAACAATGGGCGAAACACCCCAAGACCACAGTCCGCATCTCACCACCCAACTCCGAGGGGGGGCTTTCGGCTATATCAGTCCGTTCGTGCGCTATGCACAAGCTGTCACTGAAAGGATCACACTGTCGGCTGTGGGCGAATATGTCTACGCCGAAAACAACTATCCCTTCACTTTGCGCAATGGCATCTACAAGACTCGTGAGCACCGTGCCAACAGCCGCATGAACAGCGGCCACGGGGAGATAAATGTCGTGTGGCAACCCAACGAACTCAACCGGCTGTGGGGCAAGCTCTACTACTATGACAATGATCGGCGGTTGCCGGGCATCGTGAGATATTACACCAATGCAAGCGGTGAGACGCTGCACGACCGCAACTGCTTCGGACAGGCGCGGTGGCTCTCGCAAAACCGCGACGGGCGGTGGGCACTGAAGACCAATGCCAAATACAACTGGGCGGCATCGTCCTATCGTGACGACCTCTATCCCGGAGGCGTGAAAGATGCAGACTATTGGCAACGGGAGGCTTACGCATCGGTGGCCCTACTCTGTCAGCCGACCGACCGGTGGGGCTTCGACTACTCGGCCGACTACATTTTCAACAATCTGAGCAGCAGTCTGCCCACCGCCACACGCCCCTACCGGCACACAGTGTTGCAGTCGCTGTCGGCAAAATACGCCACGGGGCGTTTCACACTATTGGCCCGCCTGCTCCACTCGCTCTATTTCAACAAGGCCAAAGATGGGGCCTCGGCCAAGGATATGCGACGGTTGTCACCCTCGCTTTCGCTCTCCTACCGCCCGCTACCGGCCGAACAGCTTTTCGTGCGTCTCTCCTATAAGAACATCTTCCGCGTGCCCACCTTCAACGAGAGCTATTATTTTCACTACGGCAGCACCGATCTGGATGCCGAAAACACCGACCAATATAATATAGGTGTAACGTGGCAGAAGAATTTTGGCAGTCGTTGGGAAGCACAGGTGACGGCAGACGCTTATCTGAATCACGTAAGAGACAAGATTGTGGCCGTGCCTTACAATATGTTTATATGGACCAACATCAATGTGGGCAAGGTGGAAGGCAAAGGAGTGGATGCCACTTGGCGCGTCGGTTGCCGTCTGAGTGAACGGCAGCACCTCTCGCTGACAGGCAGTTACAGCCACCAACATATTGTCAACCGCACCAACCGGCAGTCGCCTTACTATGGCAACCAGATAGCCTATATTCCCCGGCACACCGGCTCGGCAGCTCTGAGTTGGGAGAATCCGTTGGTCAACCTCACGCTCCACGGCACAGGCGTCAGCAGCCGCTGGACCAACAACGAGCACTACGAGGGTACGCTCATCGCCGGCTATTGGGAGACCGGGCTCTCGGCCTATCGTCATATAGATCTGGGTAAGGGCCGATTACAACTGCGGGGCGACCTGAAAAACCTGTTCAACCGGCAATACGAAATTGTCGCCAACTATCCCATGCCCGGCATCAGTTGGCAAATGACCATCGGTTATGAGTTTTAATTGTTATACATATATTTAATAGAACAAAAGATGAAAAAGTATTTATTAAGTTTGGCCGTCGTGCTCATGGGCACAGCCACATTCACATCGTGCGATGATGACGATCCGTCTTTACGACCGCTCACGCCGGTATTGTCCTCCAAAGGAGCCTATGTCGTGTGTACAGGCAATCTGTCCGGCAAGATTGATGGCTCATTGACGCATATCGACATTGCCACCAACAAAGCTGCCAACGGAGCATTCAAGGCCGCCAACGGCCGCAGTCTGGGCGATACACCCAACGACGGTTTAGTCTATGGCAGCAAGGTCTATATCGTAGTGACGGGTGAAAACACGATAGAAGTGACCGACAAGAATCTAAAATCCATCCGGCAAATCAAAACTACCGAGCTGCTGGGTACAAAGGATGGGGATAAGCCTCGTCACATCATCGCCGGTGGCGGTGCCATTTGGGTGACTACCTACGGTGGCTACGTGGCTGCCATCGACACGGCAACCTTCAAGTTGCGCAGTAAATATAAGGTGGGCTCTTATCCCGAGGGACTGACCGGCATCAACAACATCATCTATGTGGCCAACTCCGATTATGGAAACGGCAATGGCAGCATTTCGATTATCAACCTTAAAGATGGTCAAGTGGGGGAAAGCAAAGTGGAAGGCGTGACAAATCCAACAGCGGTCTACTACATCAACGATAACTTATATGTACTCGATTTAGGCAGATACGACGAGAAGTGGAATCAGAAAGATGCCGGCATCAAGCAGCTGACCATCGGCATGGGTAAAATATCACTGAAAAAAGTCGTTGTCCCTGACGCTACAAGCGCAGCCTACCACAGCGGTGCTTTCTATACCGTGAATGCCCCCTATGGCGCAGCCACCGTATCATACAGCAAGTATGATGTCCGAAACCAAAAGAGTTCTTCACTCAATCTTTCTGTAGAACATCCCGCGTCTATTGCTGTTGATCCGGCTACAGGACACATCTTCCTGACCTCCTATAACACAAATGCCGATACAAAAAGGGCAGACTATAAAGCTCCGGCTTATCTGAAAGAATATGATGCCAACAGCACAGAGCTGCGTAAATATGACATCGGTGTGGGTCCGGGTGCCATCTTCTTCAACACTTCAGTCAGCTGGAAGTAAATGAAAAGGCTTTTCATTGCTTTTGCAATTCTCTTGTGCGGTATTTTCACCGCTTGCACCGGGTCTTCCACAGGGCCGGCGGCAAGCGGTGGAGATACCGTCGCACTCTCCTACGCACGCCATCTCACCATTGTGAAATATGATGGCTACACCGTGGTGAAGCTCATCGACCCGTGGAATGAAGGAAAGACACTGCATACATACGCCTTGGTGCCTAAAGGCAGAAAAGGGGATGACCTGACAACCCGAATGGCCGGACTCGCCGGTAAAGAGGCTACGGTGGTGAGAACGCCAATAGAACGTTCTGTCGTTTTCACGACCGTACACTGCGCTTTGCTCTACGACTTGAAGGCGGAACAGGCCATCAGCGGGGTGTGCGACTTGAAGTACATCGACATTCCCGATGTGCAGAGGCGTACGGCAGCCCCGTTGTCAAAGACCAATCCCCACCCCATTGTGGATTGCGGCAACGGCATGAGCGCCGATGTGGAGAAGATTATCGACCTCAAACCGCAGGCTTTACTCATCTCCCCATTCGAGAACAGCGGAGGCTATGGCAAATTGGAAGAAATCAACATTCCTATCATAGAGACAGCCGACTACATGGAGACTTCGGCACTCGGGCGCGCCGAATGGATGAAATTTTATGGTATGCTCTACGGTAAGGAGAAAGAGGCAGAGGCATTATTTGAAAAAGTGGACCGCTATTACCAAACATTGAAGGCAACCGCGGCCCACTCAAAAGTGTCACGCTCGGTGATCACGGAAAAGAAAACGGGTAGCGTGTGGTATGTACCCGGCGGAAAAAGCGTGATAGGCGAAATGCTGAAAGATGCCGGGGCACACTACCCCTTTGCCGGTGACACCCACTCCGGAAGCATCTCTTTGCCCTTCGAGACCGTGCTCGACAAGGCCGGGGAGGCCGATGTATGGCTCTACAAATATAACGAGCATCCGGCCACGCTGCAAGAGCTGTTGGCCGAATATCACGGATACAAGGAATTGAAAGCCTTCCACACAGGAATGGTCTTTGCGTGCGACTGTACACGCCGCCCCTATTTTGAGGAAGTGAGTTTCCATCCCGACCGCCTGTTGAGCGATATCATCCAAATTGTACACCCCGACATTGCGGGGTTTGCGCCCATGCACTATTACGAAAAATTGCGATAATCCAAGCGTATGCCCAAAGGAGTGAAACTTTGTATCGGACTGGGGGCTACAGCCATCGCGCTGTTTGCCTTAAACCTTGTGGTGGGGAGCGTGAAGATTCCCGCCACAGGAGTCATATCCGTATTGTTTCCTCGCCTGTCAGCCATGCTGTTTCCCTCATCGGGACTTGTCGTTGCTGAACATCCTTCGTGGCAATTCATCATCATGGAAGCACGGTTACCTCAAGCCCTCACCGCCATGCTGTCGGGAGCATCGCTGGCCGTGAGCGGCTTGATGCTGCAAACGGCCTTCCGTAATCCACTGGCCGGCCCAAGCATCTTCGGCATCAATAGCGGAGCCGGACTGGGGGTAGCACTGGTCATGTTGCTGCTTGGTGGAAGTGTGATGACCAACGCTTTCACGGTGAGCGGTTTCGTGGCCATTCTTTTAGCTGCATTTACCGGAGCTATGCTCGTTACGGGTGTAATCTTTGTGTGCTCTTCTATGGTGAGAAACAACATCATGCTCCTCATCATCGGCATCATGATAGGCTATCTGTCCAGTTCGGCCATATCACTGCTCAATTTCTTCGCCACAGAAGAGGGCGTCAAGTCGTATATGGTGTGGGGATTGGGCAACTTCGGTGGTGTGTCGATGGCGCACATGCCCGTGTTTGCCTCGGTCACATTAGTGGGTCTTATCCTGTCTATCGCACTCATCAAACCGCTCAATGCCTTACTGCTCGGCGAACAGTATGCAGAGAATTTGGGCATCAACACACACCGGGTGAGGAATATTCTGCTTCTCGTGACCGGATTATTAACGGCCATCACCACCGCCTTTTGCGGACCGGTGGCTTTCATCGGATTGGCCGTCCCCCATATAGCACGGCTGCTGCTCACCACCGACAACCACCGGCAACTGCTACCCGCAACCATATTGACAGGAGCCGTGGTGGCTCTGCTGTGCAACCTGCTCTGCTATTTACCCGGCGAGACGGGCGTTATACCGCTCAATGCAGTGACTCCTCTACTCGGGGCACCGGTCATCATCTATGTAATCATCAAAAACAAATAGCTATGAAGATATATACGAAAAGAGGAGATGGCGGCGAAACCTCTTTGCGCCAAGGTGTGAGAGTGCCGAAAGACGACATTCGCATAGAGACCAACGGACAGATAGACGAACTGAACTCGCTGTTGGGCATCATCACGTCAATGATGGAAGATGGCGACGAAGGAAAGACTTTCATACAGTCCATTCAAAAGCAACTGATGGCCATCATGGCCCTTATAGCTAACACGAAAAACCAAGAAACATTTGACTTGGCGGCCATCATGACCCTAACCAAGAAACTGGAGATTTTTATCGACACGACATCCGGCAGCACACCCTTTACTTTCGTAATTCCCGGAGGCAGCCGGATGGCAGCATTCCTGCATTATGCCCGCTCAAAAGCTCGCACTTGTGAGCGTAGGATGTGGACACTTCAGCGCGAATACCCTTTAAACGAAGCCGTCATGAAATTTATGAACCGGCTCAGCGACTACCTTTTCATGTTGGCGATATGCGACCGATAATGTTTTGTGGCACGGGCAGCGATGTGGGTAAGAGTACCCTGGCCACCGCCGTGTGCCGTATATTGAGGCAAGACGGTTTGCATCCGGCACCTTTCAAAGCTCAAAACATGGCCCCATACTACCGGCTGACTGAAGACGGAAAGCAAGTAGCCCGAGCACAGGCCGTGCAGGCGGAAGCCGCCGGAATATCCCCGACTACGGACATGAATCCTCTACTGTTGATTCCGCAGGGAGACCATACGTCTGAGGTTATCCTCAACGGCACCTCATTAGGCTGTAAAACGGCCATGCAACTCTATCGGGAAGACGACCGTTCCATACTCAGACAACAGATATTTGCCGCTTTCGACCGACTGAAAGACATTTACGCCCCCATCATCATGGAAGGGGCCGGAAGCGTCTCGGAGCTGAATCTTCAACGCCAAGATCTCGTAAATATGCCTATGGCTGCATACGCCGATGCTGCTGTCATACTTGTAGCCGACATCGACCGGGGCGGCGTGTTTGCCAGTTGCTACGGGAGCATCAAGCTGCAAACGCCTGAAAACCAAAAACGCATCAAGGGCATAGTCATCAATAAATTCCGCGGTGACGGCCGGCTCTTTGAAGATGGCAAGAGAATGCTGGAAGAGCTATGTGGCGTTCCGGTGCTCGGGGTGATACCCTATTACCACCATATTGTCATCGAAGAGGAAGACACTCTGCGTGGGAACACGCCCGACAATGAATTATTAGAAAACGCTTCTTTTCGCGAAAGACAATACGACTTGTTGGCCGATCACGTAAGGAAATATCTCGACATAGAAGCATTGAAGGTACTGATGAAAAACAAAGAGGATATGTAAACTGTTTGAAAGAAAGACGATGCAACACCACGGTGATGACTTATACAACTATCCGAATATCCAAATCAATTTCAGTTCGAACATTTGGACACATGCCGACCTGTCTTTGTTAAAAGAGCATCTGTCCAAACGTTTAGACCTCATCCGCAATTATCCGGAACCGGAAGCCTGCTCCCTTGAAAAGATACTGGCAGAACGGTTGGGCATCTCCCAAGAAGATATACTGGTAACCAACGGTGCAACCAATGCTATCCGGCTGATAGCCAATAGTTTTTCAGAGCGAAATCAAGTGACTCTTCACCCAACATTCTCAGAATATCCCGAGAAAAAAGGGACGGGAGTACTCCGGTGGATCTGTAATCCTAACAACCCGACAGGCCATAGCAGGCCACCTGCAGAACTTATTCCTCCTCACGATTCTGACGATTTGCATGTCATCGACCAAGCATACGAAGACTACACCTTAGCTCCGATGCTGACCGATCGCGACATCGTGGACCGTCCCAACTGCATACTCCTCCACTCCATGACCAAGAAATACTGCATACCGGGATTACGGTTGGGCTACCTCACAGCCCATCGTGACCTCATCGCCCGGCTGCGCCGGAACATGGTGCCGTGGAGTGTCAATGCCTTAGCCATAGAAGCCGGCAAGTTTCTGGTGACTAACGATATCCACGTGCTTCCCGAAATGGCTTGGCTTTTGAAAGAAACTCAACGTTTCCGCTATCTGCTCAATCAGATAGAAGGGTGCGAGGCACAGCCCACCGACACTCATTTTTTCCTTGTGCGACTGAGTGGTCACTCTGCACGCCAAGTGAAAGAAGCATTGGCCCAACGGTATGGAATCCTCGTTCGGGACGCTTCAACGTTTAAGGGAATAGGCCCGGAATATATCCGGCTGGCTACCCAACTGCCGGAAGAAAACGACAAACTCATCAGATGTTTAATCCAATATCTCTCATAATTGGTTGGCTGCTTGACCTCCTGTTGGGCGATCCTTCATGGCTTCCCCATCCCGTTGTGGCATTTGGCAAAATGATCCGTGCGGGGGAAAGTCGGCTAAACAAAGGTAAACAAAGAAAAATAAAAGGCGGTGTGCTGTCCCTTGTACTTATAGGTTGCACATGGGGCGACACATCGCTTCTTCTGTCTGTCCTGAGCCATGAAGCCAAAATCTGCCTGGAAACGATTCTGATATTCTTTTGCCTGGCCGGCACCACACTGATAAAAGAAGTGGAAAAGGTGTTCGACGCATTGGACATCTCACTTGAAAAAGGTCGACGACAAGTGGCCCGCATCGTCGGAAGGGACACGACCGAACTGTCGGAACAGGAAGTGAAAAAGGCAGCTTTGGAAACTCTGTCCGAGAATCTTTCAGACGGGGTCATCGCACCGCTGTTCTGGCTGATGCTTTTAGGAGTGCCGGGAATGATGGCTTACAAGATGATCAACACACTCGACTCGATGATCGGCTACCGCACAGTGCGCTATAAGGATTTTGGGTGTGTGGCTGCACGCATCGACGATGCAGCCAACTGGCTGCCGGCACGGCTCACAGCCTGCCTGATACTCATGGGTGCCCTCTTTCTTTCAACTTCTTTTCCGCTCTCGAAAACGTCCTTGGCCGGACGCTTTCGCCAAATGTGCTACTTCTCCCATGCCCACCTCAGCCCCAACAGCGGATGGCCCGAAGCGGCCTTGGCATGCTTGCTCGGTTGTCGCTTTGGCGGCGGACACAGCTATCATGGCGAGTGGATAGAAAAACCGTATATCGGTGAGCATGAAAGACCGCTACACCGTGACGACATGAAAGCAGCCGTCAGACTCAACCGCCTGGCAGAAGCCATGATGCTTGTAGCGGTAATGGCTGTGACTATGGCGGGAATGTTATACGCGAAGTGCTGACAATATACGCCGACTGGTCAGATTTCGTCTCCGGAGTGGGCTAATCTTGCCATGCCGGAACGGAAAACCAATTCACGCCACCACCTTTCCCTCTTTACCGATGAGGTATTTCTTCCGTCCTTTATAAGCCTCAAAATAAGGATACTCGTCACGCAAAGCTATATCGTCATAGACAAACGGCGACACCACCGTCTCTTGTCCGTCAGGCAATATCAACCCCATGCGGCCGTCTTTCTGTGCAATGACCGGCAGTGTGCGGAGGTCATCCACATAGACATAGCATGTGCGGAGGAATTGGTAGTTGGGCGCAATGATGACTTTTCCTTCATGGTCACGCATACCGAAAAGTCCGTTCTCCTCAAACACTTCATGAAATTGCAGATACTTCTGCTTCATGCGGAGATAGTAGTAAATCATTCGACGCTTGTCATTGACCATTTTCAACATATACCCGTAGGTGTCGCAATAGTTGGCCACGGCTCTCACCAGCACCTGCTTGAAGTCCAATCCGTTGATTGCCTTGCGGTTGAGGTCGATATATCTGGCAATGGCCCGCTCCTTGTCAGCATCGGTGAGCGTGGCAAGTTGCTCCTCAAACTTCAGCATGATTTGCTTTGAGCCCGACATAGCCTTGATGTAACGATGAATCTGCCGGGCCATCTCACGGCAGATAAAATGGTCTATCTGCTGCTGCTCGATAGGATCGACGTATAGGGCGTCGAAGTTGTCTTGCGTAATTTTCATGGTCACTTCCTTTCGTTTTCGCCAAAGGTAAGGAGATTTTCTGAGACGGACAAATATTTGGCCCAAACTTTTTGGAACATGTTTGCAAATGAATCCTAATGCAAAAGGAAGACTAAGGCTTGGGAAACGACACCTTAATATAATATATACCGCACTTTTGCAAAAACGACAAAAGTTAAGCTACGACCCCTGTTAAATTATCAGCCAGGCACTCAAGCTGTCAACATATTTCCACATCCATTTGCATTTTGCCGCAAAAAGTTGTATATTTGCATGAGCAAGGGAAGCGCGTATGTGCTTCCCTTTTTTGTTCCCCCACCCCCTAAAGGGGGCTTTCTCCTACAGTGCCGGCCCGTATGGTATTGTCAAAGAGCCCGTTTCGTGTTCCCACTCGGCCCAAACGAGCTTCCAAGTGTGGCCCTTTGGCGTTGCGACGAAGCCCCTTTGACCATTTTTCCTCTCCTTTTTTGCTTTTCCGGCACAGCTTTTTCGTTTGCCGCCAAGAATGGGAGAAAGGAGCAAGTCATGTATTTTCAAAATCTCACTATACAACCGACTATTCTATCTTTCCCTGTAATAATTCAAGGCTGCACCGATAGCCGTACAGAACTCGGAGTACTTGGGGATACGGAAATGAACGCCATAAAGCTTTTCCATGGCAGAATACACCTCCCTGCACTGCGGCAGGAGTGTCAGATTACCTATCATCACAAAGTCTTTGATGCCACTGCCCAGACTGCTTAAAATGCTGCCCGACCCTATCGACTGCAACACCATGTGTATTAGGCCGATGGCAATGTCTTCACGAGTAGCGTTGGCCTTGGCATTGCTGAACAAGCTGGCCGTAGCACTCATGGGCAGTCCCGGCAGAGGATGGGCACTGATGTCGCCAATCAGCAAGTTGATCTTGGTGATGTCGCCCTCCATTGCCAGAGCGGCTATCTGCTTGATGTCATCCGTCTTGAGCATGATGCGGCTCAGTCCGGCCAGCGTGCCCCCACCGATGCCGATACCGCCGATGTGGCGTATGTCGTCGCCCTCACATTTCACAAGACTGGTGCCGGTGCCCATACTCACAACGATCATGCGGTCGAGTTTGGACTCGTAACGCGCCCCCAGTCCGTCGGCGACAAACTCCTCGCTCTTGGATGTGGGCAGCCCATAGATATCTTCATCGATGTAGGCGGCTCCCACGCCCGTGAGCATCACATGCTCCACGTCTTCCAACCGCACCCTGTTGTCGTGCAGGTATTTGCCAAAAGCCCCATAGAGAGAGGTGATGGGGTCGGTGGCCTTGATGCGGATGGGTGAAATCACCACACCGTCGGCATTGACACCCACTATCTTCGTTGTGCTGATACCGACATCGATTCCGATAACTATTTTGCTCATACGCTCTTACGTCTTTTTGATTGATGCTGCAAAGATAACAATAATTGTAAAGAAAAGGCCGGAAAAGGAAAAATAACTTAACACTGCCGGCATTTTATCTACATTTTTCATTAACTTTGCAACCATGACAGAAGACAAACGACAACAGATGCGACAGTTCGTCGAACGGCTCAATGCCGCCTCCGACGCTTATTATAACGGCCGACCGGAACTGATGACCGACTATGAGTGGGATGCCCTTTTCGACCGGCTCAGACAGTTGGAAGAAGAGACGGGGGAAACGCTTCCCGATTCGCCCACGGCCAAAGTCTCCGCCGATGATGTGAAGGGACAAAAGGAAGAACACGAGTTTCCCGCCCTCTCGCTGGCCAAGACCAAACGCCCCGAAGAACTTGTGAAATGGGCCGAGGGCCGTCCCATCTGGCTCTCGTGGAAGCTCGACGGACTGACACTCGTTGCCACCTACGACGGGGGAAGGCTCACTAAAGTCGTCACACGGGGTAACGGGCACATCGGCACCAACATCACCCATCTGGCACAAGCCATCAACGGGTTGCCTGCCAGAATCAAATCGGCCGGGCACACCGTGATCCGCGGTGAGGCCGTCATCTCCTACGAAGACTTTGAACGCTTCAACATGGAGAGCGACGAGGAATATGCCAACCCGCGCAATCTGGCATCGGGCTCGCTGACGCTCAAAGATGTGAACGAAATCAAACAGCGCCACATCCGCTGGATACCCTTCACACTGGTCTATACCGATGAAGAAATAGACGCATGGGGCAAACGCATGGACTGGTTGGAAGCCAACGGTTTCAAGCCTGTTGAGCGGGAGCTGATAGCCAACCCCACGCTTGAAGAAGTGGAAACAGTCATTGCCCGCTGGACGGAGAAAGTGACCCACCGCATCAATCCCTACCCCGTAGACGGGCTGGTGATCTCCTACGACGACACGGCCTATGCCGCCACGGGGGCCGTGACGGGACATCATGCCACCCGGGCCGGCCTGGCCTTCAAGTGGCAGGACGAGGCCGCCGAAACCGAACTCGACCATGTAGAGTGGTCGTGCGCCACCAACACCATCTCGCCCGTGGCCGTCTTCCGCCCCGTGGAGTTGGAGGGCACCACCGTGAAGCGTGCATCGCTCTGTAACATCAGCGAGTGTCGCCGGTTGGGTATCGGCGGGAGCGGCACGCGCCTCTCTGTCATCAAGGCCAACAAGATTATCCCCAAGGTTATCAAGGTGATCGAGACCGTGGGTGAGTTCGACGTTCCGGACAAGTGTCCCGTTTGCTGTGCGCCGACAGAAATTTCCATCAGTGGCATGAGCGACACCGAAACCCTCCATTGCACCAACGATGCCTGCCCGGCCAAACAGCTCAAGAAGTTTACCCGCTTCGTGTCCAAAGAAGCTATGAACATTGACGGTATCAGCGAACAGACCCTCGCCAAATTTATCAATCTCGGATGGGTAGGCGAATATGCCGACCTCTACCATCTGCGCGAGCACCAACACGAGTTGGCAGGGCTTGAAGGCTTCGGCGAGCGCTCGGCTGCCAACATCATGGCATCGGTTGAGAAGTCACGCGATGCCGAGGCCCATCGGCTGCTCTTTGCCCTGTCCATCCCCCTTTGCGGAGCCGACGTGTGCAAGCGTTTGCTCTCCGCCTATCCGCTGGCTGACCTTCTGTCCACGGCCCGCACGGTAGAAAATCTTGACCACTTCGCTCACATTCCGGGCATCGGACCGGAAAAGTCGGCTTCGTTCATCAACTGGAACCGGTCACAAGCTAACCAACAGCTCGTCGACCATCTGTTGTGCGAGATTCGTGTGTCGCAAGTGTCAGAAGCCCCCCAAGGAAACAAATGTGCCGGTCTTACATTCGTCATCACAGGCGATGTGTACCATTTCAAAAACCGCAACGAACTGAAAGCCTACATCGAGTCGGAAAACGGCAAGGTGGCGGGCAGTGTGAGCGGGGCCACGAGTTTCCTCATCAACAACGATGTGGAGTCGACTTCGGGGAAAAACAAGAAGGCCAAACTGCTCGGCATCGAGATTATTTCGGAAGATGACTTCATGAGGCGTTTCGGCAATCCCGATGCGGTCTGAAGCATTTGCAAGAGCTTTCATTGCGAGTCTCGGGATTTATTGCTACCTTTGCCGAAAATATGAGAATAGACATCATCACCGTTTTGCCCGAAATGATTGAGGGCTTTATTAACGAATCCATATTGGCCAGAGCACAAAAGAAAGGACTGGCCGAGATACATCTGCACAACCTGCGCGACTACACGCAAGACAAATGGCGCCGCGTGGACGACTATCCATACGGCGGGTCGGCCGGTATGGGGATGCAGTGCGAGCCGATAGACCGCTGCATCTCCAAATTGAAAGGCGAACGAGACTACGACGATGTGATCTATGTGTCGCCCGACGGGGAGACTTTCAACCAAAAGATGGCCAACGAGATGTCGCTGCAAGGCAATCTCATCATCCTCTGCGGCCACTACAAGGGTATTGACCAACGCATCAGAGAACATCTCATCACCAAGGAAATATCAGTGGGTGACTTTGTGCTTACCGGTGGTGAACTGGCAGCAGCCATCATTGCCGATGCCGTGATACGCGTGGTGCCGGGCGTGATTGGCGACGAGCAGAGTGCCCTCTCCGACTGTTTTCAAGACAATCTCCTTGCCGCGCCCATCTACACCCGGCCGGCCGACTATAAAGGATGGAAAGTGCCCGAAGTACTGCTGAGCGGCAACGAGGCTAAAATCAGGCAATGGGAGTTGGATCAGGCTATAGAGCGCACCCGGCGGCTACGCCCCGACTTGTTGGAATAAGTGCCGGCCCCAAAGGCCACGCATAAAAGAGTTCACGCTTGGTTGTCAGGCTGTCCCCGTCTCCGGCAGCCACTCTGAAAACGCCATACGACAAGGCCCGTTTCTCGGTTGAGAAACGGGCCTTTTGGCATTTTACGTAACATTTACGTAAATCTTTACAACACGAAACGATGTTTTCACTATATTTGCGATGTATTAAAAGAGAAATCTATTATTGACTTATATATTATTAAATCTAATTTGTTTATGAACGGAATCCCTACTGTATTTTGGTTGGTCCCAGTAGCCTCTATTGTGGCTTTAAGCATGGCTTGGTATTTTTTCAACTCCATGATGAAAGCGGAAGAAGGCACTCCACGAATGATTGAAATAGCCGAACACGTGAGAAAGGGGGCTATGGCCTATCTCAAACAGCAATATAAAGTGGTGCTGATAGTATTTATCGTACTGGCCGTTATCTTTTCATTGATGGCATACGTGCTGAAAGTACAAAATCCGTGGGTTCCGTTTGCATTTCTCACAGGTGGTTTCTTCTCCGGACTTTCCGGTTTCTTCGGCATGAAAACTGCCACTTACGCGTCCGGACGCACGGCCAATGGTGCCCGTGAAGGCCTTGACCGTGGACTGAAGATTGCCTTCCGCAGTGGAGCTGTGATGGGGCTCGTGGTGGTGGGACTCGGATTGCTCGACATCGCCTTGTGGTTTCTCGTGCTAAACGCTGTATATCAAGGCGAAAACATGGCCTTGGTCACCATCACGACCACCATGCTTACATTCGGTATGGGTGCTTCTACACAAGCCTTGTTTGCCCGCGTGGGCGGAGGCATCTACACCAAAGCAGCCGATGTGGGTGCCGATCTTGTGGGCAAGGTGGAAGCCAACATCCCCGAAGACGACCCGCGCAATCCGGCAACCATCGCCGACAACGTGGGAGACAACGTGGGAGACGTGGCCGGTATGGGTGCCGACCTCTACGAGAGCTACTGTGGTTCGATACTCTCCACAGCCGCTCTCGGTGCAACTGCTTTTGCCATGAATGCCGACATGCAACTCAAAGCCGTCATCGCCCCCATGATTATCGCCGCCGTAGGTATCTTCCTCTCGCTCATAGGCATCTTCCTTGTGAAGACCAAGGAGGGTGCAACAATGAAAGACCTGCTCCATTCGCTTGGAATGGGTACCAATGTGTCGGCAGTGCTCATAGCACTTGCCACCTTCCTCATCCTTTATTTGCTGGAGTTGGACAACTGGTTGGGCGTGTCGTTTTCCGTTATCAGCGGTTTGACGGCCGGTGTCATCATCGGTCAGGCTACCGAATACTACACTTCCCAAAGCTATACCCCCACTAAAAAGATAGCCGAAGCATCACAGACAGGCTCGGCCACAGTCATCATCAAGGGCATTGGCACCGGTATGATTTCCACCTGTGTGCCCGTGGTGACCATCTCTGTGGCCATCATGCTGAGCTATCTCTGCGCCAACGGCTTCGATTTGTCCATGTCGTCGGCCTCCATCTCGCGCGGTCTTTACGGCATTGGCATTGCTGCCGTAGGGATGCTCTCCACACTAGGCATCACACTGGCAACCGATGCCTACGGTCCCATAGCCGACAACGCCGGCGGCAATGCGGAGATGAGCGAACTGGGAGAGGAGGTGCGCCACCGCACAGATGCCCTCGATGCCCTCGGAAACACTACAGCTGCTACGGGCAAGGGCTTCGCCATTGGGTCGGCAGCCCTCACGGCACTGGCCTTATTGGCCTCATACGTGGAAGAAGTGAAGATTGCCATGGCCCGGGCTATGGAGGAAGGGACTCGTTTTATCGACGCTGCCGGCAACGCATTTAATCCGGCGACAGCCGACATGGCCGACTTCATGGCATTCTTCCAAGTAAACTTGATGAACCCGAAAGTGCTTGTGGGCGTTTTCATCGGGGCAATGGCAGCCTTCCTCTTCTGCGGTCTCACCATGGGAGCTGTGGGACGCGCCGCCGGTGCTATGGTCGAAGAGGTGCGCCGCCAATTCCAAGAAATCAAAGGTATTCTCGAAGGCAAAGCCACACCCGACTACGGACGCTGTGTGGAAATCTCCACCCGCAGTGCCCAACGGGAGATGATACTCCCCTCGTTCCTTGCCATCCTCATTCCCATAGCTGTGGGTGCTGTGCTCGGTGTGGCCGGTGTGTTGGGCCTCTTGGTGGGAGGACTGTCGGCAGGTTTCACACTGGCCGTGTTTATGGCCAATGCCGGAGGTGCTTGGGACAATGCTAAGAAACTGGTGGAAGAAGGTCATTTCGGCGGTAAAGGTTCGGAATGCCACAAGGCAACCATCGTGGGCGACACTGTAGGTGACCCGTTCAAGGACACCTCCGGGCCCAGTCTTAATATTCTTATCAAGCTGATGTCAATGGTGAGCATCGTGATGGCCGGCCTCACGGTGGCATTCATCTAAACGATAAAGCCCATCTTTAATAGGTTTTTCAGGTAAAATCATTCATGGGTAACACAGAAGGCTTCTCCAAGTGAGAAGCCTTCTTCATAAAGGCGTTCCAATTTATCAATGTCCTTTTCGATGCGCCCCACCTCCAAGGGACGCTGCGGGCGAATACACTCTATCTGCCCGGCGGCCTCCAAGTCGTCAATGAGTTGAAGCTGTTCGTTGTAAATCACATGCCGACGGCTCAAAGCCACCCTCAACCGGGGATAATTCTTATAGATGAACTTAGGCACCTTGCGGTCTCTACTCTCGTCCCGCCATCCCTTATTGCGAGTCAGCACCACCACATTCCGGCTGTGCCCGACAGCCATTGCACGCGCCACCGGTATGGAATCGGTGATTCCCCCATCGAGCATCGGTATGCCATCCACCTCCACTATCTTGCTTACATAAGGCAAACTGCTCGAGGCCCTTACGATATCCAAGGCTCGCCGTTGTTCAGTGGTCTCACTTAGATACATCGGTCGACCGGTCAGACAATTTGTCGTGACCATCTCAAAACCGGCGGCATATTTAAAATAAGTATCAAAATCAAAAGGCAACAACTGGTTGGGAAACTTGTCGTAGAGCAATTCACGGTCGAAGATACACCCTTGAGTGACCAGATGGCGAAGACCGATATACTGATAGCGCGCTAAAAAGTCAATATTTGACACACGGGCCCGACGAGGCTGACGGCTCACATACGACATGCCGTTGCAGGCCCCTGCCGAGACTGCCACAATATAAGGGAAATAACGTTCATACTTCATGAAAGCATCCAAAACACCACTCGTAAAAACGCCCCTCATACCTCCACCTTCAAGAACCAATCCCGTGTTTCTGTCTATCTTCACTCTTAATTATTTATAAATTTTCAAGTAACATTCATTTTTGATTGCAAAGATAACAAATATCTACAAAAAAAGTGTAACTTTGCAATCGATTCTGGATTAAATTCACTAATTATGTTTAAAACGGAAACTTATATAGCGCGCCGCCAACAACTTAAACAACTTGTTAACAGCGGCATTATACTTATTTTCGGTAATAATGAGTCGCCATGCAATTTCCCTGCCAACGGCTATTATCCGTTCCGCCAAGACTCGAGTTTTCTCTACTATTTCGGGCAGCAGAGAGACGGACTCGTAGGGGTCATTGATGTGGACAACGATACAGAGACGCTCATCGGTGACGATATCGACATTGAAGACATTGTGTGGTATGGCAGTGTGGAGAGCGTAAAGATGATGGCCGAGCAGGTGGGTGTGTCCAATTCCGCCCCCATGAAGGCCTTGCAAGGCATCTGTGCCGAAGCTCTGGCAAAGAGAAGGAAGATTCATTTCCTCCCTCCCTACCGCTACGACATCAAGCTTCAACTGTTCGACCTGTTGGGAATCCACCCCAACCAGCAAAAGCAGGAAACCTCAATGGAACTCATCAGGGCCGTTGTGAAAATGCGTTCGACCAAGACTGCCGAGGAAGTGGAAGAATTGGAACGCGCTGCCGTTATTGGATACAAAATGCACACCACAGCCATGAGACTCACCAAACCGGGCGTGACCGAGAAGTTCATTGCCGGCCAAGTAGATGGTACGGCCCATTCCTACGGCTCCATGGTCAGTTTCCCCACCATCTTCACACAGCATGGTGAAATCTTGCATGGCAGTCCTTCGCCCGCTCCTTTGGAGGCAGGCCGCCTCGTCCTCTGCGATGCCGGTGCGGAGACGGTCAACAACTATTGTTCCGACAACACCCGCACCATGCCCGTGAGTGGTAAGTTCACCCAACGACAACTGGAAATCTACTCCATAGTGGAAGCCTGTCACGACTATGCCCTCGAAGTGGCCAAGCCCGGTGTGAAATGGATGGACGTGCATTTTGCCGTATGTCGCCTGATGACCGACCGCCTCAAGGAGCTCGGACTGATGAAGGGAGACGCCGAAGAGGCCGTGAGGGCCGGTGCCCACGCCATGTTCCTCCCCCACGGTTTGGGACACATGATGGGCATGGATGTGCACGACATGGAGGCTCTCGACCAAATCAACGTAGGCTTCGACGAAGAGACGCGCCCCAATCTTGAGCAGTTTGGCACCAACTGCCTGCGCATGGGCCGCCGCCTCGAAGAAGGTTTTGTAGTGACCGACGAGCCGGGCATTTACTTCATTCCAGCTCTCATTGACGAATGGAAGGCCAACGGACATTGCGCGGAATTCCTTAATTTCGACAAACTCGAGACCTATAAAGATTTCGGAGGCATACGCATAGAGGATGATGTGCTCATCACAAAAGACGGTTGCCGATTCCTCGGCAAGGACCGTATACCCTACCATGCAAAAGACGTAGAAGAGTTCATGCAACACAATTAACCAAAAAACGATTATTATTTTCAACATTAAAACTTATAGATGAAAAAGTTATTAGCATTGGCGCTCCTCGCAGTGGTTGCTTCGGGAGCTGACGCAAAGACAGAAAAAGATTCGGTGAACAAGAACAAACCAGTATTCACTGTAGTCAAAGAACTCCCCATCACAAGCATAAAGGATCAGAACAAGTCGGGCACTTGCTGGGCTTATTCCACCTTGAGCTTCTTTGAGAGTGAAATACTCAAGAAGAGTGGCAAGACATACGACCTCTCGGAAATGTTCGTTGCCAACAAGACTTACCTTGATCGTGCCGTCATGGCCGTGAGAATGCACGGCGACGTGAGCTTCTCGCAAGGTGGCAGTGCCTACGATGTGCTCTACTGCCTCAAGAACTATGGCAGCGTGCCCGAATCTGCCATGCCGGCTCCCGGCACCATGACAGGTGACTCGTTGGCCAACTTCAGCGAATTTTTCAAGGCCTTGACACCCTACGTGGAGGCCGTGGCCAAGAGCGATGCCAAGAAACTTTCTCCGGCATGGAAGAACGGACTGCAGGGCATTCTCGATGCCTACTTGGGCAAGGCACCGGCCAACTTCACTTACGAAGGCAAGAACTACACCCCGAAAACCTTTGCAGCAAGTCTGGGCCTGAACTGGGACGACTATGTGACTTTCACCAGCTATACACACCATCCCTTCTGGACGGAGTTTGCCGTTGAGGTGCAGGACAACTGGCGTTGGCCCATGAGTTGGAATGTCCCGATGGACGACCTCACCAAAATCATAGACAATGCACTCGCCAACGGCTACACCGTGGCTTGGGGCGGCGATGTCACTGAAGACGGTTTCACTCGCAAAGGCCTCGGCATAGCCTACGACGTGAAGAAAGTGCGCTCCATGGCAGGCACCGATGCCGATCGTTGGTTCAAGCTCTCCAAGACCGAGAAGAGCGAGAAGTTTGATTCTCTGGGTGTTAACGCTCCCGAAATCGTGCCCACACAACAAATGCGCCAAGACGCTTTTGACAACTGGGAGACTACCGATGACCACGGTATGCACATCTACGGTATAGCCAAAGACCAGAATGGCAAAGAATACTACATGGTGAAAAACTCATGGGGCAAGTATGGTGACTACTCCGGCACTTGGTACCTGACCAAGACTTTCGTTACCTATAAGACCATGGACTTTATGGTGAACAAGAACGCTGTGCCCAAAGACATCCGCAAGAAGTTGGGCATCTAAACACAGCATCAAAATACAGAAACAGCATCAAGAGCATCCGCCCAAGTTGGCAGATGCTCTTTTTTATGTTCTTCCGGCTCCGGTGCGGGATGTCTGCACCGGTCGTGCAGAGGCTTTGCACAAAGCGTGCAACAACCATGCGCGGATGGTGCATGACTGGTGCACCATCACTTGACAGTTGGGCAGACACTTCGAATATTTCTCTTTCGATATTTGTTGGTGGTTTCGATAAAACTTTGTAACTTTGCAACATTATTGATAATAAAAACGAAACCAGCTCTTAATCCATTGATAGAGAAGCATATTGTTCTTGAAGATATAGATCCCGTGATGTTCTACGGGATTAACAATGCACATTTGCAGATGTTGAAGTCGCTGTTTCCTAAACTGCGTATCGTGGCCCGCGACAATGTCATCAGACTGCTTGGTGACGAAGAGGAAATGGCAAAAGTGGAAGAAGACATCGAAACCATGCGGAAGCATGTGCTGAAATACAACACCATCAGCGACGAAGACATCCTCGACATTGTAAAAGGGAGACAGACAAAGGCCGATGCTGTGAAGGGAGTACTTGTGTACAGCATTTCGGGCCGTCCCATTAAGAGCCGCACAGTGAACCAACAGCGACTCATCGAGGCTTACGAACACAACGACATGGTGTTTGCCGTAGGCCCTGCCGGAACGGGTAAGACCTATCTGAGCATCGCTTTGGCCGTGAAAGCCCTGAAGGAGAAGACGGCCAAGAAGATCATCCTCTCGCGGCCGGCTGTGGAGGCAGGCGAGAAACTGGGCTTCCTCCCGGGCGACATGAAGGATAAGATAGACCCTTATCTGCAACCGCTCTACGACGCGCTGGAGGATATGCTGCCCGCCGTGAAACTGCAAGACATGATGGAGAAACACATCATACAGATTGCTCCGCTGGCATTCATGCGAGGCCGTACGCTGAGTGATGCTGTGGTGATACTTGATGAGGCGCAGAACACCACCCCACAGCAAATCCGCATGTTCCTGACCCGAATGGGCTGGAATACCAAAATGATTATCACGGGCGACATGACCCAGATAGACCTGCCACGAGAACAGCGGAGCGGACTCCGTGAGGCACTGGGCATTTTACAGGGATTGGAGGGCATCGGTGTCGTGCATCTGGGCGACAAAGACATTGTGAGACATAAGCTCGTAACGCGCATCGTAAACGCATACGATGCCTACGACCGGGAAAAAGCCGAAGAGAAGAGTTTCAAACAAAATACTAAAAATGAAAGCATTAACAAAGACTGATTTCCATTTCGATGGACAGAAGAGTGTCTATCACGGCAAAGTGCGTGACGTTTACGACATCAATGACGACCTGCTGGTGATGGTCGCTACCGACAGAATCTCCGCTTTCGATGTCATTCTGCCCAAAGGTATCCCGTTTAAGGGACAAGTCTTGAACCAAATTGCAGCCAAGTTTCTTGATGCCACGACCGACATCTGCCCCAACTGGAAATTGGCCACACCCGACCCGATGGTCACAGTAGGACTGAAATGCGAAGGCTTTCGCGTGGAAATGATCATTCGCGGCATCCTCACAGGTTCGGCATGGCGGGAGTACAAAAACGGCTGCCGCGAGATTTGTGGTGTGAAACTGCCGGAGGGAATGAGGGAGAACGAACGCTTCCCGGAACCTATCGTAACACCGACAACCAAGGCCGACGAGGGCCACGACCTCAACATCTCGAAAGAGGAAATCATTGCTCAGGGCATCGTCTCGGCCGAAGACTATGCCGTGATGGAAGACTACACACGCAAACTCTTTAAGCGCGGGCAGGAAATCGCTGCCAAGCAGGGACTTATCCTTGTGGATACCAAATATGAGTTTGGCAAGCGTGGCGGCAAAGTGTATCTCATCGATGAAATCCACACGCCTGATTCCAGCCGATATTTCTATGCCGATGGCTATGAAGAGAAATTCGAGAAAGGCGAACCGCAAAAGCAACTTTCCAAAGAATTTGTACGCCAGTGGCTCATCGAGCATAACTTCATGAACGAGCCCGGACAGCAGATGCCCGAAATCACCGACGACTACGCCGAGAGCGTGAGCGACCGCTACATAGAGCTCTATGAACACATCACCGGCGAGAAATTTGACAAGGCAACCGAGCAGGGAGATATCGCCACACGCATAGAGAAGAACGTGAGCGAGTATCTCGCTGCAAGAAAATAATCTCACTAACGGAAACGTGTACGAACAGGAAAGTATAAAGCCTTACAACTCAGGCGAGAAAGGAAAGCAGGTGGAGGAGATGTTCAACAACATCGCCCCCACCTACGACACCTTGAACCATCGTCTGTCATGGGATATAGACAAAGGATGGAGGAAAAAGGCTATCGCCCAACTGCAACCTTTCAGCCCCCGGCATATACTCGACATCGCTACGGGGACAGGTGATTTTGCCATTCTCGCAGCTCGGATGCTGACTCCGGAAAAGCTCATCGGAGCCGACATCTCAGAGGGAATGATGGATATAGGCCGGCAGAAAGTGAAACGGGCGAGGCTCGAACAAATCATCTCATTTGAGAAAGAAGACTGCCTGCAGCTCTCCTATCCCGAGAACTCTTTTGATGCGGTGACCGCGGCTTTCGGTATCAGGAACTTTCCCGATCTGGACCGCGGGCTGAAAGAAATATTCAGAGTGCTCAAACCGGACGGACATTTGAGTATCGTCGAGCTCACGTCTCCTGTCACTTTTCCCATGAAACAGCTTTTCAAGGTCTATTCTCACACGGTGTTGCCCATTTACGGTCGCCTCGTCTCACGCGACGACAGTGCCTACCACTACCTCACAGCCACCATAGAAGCTTTTCCACAAGGTGAGCAGATGGTTGGAATTCTCAAGAAAGCCGGCTTTTCTGAAGCCCGTTTCGAGCGGCTCACATTCGGTATATGTACCATGTATCTGGCCACCAAATAAGAGAATGGGCATATATAAAGTAAGGTGAAGTCACAGAAGATTTAAAGATTTTATCATTAACAAAAACGATTATGGACAAATTCGGACTGATAGGTTTCCCGTTAGGGCACTCCTTCTCGAAGAATTATTTCAACGAGAAGTTTGAGAACGAAGGTATCGATGCCCGATACATCAACTTCGAGATTCCTGCCATCGAGAATCTGACGGAGATACTCGACTCCAACCCCACGCTGAAAGGACTCAATGTGACCATTCCCTATAAGCAAAAGGTGATGAGCTATCTTGATGCCATCAGTCCTGAAGCCCGTGCCATCGGTGCCGTCAATGTCATTAAAGTGACTCATAAAGGCAAGAAAGTGGAGCTCAAAGGCTTCAACAGCGATGTCATTGGTTTCACCAAAAGCATAGAACCGCTATTGGAACGATGCCATAAGAAGGCACTTATCTTGGGAACGGGAGGAGCCTCCAAGGCCATCGACTACGGACTCAAAAGCCTGGGGCTGGAGACCTTGTTTGTGAGTCGCTTTGAGCGTCAGGGAACAATCCAATATGCCGACATTACGCCGGAAGTCGTCAGGGAATACAATGTCATTGTGAATTGCACCCCTTGCGGCATGTACCCCCATGTAGACGAATGTCCGGAACTGCCATACGAGGCAATGGACACCCATACGCTCCTCTATGATCTTATCTACAATCCCGACGAAACTCTCTTCATGAAGCGGGGAAAGGAATATGGTGCCACAACAAAAAACGGTCTTGAGATGTTGCTCTTGCAGGCTTTTGCAAGTTGGGACTTTTGGAATGGCAAATAATCTTTAAAAACATACTTAATCGAAATAAAGAAGTGAACAACCGTTATATGATGCGTGGCGTGAGTGCTGCCAAGGAAGATGTACACAATGCCATTAAGAATATCGACAAAGGAATATTCCCACGGGCTTTCTGCAAAATTATCCCCGATGTGCTGGGAGGCGACCCCGACTATTGCAATATCATGCACGCCGACGGTGCAGGCACCAAGTCGAGCTTGGCCTACTTGTATTGGAAAGAAACCGGTGACATGGACGTGTGGAAAGGAATCGCGCAGGATGCCATTGTGATGAATACCGATGATTTGCTCTGTGTAGGGGCGGTAGACAACATTTTGGTGTCGTCCACCATCGGGCGTAATAAGATGCTGATACCGGGTGAGGTGATTTCAGCCATCATCAACGGCACGGACGAACTGCTGGCAGAACTGCGTGGCATGGGCATCGGCATCTATCCCACGGGGGGAGAGACTGCCGATGTGGGCGACCTTGTGCGGACAATCATCGTAGACTCCACCGTGACGTGCCGCATGAAGCGTTCGGATGTGATAGACAATGCCAACATACGGCCGGGCGATGTTATCGTCGGACTCTCGTCCACCGGACAGGCTACATACGAGAGACAATATAACGGGGGCATGGGAAGCAACGGACTGACAAGTGCTCGGCACGATATGTTCGCCAAATATCTGGCAGAAAAATATCCGGAAAGTTACGACCACGCCGTACCAGACGACCTTGTGTATAGCGGACAATACCGGTTCACGGACAGTGTGGACGGTGCCCCCGTTGTTGCCGGCAAACTGGTGCTCTCCCCTACCCGCACCTACGCCCCCGTCATCAAAAAAATGCTTGACGAGCTTCGCCCGGAAATACACGGCATGGTGCATTGCACCGGAGGCGCACAAACAAAGGTGCTCCACTTCGTGAACGACAACTGTAAAGTGGTGAAAAATAACATGTTCCCCGTTCCACCGCTGTTCAAGGCTATTCACGATTGCTCTGCAACCGACTGGAAAGAAATGTACCAAGTGTTCAACATGGGCCACCGCATGGAGATTTATGTGCGCCCAGAAATAGCCGAACGAATCATTGCCATCAGCAAGGAGTTCAATATCGATGCCCAAGTGGTGGGGCATATTGAGAATGGAAAACGAAGTCTCACCATCGAAAGCAAGTTTGGAACTTTCAACTATGAAGGATAGGAAGAGGAAGACGGGACTCCCGTTCTCCATTTCTCTATATACATATCAACACATATTTAAACTATATGCCGGATAACAATAACATTTTAGAAAAATTAGACGGTCTTGAGAGCCGATTTGAAGAGGTATCGACCTTAATCACCGACCCGGATGTGATAGCCGACCAGCAACGCTATGTCAAACTCACCAAGGAATATAAAGACTTGGGAGACATCATGGATGTGCGTAAACGCTACATAGCCTGCCTGAATGCCATCAAGGAATCTAAAGACATTCTGGCCAACGAGAGCGATGCAGACATGAAGGAGATGGCGCGCGAGGAACTGGCCACAAATGAAGACTTGCAACCCAAGCTGGAAGAGGAAATCAAAATCGCATTAGTGCCCAAAGACCCGGAAGATGCCAAAAACGTGCAGATGGAAATCAGGGCGGGAGCCGGAGGCGATGAGGCGGCCCTCTTTGCCGGCGACCTTTTCAACATGTACAAAAAATACTGTGACTCCAAAGGATGGAACCTCAGTGTGACAAGTGTTTCTGAAGGAGCCGTAGGGGGATATAAGGAAATAGATTTTGCAGTGAGCGGAGTCGATGTCTACGGTACTCTGAAATACGAATCAGGCGTGCATCGCGTGCAGCGTGTACCCGCTACAGAAACTCAAGGCCGTATGCACACCAGTGCTGCGACGGTGGCTGTGCTCCCCGAAGCAGACAAATTTGAGGTGAATATCAACGAAGGCGACATCAAGTGGGACACGTTCCGTTCAAGCGGTGCCGGCGGACAGAATGTCAACAAGGTGGAATCAGGCGTGCGCCTGCGCTATCCCTGGAAGAATCCGAATACCGGAGAAGTGGAGGAAATACTCATCGAATGCACCGAAACACGCGACCAACCCAAGAATAAAGAACGGGCTTTGAGCCGTCTTTACACATTCATCCACGATCGCGAACATCAGAAATACATAGACGACATAGCCAGTCGGCGAAAGAGCTTGGTTTCCACCGGCGACCGTTCGGCAAAAATCCGTACCTACAACTTCCCGCAAGGCCGCGTAACGGATCATCGCATCGGCTACACCACACACGACCTGCAAGGTTTTATGGGTGGTGACATCCAAGACATGATAGATGCCCTCACTGTGGCCGAGAATGCCGAGAAACTGAAAGAGAACGAACTTTAGTCTCACCGCCCTCTCCCCATCTCCACCTTTTAGCCGGGCAAGAGGGGCAATAGGCCGGAAACATTCAATCCACAAAATCCATTCCCATCCCATGACAAGAAAAGAACTCATAGAACAGATTTTCACAAAAAAAAGTTTTTTGTGCGTAGGTCTTGACACGGATTTAAAGAAAATCCCCGAGCACCTACTCTCGGAAGAAGACCCTTTGTTTGCATTCAACAAAGCTATCATTGATACTACAGCTCCCTATTGCGTGGCCTACAAACCCAATCTTGCTTTCTACGAATGCTATGGACTGAAGGGTATGGTTGCCTTTGAGCGCACAATAGTCTATCTTAAAAAGCACTATCCCCACCATTTCATCATAGCAGATGCGAAACGTGGAGACATAGGCAATACCTCCAAAATGTATGCCCGTACCTTCTTCGAAGAGTATGACTTGGATTCTCTCACCGTGGCTCCGTATATGGGTGAAGACAGTGTGAAGCCTTTCCTTGAGTATGAAGGCAAGTGGGTCATCTTGCTGGCACTGACAAGCAATAAAGGGGCGCACGACTTTCAGCTCATAAAAGATGCGCAAGGGGAGCGACTCTTTGAAAAAGTGCTGAAGAAAAGCCGTGAGTGGGGCAATAGCGAAAACATGATGTATGTTGTAGGAGCCACTCAAGGTGAGATGTTCAAGGACATTCGCCGATACGCTCCCGAACATTTCCTTCTTGTTCCGGGTGTCGGAGCCCAAGGCGGAAGCCTTCAAGAAGTGTGCAGATACGGAATCACCAAAGACTGCGGACTACTTGTCAACTCCTCCCGAGGCATCATCTATGCAGACAATGGCAGGGACTTCGTTTCCACAGCGGCCCGAAAAGCTAAAGAAATGCAGTTGCAAATGGAAGAAGAACTGAATAATCTATAACGCCCCATCATAATCCCTCTATATGCTCTTACGCCGGAACAGTATAGGGGGATTTTACATACGGTTTTCCCAAATGAATGACAGCAAAATCATCAATGATCCTGTATTCGGATTCATCAAAATCCCCAAAGGTATCCTTCTTGACATCGTGAAGCATCCGCTCATGCAACGGTTGACCCGCATCAAGCAGAACGGGCTCGCTTCGGTCGTTTACCCGGGTGCCCAGCACACCCGCTTTCAACATTCCATCGGAGCCTACCATCTGATGAGCGAGGCCGTACTCTCCCTGCAGCAAAAAGGACATTTCATCTTCGACAGTGAAGCGGAGGCCGTCGAAGCGGCCATCCTCATGCACGACATAGGCCATGCACCGTTTTCACATGTGCTTGAAGGCACATTGATTCACGACATCTCACATGAAGAAATATCGCTCATGATGATGGAAAAAATCAATCGGGAGATGAACGGTGCACTCAATCTGGCTCTAAAAATATTCAAGGACGAATATCCCAAACGCTTTCTCCATCAGCTCATCAGTTCACAACTTGACATGGACAGGCTTGACTATCTCCGACGAGACAGTTTCTTCACTGGCGTGACGGAAGGGAATATCGGCTCAGCCCGCATTATCAAAATGCTTGATGTCGTGGAAGATCAACTGGTGGTGGAGTCAAAAGGTATCTATTCCGTGGAGAATTATCTCACCTCGCGACGATTGATGTATTGGCAAGTGTATCTTCACAAGACGGCCGTAGGTTATGAAAAGATTCTAGTCAACCTGCTTAAACGCGCCAAACACTTGGCGGCCGAAGGACAAGAAGTCTTCGCTTCACCCCAACTCGCATATTTCCTCTACAACAATGTCGATGCCACATTCTTTCATGAGCACGAGAAGTCGCTTGACATGTATGAATTGCTTGATGACAACGACATCTGGAGCAGTGCCAAAGTATGGATGCACCATGAAGACAGAATTTTGGCATTGCTGGCCTCCGATTTCGTAAACAGGCAACTTTTCAAAATGGAAGTGCAAGAGACACCATTTGAGGCAGAACACCTCGACCGTATCCGTCAAGGGCTGATAGACAATTTACATGTTTCAGAAGACGAAGTGGAATACCTCATGAGTTACAATACCATCGCCAAAGACATGTATGAGGCTGATGAAGACCGCATCACAATAGTTTACAAAGATGGTTCGATGAAAGATATAGCTGACGCATCTGACCTCCTTAATATAGCCATTCCTTCTAAAAAAATTCGCAAATATTATCTCTGTCATCAGCGTTTCTGAATATTTTTTGTTATATTTGCAAAAATAATTCAAGCTGATTGATAAAAATGGAATTTACCGCTAAGCAAATCGCTGCCTTTGTAGAAGGCCGAATTGAAGGCGACGAAAACGCCACCGTGAGTACTTTCACTAAAATCGAGGAAGGAGCTCCCGGTGCCATTTCGTTTCTCGCCAACCCCAAATATACCCATTTTATTTATGAAACAGCTGCATCTATCGTCCTCGTCAGCGAAGATGTGGAAATTGACAAGCCTGTAAAGACCACGCTTATCCGTGTGAAAGATGCCCGCGATTGCGTGGCTCGCCTTTTACAGATGTATGAAGCTTCCAAAACAAAAAGAATCGGTATTGATTCCCTTGCATTTATTTCTCCTAAGGCCAAAGTTGGAAAAGATGTCTATATCGGAGCATTTGCCTTCATTGGCGATGGGGCCGTTGTGGGTGACGGAAGCCAAATTTATCCCCACGCCTATATCGGCGATGGCGTTGAAATCGGTACACAGTGTATTATTTACCCCAATGTGACCATCTATCATGGCTGTAAATTGGGGAACAAGATCATTGTCCACGCTGGTGCAGTCATTGGGGCAGACGGTTTCGGATTTGCACCTTCGAGTGATGGAAACGGCTACGACAAGATTCCACAGATCGGTATTGTCAACATAGAAGACGATGTGGAAATTGGAGCCAACACCTGTATCGACCGCTCCACAATGGGCAGTACCATCATTCGTAAAGGTGTGAAGCTCGACAATTTGGTGCAGGTGGCACACAATGTCGAAGTGGGTGAAAATACAGTGATGTCTGCCCAAGTAGGCATAGCGGGAAGTACCAAAGTTGGACAATGGTGTATGTTCGGCGGGCAAGTGGGCATTGCAGGGCATATCCAAATCGGGAACAAGGTATTTTTAGGTGCGCAAAGTGGTGTCCCGGGGAGCATCAAGGACAACCAGACACTTATCGGAACTCCCCCGATGGAACCCAAGCCCTATTTCAAATCTCAAGCTATCTTCCGCCGTTTACCCGATATGTACAAACAGTTGGACGACTTGCAAAAGGCAGTGGAAAAACTCAAGAAGCAGCAAAGATAATTTCGATCAACATATAAATAACGAATTTGATTATAGATATGTCTAAGCAGAGGACACTTAAAGGCAGTTTTTCACTCTACGGAAAAGGCCTACATACAGGATTAAGTCTCACCGTCACTTTCAATCCTGCTCCCGAGAACACCGGCTACAAGATACAACGTATCGACCTTGAAGATCAGCCAATTATCGATGCTATCGCTGAAAAGGTCGTTGATACACAGCGGGGCACGGTTCTCGCAAATGGTGAGGCCAGAGTATCTACTGTCGAACATGGCATGGCCGCACTTTATGCACTGGGCATCGACAACTGCCTGATTCAGGTCAATGGTCCCGAATTTCCTATCCTTGACGGCTCTGCAGCCATGTATGTAGAGAAAATCCAGGAAATTGGAATCGTCGAACAAAATGCCGAGAAGGACTATTATATCATTCGTCATAAACTTGAGGTGAAAGACGAAGAGACCGGTTCTACGATAACGATACTTCCCGATGACCAGTTTTCTATCACGGCCATGTGCTCTTTCCAGTCGAAGTTTATCAACAGCCAATTTGCAACGCTCGACAATATTGAGACTTTCCCCACAGAAATTGCGCCAGCCCGCACATTTGTCTTCGTGCGCGATATAGTTCCGCTGCTTGATGCCAACCTCATAAAAGGTGGGGATCTTGACAATGCCATCGTAATTTATGAACGCGAGGTGACTCAAGAGCAGCTCGACCACTTGGCTGATGTACTCAAAGTTCCTCACATGGATGCAACGAAAGTAGGCTACATACAGCACAAACCGCTCATGTGGGAAAATGAATGCACACGCCACAAACTCCTTGATATCATTGGTGACATGGCACTGATTGGCAAACCCATTAAAGGACGTATTGTTGCCACACGACCGGGACACACCATTAACAACAAGTTTGCACGCCTAATGCGTAAAGAAATACGTAAACATGAAGTGCAGGCTCCTATCTATAATCCCAATGAGAAGCCGGTGATGGACAATATCCGCATCCGTCAGTTGCTTCCTCACCGCTACCCCATGCAGCTGGTTGACAAGATCATATCCATGGGCCCGACCAGTATTGTAGGTATCAAAAATGTGACAGCCAATGAACCTTTCTTCCAAGGACACTTTCCGGAAGAACCGGTAATGCCGGGTGTTCTGCAAATTGAAGCAATGGCACAATGTGGAGGGTTGCTTGTTCTCAATCAATTGGAAGAACCCGAACGGTGGAGCACCTATTTCATGAAGATTGATGAAGTAAAGTTCCGTCAAAAAGTCATTCCCGGTGACACTCTCCTTTTCCGTGTAGAACTTCTTCATCCCGTTCGCCACGGCATAAGTTCCATGAAAGGCTATATGTTTGTCGGCGATCAGGTAGTGTCAGAGGCATCGTTCACGGCTCAAATCGTAAAAAACAAATAACATTCTAATATGAATCAAATCAGTCCGTTAGCCTTTGTTCATCCGGAGGCCAAGCTCGGCGACAACAACATCATAGGCCCTTTCTGTTACATTGACAAAAACACAGTACTTGGTGATAATAATGTACTTCAAAATAGTGTTACTGTCCATACAGGTGCCCGCATTGGAAACGACAATGAGATATTTCCCGGTGCAAGCATCTCTACCAAGCCGCAAGACTTAAAATTCAAGGGAGAAGAGACCATCTGTGTGCTTGGTAACAACAACAGCATCCGGGAGAATGTAACCATCTCCCGTGGTACAGCCTCCAAAGGAACCACTACTGTCGGTAGCAATAACCTGCTGATGGAGAATATGCATGTTGCCCACGATTGCATTCTCGGAAGTGGTCTTATCATAGGTAATTCTACCAAATTGGCCGGTGAAGTCACCATTGATGACAACGCTATCATTAGTGCCACAGTGCTCTGCCATCAATTTTGCCATATCGGCGGTTACGTGATGATACAAGGCGGAAGCCGTTTCTCTCAAGACATTCCTCCATATATCATCGCCGGTAAAGAACCTATCCGTTTCGCCGGTTTGAATTTGGTAGGACTCCGCCGGCGCGGATTCAGCAATGATCTCATCCAACACATCCACGAAGCCTATCGCCTACTCTACTCCAAAGGCGTGTTGGCCGAGGGTATACAGGAAATAAAGAATAATTTACAGATGACTCCGGAAATTCAATATATCATTGATTTTGTGAAGGACTCCAAACGCGGAATCATCCGTTAACCCCCTTGCTGCATCATACCAACTGACAGACAAGATCCTTTCTATATATGGATACGCTCATTATTGTTCTTGGCCCCACCGGTGTAGGAAAAACAGAACTCTGCCTACAGCTTGCAGAACATCTCGGCACTCCTGTCATTAATGCAGACAGCAGGCAGATTTTTGCAGAGCTTCCTATTGGCACCGCTGCCCCATCCAAAGAACAACAACGGCGTGTAAAACATTTCTTTGTCGGCAACCACCATATACAGGATTACTACAATGCCTCCATGTATGAAGAAGATGTTTTAAAACTTCTTCCCCAAATATTCCATTCCCATTCTCACAGAGCCCTCCTCTCCGGCGGCAGCATGATGTATATTGATGCTGTCTGCAAGGGTATTGATGACATACCTACCGTTGATGAACATACACGCACATTGATGAAACAGCGTTTGTCAGACGAAGGGCTACCCACACTCGTGGCCGAGTTGAAACGACTTGATCCTGAACATTGGGAGATTGTGGATAAAAAGAATCCTCGCCGTGTTATCCATGCCCTCGAGATTTGTCACATGACGGGGAGGACCTATACCTCTTTCCGTACGAATCAAATAAAACGGCGACCGTTCAACATCATAAAGATAGGGCTTGACAGAGACAGGGAAGAACTCTATGAACGCATCAACAATCGGGTACTCAAGATGATGGAAGAAGGATTGGAAGACGAGGCGAGGGCTTTATATCCCCTTAGAGGATTGAACGCCTTGAATACAGTTGGTTACAAAGAACTATTCGCCTTTTTCGACGGCAGCATCAACCGGGAAGAAGCCGTGCGCCAGATACAGTCCAACTCGCGTCGATATATGCGTAAACAACTCACGTGGTTCAAGCATGATGAACAAATCAGATGGTTTCATCCCGACAATATTAAAGAAATCATAAATTATCTGGACTGTCGCTTGCAGAATGAAATAAATGTGTAATTTTGTCTTATCAGTAGAAACTTTAAAGAAATGAACAAGATAAAGAATTTCTTCAGCCGGTGTTCCGGGATAACCCATAACGCCTGGCTTTGGTATAAAGGACTATACCATGGACGCGCATGGTATGTCAAGACAGGTGTCGCTTGTCTCTCCCTTTTTATAGCATTCTTCCTCTATTTGGGAGCTGTAGACATCAATTTCCTATGGTTGTTCGGTAAATCCCCAGGCTATTTCTCAGGCATCATGCACCCTCAAACAAGCGAAGCATCTGAAATTTACAGTGCTGACGGCAAACTCATTGGAAAGTATTTCAATGAGAATCGTACTCCCGTAAAATACGAAGATGTCAATCCCGCTTTTTTTCATGCTCTTGTAGATACCGAAGACGAACGTTTCTACAAGCATTTCGGTATTGACCCTATCGGCATTTTCGGTGCCATGAAAGATGCTGTATTGCATCATGACGGGCGCGGAGCTTCCACCATCACCCAGCAGTTAGCTAAAAACATGTTCCGTGTACGTTCGCAATATAGTACCGGACTTCTTGGCAAAATACCCGGTCTTAAGATATTGATTATCAAGAGCAAGGAGTGGATCATTGCCACAAAGCTCGAAACGGTTTACTCCAAGAAAGACATCATCACAATGTATGCCAACACCGTTGATTTTGGAGCCAATTCGTATGGTATTAAGACAGCGGCAAAAACTTATTTTAATACAACACCACGCGACCTGACAACCGAGCAAGCGGCTGTCCTTGTGGGCATGTTGAAAGCCACGACCTACTATAATCCGCGGAGTAATCCCAAGAACAGCCTTTCCCGTCGCAATACGGTGCTCAACAATATGGTGAAGCATGGTGATTTGTCTCGCACGGCCTGCGATTCTCTATCACAACTGCCCATCAAACTAGATTTCAAAGTGGAGGAAAACTATGATGGACAAGCTAAATACTTCCGCGAAGCTGTTGCCAACTATCTGAAAGACTGGTGTGAGCAGGAGGGCTACGACCTCTATTCAAGTGGCTTGAAGATTTACACCACTATTGACACGCGTATGCAGAAATACGCGGAAGAAGCTGCCATCAAGCAGATGAAGAAGGTGCAACAAAACTTCAAGGCACATTGGGGTAATAATGATCCGTGGATTGACGAAAAGGGTAAGGTGATTCCCGGTTTCATTGAAGGCATAGCCCAACGACAACCGGAATACAAGGCCTTGATGGCTCGATTCCCCAATCAGCCCGACTCCATCACTTACTATCTCAATAAGCCTCACAAGGTAAAGCTCTTTGACTACGAAAAGGGCACCATTGAGAAAGAAATGTCGACCATGGACTCTATCCGTTATATGGTGCATTTCATGCATTGTGCCATGGTGGCTATGGAGCCACAGAGTGGTGCCGTTAAAGCCTGGGTGGGTGACATTGACTTCAATTCATGGAAATATGATAAGGTGACAGCCATGCGACAGCCTGGTTCCACCTTCAAACTATTTGTTTATACAGAAGCCATGAACCAAGGGCTCACACCGTGTGACAAACGCCGGGATGAGTATATCTCCATGCAAGTGTACGATAAGAACAAGCATGAGAATGTGACTTGGACACCTTCTAATGCCAATGGCTCATTCTCCGGTGACTCCATGCCGCTCAAGAGTGCTTTTGCCAAGAGTGTCAACTCCATTGCCGTGCGCCTCGGGCAGGAAATGGGTATCAAGCGTATCATTACCACTGCACAAGCCATGGGCATCCACAGTCCCCTTGACGATCAACCGTCTCTGGCATTAGGTTCCAGCGATGTCAATCTGTTGGAAATGGTCAATGCTTACTGTGTCATTGCCGACAATGGGAAACACCATGATCCTGTATTGGTAACGCGTATCGTAGACCATGAGGGCAACGAAGTCTATGTGGGACCGAAAACCGATGAACAGGTTATCCCCTACAAGAGTGCTTTCTTCATGCAAAAGCTGTTGATGAGCGGCACTCATGATGCCGGCGGCACTTCTGTGAGTTTTTCTTCTGCCGATTACGCCGGTTCTTTCTTCAGAGACACTGACTTCGGCGGAAAAACCGGCACCTCCAACAATCACTCCGACGCTTGGTTCATTGCTGTGAGTCCCAAGCTTGTGGTTGGAGCATGGGTTGGAGGCGAATACCGTAGCATCCACTTCCGAACGGGAGCACTTGGACAAGGCTCCAAGACTGCCCTCCCCATTTGTGGCTATTTCATCAAGTCCGTATTCTCCGACCCGGCATTTCAAGGGTATCACGGAAAGTTTGACAAACCGAAAGACGAGGATATCACAAGCGACATGTATGGTTGTGAAAGCTACTATAAGCCGGTGGTTCGCGACACCGTAAAGGAAGACAGTCTCACTCATGAAGACGAGATACAGCTTGATGCAAACGGCAATCCTATTCCACGCAATCTCATGGAGAGCGTCCAGGGCATCAAGGTGGAAGAACAAAAAGGTGAAAAGAAACGTACTCACCCTACAGAGCAGACAGTAACGCTCGAAGACTTGTAAATCCAGCCTCTCACTTTCTAACAGAATACCGGACAATATCGATACTCCAAAAGACATTGAACCAATAGATCTGGAGAATCCAGAATTGCAGAATGCACTTCAGATCATACAATTTACCCGTCGCTCGCTTTTCCTCACAGGAAAAGCAGGGACGGGTAAATCGACGTTCCTTAGACATATTGCAGCCACCACCAAAAAGAAAAATATTATCCTTGCCCCCACCGGTATTGCAGCCATCAATGTCGGCGGTTCCACCCTCCACAGCTTTTTTAAGCTCCCGTTCCATCCACTACTCCCTACAGACAGTCGCTATTCTCCGCGCAACATTCGCGACACGCTTAAATACAACACAGAGAAAATCAACATTTTGCGCGAAGTGGAACTCATTATCATTGACGAAGTGAGTATGGTGCGGGCTGACATTATCGACTTTATTGACAAAGTGTTACGCATCTACAACCGCAATATGCGGGAACCCTTTGGTGGAAAACAACTTCTTTTGGTAGGTGATATCTATCAACTCGAACCTGTAGTGAGGGAAGAAGACCGAAAGTTGCTATCACCTTTCTATCCCGACAATTTCTTTTTCGATGCCAAAATTTTCCAGCAAATGCAACTGGTAAGCATCGAACTTAAAAAAGTGTACCGGCAAACCGATCCGGTCTTCATCGACATTCTTGACCATATACGCACCAGCCAAATACGTACAACCGACTTAGCATTACTCAACAAGCGCGTAGGAGCCGAACTTAATACCGGCGACTCCAAGCTCTCCATCACCCTCTCCACCCGTCGTGACACGGTGGACTACATCAACCGGCAGCAGCTCGACCTGCTGCCGGGAGAAGCGACACTATTCAGAGGAAGCATCGAAGGCGACTTTCCTGAAAGCAGTCTGCCCACCCCTATAGAACTCTACTTGAAGACGGGCGCACAGATCATCTTTATCAAAAACGACACTGATCACCGCTGGGTCAACGGAACACTTGGCACCGTCATTGGATTTGATGATGACGACGAACCGAAAATATTTGTTCGAACGGAAGAAGGAGACGATATGTTGGTAGAGCCCGCAGCATGGAGCAACATGCGCTATCATTTCAACGACAAGGAAAAGAAAATAGAAGAAGAGGAAATAGGACGCTATCTTCAATATCCCATTCGCCTGGCATGGGCTATTACAGTACACAAGAGTCAAGGCCTTACATTCAAACAGGTGAATATCGACTTCACGGGAGGAGTTTTCGCCGGCGGACAAACCTACGTAGCCCTCTCCCGTTGCACCAGTCTTGAAGGCATACGTCTCCAAGAACCGCTCCGTGCCTCCGAAGTGTTTGTACGCAACGAAGTCAAGCAGTTTGCCCGCAATTATAATAATCAAGGCATCATCCATTCAGCCTTACAACAATCGCAAGCCGACAAACAATATTGGGATGCTATTCAAGCTTTCGACCGAGGCGACATGCAACAAGCCCTTGACAACTTTTTCCTTGCCATCCACAGTCGTTACGACATAGAAAAACCGGCAGCCCGCAGGCTCATTCGTCGAAAACTGAGCATCATCAACAGCCTTAAAGAAGAAAACAACCGACTCAAAGAGGAGAAGAAAAAACAGGAGGAATTTTTGAAAACCCTTTCCACCGAATATGTCATTTTAGGCAAAGAGTGCGAGAAAGAGGGCATGCGAGAGGCGGCACTCAACAACTATAAAAAGGCACTTGAACTCTATCCCACCCATCCTATAGCCACACGAAGACTTCGAAAACTGACAAAATAGACACCATATCCTTTAAAGCATGTTTTCAAGTTGCCTGACAGCATCAATAAGATCACTTTGAAAGGTCGCATGTTCTAAAAGAAAACCTTTTCTTTCTGCCGCCAACAAGCCATACAATTCCCCATTCATCCCATTAACGTATGTCGCAATGGCCTGCTCAATGTCATCTGCTTGGCCGTCACTCACCATACCGGAATACACCTGCAACTTCTGGTGGAAAAAGCAAAAGGCAGTTTCTACACAGTCTTTAAACATCTTCTCATTTTTATTCATGCGTGCAAAAATAATACATTTCTTTCGATTGGCAGTCTAATCCTTCCTTGTTTTTAATTTCTGTCGGTAGCTTACAATCTACTTACCATCTTTGCTTTCTAAAGCCAAAGGATTCTCTCAAATCGACAATACCGGGAATGGTGCATAGCTGTTGCACGGAGTGTGCAAGAACTCCGCTCGCCTTGTGCAAAGCCCATGCACGGATGGTGCAAGTACTTCGCACTAAACTTATTATGTACGCTCGACCATCTTCACTAAATGAATAGCTCGGTTGGTATTATTGAGTTCGATCTTGGCAATCAATATTCCATTCCTATTCGTCAGGTGCTTGACCCTTTCATAGAAAGGGGATTGTAACCACAACAAAACAGAAAGGGCAGGATTCTCCTGAAATGGGAATCCTGCCCCTATATCTATTCATATCATCCGGTATTTTATTCCGGCACTTGGTATTTATTGCCGGTCTCTTTAACCAATTTGCGAGCAAAAGCTGTCGGATAACCGGGCCGAAGGACACGTGAACCAATGCCTTCCGGTGTACGGGTAAAGTGGGCATTATGCTCCGGCTTGACAGCCATGTCGTTGAACTTGACGATAAGATAGACGGCCAATCTTTTCCAACGCTCGAGCATCTGTTGCGCCACAGTATTGCTATAATCATTCAAATAGGCCAGTGCTGCAGCTTTATCATTGCGGTAAAGTGCCGCGGCATGGGCCTCCACTTCTCCCTGACGCATGAAATAGCTTGCTTCAAGACTGTCGCGCACAGCAGCCAACGAAGGGAACATTTGGGAATAGCGGGGATAGACCATATTGCTCACCCAATTACATACCCAATAGGCATTCTTTTCTGAAAAGGTCAAGGCATCGACTCCGGGCGTGTTGTAACATTCGGGCTGTACGGTGTTACCACAATAAACAGGAGTATAAGCCACCATATTGCCGTCATCGTTTCCGAACCAAAGGATACCGCCAATCTCGCGAGGAAGCCATGAACGAAGTTGGGCAACATAGGTAAAACCTGTTTGTTGGGTCGATGTAGGACGCTCGTTGAAATATTTCTTTCCATCAACTTTATACGTCAGCGGCGTAGGGCGATAGGGCATCTGCCACACTCCCCCACCTATATCCGTTGAGTCGAGGGCCAACGGTGTATTCTCATAATGGTCGCGCATACAGGCTTCCACATCCTGTACGCTCAACTTCTTGCTGGGTACGATCCACAAAGGCATGTCTTCCGCATTAGGATCTTTGCCAAGTGCCCAAGGAAGATACCGACTCATATCTTGATAGTGGTTGAAGAAAGCCCAGACACGGGCATCGCAGAAGCGGCGTCCTGAGAAATCTGGCTTAGCGTATGCCATTTTCCACGAGAAGTCAGCATCCGCTCCTTTATACCATCCCTTTTTCCGAGCAAAGGCAACAACATCTTTTGAAAACATGACATTCTGTCTGTCCTTCATGTCAAACTTCCCGATACGACTCTGGTTGGCATGGGCACAAATAGCATCATCGGGAATGCGTTGTGCTACCCACACCACGCTCTTTGAACCGGGGCCTTTACCCATCATCTCCATAATCCACGCTTCATTGGGATCACAGATTGTGAAAGTCTCACCCTCTGAACAATAGCCATAAGCCTGAGCCAAGGTTGTCATCACACGAATAGCCTCACGGGCGGTACGCGACCGTTGGAGAGCCAAATAGATGAGTGAGCCGTAGTCAATGAGACCCGTGGTATCGACCATTTCCTCCCGACCGCCATAAGTGGTTTCACCTATCGATACTTGATATTCGTTGATGTTGCCTATCACATTATAGGTTTCGGCAGCCTCGGGGATTTCACCAAGATAGCGATGGTTGTCCCAGTTTACAATCTTACGCATCGCCCCTTTGTCATGCTTGGCGGCAGGGAAATGACAGAGCCCGATGAACATGCCATAATCATCGGCATTATAACTGCAAATCACAGAACCATCGGCCGAAGCTTTTTTACCCACAATGAAATTGGTGCAGGCTTGACTTACCACTGTTCCTCCTACAAGGAGAATGGCCAGTAAACTGAAAAATCTCTTCATAGTCTTGTCTATTGATATTATTTAATTATTAGTTATTCTTATGTTGTCTCTTTCTGGGACTAAATAAAGACAATTTGTGAGGTTATTCTAATAGCTGAAATCTGTCTCGTAAATCCGCTTGTTATCGCGATTATCAACAGCCATAAATCTTAAATGATGGAGCTTCCCTGTCTTTCTGATAGGAGTTTCGGTTAAAACACAACGAACCCACGGACTCTTAGGAACTTCATCAAACGGTACAAACTTGCCGTCGACATAACCGGCAAAACTCTTTAGCCCACTTTGGTTGTCGGTCATGCCCATGGTGATAACGCCCCCGATGCCAGGTGTTCCCACAGGTCCAACCCTTGGTGCCTCATCATCGTAAGCCAAAGTGTAAGTGGCTCCAAGCTCACGTAGTTTACCGGTAACCCATATCTCCGGTTTCCCATTCTTGTTTTTTACCGTTTGTACCACGCCTCCCATATAACGTTCACTCCCCCACTGGCTCACAACATACAGTTTGGACGGATCCTTGACAGGGGAAGTTGCGCACAGCATGATATGTGCAAAGCTTAGCAGAGGGTATGATCCAGATTTCAGCCTATAGCTCAAGGAAAAACGGCCGCGGTTCACCGTAGGTTCCAAAACAACATGCTCGGCTAAGATATGACATGGCAACTTAAGTTGCATTCCCGGCAGCTGATAGTTATTATATTTGTCCCAACGAAGTTGGCGCAATGGTTTCACCGGTTTCCGAAGAGAAGGTATGTGGGTGGGGGTAGCATGCACCGTGAATGTATAGCGACTCTGATTACCACGAAAATCTGAGAGCAGATACATGACATGATAATCCCGTTCCTCCTTAAAGTCAACCACACCGCGTTGTCCATTAGTCTCAAAAATCGGCAATGACACTCCGGGCAGCAGCCAGCTCCGCATATACCACACATGGCTGCGCAAATAATGCTGATAGTCTCCCCAATAGTTAACCTGTAAATTGTCTTCTACCGGAATTTGGGAGGCATCACTGCAAAAAACCAGATGATTGTCTACATAGAGTTCTATGCGCCGTATGCCATAATTATTATAAGTGACTTCCATATAGTCGTTGGCCCAGATGCCGAACCCGACTTTCCCCCATGCAGTGAAACGAGTTTGCAGATCATGCCGACCAAATCCAAATACCTGTTTGGCAGATGAACCTCCAAAAACACCTTCACCCTCAATCGGAGTCGCCATAAAGCCGTGAGCCTGTGGCGGCATGCCGTCTTTAACCTCCTGCCCGATAAACATAAGTGGATCATGCATGCTCCATGTAAGATTGTCATGCACTTCCAAATGCAGATGAGGGGCCTGAGAAGAACCCGTATTGCCACTAAACGCAACGAAATCTCCCTTTGCCACCGGCAACTCACCGGGACTAAATCGGAAAGTACCTACGCTTTGCTGCTGAATATATTGATGTTTCCGCAATTGAGATATTATGCGAGAAGAAAAACACTTGAGGTGGCAATAAACGCTTGTATAGCCTTCCGGATGATGGATGTAAAGTGCATTTCCAAAACCGAAAAGCCCAATGGTAATCTGACTGACATATCCATCGCCAATGGAATAAAGTGCCTTACCTTCCACCTGACCGGTCTTGATGTCTATCCCACCATGAAAATGATTGGGGCGTGGCTCGGCAAAGTTGCCGGCCAACTCAATGTCATAATGGACAGGTGACCCAAATACAATTTGGGATACCATGAGAAAACTCAGTAGGAAACTCAAATCAACAAGCCTTAAAACTCATATCCAACCCCTTCACACTGTGTGTGAGGGCACCCGCGCTCACAAAATCAACACCCTGTTCGGCATAATCACGAATAGTTTCAAATGTAATGCCGCCCGATGATTCTGTCTCATAGCGTCCTGCAATAAGTTCTACGGCTTTCTTCGTGTCGGCAACAGTGAAGTTATCAAGCATAATGCGAGTCACTCCGCCACAATCAAGCACTTGTTGAAGTTCGTCGAAATTACGCACTTCAATTTCTATCTTCAGGTCGAGTTTTTTTTCTTCCAAATATTTATGACAACGAGTTATTGCCCGCGCTATACCACCGGCAAAATCAATATGATTGTCCTTGAGCAAAATCATGTCGAAAAGACCTATACGATGATTCATGCCTCCTCCAATCTTTACGGCTTGTTTTTCAAGCATACGTAAACCGGGAGTCGTTTTACGAGTGTCAAGTACATGGGTGTGAGTACCCTTGAGACGCTCTACATATTGATGGGTGATGGTTGCGATGCCACTCATACGCTGCATAATATTAAGCATCAGGCGTTCCGTTTGCAACAATGAGCGTGTCTTCCCACTCACAATCATGGCTATGTCACCCTTCTTCACAGCTGCTCCATCACTTATAAGCACTTCTACCTGCATGGTAGGATCGAACCGATAGAACACTTTCTTAGCCATTTCAACACCGGCCAAGATGCCGTCTTCCTTAATGAGAAGATGGCTTTTGCCCATTGCCTCTTCGGGAATGCAACACAAAGTGGTGTGATCGCCGTCACCGATATCCTCTGCGAAAGCAAGATCTATCAATTTATCCTCCAACTGGTCTACTGTCAACATAATACTTTCATTTAATATTTGATACTAAAAAGATGATGGCAAATACATATATGTAATCTACATAACTTTATTAAATTATATCAGACAAGCCGCTTTCCATGAAGAAACACATAAAGTCCCCCATCGCTGTCATATCTCAGTTCGGCTCTACCGCCCAACCATTCTGTCATAGGTAATTCACCCTCAAACTTGAAATAAGTTGTTACATAACCATTCTCAAGTTCTACCACAGCCTGCTTCATCATTTCCCCGGTTGTGGTGATCACCTCATGAAATCCAATCCTCCGCTTTTGAGACATCAATGTACAGGTTATAGATTACCTTGCTGTTCAGAAACCCGATTTATCGCTTTATCAGTCGGAATATCATGCACCGGCTGACTACCGGAAGATGAATCAGCTGTACCAAACGGAGTTTTAGAAGGTTCCGGGGTATCATGCTTGACATGCATTCGGATAAGGCGAATATTCTGGAGCAACAGCAGACGCATGGATGGTGACTTGGCGTCACCGGCACTCCCATTCCCTAAAAGAAAAAATCCACGTACTTCCTTTATCAACAAATTATCACGATCTTCGACAGACAACACATAATGTTGGGTGTTGGATACATGCAACATTTGACTGGCCACACTGTCATTGGCAAATTTAACTGCAATAACAGCAATGCCATCCCGCATACCGGACTGGAATAAGAACTGGGCATCAAACTCCAAATTCAAACGGTCGCCTTTATGGAATGCAGAATCGGCCTTAAATGAAAAAGAGGAAGAGTTATAGGGAATCTGCTGTGACAGCACCATAGCCCGGCTGCCGGGCCAAATATTCGCAGTGTCGCCCTTGATGCCTTGCGCCCCGTAAATATTGATATCGCTTGCCGAAGCTCCCAAAGACAAGGCCTCATCGGAGAGACGTTCAGAAAGATTTTCATAAATGTCATGCAAACGATCTATATGGCGGGTATAATAGACCATAGATGAATCAAACTCCGCCTCCGTAATCCCATATTTCTTATAAACTGCATCTAAATAGACGCGCTGGGTGACAGCACGGTCGGATGAGTTATCGGCCATAGCCATAGTCAAATGATAGTCATACAGTATATCTTCCATCTCCCCCGGTGACAGATATTTTGAGGGAACTGACGGCTTACAGGACACAAGAACAAAAGCAAGTGTAAGCCCTAAAAGCAGAATATGAAAAGAGAGAGACTTCCTAACTATCATACTTCTGTTTTCTTTTCATTACTTGTATTGTGACCTTCACTATTCATTTTTCCCGCATTCGCTGGTGTAGCTACTTTTCTATTACTGTCTGAATTGCCAAGTGTAGCCAATTCCGGTCGGCAAAAAAGCAATAAGCAAAGCGTACCGACAGTCACGCACGAATCAGCGAAATTAAAAATGGGATCAAAGAAACTGAATTGCTTTCCTCCGCATAGGGGAAGCCATTCCGGTAAGGTTGTGGAAAAAAGCGGAAAACTAAACATATCAACCACCTTCCCCATCAAGAAAGACTGATAACCAGACCCAAACGGAACCGTATAGGCAACATAATAAGGAGAAGAAGCACTGAAGACAAGGCCATAAAACATGGAGTCTATCATATTGCCGATGGCTCCGGCTAATACAAGGGACAGAAAAACTATATACCGCAAACGAACACCGACCTTGATACGACCTATAAGATAATAGCCAATCAGCACAATGGCAACTATCCTAAAAAGGCTGAGCACGAGTTTGTTGAAAAATGTCATACCCCATGCCATACCATTATTTTCAATGAAAGTAATGTGAAACCAATCGGTAATAATAAATGAATCGCCAAGGCACATGTGCGTCTTCACCCACACTTTGATCACTTGATCAATGATGAGTGCAACGAGTATAATTGCCAAGGAAATCCATGCGGTTTTCTTTTTCGTCATCATAAATACTTCAAAAAGGAGAGAGAGCATACGCCCTCTCTTTCTTAATGTTTGCGTGCATTCTTAGATTCTACACTCAGCGTAGCATGAGGTACGATGCGTAAACGCTCCTTGGGAATCAGTTCTCCCGTAATGCGGTCTATACCATACGTCTTGTTCTGAATGCGGATCAGTGCCGCTTCCAAACCTTTGATAAACTTCTGCTGGCGTTGGGCCATTTGGATGAGTTCTTCTTTTGACTGCGTCGTACTTCCTTCTTCCAAGGCTTTGTAGGTAGGAGATGTATCCACAACATCATTGCTGTTGGCATTGGTTAGCTGTGCCATCATCTCTGTATAGTCTCTACGCGCCAATTTCAGTTTATCATTGATGATTGAGCGGAATTCCTCCAACTCTTCATCGCTGTAACGTGTTTTGTCTGCCATAAGTTTAGATATTAATTATTAGTGAATAAAGTAATAGCCTATGCTGTAAAGCACTTTCAATCGGCAGCAACCACATTGTTGCCGCCAACCGATATTATACAGCATTTATCCATTTTTCTCAACTTTTATGTTGAGTTTGAAATCATCAAATTCGACCTCTGCACCATCATTTTCGGCCACATTGATAGCATCTGCAAGCACCTGTGTCCTAATGTATTCGCCAAACGCAGCTATAGCATCATCAACCTGTTTGTTGGAAGCAACCGTGACAATGATGCGATCCGTAATTTCCAGTCCATTCTCTTTACGAAGATTCTGAATACGGTTAATCAACTCTCGGGCCATTCCCTCCTTGATCAGTTCATCAGTAAGCTCTACTTCAAGAGCTACTGTAAGATTGCCATCATTGCTTACAAGCCATCCGGGAATGTCTTCACTGATTATCTCCACATCTGCTACCTCAACGGTTGCAAGCTGGCCTTCCACCTCAATGGTGATACTCCCCTGACGTTCAAAAGTCGCTATTTGGTTTTGGTCAAGGGTATCCATCTTGGCAGCCACCCCCTTCATAAGTTTGCCAAACTTCTTGCCCATCACACGGAAGTTGCACTTTACCTTTTTTACTAAAACACCTTGGCCTCCAACAAATTGCAACTCTTTTACATTCACCTCGTTTTTGATAAGGTCAGCAACAGCCTCAATGTGAGCCTTTTGGTCAGAATCGACAGCAGGAATCATAATTTGCTGGAGTGGTTGGCGCACTTTGATATTGACCTTACGGCGCAGAGCAAGAGTCATTGAAGTAATCTTTTGCGCCATGCCCATACGTACTTCGAGATCTTTATCCACTATAGCTTCATCGGCTACAGGGAAGTGATCCAAATGAACACTCTCCATCTTGCCACCCAAATCATGATAGAGTTGGTCGGCGAAGAATGGTGCAAAAGGAGCAATTAACTTGCTGACAGTCATCAAACAGGTATAAAGGGTTTGATAGGCACTCAGTTTGTCTTCGCTCATCTCCTTACCCCAGAAACGCTTGCGATTGAGACGGACATACCAATTACTCAAGTCATCGTTGACAAAGTTGTCTATCAACCTGCCTGCACGAGTAGGATCGAAGTTCTCAAGCTCCGTCTCTACTTCCTTGACGAGGGTAGATAAGCAAGAAAGAATCCAACGATCTATTTCAGGACGTTTCGCCAAATCTACTTGGGAAGCCTCCGGATCAAAATTATCTACGTTGGCATAGAGAGCGAAGAAGCTGTATGTATTATACAAAGTGCCGAAAAACTTGCGACGCACTTCATCAACGCCATTCGGATCGAACTTCAGATTATCCCACGGTTCGGAATTGGTCATCATATAGAAGCGCACGGGGTCAGCTCCATACTTTCCGATCATTTCAAACGGGTCGGTAACATTACCTACATGTTTGCTCATCTTGTTGCCTTTGGCATCAAGTACCAAGCCTGTAGAGATAACATTCTTAAAGGCTACAGAATCGAAAACCATTGTGGCAATGGCATGGAGGGTGAAGAACCAACCACGTGTTTGGTCTACCCCTTCATTGATAAAATCGGCAGGGTAGAACTTGGGCGGAATGGGCATTCCGTTATAACGGCTCTCCACCATTTCCTGACGGTCGGCTTCAGTACCATGCTTCATCTCTCCCTCAAAAGGATAGTGAAGTTGGGCATAAGGCATGGAACCGGAGTCAAACCACACATCAATGAGATCAGTCTCACGATACATTGGTTTTCCAGACTCGTTTACAAGGACAATATTATCCACATACGGACGGTGGAGATCTATCTTATCATAATTTTCTTGGCTGTAATCTCCCGGGACAAAACCTTTTTCTTTCAGCGGATTACCGCTCATAACACCCGCTGCCACACTTTTTTCTATCTCGTCATAGAGTTCCTGAAGACTCCCGATACACTTCTCGCCGCGTTCTTCATCACGCCACACAGGCAACGGGGTTCCCCAAAAGCGGCTACGGGAAAGATTCCAGTCGTTGAGATTTTCAAGCCAATTACCGAAACGTCCGGTACCGGTAGATTCAGGTTGCCAACGAATGGTTTTGTTGAGTTCAACCATCCGCTCTTTACATGCCGTATCTTTGATAAACCAAGAGTCAAGAGGGTAATAAAGGATAGGCTTGTCCGTACGCCAACAGTGGGGATAATTATGCACGTGCTTCTCTATCTTAAAAGCCACCCCTTCCTGCTTCATCTCCATGCAGATGACGATGTTAAGGTCTTCAGCCTTTTCACTGGCTTTCTTGTCCCACACACCATCCTTGTTAAATTCGGGTGCATAAGCATTCTTCACATAGTCTCCGGCATGATGCCCGTAGGCTTTCTCATCCACGCAGGCAGTTACGAAGTTGTGATCAAGTTCGCTAAGCTCGTAATATTTTCCCTGCAAATCAACCATCGGACGGGTTTCCCCTTTCTTGTTGATAAGAAAAAGACTGGGAATATTAGCTTCTCTCGCAACTTTGGCATCATCTGCACCGAAGGTGGGAGCAATATGTACAATGCCCGTACCATCTTCTGTGGTCACATAATCACCGGAAATTACACGAAAAGCCTCACTTTCCATCTCAACGAAGCTATCTCGTCCATCCTCACTCGTAAATACCTTATTAGTATGCTTTTGCGCATACTCCTGAACAAAAGTAGCTGCCAAATCATCTACTTTTTCGCATGGCTTGACCCAAGGCATGAGTTGGGCATAATGCAAGCCCACAAGCTCGCTCCCTTTGTAACGACCAATAACCTTGAACGGTACTATTTTTTTCTCCTTGTCGAAATCAGGAAGCTTACCCTCTTTTATCTCCTGTTCCGGATTGAGATAGGCACTCACACGACTCTCGGCCATGATTAGTGTCATTGGAGTGCCATCATAAAGATTGTAAGTCTGTATGGCAACATAATCAATCTTCGGGCCTACGCAGAGTGCCGTGTTTGAAGGCAGCGTCCAAGGAGTCGTTGTCCAAGCGAGGAAATAGGGTTTGCCCCATTCTGTCCACTCCGTACGCGGATCCTTAATAAGGAATTGTGCCGTAACGGTGGTATCTTTCACATCGCGATAGCAACCCGGCTGGTTGAGTTCGTGAGAGCTGAGCCCCGTACCGGCCGCAGGCGAATAAGGTTGGATGGTATAACCCTTATAAAGTAACCCTTTGTTGTAAAGCTGTTTGAGCAACCACCACAAAGTCTCAATATACTTATTGTCGTAAGTGATATACGGATGATCAAGATCTACAAAGTAGCCCATCTTTTCCGTCAGCGAACGCCATTCGGCCGTGAACTTCATCACGTTCTCGCGACAACGGCGGTTATATTCCTCTGTGGAAATATATTTTTCTGAAGCCTTGTTATCAATGTCTTTCTTTGTTATGCCGAGTTCTTTCTCCACTCCAAGTTCAACGGGCAGCCCGTGGGTATCCCATCCGGCTTTACGGTGAACCTGAAACCCCTTCATGGTCTTATATCTGTTGAAAGTATCTTTAATTGAGCGAGCGAGCACATGGTGAATTCCAGGATGACCATTGGCCGAAGGAGGTCCCTCAAAGAAAACAAACTGAGGGCATCCGTCACGTTCATCAATGGATTTGTGAAAGATATCCTTTTCCTCCCACTCCTTCAAAACTTCATTGTTGGTCTGTGTCAAATCAAGACCATTATGCTCGGCAAATCTCTTAGCCATATATCTTATTACTTTATTTATATGCTTTATTTATTAGTCCGCAAAGATAGTAAAAAAATATCAGTAGGCAAAATCTACAATAAACTTTCTGCCTCGGCTAACCATATTGCCGAGGAAGCATCACTTGGCATACGCCAATCGCCACGTGGAGAAAGACTTACATTCCCCACTTTAGGACCATCGGGCAGGCAACTACGCTTAAATTGTTGACTGAAGAAGCGTCGCAAGAAAACAACCAACCATTTTTGGACAATAATCTCATCATAAACACCTTCAAAAGCCCGACAAGCCAAGAAAAAAAGCTTTTTGGGGCGAAAACCAAAACGCAGAAAATAATAGAGGAAAAAGTCATGAAGCTCATAAGGTCCTACAAGATCTTCCGTTTTCTGCCGGATCTCTCCGGATTCGTCAGCCGGAGTAAGTTCTGGACTGATAGGGGTATCTACTATATCAAGCAAAGTCACACGCGACTTTTCGTCAACACCACTCTCGGCCACATAGCGCACCATGTGTTGAATGAGCGTTTTGGGAACACTGGCATTAACACCATACATACTCATGTGATCACCATTGTAGGTAGCCCATCCCAAGGCAAGTTCAGAAAGGTCACCGGTCCCTACAACAATTCCGCCCAGTTCATTACTCAAATCCATGAGAATTTGTGTTCTTTCGCGAGCCTGTGCATTTTCATAAGTCACATCATGCACGGAAATGTCGTGTCCTATATCTTTAAAATGTTGCTCAACTGCATCTGTAATGCTAATTTCCCGTATTGTCACACCAAGACTTCCCATCAAGGTAATGGCATTACGATAAGTCCGATCTGTAGTACCGAAGCCCGGCATCGTCACGCCGATAATATCCTTACGGTTCATCCCCAACTTGTCAAAAGCCTTGACACAGACCAGCAGAGCCAACGTGGAATCAAGTCCACCGCTAATACCCAAAATCAGATGCTTAGCACCTGTATGAACGATACGTTTAGCCAACCCCATGAGTTGGATGTTGAATATTTCCTCACAAGTAACTCCCATTTCTGCCTCATGGGGGATAAAAGGATGGGCATCTATCTCACGTTCCAAGACAAAGTCGCGCCGATTGAAAGAAGCGAGCATTTCAATATTATGAACGGAATACCTACCACTCCGAATGGCATATTTCACATTCCGCTGGGCATTGACATAAGTAGAATTAGTACGACGCTCAGATCGCAGTTTCTCTATATCTATCTGTGCTATACGCATCTGTGGTTCAAGGGCGAAACGTTCACCTTCGGCTATAAGAGAGCCATTTTCATAAATCAAGGCATTCCCTCCGAAAACCACATCCTGCGTACTCTCACCAAATCCACAACTACTATAAATATACCCTGTGATCGTACGGGCACTTTGTTGGGCCAACAAACTTTTTAAGTAAGTATGCTTCCCGCTCAGTTCATCACTGGCTGAGAGATTGAATATCAACTCGGCACCCGCCAAAGCAAGTTTATTACTTGGTGGAGCCGGAGCCCATACATCCTCACAGTTTTCTACTCCAAACTGTGCACCTTCGGAAGTAATAAAAATCTGCGGATCGGGAGTAACCGTGATGCGGTGACCTGCAAACCGGACAGTTGTCTCACGCAGATCTTGGGCTGAAGCAAACCACCGCTTCTCATAAAATTCACGATAATTGGGCAAATATGTTTTGGGAACAAGTCCAAGTATCTTGCCATGCTGGATGATTGCTGCACAATTTAGAAGCAGATCTCCGACAACGACAGGAAGTCCGACAATAGAGATAATGTCAAGTTGACGAGTAAAGTCAAGTAACATCATCATTGCTGTTTCTGCAGACTCAAGCAGCATTTGTTGAAGAAACAGATCCTGACACGTATAACCGGTTATACAGAGTTCCGGAAACACAATAATCTCCACCCCTTGCCCTTCTGCCAGTGCTATCTGGCTTTCTATCTGTCTGGTGTTGAACTTCACATCGCCTACCTTTACCGAAGGTATGGCCGTTGCAACCTTAATAAAGCCGTATTCCATTTTAACCAATATGTTATTTCACTGTAATCTGTGTCGCTCCGTAACCATATTCTTGAAATGAAGCATCCTGATAGGCATAACCTTTATATCGATAGTTCAGCTCATGGATAAGTGCATGGCGCAATACTCCTTCGCCTTTACCATGAATGAAAACGACACGCATACCTTTTTTGCCTTTAAGTCCATCCAGGGTCTTTTTGAAAACATCCAACTGGTAATGCAGAATATCAGCGGCATTCATTCCGGCCGTGGTTTCCAACAATTCTGTTGCGTGCAAATCAACAACAAGGGTACCATCGTCCTTTACCCGTTTCTGTTTCCGCGAGTCGGTTACAATTTTGTCCTCTTTATACATTTGTTCCTTCAGACGCTTGGAATCCACAACAAGCGGCCGAGCGATCTTATCGTTTTCTACAATGGTAAACAACAAAGCCGGTTGCTCGAAGAAATCATTTTCTTGGAAGGTATGAAGTTTGTAAAACTTCACCGGATCAACACGAAACTGAACGTCTGTTACCGGTTTAAGCAGAAAAGTCTTTTCACGCTTAAATGCTGTAAACTGGATTGTTATGCGTCCAAGTTCGTTCAAGGCTTCACGACCGAACTCTTCTAAAAACAATTTAGTATTCGGCTCAACTTCCCCTTCGCCTCTCAATGTCCAAGCATTTCCCTCTGCTACAAGATAGCTAAAATGAATGGAATAGTTACTGTCATTGACAAAATAAGTCTCAAATCTGGTATTGGTTATCTCCTTGACATCTACCGGTACAAAGGCCAGATAAGCTGACAATTTATTTCCACCCTGTCGCTCTTCTGCATGGGGGCGGAATGTCACTTCACGGTCAGCCGGATCGTAATCATCAACCTCCATGCTGATTTCTTCGTGACCTTCCGCTAACTTGGCTTTAACGCTTTTGCCGTCGCTAAGTAGCCCCTCTTCGTGACGCTGCATGGCTTCCGCTTGTGCATCCATCTTTGCAGAGACCATCTTCCCCATGCTGTAATCATCAGTATTTACTACGACGACATCACGGATAGAAGTAGGAATTTGGAAACCATCCTCGTCTTCAACCAGAACAATATCTTTTCCTTTAAAACCGGCAATCTTACCACCACCGGTCTCACTTAGAAACCTTACAGTATCCCCTATTTTCATAATCGTATTTTTTAATTCTTCACTATTGAGTGAGAATAATGTTCATAACCCCACCTTACCATGAACTCCGTCACAAGGTGTTAGCTGCAAAAGTAATGCTTTTAGTTCACACAGACAGTGATTTTACCATAACTTTTTCTTGAAAATGTTTCTTTTTCATCTTTATTGACAAGGAGCCCATTCAAAAAGATAGTCAAGTCCATGATACATAGATATTCTCATTATAGTTTATCAAGATGTCTCTTGGGGAGCTACCATGTGACTTTAAATCAATATCATGGAATGAGCAGACTGCTGTCTCCATAGCTCAAAAAACGGAAGTCATGCTTCAAGGCATAGTCGTAGACCTTCTTCCAATCCCCCTTCAAAAATGCACTGACAAGAAGGAGAAGTGTGCTCTGCGGTTGGTGAAAATTGGTAATGAGCATCTTCACGATCTTATATTCGTAGCCGGGTGCTATGATTATCTGTGTACTTGAATGCAGGGCCTCCAAACCATTACGATCCAAATATGATAGAATGTTACGAATAGCTTGTTCCGGCGTTATACCTTCCACCGTCTTTCCGTTTCTCCCATTGTCATAAGGATCCCATTGGCCAACATGCAAGTCTTCTTCCGAAGCCTCCGGGTGATGTTCCAAGTAGAGACCTATATAATAAAGGCTCTCCAATGTGCGCACACTGGTTGTCCCCACTGCTATAGCCGAACATCCATATTCAAGCAACCGTTCAAAGGTGTGCCGATGCACCACAATATATTCCGCATGCATTTTATGCCCTGCAATCTCCATGCTCTTCACCGGTTTGAATGTTCCCGCACCGACATGGAGCGTCACTTCATCACGCACAATGCCATGCCTATCTACATCGGCAAGCACGTCATCGGTAAAATGAAGACCGGCCGTGGGAGCAGCCACACTGCCCTTTATCTTCGAATAGACTGTTTGGTAAGTCGTTTTGTCGCTCTCCTGCGTTGCACGGTTAAGATACGGGGGAATAGGCAGCTCACCGACAGCCTCAAGAATCTCGGCAAAGGAGACCTGCTGATTGTCCCAATCAAAATCTACCCAATAGTTGGTTCCACCGCCATGTACCGTCATGTTTTTTTGTCGGTCATCAAGCTGTTCATCACGCAACATGGTAGCCGTAAGGGTAAGACGATTTCCCTTAATATCAAAATTCCGACGGAGCATCCCCTCTTTCCACTTTTTCAAATTGCCTATCATACACAGCCAAGAGCAATGGCCTGACGTCTGAAACATCAGTTCATAGTCAGTGGGCATCGCCGGCTCCATCAGAAAGACCTCTATCAATGCTCCCGTTTCTTTTCGAAAATGCATACGAGCCTGAATCACCCGCGTATTATTAAACACCATCAAAGCCCTGTTCGGTAAGTGGTCGGTAAGGTGGTAGAACACATCTTCCCCCACTTCGCCATGTTTATAGAGCAAAAGCTTAGAATGGTCTCTTGGAACTATAGGGAACTTCGCTATGCGCTCCTCAAGAAGTTCATAATTATAATCACTGATTCTAATATGTTTTGTTTCCATTTCCTGTTATTATACGATTAAACTTTTAATCAACGCATACATACATGTGAGTACAATGGTAGTCACAACCATGTCTATGCCGGTAAAGTCGTAACCCGAAGGCGTATATTGTGTGGATACATAAGTGGAGTCAGGCGATATTTTCTGATAGGTCCGCAAATAGGCATAATAAGCAAGGCTTCCGGAAATACTTCCCCACAACAATCCTACAAGTATGTCGAAAGGATAATGAGCACCAAGGTACAAACGCGTCCAACAGTTGATCAACGACCACCCTATCAGAAAGCAACTGAGCATACGGGATCTGACCAACAAGCAAAAAAATATGGCCAACGACATTGTGTTAGAAGCATGTGCCGAGAAGAAACTAAAACCGTCAGGGCGATAATTCCCCACGACATCAAAGGTATATCTCCATATAGGGTCATTGCATGGACGAAAGCGCGCCACAAGGGGTTTCACAACACCATCGGCCATACCATCGGATAGAAAGAGACAAAAAGCTACACTTGCCATAACCAAAGTTATCTGCCGCATCGTCTCATTGTTTTTCACCACAAGATAGAAGAGAACCATATAGAGTGGAAGCCATGTCAATCCTGATGTGAGTGTCATTGCCACTCCATCCAAAACTTGAGAATTGCTTCCATTAAACCAGTATAACAGTTCTCTGTCAATACTCATCCAATTTTCAATGGTCATACTCCATAAACTTTATTCACCGTCAACTTCTATCTTGCAAGCACAAGAAGAAAAGATTTCATTCTCGGTTATCCCTTTCTAAGACACTCCAAACTTTTTGCTTTGTCCACCTTTTCATCAGATTTTCTCTATCTGCGAAGCCGGAATCCATCCTTCGCGACCATCCGCAAGCCGAATGCCACGCCAGTTTTTCATTCCTTCATCCGTGATATTCACCTTGGTGCCTTCATGAATGACAAACTGATCTGTCCCATTATCTGTAGGGGTTTTCTTCACTACTGCCGATGGCACAATCACAATGGCACCTGTGCGGCACGTAAGTTCCTTATATTGCTGATAGGCAAAAAGATTACTAAAAATGAAGAGGAAAAATAAGGCCAATCCCATGAAAAAACTTAGTTTTCTCATCCACACCCGCGGAGAAAAGAGGTAGACCAAGGCAAGCAATAAAGCAATCATGATGGACAAAATAGCACAACATGCCCATCCGTCAACACTGGTATAATTGACAAGTGTCTTGTACCAAGTCACAAAAAACATCTCACTTTCAGGAGTTATTTTATCAATCGTTTTGGATCGGGCAAACTCGAGGTTGAAACGGATATCTGCATTACCCGGTTGCATCAACATGGCACGCTCATAGTTGAGGATGGCTTTTGTTATATTGTCAAGCCGGAAATAAGCGTTTCCCAGATTGTAATATATATCTGCATTCGCACCACTACGCAATACCTCCTCATAGTCTTTTACCGCTTGCTGATAATCTCCCTTGGTATATTCAGCATCGGCATTTTCCTTCGTAACAGCCCGCACACCGGATGACAAGCCCAGCATCAATATCAGCAATGTTGCGCTTTGAACCACCCACATGGCCCTACGTGTCCATTGATATTTATCTCGCTTCATACTATCTCTTCACTTTCTTCATCATATATTCTACTTCTACAATGGCTGTCATAGCCGAATGATAGGTGCGATTCATATTACCCACAGAATCGCCGGGGGCGTAACGCTCAAATTCGCACTCATCAATGGCCTCTACAAACTTACCTATCGTAGGCTCATCCACTCCACAGGCCGCCAACTGCTCCTGAATATTCTCACGAGACAGCTGCTCTACTGGGATATTCATCTTGTCTCCCACATACCCCCAAAGGGCACGTAACACTTCATCATAGAATTTGTCCTGACGACTTTCCATCATAAGTTTGTAAGCCATTCGCAGTCGTTTGGCCGCCACTTTGCTTGCTTTCTTACCACGCATCTTGACAAGATCCGCATTCTCCAAAGCCCGTTTACGGAAAACCACAAGCAGAACGACGAATGCCAAAAAAGGAACCAAAAGGCTCACAAAGAATCCCCAAGTGCCATAAAAAAAGTCATCAATTTCGTGAAGTTTCACTTTTCCGGTTTTGATAGGCCGTATGTCTTGATCCTTTGCCGTAGCAGAGAAGTCGGCCGACGCACCTTTTTTCCCGTCACCCGGCAACACCGCTAATTTGAAGGCTTGGGTTTTAATCGTTTTATAGGCATTGGCGGTCACATCATAATAGGTCATCTCTACCGGCGGAATGGTGTACTGTCCCTGATTGCGGGGCACAACAAGGAAGTCATATATCATATTTCCTTCCACTCCATTCACCGTCAGCTTGGTCTTGTCTGTTATTTTAGCATCATATTTATCAAAGTCTTTAGGAAAATTGACAACCGGCTGCTTGAGCAACTTTAAATTACCGATTCCACTCACCACCACTCGCAGCGTAATGGGATCACCAGCCTTCACCTCTTTCTTATTGAGTTGGGAGGAGATGTTAAAACGCCCTACCCCTCCGGAGAAGCCTTCCGGCCGTTTGGGAAGCGGAGCCACCTCTATAGTTAGACTGGGGGCTTCGATGCTACGCTTTACTTCCACATAGTCAGCCCCTCCATTAAACATGGCCTCAAAAGGATCTATATTGCGACGCTGACGTACCATTCCTGTGAAAGTCAGTGCAGGGATCTTCAGTTTGCCGGTCATTTGCGGGTACATGACAAACTGGCTCCACGTAAAACAGTTGTATGCTTTTCCATTCACCACTTCTCTATGAGCTGTGCGAGGAAGAGGGAGTTTCACTTCTTGAGAATGGAAACCATTCAATTCCGGCATGTGGTAATCGAGATTGGTCAGATTCACCAACGTATATACCTTATAGGTCAGGAGTATGGGTTCCTGCTCATGCACTTTATGCTTACTGGCTGTCACACGAATAAACAAATCACTCCCTGATATACGCGACCCGGCCATGCGAACTTGCTGTTGCTCATCGTCGTAATCATTATGCATGCGGGGAGCGCCGTTTCCCGTATTCTGGGCCGTACCCGACACTCTGATTTGCGCTGAAGCCGATGCAATCTTCTTCCCACCAATGGTAGCGTGGGCAGGAGGAATTGTATAAGTTCCATTTTTCTCCGCATACAACGTATAAGTGAAAGTGACCGATGAAGACGAACTTGTGTGGCCGTTGATCATTTGGAAACTCGATTGGCGCGACTCGTATGGTCCGGCTATCACTTCCAGTCCTCCAGGAATCTTGCCTGCACGAAATTCATCCACATCCTGCGTGTTCACCGTATAAGCTATGCGGAAATTCTCTCCAGCCGACACATGTGACGGGGCATGAACCTGAATTTGTTGAGCGCTTACTTGCTGCACAACCGCTATCAAGCCTATCAATATGAGGTGAATATATCTATTTGTCAATTTCATTGGTTCAACAGTTATTGCTTACCAGTTTTTATCCAACGACCTGCGACGCGGTTGGCGCATATTCTTCTCCAACTTCTGCTTTGTAGCCTTTTCCTGTTGGATGGCTGCGTTAAGCATCTGTTCGATATTGTCTTTGCTCATCTGTTGATCGTCAAATTTCGGCTGTTGCTTGTCCTTGTCTTTATTCTGTTTCTGCTTGTCTTTAGAAGCATCCTGCTTCTTGTCTTGCTTCTTATTCTGCTTATCGTTTTTCTTTTTATCATCTTTATTCTTATTCTGCTTCTGCGGTGGTTGATTTTTCAACAGACGCTTGCACAAAGCCAGATTGTAGCGAGTCTCATTGTCATCGGGATTACAGCGCAAGGCCTCCTTATAGGCTTCAATGGCCTCGGCATATTGCCTGTGGTTTTGGAAGATGCACCCAATATTGTGATAACTGCGTGTCCTACGCAGTTTGTTGGGTTCCAATCTTCCTGCCATGCGGTAGGCATTCACCGCCAAAGAGTCTTTTTGCTGCATCATAAGCGCACAGCCGAGATTATACATGGCCTGCGGGTTCTGTCCGTTCCGGGCCAGTGCCTTACGGTAGAGTGTCTCCGCCTGAGCCCATTTTTCAGTTCTGAAAAGACGGTTGCCTTCACGAATGAGAGGGCGGTCGGTTTGCGCTTCCATCTGCATGGAAACCAATAGCATCGCTACACCCATTATAATATATAAGAAGTTTCCCTTCATCTCTGTCTCCTCCTAAACAGCTTTATATTCTTCAGCAGAGGATTCTTTGCCTCCAAGATACATACCTCCACCACCAGCAATAAGATGACAAGAATACCGAAAGCCTGAAACTGCTCATCATAGGCATTGTAAATGACGGATTCCGACTCACCACGTTGCAATCGGGCCAAATCATTGTTCAGTTCTGTCTGGGCATCACCGGTATTATCCACATGGATATACTTTCCGCTACCGGCTTGAGCCACCTCACGACACATTTGCTCGTTCAAGGCGGTCATCACCGTTTGGCCCGAACGATCCTTCATATAACCACCATCTCCTGTAGGAATGGGAGCGCCCTTGGTGTCACCCACACCGAGGATAAACACATTGACTCCCTTTTTACGAGCCTCTGCAGCTGCTTCCACAGCTCCACCTTCATGGTCTTCACCATCGGTAATCACGATAATGGCGCGCCCTATCTTGTCAGCTTGCGTAAAACTATGGAGTCCCAAATTGATGGCCTGAGCAATGTCGGTACCCTGTGTCTGGATGAGTGAAGGATCAATATTTTGCAAAAACATTTTTGCCGATACATAGTCGGATGTGATAGGCAACTGCACATAGGCATCTCCGGCAAAGACTATCAAACCTATTTTGTCATTGGTAAAGCGGTCCACCAGACTCTCTACCAGCAACTTGCTTTTATCCAACCGTGACGGGGCCACGTCTTGGGCCAGCATCGAATTGGATATATCCAAACAGATGATAGCCTCTATGCCATTACGCTTGTCACGTTGGACTTCCGCCCCAACCTGTGGACGAGCCACCATCACCACAAGTAAGGCCCAAGCAACCAAAAGTAGCCAAAACTTCACGGTGGGTCTGAACTTGGACACATTGGGCATCAACTGTCTCACAAGTTCAGGATCACCGAACTTACGCAGCTTGCTTCTGCGCCTTCTCCAACCTGCCAGCCGGATGAGCAACAGCACGGGGATGACGAGCAGAGCCCAGAGATATATAGGATCTTCGAATCTGAACATTTTATGGGATACGTCTAAAAACTGTTAACCTCAACAAAATCTCCAATAAGAGTATCAATACCGCAGCGATGGCAAACGGTTGATAGACCTCATACCACTTGGCATAGCGCGTGACGCTCATTTTCGTCTTTTCCAACTGATCTATGTCATGATAGATTTGTTTAAGCTGCGCCGTGTTGTTGGCACTATAAAAGTTACCCTCTGTGACTGCAGCAATTTCGCGCAACGTCTTGGTGTCTATATCGGCCGGGCGGCTGATATACTGCACTCTCCCACCCACTTCTATCGGATAGGGAGCCACCTTGCTCGTCCCCACAGCGATGGTATAAACCCTAATGCCAAGGCTCTTGGCCATTTGGGCGGCAGTGAGTGGAGAAATGTCACCGGCATTGTTGGCACCATCGGTGAGAAGTATCACCACCCTACTCTTGGTTTTCGAGTCTTTCAGCCTGCTCACAGCATTGGCCAATCCCATTCCTATTGCCGTTCCGTCATTGATAAGTCCGCGGGTCGCCATATCGGTCCGCACGTCCTGCAAAAGTGTGAGCAGACTGGCATGATCGGTGGTCATCGGGCATTGGGTGAAAGCCTCACCGGCAAAGATGGTAAGGCCGATATTATCATTAGGGCGACCCGAAATAAACTCTGCAGCAACATCCTTGGCCGCTTCTATACGGTTGGGCTTGAGATCTTCGGCGAGCATACTGGCCGACACGTCCATGGCCAGCATGATGTCAATACCCTCAACCGTCTTGTTGTCCCATGCGTTGTGGGTTTGCGGACGGGCCAAAGCTACTACAATAAGCGTGAAGGCCACGCACCGCATCACCATGGGAAGATGAATCAGGCGTACCCTCCAACTGACAGAGGTGTATCTGTAAGCCTGCGTATCGCTCATGCGCAGCGTGGGCTCGCTTTTCTTCCTGTACAGAAAGTACCATATTATATAGGGTACAAGCAACAGGAGCAGTAGAAAATATCCTTTACTTACAAATTCCATTTGTTTCTTAACATTTCGAGTGGCAGGGCTTTTACTCTTTTCCCGCCTTCACTTGCACTTACTACATCAGCAAATCAGACAAGGCAAGGCACATATAAACGAACAGGGCGACAGCTGCCACAATCACCACCCCCAGCATGATTCCGGCCAACAGCCGGTTTTGCCGGCTACGACGGTCTTTTTCTGTGAGTATAGGTGCAATGCGCTCCTCGGTGGGCAGTTCATCGGTCTTGGTCTGGTCGATGAAATGAATGGCATTTACGAGATTGGCATCATTCTCATTGATGAGCGTCTCATACTTGGCAAACTTCACCAAATCGGCCGTTTGGAACAACTCTCGCAACTCTTCTATCATCTCCCGGTTTCCGGTCGCCTGCAAGCGTTCAATAATCTCGCCGCTGGTCATTTCCATTGCGCTGAATCCAAACCTGCTTGAAATGTATTCACGGATGGCATCGGTGAGCTTTGTATAATAGACCTTTTGGGCCTCCCGGTTTTCTGTATGTTCGTGCTTGATTTCTTCTATTTGGGCCAAGGCTTTTTGATGAACCGGCACCCGCTTTACTACGCGTATGGTTGCCACGATAGGCTTATTTTGCCTCCACCGGTAAAAAACATAGGCGGCAAATGCTGACAGCACAACCAAAAGGACACCCAACCAGAACAGCAGACTCCATTCCGACCAGCGGAAGGGATTGTCCTGCACATCCTTTGGCGGGAAGAATTGATTGGGATGAAGCGTGTCGACTTCCACGGTCTGCACTTTCAGAGCCAACTGGTTGCCTCGATAGTTACGACCGTCCACCTTCACGTTGAGGGCCGGAATGGGATAGAGCTTTTCATCAAACGATGTGAGTGTATAATCACGGCCTATCTGCACCATCCCATTGCCAAGATTCAATGTGTCGTGGTCGTGCTGTCCAAGCACCTCCACTCCCGGGGTGATATATTGTCCGGGCTTGAAGTGCGGCAGCGTGGCACGCTGCCCATTCTTCATCGTCACTTGCAGATGCAACAGGGTCTGTTCACCGATGAGCATCTCTATAGAGTCTATCCGTTGCTCAACCTGCACTTGTGCGGAGACCACGCTCCATTCTGCTGCTCCACTGACGAACGAGAGAAGCAGTGCCGGCAGCACCAACCGTATGATATTTTTCAATTCTTTCAACATCATGACTTGGAATTAGAGCATTATCCTCTCCTTTTAAACAGCATCAGCAAAGCGCGGGAAAAATCTTCGTTGGTAGCAATGGACGTCCAATCTACGTTGCTTTTCGAAAACACATCGCGCAACCGGTCTTGTCTTTGCAGCCACAAGCGCGTGTGTGCCTGCCGCATCTTACCGGAGCTCGTATCGATAATCATTTCGTGACCGGTCTCTGCATCCAGCACTTTGACCAGTCCGATGTCGGGCAATGTCCTGGCGCGTGGGTCATACACTTGAATGCCCACCATATCATGCTTCTGGTTGGCAATGCGCAACGACTGACAAAAGTTCTGTCTGTCATAGAAGTCACTCAGCACAAATGCCGTGCAGCGGCGCTTCATCACCCGAGTGAGATATTCCACGGCAGCACCAATGTCGGTTTTCTTACTTTGTGCTTCAAAATCGAGCATTTCACGAATGATGTAGAGAATATGGCGACGCCCTTTCTTGGGCGGTATATACTTTTCAATGCGGTCGGAAAAGAATATTACACCTATCTTGTCATTGTTCTGTATGGCACTGAAAGCAAGTGTGGCAGCTATCTCGGTGACCATGTCACGCTTAGTCTGGCGGACGGTTCCGAAATCGAGCGAACCGCTCACATCCACAAGCAGCATCACCGTGAGTTCACGCTCTTCTTCAAACACTTTGACATAAGGGCGGTGGAAGCGGGCCGTCACATTCCAGTCAATATCGCGCACATCATCACCAAACTGATATTCCCGCACTTCGGCGAAGGCCATGCCTCGTCCCTTAAAGGCAGAATGATATTGTCCGGCAAAGATGTTCTGACTAAGCCCGCGGGTCTTAATCTCGATTTTCCTAACTTTCTTTAATATATCTGACGTTTCCATTGACTCTGTTTCGCTTTATCCCTCACCTCATTCATCGGCCTTTCCGGCCTCAAGTCGTACAACGCTTAGGGCACTTCTGTCTTGTTGATGACTTTTGAAACGATTTCTTCGCTTGTCACATTGCCGGCCTCGGCCTCATAACTGAGTCCCACGCGATGGCGCAACACATCATGGGCCACAGCTCTAACGTCTTCAGGCACCACGTAGCCGCGATGCTTGATAAAGGCATAGGCCCGGGCAGCTTTGGCCAAAGAGATGCTCGCACGCGGAGAACCGCCGAAAGTGATGAGATCTTTCAGTTCGCCAAGTCCGTAACGCTCGGGATAGCGAGTGGCAAAAACGATGTCTGCAATATATTGTTCTATCTTTTCGTCGATGTACACTTCATTTACCACGGCTCGTGCACGGAGTATTTCATCGGCCGTTGTGACGGGACTCACCGTAGGCAGCCCACCCACGATATTCTCCCGTATGATGAGTTTCTCCTCCTCCAATGTAGGATAATCGATGATGACTTTAAGCATGAAACGGTCTACCTGCGCTTCGGGCAACTGATACGTACCCTCCTGCTCTATCGGGTTTTGCGTGGCCATCACAAGGAACGGATCGGGCATCTTGAACGTACGTTCGCCGATGGTCACCTGATGCTCCTGCATGGCTTCGAGCAAAGCACTCTGCACTTTGGCCGGAGCGCGGTTGATTTCATCGGCCAGCACAAAGTTTGCAAACACGGGCCCTTTCTTCACATGGAAGCTTTCATCCTTCTGTGAGTATATCATCGTTCCCACAACGTCGGCCGGCAAGAGGTCGGGCGTAAACTGTATGCGGCTGTAATCGGCATCGATGAGCTGGGCAAGAGTTTTGATGGCAAGGGTCTTGGCCAGTCCGGGCACACCTTCAAGCAGGATATGACCATCACTCAACAATCCGATAAGGAGCGAATCCACCAAATGCTTCTGCCCCACTATCACGCGGTTCATCCCTGTCACAAGGTTAGTCACAAACCGGCTTTGTTGCTCAATCCGTACATTCAGTTCACGAATATCAATAGCTTCTGCCATAGTAATTATTTTTTCTACGTTAATTCATAATTCAGCGCAAAAGTACTGAATTATCGTGGGGCGGTCGAATTATAGAGCATAAATTATATTAAAAAGTCTGACAACCTTGCTAATTTAAGAAACTTTTAAGGAAAAGCCGGCCCACCGTGGGCTTCGGCAAAAGCGGATGTTATTGCTCCAAAAAGTGGGTGTAACAGCAGCTTTGTGCTCGTACATTTGCCTACGAGTTGCTGCAATTTTCCTTGATTTCATCAGGTGAAGAAAGAAGGAATCCGACTGCGTACATTTGCATCAGAAAGGGATAAACAACAAATAAAAATGCTCTTGGACAGCCTTCAGTTTCGTTTTCATCAATTCACTTTATTTAAAGGCCTCGCATTTTATACGCCAGTTCGGGATAAGTTTGACGCATCCTTTCATTTTCTTCCCACCAAAGTTATACTTCTATCCTTGAGCCGATAGCCTCATATTAAATTTCTGTCCATTGCACAGCGTGTTCAGAAAGTCCGATTTCATCTTTTCCCATTGCTCACTCCCTGTATTCCAAACAGCCTTCCCCCGCTGCTTGATGCCGAATACTATCCATTCGCCTGAGGTGTTGGAGAATGCCGACACCGTTGTCGACACATCCTTAGGCTGTTTATGCTGAGCCACCTTACGCTCAAAATCGTCCCATCCAATATCTAATAGTTTCCGTAACAGTCCCTCTTTAGCCATTATCTATCCTTGATTTATCCAATTATACTCTCGCCTTCGTCATTATGCTTGTCTTCGTTCTTGAAAACCACTTCTTTGCTCGTATTAGCATAACAATACACACAGAAATGGCGGCATGTATTATACATACCAATATCTTTGCTCACCATACAGCCACAAATTTTACGTTGCCCCTTGTCTTTCAGGTTCTTTACCTTCTCTGGGATTGGTGGGATCTCGTCAAAAATATCACGTTCTGGCAGTTTTCCCGTATGAAGATAATAAACAAGTTCTTTGTCATCGGCAAAGATACGTTTCATCAATTCATCATCGATACAACGATTATGCTCTATTCCATATTGTGATAGCTCCATATCTTCAGCACATGTGGCTATTTGTAAGTTCCATCCACCCTGCATCCATATTTCACGTAGTTTCACAAGCCCTTCCACTATCTCCATCCGTTGTTCATCCATCATTTCTGCTTTTTTCACATCTTCTTTCGTGAAAAATACGGTTTCCTTTATCAAATTATTCTGCACCTTTCGATAAGCTTTCACATCAACGAAACTGAAAACAAGCTTATCGGTGTATCCTTTCAACTCATTGCCAATATGCCAAATACGTGTCAACAACATGCGAGGTGTAAGCTGTGGTGTCACAATTAGGGGATCAAAACGCCATATAATCCTTTCTTTGCCTATCATTTGCGACAACTTTTTAAATACTTCTATACGCTTTGACACAGGTGGCACATTTGGTTCAAAACCCTCATTTACATAGTCATTTAGCGTTACTTGAAAATAATAATGTATCCCTCGTTTGTCAAGTTCAGACAGGTATGGAATAATTGGCTTTGGGTTCTTAGTCCAAAACACCATCACTTTGCAGTTCTTGAATGAAATATACATTGGCTGCTGATTGAATGGATTATACCATACACAATAACCTTTTGTCAGGCGATTAAAGAGCCACTTAGCATAAAAGGCAGGTATATCCGTTGAACGGCTAGCAGAAATGATAACAGGTGCTGTTGCCTCAACTGTTTTGCCTTGTTCTGTTTTTAGAAACTCTTTACCGTTTATCATATAAATAATGGAGATATTGAATTGCTTTGGTTATATCCTGTTTATAATTCTCAACGATGTAAGGCTTATTTAAAAGCGTTTTAGGCAGAGCATCTATGACTTTTGAATTCTCACACCTTGCTCTTGCATAATAATACGAATCGGAACCTTTTTGATATTCTTTCTGGAAGCAAGCAAAATCTTTCTGAACCTTACCTCGAATTTCCAAGGGTATCATTGTTTTAACTTTGTCCCATGCTGCATCGTCAGAATAGAAATCCACAAAAGAGTTATTAACTGATTCGTTAAAAAAAAGAGGGATTAGCTTTTTTATCGTCCTTTTTTATCGTCCTTTTTGTTGTCTTGGATGAAGTCAACACTTTTCTAAGATATTGTAGAACACTTTTTTGAACACCTTTTCCCTTCTGAAATGTCTTGTCCTTGTCTATAGCACTTAAAAAATCTGGAGTCGAACCATACATTTCAAAATACTTCTTATATTTAGATTCATCCTTTTTGGCACCTTTGCATACTTTACATATGTTTTCCATAAATGAGGTAAAATCAGAGTCCTCGAATAAGATATCTTCTGCCGTACCCTCTTTAATTACCTCTTGTGGTACGAAATCAGCCTCAAACATATCTATTTTGAACAAATGCCTATAAATATCTTTGTTATTCTCCATGGATAAAACACCAGACAAACTATCTTTATTCATCTCCATATAGCCACATAAGGCTCCCCACAGAATCAAAGGACAACTATAATCGGTTATTTCGTTCATCTTTAAGAATGTGAGATAATTATCTATACTCTGTCCTCTTAATAAAAATGCAGCTACCGCTATCAGTTCGTTGCTATTAATCGAATTAAGATGGAAAGAAGTTCCTATATTCTGTATATGGGAATATAGACTATTAGCATAAGTACGTACATTATTCCCCCATGCTTCTTCTCCATATTCACTAATATAATAATCCTTTATTTCATTTATTATTCCAATACAATAATCTGTACGATAAGCAGATAATTGTTCTGGAATTATTTCTTTTTTAAGAATGTAGTTTACAGCTATACTTAAAATCGGAAAACCTTCAATGACAATTTGTTTATCTTTAAACTTTATTAGAGCTAAAGAAGGACGTGCCAAGGAATTCCTATAATTAATGATACTCTGATTGGTACGTCGTTCTATCTCATCTCTCAATCTTTTATAATCATCACGTGTATATAACTCCGAAATATCTGGAAGCATTCCACATTCCCATTTATTTGACATTTTTCGTTTTATAGTATTCCATACATCCCATTTTTTTAATAAATCAATTAAATAGGATTTCAAGAATTTGAACCGTCCTAAGTCTTCATCTAAATGTTCTTCAAATTTTTGTTTGCTTTCTTTCTCATGAGCATCAACAGACCTATATTCTTCAATGAGAACATTAAGTTTTGCCTTAAATACTCTTGACATTGATGGGGTAGCAATGATGCCAGAGAGCATATCGTAAATATCCTGAGTCAACTTGTTCTGATGAGCCAATTCAGAGTCTACTGATAGATGCTTTCCTAATAAGTACGCATACAACATTCCCTTCTTTTTATCTATATCTGTTTCGAAACTATCGGAACAAGATTGTTGGTTTTCAAAACAAACAGAGGGAATCTCTTTTAACTTAAGTCCTGTTGCTGTCGGAAATATTTTATACTTATCATAAAACTTAATTGCTTTATTACCCTTTGTGTTTATAGTAGTCAATTTATACGCTTTTCCAGAAAAGAAAAACAAGCGGCAATTAGTTGGTGTTAAGTATAATGTTTTGTCATATGAATAAATTCCTTCTGATTCTTGATGAAGAGAGCCGCTTTCCAATTGGTTCTCGTCCTCCACTTCAATCAGTAATGGGAAATTATACCTATTAGGGTCTTTAATAGTAAAAGTAACTGGATATTGGAATAGTACCAATTTATTTATACCTTTTAATTCGAAGATAGTTTCTATAGACTTATAACCCGTTTTACGCATTGCATAAAAAAACTGTGGAGATATGCTTTCCGCTTGAAGTATATTATCCAAATTTAAGCTTGATGTAGGGATATAATATTTCATGTGGTAGAATAGTTAAAAGGGACCATTTTGTATTAGAGCATTCGCATAAATATCAGACGTTGCTGGAGGTAAGAAGGCACATAGAGAACCTGAATAAATAATATACATCTGTTCTAATGGACGTGTTGTGGCTACATATAATGCAGCTTTTTCGTCTTCATATCGAAAAGATTCGCAGTAAGGAAGAAAAACATCGGTAAACTGTAGCCCTTTAGCACAATGGAAAGTTATGATTTTGGGATTAGTAGTCTTAAAATCCAAATCCATTCCATCTCCAGTCTTCCATGCTACAGGGATTCCCTTTTGAGCAAGATAATCTCTTATCATCTCAACTTGTCTAACATAATAAACAATGATACCAACATCCCTCCTTTGTTCATTTGTTAAAATCCTGATTATTTCATCAAGCTGATTATTACTATTAATCTGTAATGGCTTTGGCCCATGTTTATAACATGCAAATGAAAGATGAGATTTTGGACGAATATATTCACCAACTTTAGCATTTTCAACTGTCAATCTATGATTTATGCATAGATCCTGCGGAACCACGCCTATCTGTTTTGCTGTTTTTTCAACATCTTGAACAGTATGTCCCAAACTATAGGCTGTTGGCTTAAAATTCATTATTGATTGATTAGTATCACCAAAAAACCAACAATACTTCCCATGGGCTTTAAATTCCTGTATTTCCGCAGCATTAAAGTCTTGGCACTCATCAACAAACAAATAAGTGTAATTCGGCTTTTCGGAACGCTTCCATTCTTCAAAATAATATACATATCCTTCTGTTTGCCCAATCTCCGCTAATTCATCTACAAAGAATTGTTTTAACGACTTTGTATATACGATAATTGCATACGACTGAGAAAAAGTTGATACTTGCTTGGCTTTTTTCAGCAATGTAAGTGATTTCCCTGAACCAGCAACTCCTTTTACAACTATGGTTCGTTCTGCTGTTAAACCAAGAATTACTTTTTGATAATCGTCAGGGGTAAGACTATCTAATGACGGCATAATAATTATTATTTAAATTGACCGATATGGAATGTTCTTATCTGCTTGTGGGGAATTAGCTCTACACTTCTGATATGAAGAAATACCTTTCATCATTTGTGTAATGAAGTCTGATTTTCCAATTATTCTATATGCAATTTTGCTTATATCCATCTTCTTTCTGCTATGAGATACATATATTATGTCTTGCATATAACAATTAGGACAATGGTGTTCATAAAAGAAACATGAGTAGGGGTATAAACTTTTGTATCTATTATCAGAACGTAATAAAGAATTTAGCCCATTATTCATTACTTCAGGGTAGAACACACCATACTTTTTATCTTTATAAGTTAAGTCGGACAATAGTAAAATGCCTTCATCCGAAAGACAAGGAAGAAATGTATAAGCTATCTTATTGTATATGTTCTCATTAGGGAAAACGTCATGCTGAACAAATTCATTCAATGCTTTGCATGACAATATAATATTATACTGAGTATTTGTGGAATTAACAATGTCTTGCAAATTCTGTTCATTTTGTATGAAAAAACATTGAGGATTTATGTTCACGTAAATATCTCCTTCTATTTTTCTACTTATATGAAATAGAAACCTCACATAGTCTGGATTTGCATCAAATGCATCAATACGAATACTTCCTAATTTAGGTAATTTCTCACTTAAAAGTGAAATTAAGCCAAATATTTCCCCACCTGTACCACAACAAAAGTCTAGAATGGAAAGTTCGGTAAGACCACTTATCATCTGATAGTAATTACTATTCTCCAACAATTTTCCAAGAATACAATATGCTTCTGCATAACTACGAGGGAAATATGTACCGAGATATAATTTGGCAAAATCATAGCCTTTATCAGGATTAGTCATTACATCTTCAGGCCGAGGCTCATAAACCGCATCGAACTCATTGTATATTATATTATCAAGCCACCGAGGCAGTGTTATTGATTTGTTCATGTTAACTATTGTCTTTTCGCTGCAAAATAAGTTTTTTATATGTATATAACTATGCAGAGATAGCAAAATGTGTTATTGATGTTGCAACATTGCCGCTAAGTGTCTATAATGGTCGGGAAATTTTTCGTTCTTTTAGGGAGAGGTTCTTTTGCGTATAGGCAACATCGATAAAATGAACCTTACATGCATCATTCATCTCCAAATGAGTGATAGGATATTCCGACAGGAGGTTTTCATATCTCTTATCTCCCTTCTTGACATTATCCTGCATAATCATGTCGCCGATAATGCAAGTAATTATTGCTGTTCTTTGTCCACAAGTCATCTCCCAGCTCTTCACATTTTATCTCCTCTTTTATGAATTATTAAGTTCATTACAAAGGTCTAAAAAAAAAAGCAAATAGTTACAAAACATCGCAACTATTTACAAAAAATTATGGTTCATTTAGAAAAACTATCATTGAGTAAAAATAGTGTTCTTTGGTAAATCGGGGCTACTTATTTTATTACCGCCCCGATATTCGTCTGCCAATTTCATCACTTTATGCATTATCTGCACCAACCCTATCATTTAAACCTGAATTCGGGATAAGAAAGTAACTTAAAACGTTGGTAATCTCGCTGATTTTTCGTAGCTCAATATCTGAATAACAACTAGTTACAAAACTCACAAGCGATGATCACCAGAGACAAAATTACGGAAATCTTCTGTATTGCAGATGATTTTTGCAAAGAATTTGACGTTGAAACCGGAAAAATGGGGCTGGCCGGGCCCGCCGGAGGCAAACGCCACAAGCGCAAGTGGCAGATGAGCCGTGCCGAAATAATGACTATTCTGATTTGTTTCCACTTCAATGATTTCAGGAATTTCCAGCATTATTCGGTTCTTCCGTTAACATCCAACACCATAGGGGCAAGAAAAAAGTTCGATTCCACTTGGTGAATGCTACAACTCATACTTTGTCAAATATTTTCGCCATCGATTTGCATTTGGGCTTTTCTCGTCGTATCTTTGCACCGACAAAGGAAGCACACAGATGTTTCCTTTTTTTGTTTCCGTCACTACTTTCAGATGGCAAAGGGCCAGAACGGGCTATTCATCGGGGCTGAACGAGCTTGCAAGTTGGGCCGAATCAGCTTTCAAGTGTGCCCGTTTGACATGCTCATTCGGGCTCCGCAACATCAGAAAAGCAGGAAGTTTGACTTTTCGGGACGCACAAACAACGACACTATACTTTTGAGGAAGAAAATTATGTAAGGCTATTTCGATTTCTTTCAAAAAGACTGTTAATTTTTCCAATCATCACCGACAGGACCGGAATATCCTGCCCATAGGACGAAAAAAGGGGAGGAACCGACTCTAAAAGCCGGCCCCTCCCCTTTCGCTATAATAATCTTCCGTGCAACAATGGCAACAATGGCCCAGCGCCTATGAATTCATTGACAGCAGGAACTCTTCGTTGTTATGTGTACGCACCATACGGTCGTGAATACTGTTCATAGCCTCTATCGGATTCATATCACTGATATACTTACGCAAAATCCACATGCGGTCGAGCGTGGTCTTGTCTTGCAGCAAATCATCGCGACGCGTGCTTGAAGCCACAAGGTTGACGGCCGGGAAGATACGCTTGTTGGAGAGCGAGCGATCGAGCTGCAACTCCATGTTGCCTGTGCCCTTGAACTCTTCAAAAATCACCTCATCCATCTTCGAACCGGTGTCAATGAGAGCTGTAGCAATGATGGTGAGCGACCCTCCGCCCTCGATGTTGCGGGCCGCACCAAAGAAGCGTTTGGGCTTTTGCAGGGCATTGGCATCGACACCGCCGGTGAGCACCTTACCACTGGCAGGCGCAACCGTGTTGTAGGCACGAGCCAAACGGGTGATGGAATCAAGGAAAATGACAACATCGTGCCCGCATTCCACCATGCGTTTCGCCTTCTCAAGCACAATGCCGGCAATCTTCACGTGGCGCTCGGCAGGCTCATCGAAAGTGGAAGCAATGACTTCCGCATTGACCGTGCGGGCCATATCGGTTACTTCCTCCGGACGCTCGTCAATGAGCAACATCATAAGATAGGCCTCGGGATGGTTGGCTGCAATGGCATTGGCAATATCCTTCATCAAAATGGTCTTACCCGTCTTGGGCTGGGCTACGATGAGCGCACGCTGGCCTTTACCGATGGGCGAGAACAAATCGACGATGCGGGTGGAGAGATTGGTGGTTTCACGGTCACCACAAAGGGTGAATTTCTCTTCGGGGAAGAGCGGAGTGAGATGCTCGAAAGGAATCCGGTCGCGCACCTCGGCAGGCACACGGCCGTTGATTTTGTCAATGTCGGTGAGCGGAAAATACTTTTCTCCCTCGTGCGGCGGGCGCACATGGCACTGCACCACATCGCCCGTTTTCAAACCATAGCGACGAATGAAGGTGTTGGCCACATAAATGTCATCGGGCGAGGAAAGATAGTTATAGTCGCTGGAGCGCAGGAAACCATATCCGTCGGGCATCACCTCAAGCACACCGTTGCCGGTAATGATATTGGAGAAATCGTATTGGGGACCTCTCTCTTCCACAGTGGGACGATAGGCGGAAACCTGCGGTGCGGCCATCATCATGGGCCGGTCGAACATGTCGTAGGTCTGCACGGCACTCTGGTCTTCGATAGGCAGGTCGACGATGGGGATAAAATCGGTCCCATCATTGGGATCACCTTCCCACACACCGGAGGCTGCGGAATCAGACTTTTCCTCGGCCACCTCATTATGGGCGTTGATTTTTTCCTGGAGTTTGGCCAACAAGTCATTGTCGGGTTGGGCCTCTGTCTGACTACCTGTGGCAAACTCCGCCTCGGGAATGAAATCCGCTTTCGACTTGTCGGCCTTTTCATCTTCCGCAGCCACAGCCTTTACATCCGCAGCCGGAGTTTCCGGATGTTGTTCTTCCACGGCAGTTTCTTTTTCTTTAGCAGCAGCTTCGGCAGCAGCAATGGCAGCAAGTTCGGCCTTGCTTTTGCGTCCGCGGTGTTTCGGAAAAACAACAGGAGCTTCAGCCTTCGCCTCTTCCGGCTGTTCCTTGGAAAGGGCAGGTTCGTCTTTAAAGAGAGGTTGTTCTTTCACCCCGGGGCCTGTAACCTGATTTTTCATGACATCGAAATTCTCACCATCGGTGCCTTTCACAGAATAGACGCGGTCTTCGCGCTTGGCAATGCGTGTACGCTTACGGCGGAGACCTGTCAAAGGATGGCTGCTACCCTCCTCTTCGGCTTGTTTGTCAAGAATGGAATAGGCTAACTTTTCTTTGTCGTCACCGGCATTGAATACTGCATCAAGATCTTTGGCGATATGCTCCAATTCGGAGATATCCTTCGATAATAATTCGTCTTTACTATACATATATAAGTTATATGGTATAAAAAATCTAATGTGAAAAGAATGTTTCGCAAACGGAAACACCGTATAGTTGTATTAAAACGTGTGCAAATGTAGGGATTTTATTCGGTACTACCAAATTTTTTCCGTATTTTTGCAAACAAAAAAGAAATATATGGCCAACCAGATACCCTATCTTGATGTACAAAATCTAACGAAGAGTTTCGGAGCCGACGTGCTGTTCCGCGACATTTCGTTCTCAATAGCCGAAGGACAGAAAGTGGGGCTCATCGCACGCAACGGCACAGGCAAATCAACGTTGCTCTCCATACTCACCGACCGAGAGGGCTACGACAGTGGCAGCATCGTCTACCGGCGCGACTTGCGGGTGGGTTACCTGGAACAGACACCGGCCTTTGACCCAGAAGAAAGTGTGCTCGATGCCTGCTTCAATCATCAAGGCGAACCGGAAAGACTACTCCGTGCCAAACAGATATTGACCCAACTTCACATCAATGACATGGAGCAACCGATGGGACAGTTGAGTGGCGGGCAACAGAAACGAGTGGCCCTAGCCAATGTACTTATCACCGAACCGGACTTTCTCATCCTCGACGAGCCTACCAACCACCTCGATCTGGACATGATAGAATGGCTGGAGAGCTATCTGGCACGGGGAAACAAGACGCTGCTCATGGTGACCCACGATCGCTTTTTCCTCGACAGGGTGTGCAATCTCATCCTTGAACTCGACAACCAAACGATTTATACCTATCGGGGCAACTATGCCTACTATCTAGAGAAACGGCAGGAGCGAATCGACAATTTGCGGGCAGAGATACAACATGCCAACAATCTCTATCGCACAGAGTTGGAGTGGATGCGCCGTATGCCGCAGGCCCGCGGGCACAAGGCACGCTATCGCGAAGAGGCTTTCTATGACTTGGAGCGCGTGGCCAAACAACGCATCGAAGAACGGCAGCTCCGACTGAAGGCGAGCAACGTGTATATCGGTTCGAAGATTTTCGAATGCCAATACGTATCGAAAACGTTCGATGACGAGACTTTGGGATCGAAAGTCATCCTGCGTGACTTCTACTACAACTTCGCACGCTTTGAGAAAATGGGAATTGTGGGAAACAATGGGACAGGGAAGTCTACCTTCATCAAAATGCTCTTGGGGACTGTCACGCCCGATAGCGGACGGTTTGACATTGGAGACACCGTAAAGTTCGGTTACTTTTCGCAAGAGGGACTAAAGTTTCGGGACGACCAACGGGTGATAGACATAATTACAGACATTGCCGACTATATCGATCTGGGGAGAGGCCGCCACATGACAGCGCGACAATTTCTACAATACTTCATGTTCAACCAGCAACAGCAACAAAACTATGTCTACAAACTGTCGGGAGGGGAACGTCGCAAACTATATCTCTGTACGGTGTTGATGCGCAATCCCAACTTCCTCGTGCTGGACGAACCGACCAATGACCTCGACATTCAGACACTTCAGGTGCTGGAAGAATACCTGCAAGACTTCCCCGGTTGTGTGATTGTCGTCAGTCATGACCGTTATTTCATGGATAAGGTGGTGGATCACTTGTTGGTTTTCAAAGGCGAAGGGGAAATAAAAGACTTCCCCGGCAACTACACACAATACCGGGAATGGCTTGCGATGCAATCGCGGGAGGAAGCACAAAACAAAGATGTGTCACGTTCACATAATGGCAACCCCAAAAACAATGGAGAGACCTCAAGAAAACGTGAGAACAACGGCAACGGTCGGCGCCGCATGACTTACAAGGAGAAATATGAGTTTGAACAGCTTGAAAAAGCTATAGCCTCACTTGAAACAGAGCAACGACGACTGGAAGAAGAACTGTGTAGCGGAACTCTCTCCGTTGAGGACTTAACAGAAAAAAGTAAACGCCTGCCACTGCTCAAGGACGAACTTGACGAAAAGAGTATGCGCTGGTTGGAATTGAGTGAAATAGAAGGATAAGAAAAATATCAATATAAATATGTATCAGGGGGATTATTTTCCTCCGGTTTATTCACATCATTATGGAAATCAAGAAGTCTGAATTTATAATATCGGCACCACGCGTCAGTATGTGCCCCAAAGACGACAGGCTCGAATATGCTTTTATCGGCCGTTCAAACGTGGGCAAATCGAGTCTGATCAACATGCTTTGCAACCATAAGGGACTAGCCAAAACCTCAGCTACACCAGGCAAAACCTTGCTCATCAACCATTTTATCATCAACAATGAATGGTATCTTGTAGACCTGCCGGGCTACGGATTTGCCAAACGGAGCAAAACCGTGTTGAAGCAACTGGAACAAATGATTGCGGGATATATTCTGCAACGCAAACAGCTTGCCAATGTATTTGTACTGATCGATATACGGCTCGACCCGCAGAAAATAGACCGTGAGTTTATCGATTGGCTTGGCGAAAGCAATGTTCCGTTTGCTATCGTCTTTACAAAAGCTGACAAATTAGGCCCTGTGAAAGCAAAGGCAAACGCAGCCCGTTGGATGACATCGCTCCAAGACAGGTGGGAAGAACTGCCACCCTATTTCATCACTTCGGCTGAGAAACGCACCGGGCGCGAAGAACTGCTTGACTACATAGATGAAATCAACAAGGTAATGGAGCAAAACAAGTAAGGCTATGATACTAAAAAGGAAATAATGAAAGAAATCAGTTGGGGCTTCATCGGATGCGGTGAAGTGACAGAAAAGAAATCAGGACCGGCATTCAATGAAGTGCCGGGTTCACACATAGAGGCGGTGATGAGCCGCAGTGAACGGCGGGCACGTTCGTATGCAGAGCGTCACCATGTGAGGAAATGGTACACAGACGCTCAGAAGCTTATCGACGACCCGACTGTGAACGCCATCTATATCGCCACCCCTCCTTCAAGCCATGCCACCTTTGCCATCATGGCTATGAGAGCCGGCAAACCGGTATATGTGGAGAAGCCGTTGGCGGCAAGCTACATGGACTGTGTACGTATCAACCGCATCAGTGAAGAAACGGGCATACCCTGTTTCGTGGCCTACTATCGCCGGTATCTTCCCTATTTTCAACGGGTGAAGAAAATACTGCAAAATGGAACCATCGGAGAAGTGATAAACGTTCAAGTGAGATTTTCTGTTCCCCCGCGTGACATTGATTTGCAAAAAGGTGACGCCCAACCCTGGAGACTGCGCCCCGATATTTCGGGTGGCGGGTACTTTTATGATCTGGCCCCCCATCAGATAGACTTGTTGCAAGACTATTTCGGCATCATTACGCGTGCCCACGGCTATCCTGCCAACCGAGCCCGTCTCTATCAGGCTGAAGACACCATATCGGCTTGCTTTTTCTTCGAGAGCGGCATCACGGGCAGTGGCAGCTGGTGCTTCGTAGGTCATAGAAGTGCAGAGGAAGACCGCATCGAAATTATTGGTACTAAAGGCACTCTGTCTTTTTCGGTATTCAACTACGACCCAATACAACTGGTCACCAGTGAGGGCAAAACAAGTATCAATGTTCCCAATCCCTCCTACGTTCAGTTGCCTATCATCAGAGCTGTCATAGAAGACTTGCAAGGGTATGGACATTGTGACTGCACCAGCATCTCTGCCACTCCTACCAACTGGGTGCTTGACCGCATATTGTGGAAAAACTAAGAATGATTCTGTCAAGAAGACAAGACACGAGATTAAATAAAAGGATGAAACATGTCGGGTGCTTCATAGTAACAATGTTCTTTGTCTTTTCCATTGTCCCTTGTCGGGCTGCAGAAGAAGGAACGGTGCTGGAAGGATATCCTCTAAAGCCTGTGTCTCAACCGTCGGTTATTGACGCAGACTCAACCGTAAAACCACGGAAAAGGGATCTCTTCCACCGCATAGGTGATGTCTTCACAGGGTTCTTTAAAGAATTCAACAATCCCGACACTGCCTATATCGAACCTCAGCGATATAATTTTACGGCCCTGATTCAGAACACTAACACTTACGAAGTATATAGACTGACATCCAAACAGGGTCAAAGCATTACATTTGCTCCCGAGATGTCCTATCGCATCGGGCCATATATAGGTTGGCGGTGGGTCTTTCTGGGCTACACGATTGATGCCAATCACCTTAATGCAAGTTCACGCCATTCGTCGAAGAGAGAGTATGACTTGAGTTTGTATAGCAGTTTGCTCGGATTAGATTTCTTTTGGCGGGAAACAGGTAACGATTATAAAATCAGGCGAATGTATTTAGGAGAAGATATTGATACTTCACCACTCAAGAATATGTCCTTTGACGGATTTAAAGCAAGCATCAAGGGTTTCAACCTTTATTATATCTTCAACCACAAAAAATTCTCTTATCCCGCAGCTTATAGCCAGTCGACAGTGCAACGTCGCTCAGCAGGCTCCGCACTTATGGGCATCGGATATACGCGCCATTCACTCAACATCGACTGGGACAAACTCGACAAACTGCTGGATGACAAGCTCAGTAACCAGACCGACGAGGTGGAAATAGACAACGGACTGCTCTTCGGCAAAGTGACCTATACGGACATCTCGGTGTCGGGAGGCTATTCCTACAACTGGGTGTTTGCACGAAATTGGCTATTCAATGCAAGTCTTTCAGCTGCAATAGGTTACAAAGTGTCAAAAGGGGATATGGAAAAAGATAAGAACGGGACTCACCGAGGCTTCAATATTCACAATTTCAACATGGATGGTATCGGCCGATTCGGACTCGTGTGGAACAATACACATTGGTATGCCGGAGCCAGTGCTATACTTCATTCCTATAATTACAGCAAAGATCAATTCTCTACCAATAACTTCTTTGGCTCGCTCAACTTCTATGTAGGAGTAAATTTTGGCCGGAAGAAATAGCTCCAGCTTCTTGGTTTCACCTATCGCACAATGATAACACATATCCAATATACTTGAATGATGAAAATCCTCCTTACATTCTTTTTATCTATTTCGCTATTGAATGTATGCCGTTCAAATGGCATAAACGGTATCCACTCACACACAAGTACACAAACTAAAACTGTTTTCAACGGGCAGGCCTCCATTCCGAAAAGTACTACTCCCCTCTTACACTCACACGACATCAGCTATCGCCCGACCGACAGCATACGCGTGGAGAAGATGCTTGCCGCAGCACGCCGTATCAGCCGGCCACCGGTTTCATGGCTGCTCCATTTCGGATATCAATTTATTGGTACTCCATACGTGGGAGGCACATTGGATAGAGCAGAAAAAGAACGCCTCGTTGTAAACTTACAAGAACTGGACTGCACCACATTTGTAGAGCAAGCACTGGCCTTGGCCCGCTGTGCACAGCGGGGAGACACGTCGTTTCATTCCTTCTGCGACCAATTATGTTACATTAGATATATAGGTGGAAAGGTAGAATACACCAAACGGCAACACTACTTTACGACTTGGATTAACGACAACCAAAAAGAACAAATTGTCGAGGACATACAATCCCCCACCCCTCCTTTCACTGCCATACAGACCATTCGGGTAGATTACATGACGACACATACCTCATCGTATAAGATGCTCTATGCGCACCCGGAATGGCTCGCAGGCATCCGCAACCTCGAACAAGATATTAACGGACAGCGGTATCGATACATCCCCAAAGCACTACTTGCCAATCAAAAATTGATTCGGACAGCAATTAGGGACGGTGATATCATCGTTATACTAACCAACAAGCGGGGACTTGACACATCGCACATCGGCTTGGCCGTTTGGAGAAATGGTAATCTCCACATGCTCAACGCTTCCAGCATTCACAAAAAAGTGATAGATGAGCCTATGACATTATACCAATACATGCAACGCCATCCCTTCCAAATTGGGATTCGGATATGTAGAATGAATTAAGTTCCACTTCGAGGTGAAAGCCTTTCCATCAAAGACACACTTCATTTCCCCCCGTTTTTTAACAAAAAGAACAAAATATCGGTGCAAAAATTTGGCAGAACAAAATAAAACTACTACCTTTGCACCGCATTTGAGAAATAATGCTTGGCAATCGGATTGCAACCCCATGGAAGGATGGGTGAGTGGCTGAAACCAGCAGTTTGCTAAACTGCCGTGCGGGTTACCGTACCGGGGGTTCGAATCCCCCTCCTTCCGCCAGGCAGAGAACTTTTCTACAGATGCAACAACCATGGTCGATTCATCTAATGGTTAGGATACAAGATTCTCAATCTTGGCATAGGGGTTCGATTCCCCTATCGACTACAAGGAAAGCCCTATAAGTCGTTGATTTATAGGGCGTTTTGTTTTCACAGGGTGCAAATAGGGTGCAAATTGCAACACATACCCCATTTTTGCCACTTGAAAGCCTTATCTATCCAAATACAAAAACAGACGGGTTACTAAATCGGTAACTCCATCTTGCAGACAATAGCAAGTAACGCCAAGCCATTTATTTGCTCTCTGGCGGACTTTCCTCTCTCCTGTGGATAGTTCTGGTGAAAAAAAATAAACGCTTCCTATGGCCTTTGTTGAGGCTGAAAAACACAAAAGTGCTTGCCAGATGGCAAACACTTCCTTTATTTTTATTCCCTCTTATTGAGGTTTGGCAAATTTTCCCTGATATTAGCGTTTTTCTCGCTAAAAGCTATATGGCCGTTTCCTCTCGTCTTGTCATAGCCAAAATATTTTGAACGCCCAGCTTCAATAATAGCAAGTTTTAGCATTTTTACAAGTTTCTTGGCCTCCCATTGGGTCAACACCCAAACTTCATTATCTACATTATCATTGCTGCCAATCATTACTATGGGCACATCTTTCTTAATACCATTCCACTTTGCAGACTGAAAGCTAATTGAGCCTCCCGTCTCTGTTTTAAGCGTTATTGGCTTTCTGCCTTTTCCATCGTTCTTTTGTATTGCCATGTTAATTAAATTTTATACTAAAATAACTACTATAGGTTACTGAATCGGTAACTTTTTACAACTTAATATAGCGTGAAGTGGAACACTACCTAAAATAGCGTGTTGCCTCATCTATCTTCTTGTCAAGTTCTTTTATCATGTCATTAGACTTAACCAAACCACCCTTAACCTTGCACGCTTCATTAACCACCTTTCTTAGGTCGTGGGCTTGCTTCTTGGATATATCGCCCCGCTTCAACGCTTCTGTTATCTGGGCTATGATTTCCACCTGCCCGCCCCGTTGTTCTATCAAAGCGAGTAACCCCGCCTTATACAAATCTCTTTTTGTTTTCATATTCTCAAAGTTTAATTCTATGTCGCCTATCTTTTGAATGGTTCTATAATAGCCTCTCCACTGCTGAAACAGGGAAATATAAAACGCTTCATCATAGAGCAAACCGCCTATTACCTCTGGCACATTCAGCAAGTTTGTGAGGCGGTGGATAAACCTAAGCTCATATCTTAGCACATTTCTGCCTTGGTACAACTCTGGTACTTTCTCACCCGCCCGTCTCTGCTCCCTCACTTTGTCATAAAACGCCAACTGATAATTTGTGCCTGTATAATATAAGCCTGTAGGCTGTGGCAAACGCTTGGTGTATTTCAACGCTCCCAAATGTCTCATATAAACATCTACAGGGGCTTTTGTTACTATGTTCTGACCAACATCCAAGCGAGTAACCTTTGCACGCTCCATAGGCAAATGCAAGCTGTCTGATAAGTTTTCTATGCCTTGTTGAATATCGCCTCGTGTCATGGTCTTGAAATTATCGCCCAATACCCACTTACAAAAACTGCTGTCCTTGATTGTTACCCCCATTCTGCTAACTCTCACGTTGAGGCTGCCCAAACGCCCACCCAAAACAGGATATTTACCCCCTGTGCCATCTGGGTAATAATGCTCCTGTGGCTCATCATCAAAACGGCACGGCACTTCTGAAAGCAAATCTATATTGCCCGCTTCTGACAAACTTAAATTCATGTTCAAAGTATCAACCATAAAACACATTTGGGTTACTGAAATGGTAACTTTTTACAGCTTAATATAGCGTGAAGTGGGAAAAGGGGCTATTTTACCCCCTCTCGTTCTGGAGTTGCCTGCTGCCTTAGATAGTCCATTTCTTCATCTAACAAGCCGTCTGAAAGTTCATTATAAAGGGCTACCCTGTCTTTGGCATAACCACGGGCAACAAAAACCTCTATAGCTGCCCCCACTTGCAATCTGCCATTGATAGGTTGTGCATCATGGAACACAAACAGAAGTGCATCGACTGTCCCTTTCATATCTCCAAATCCCAAATTACTCTTTGGGTCTGGTGTGTAAATGCTGCTGATGTTCTTACTTTTGGTTAGGGCTTTATCTGCTTTCCTATGCACGTCCCCGCCAAATTGTTCTGGCACATCGCCAAAGTAGCAAAACAGGTCGCCCACGTTGCACCCATCCCGCTTATCGGTGTGCCTTAGCTGCTTTGTGGCTCTCTTTTCCTCTAACGGCTCATAGCTTCCTGTTGAGGCTGTGCAATCTATTCTAAGTTTGGCTGATGTAGCCTCCAAACGCTCAAAGCGGTAATAATCTGTTAATATCATCGCTTGCCTCCTTTCTTCTGGGTGTATGCCATAGCCTTATCCTGTAGCTCTGTAGTAGTGGCACACCTGCCCTGCTCTGCCCATCGGTTTAGTTCCACGTTCAAAGAAACAAAGTTTGCCGTTTGGCTTGTAATGTGGTATCTCTTTCCTCATGGTAAGTTTGTAAAGGAAAGACTTAGATACACCCAAATAAACGGCTGCCTCATCACTTGTAAGTACGTCCTTAGTATTTATTGCCACACGACTTGCAACCTGTGAGGCAAAAGCATTTAACTGCTCATCTGTAATAATTTTATTATTCTCCATTGTCTTTGCTTTTATGATAGTTTGGAGCTGTGCACCGCTTGCCACTATCGGTTTACATTTGCAAAGGAACAAAGAAAATGATAGGAAAAGATATGTTAGTTTATGCCACAACTTATGCCACAACTTAACACAAAAAAGCAACTCCCAAAATTAGAAGTTGCTTGAATATTAGTCCACAAACAAATCGTCTATTTGCTTATATCCTTTGGGCTTGCCGTCTCGGTTGTTAATCAATGCTGTTACCGCTGCTCCTAATCGGCTCTCGTTGAAAATTGTACTTAATTCTTTATCTGGAAATAAATCGTTTGCTCTGCTATCTTGTAAAAACACCTTTTGTAGGAAATATGCTAACATTGCTTTGGATATTCCTTTTTTCCTGTATCCCGTCTGTGTCCTTTCAATAATACCCGCTTTCTCGGCTCTCTCAAATCGCTTTATAGCCTCATCGGTTTGTAGTTCCACGGGCAAAGGTATTGAGGCAGTGCCAATCTGTTGCACATTGCTTCTGCTCTTTATAGGTACATTACATGGTGTTAAATAACTTTCATCATAAACGGCTATAAAATTATCAACCTCCCATAAAACATCATTTAGCGACCTTACACTGCCATAATATAAGAAATAATGTTGCTCTATAGCTCTCTTGATAGGCTCTCTTAGTGTATTGTCTTGTATTGCTATCAAAAAACGGGCAATACCATCTATGCTATAGCCGTTGGTTACTGCTCCCCAATCAATGTCCATAAGGTTTTCTATGGTTCTGGCGTTTATTGCATTTACCGCTGTATGAAAATCTGTGATATGATTCATTTTCCATGTTTGAATGTTAATATTTGATGTGCCTTTCCTCCTTACCCTTTGTTTTTTATTTTTTCATCTTGTTTGTATTTGTTCCCCAATATAGAAATAATACCTCCAAATTTCCTTAAAACCGCTTTGGCCTCATCTATCCTGCCACTATCGACAAGTTTATTATAATTTGCTAAAACTCTTGTGTAATTAACTTTGGGGTTATAATTCCCATTCCTCAAATGTTCAAGTCCTTTCATATAAATCAGATGTTTAAATGTTTGTAATGTCTATCTGTGGCAAACTATTGATAGCTGCTTTCTTCTGGTCATCCAGTGCCCTTACATACTTCTGGGTAAATTTTAGGCTGCTGTGCCCTAACAGCTCGCTTACCACCTTAATGTTTGCCCCGGTGCTTAACAGGTTGGTGGCAAATGAATGTCGCCCACAATGGAAAATATCATCCATTTGAGGAATTGGAAGAACATAGAGAATAAACCGGTAACAGGTTGTGAATTAGTCGATTTTCTATATTTTACGAGTGTGGCAGAAAAGCAATCCGGCATGGAATATTGAATCCTTTCGGTTACCAAACCGTTATCCGTTGGTTTCCCCAATGAAGAGAGGTAACGAAAAAAAGGAGAGATTTCTATGGAGAGGTTTCTATCTCACTGTTCCGCAATGTTCTGCTTATCAAAGAACGCTTTAACAACGGGTAATTTTGCCCATAAAATTAAAGCATATGAAAATAGAGAAATTCAAGGTGTTGCTCTACCTCAAAAAGAGCCGATTGGACAAGTCGGGCAAAGCCCCCATCATGGGACGTATCACCGTCAATCGTTCGATGGTGCAGTTCAGTTGCAAAATCTCCTGTACGCCCGATTTATGGAATCCTCGTGAAAGCCGTCTGAAAGGCAAGAGCCATGAAGCCGTGGAGACTAATGCGAAGCTGGACAAGCTGATGCTCTCCATCCACACGGCATTCGACACGCTTGTGGGAAGAAACGCGGATTTCGATGCGGAAGCTGTCAAGAACCTGTTTCAGGGAAGCCTCGAAACACAGATGCCCCTGTTGGGAATGACGGACATCGTCTGTGAGGAACTGAGGAAGCGTATCGGGATAGACCGGGCAAAAGGAACCTACCCTGCCTATATCTATACCCGGAGAACCTTGGCAGAGTTCATCGAAAAGGAGTTTCGCACCAAAGACGTTGCTTTCGGTCAGATGACGGAGCAGTTTATCCACGATTACCAGAGTTTCATCTTGGACGAGAAAGGACTTGCCATAGATACCTGCCGGCACTATCTGGCTATCGTCAAGAAAGTATGCCGAAAAGCCTATAAGGAGGGACATGCCGACAGATGCTTCTTCGCCCACTTCAGTCTTCCCCAACCAAAGGAAAAAACGCCGAAAGCCCTAAGCCGAGAATCCTTCGAGAAAATCCGTGACTTGGTAATCCCCGAACATCGCGCCTCCCATATCTTGGCAAGAGATCTCTTTCTCTTTGCCTGCTATACGGGAACAGCCTACGCCGATGCCGTTTCCGTTACACGTGACAATCTGTTCACGGATGACAATGGCGGGCTGTGGCTTAAATACCGCCGCAAGAAAAACGAGCTTCGTGCCTGTGTCAAGCTGCTGCCCGAAGCCCTTGCCTTGATAGAGAAATACAGGGATGACGACCGTCAGACTCTCTTCCCGATGTTGCACTATCCCAATATGCGCCGTCTCATGAAATGTCTGACTGTCCTTGCCGACATCAAGGAAGACCTGACCTACCATGCTGGCAGGCACTCGTTTGCATCGCTGATTACCTTGGAAGCCGGCGTTCCTATCGAGACCATCTGCAAGATGCTGGGGCATTCCAACCTGCAAACTACTCAGGTGTATGCGAAGGTTACGCCCAAGAAGCTTTTCGAGGATATGGACAAATACATCGAAGCGACAAAGGATTTGAAACTTGTATTATAACACCCCATAGATAATAAATGAATTTATGCGTAGCACATTTTCTTTACTACTCTATATCAATCGCAACAAGGTACGTGTGGATGGTACAACTTCCGTACTCTGCCGAATCTCCATTGACGGGAAAAGCACGACGATAACCACCGGCATCTCCTGCAATCCCAAACAGTGGAATGCCAAAAAGGCGGAGACCGTAGAGGTGCGGACGAACAATCGCCTGAAAGAGTTTCGCAAGCATGCGGAGCAGCTCTATGATGAAATGCTCAAAGAGCAGGGGGTGGTCAGTGCCGAACTATTGAAAAACAAAATTGCAGGTCATGCGGTCATTCCTACCCATCTGCTCAAAATGGGAGAAAGGGAACGGGAACGCCTTGCCGTCCGCTCCAAGGAAATCGACTCCACTTCGACCTACAGGAGTTCTCGGTATTACCAGAGTTATATCCGTGAGTTCTTGGACTCGAAAGGCAAGACAGACATTGCCTTTTCAGACATCACCGAGGAGTTCGGACGGGAATACAAGGTCTACCTGAAGCGGTACAAGAACTTCGGGGCATCGCAGACCAACCATTGCCTCTGCTGGCTAAACCGATTGGTTTACCTTGCCGTAGACCATGAGATTATCCGTGCCAATCCTTTGGAGGAGTTGGAGTATGAGAAGAAACCGTCCTCCAAGCGAATGCATATCAGCAGGACTGAACTGAAACAACTGTTGGAACTGAAACTTCCCGCCAATGACCCATTGAAGGAATTGGCTCGCCGGGCTTTTATCTTCTCCTGTTTTACAGGACTTGCCTATGTCGATACCCAGCTGCTGTATCCGCACCATATCGGGCGAACGGCAGAAGGGAGACGGTACATCCGAATCAATAGAAAGAAAACAAAGATAGAGTCATTCATTCCTTTGCATCCGATAGCGGAGCAAATACTTGATTTGTACAATACGACCGATGACACACAGCCGGTCTTTCCGTTGCCGAGCAGAGACTCTATGTGGTTCGAAATACACGAGCTCGGTGTTATCATCGGGCGGAAGGAGAACCTCTCCTACCACCAAGCCCGACATAGCTTCGGCTCATTTCTGATTTCCGAGGGGATTTGCACGGAGAGCATTGCCAAGATGATGGGGCACGCCTCTATCACCAGTACGCAAACCTATGCGAAGATTTCCGAGAAGAAGATTGCGGAGGATATGGATAGGTTAATCGAAAGAAGAAAGAACAATGAATATTGAATTACCATGAAAAGAGAAATCATAACCATCAGCGAGAATGGGAATATACACATTCCTACGACTACCATTTGGATGTCTGTTTGTGAGGTTGCCGACCTGTTCGGTGTTTTACAGAACTAACTCTGTAATCTTCTCATCATGTTCAGAAAAGATGTTTTCTATGAGAATAGAAAAAGACACTATGCTTTTCCATAAGGATTGTTTGGTGAAACTATGCGATATAGATGTTTCTGTTTAATTGTTTTTACGCTTATAAACGCGGAAGTCAAGGATTCTCTGCTGATGGTAGTCAGTAGAGAAGACCAACTCTAAGAGAAAGCAAGTCTTCAATCATCCACAGTTATATGCTTCCTTTCGGAAGTACTTAAAAAAGATTTTCGTGTTTTCTTTGGTAGAAACACGAAAAATGTATACCTTTGTGACGACTTGGAATACAACTCTTCAAAAGAGTTTAGAACAATGATATGGTATTACAAGTCATTCACCTCTATATGAGATTAACCTGAAAGAAAATAGGCGGGCATTAATGATAGAGGTGATAATTGAAGGAAGAGTGTAGTTTTTTAATATAGTAGCTATGGCAAAAAAAAGAAGAAATGTTGATGTCCTATCAGTTAATCTCCGATTTATTGATGACAGTCATATTGTCTCTTTTGTAGATATTCTTAATTATATAAATGGCAGAGAATATCGGTGTAATGAGAAAATATTCAATCTTAACATGTTACGTACAGATAAGGCGGATTGTGATTTAGGTATTATAGTAACGACGCAAGATTCTGACATTCCTCCAAAACGAAATAAGAATACGGGTAATTATAGTCCGATTCAAATTAATACTACTGAAGAAGGATTTGCATATGCCAATATTTTCCTGTACGATCATCGGAGAAATATTTTATTGTATGAAATAAATCGTAATGGTTGTTATCCCAATCAATTTCGAGAATTTATTTATTCACATTGGAATGCAGATGAAGATAATGTAAAATTTGATTTGACATTTCCTTCTGTGGTAAGAGCAAATGAATATGCTCGAATGCTTCGAATGGATAGATATAAAAAAATAAGCATCCAATTATATAATCCAATTGAGTTGCAAAATTGCATTGCAGAGAAGAATCTATCGATTTATGAGAATATTTTAAAGCATAACATAGAGATGGGGACTCAAAGTAATGCAAATACTATAACGATAGAGCAAGTAGCATTACGGAAAAGAATCAATCCTATGGGATTAAGCCGTTCTATGGTAAAGGGATTAGTTGATGCTGTCAAACTTAATATCGTAGATTGTGGACATCGTCAGAATGTACAGACATTACGAGTAGAGGGTTATACTTCGGACAGCGAAGATCCTAATAGATGTAAACCTATTGATATTATTGCAGACTCTTTTGATGAATATTTTAAAATTACTGATATTCAAGTCCATAGAGATGTTCAACAAATTGAAAGAAAAGAGGGAATAGAAAATTTATATGATAAACTACTACCTGAAATAAGAAAATTAATAGGATATTAATTATGGGAATATTTGGAAAGTCATATCGTTATTGGGTGGAAACCATTGGAGGATTGCTTGCTGGAATAATTGTGTGTATCCTATTATTCATCGTTGATCCTCATCTTTCAAATTGGAAAGATTTTGTCAAGGAAATTCCTTCAATAGGGATGTGTACTTTCGGCTTTTTATTGACACTGCTAAGCATTATATTACAAGGAAATAGTTCTACAATTGAGTGGATGAAAAGCCGCAAAACGTTATTTGATAGATTCATTCAATATAACAAGCATATTGTAATTCTTTCTTTTATAATATCCATTTATGCTTACACGCTTCGATTTTTTAATTTTCAATGGTTAATACACGAACTAAGTTTAGAGACTAATCCAATCATTCCTCACATTAGAAGATTATTAATAAGTGTCTTTGGAGGATTGATCACTTGGTTTGTAATTGACACTTTTCTATTTATAGAAATGTTTTACCTATTAATAAAAAAAGCAAAATGATATATTGTGAAAAATCAGCATTAAAGTATGTGATCGTACATATAGTTGGGAATAAGTCATTTAATGAAAATGTTATTTATTCTGCATCAGAAACAATTCTTGATGAGGATTTAGTAGGTGTTTTAAACATGTATTATTTGCAGTCTTTTAAAACTGAAGAATACTACCAACTCTACCACGAAAGTGATTTGGTATTAAATGAGGTTTATACCTATGTCTCCAAGATTTTCGATGAGCCTAAACAACTTTATGAACAATCGGTAAATCTGGCAAAACATTTGTATGAGCAAAGCACCCACCCTAGAATCAAAGGTGGTGAGTTTTATACCGTGTATTTCAAAGATTGTATATTTGACGGAGAAACTCTTGATGCGGTTGGTTTATTCAAATCGGAGAATAAAGAGACTTTTTTGAAGGTGTTGCGTGAAAACGGCAGTTTCAACTTAGTGAGCGACAAGGGTATCAACATTAAAAAGCTGGACAAAGGCTGCCTGATTTTCAATAAGGACAGAGAAAACGGATATGTAGTTGCTGTGGTTGATAATACCAATAAGGACGTAGAAGCTCAATACTGGATTGATGATTTTCTACATGTCCGACAACGGAAGGACGAATACGCTAATACGCAAAATTTTATGGCGTTAGCAAAGAACTTTGTAATCAAAGAATTGCCTAAGGAATTTGAGGTTTCCAAAGCAGACCAAATTGATTTGCTCAACAAGTCGTTGCATTTTTTCAAAGAGAAAGAAACTTTTAATATTAATGATTTTTCCCATGAAGTAATTGCTCAACCCGAAGTGATTGAAAGATTTCATCAGTATAAGCAAGAGTATGAGGACCAAAGTGATATTGTCATCGATAATCAGTTCAAAATTTCCGAATCCGCTTGTAAAAAGCAGCAGCGCTCCTACAAACGTGTCATCAATTTGGACAAGAAAATCCAAATCGTCATTGCCGGCAATCGCCAAAATATAGAACAGGGAAAAGATGATCGTGGAAAATTTTACAAGGTATATTATACAGATGAAGAGTGAATTGTGCGACAAATCATTCGTGTTTTTGTTGGAGTAAAAAACGAATTCATGAACGAAAATATTTCAGAAATAGTAAGAAGAAAAATAGAGAAAACGGATTATGGCATCGTGTTTTCCGCGAGCGATTTTCCTGTTGAAGTTACCAAGCAAAAAACAGTAAACAAGGTCTTGGAAAACTTGACTAAAGCTGGTGAAATTCGACGTTTGTCGAAAGGTCGATATTACAAAACAAAAATGACAAAGTTTGGTGAGCTTATGCCCAGCAGTTATCAGATTGTAAAGGACTTACTGGAAGAGAACGGCAAACTGATTGGTTATATTACAGGATATCAAATTTTTAATGAGCTTGGATTGACTACACAAGTTTCTGCCATTTTGCAGATAGGAACCATCAAAGATAAGAAAAACACAAAGCGTGGTTATTACAGGATGAAATTTATAAAACAATGGAATACAATCACCAAAGAGAATATTCCTCTTTTGCAGTTGCTCGATTGCCTTCGTTTCTTCAAAAATATTCCTGACACTAACCCTGCGGATAGCAGTAAAAAACTCTTGGGGCTATTATCTAAATTAAGTGAAATTCAACGCAGCAAAATAAAAAAATTGGCTTTAAAATACACTCCGCAGACAATCGCATTATTGGGTGCAATGCTTGAAGTGTTGAATCCGAACGAAGATGTTCTGATATTGCAAATGTCGCTTAATTACCAGACATTTTATAACTTATCAATTCCGCAAGAAATATTGCCTAATCAAAAGAAATGGAATATAAGATGAAACTGCACGAAAATCAACCTCTGTTTGCCCAACCACCCAATTTTGCAGCAAACATCTTGAATATAAGACCAGAATTTATCGAGAAAGCTTATTGGATTACTCGTGCGTTACAGAGAATGTCTCAAAATGTCAATGCCAAGAAAGTAGTTTTCAAAGGAGGAACGTCCCTCTCTAAGGTCTTAAATAATTTATTGATTCCGTAATGTGCATAGATAAAGTATTAAGTGATATTATAGCAATTAAGAATGGCTTTCAGCACATCCTTGATGGGGCTGATGGAATCCTTTCGACATACTCAAAGGAACAGTGCTTTGAATTTGCTCTTGAATTGTTTAAGCACGAAGCCTATCAAGCCCGAATGTTGGCAACAACGGTATTGGGAAGATTGGCAACAACGAATGATGATGCCCTTTATTTTCTGAAAGAGCAAGTCAGCACAGACGAGAATTGGCGAGTTCAGGAAATGCTTGCAAAGGCTTTTGATGAGGTTTGCAAACGCAGAGGATATGAAATGTCCTTATCTCTCATCGAAGAGTGGATAAATGACGATAATCCGAATGTAGTCCGTGCCGTAACAGAAGGGCTGAGGATTTGGACAAGTCGCCCATTCTTCAAAGAAAATCCATCGGTGGCTATTGCATTAATCAGTAAGCATAAAGCACACGAGAGCAAATATCTTCGGAAATCCGTAGGAAACGCTCTAAGGGATATAAGCAAGAAGCACGCAGAATTGATACGGCAAGAGGTGGAGCAATGGGATTTATCCAATCCTCGAATTATGTTCACTTATAAACTTGCAGCGAAGTTGTTAAAGTAAAAAAGATATATCAATGAAACAGAAAGTATTATTTATCATATTGAATGAATACACAGATTGGGAGGGGGCTTTTCTCTCCACGGCTCTTCATGTGGGCGTGATACCGGGCGGTGAAATAAAATACGAAGTGCATACCATTGCCCCGACATCGGACGCAGTCCGTTCCATCGGAGGTTTCAGAACCTTGCCCGATTATTCTTTCGAGAATATGCCGAAAGATTATGCCGCTTTAGTGCTTATCGGTGGCAACCGTTGGGACTCTCCTGAAGCAGAACTTTTCGTACCATTGGTACGGGAGGCTTTGGATAAAGGTAAAATCATCGGGGCGATATGCAACGGTGCTTCATTCCTATGTTCACACGGTTTCCTGAACAATGTAAAGCATACAGGCAACGGTCTCGACCAACTCAAAAAATGGGGCGATATCGTTTACACTAACGCAGAAAACTATGTGGAAGCACAAGCTGTTAGTGACAAGAATATTGTTACGGCAAACGGTGTAGGGCATTTGGAATTCACTCGAGAGATGCTTCTATTGCTGGAAGCCAATACTCCGGAAAACATTGCGTCATGGTATGATTTCTATAAAAACGGATTTGTGAGATAAAGTTATTTTTCTGAAATTATATGGTCGTAATGTCAAACATAAAAGCCACGTTTTCGTGCAATTTATAGAGCGTTTGGCAAGTTGTAACATCGCTAACAGACTATTCGTGGAGAAGTGATGTTGAAAAGATAGAGGTCATATCAGACACGCAATTTGTAGAAATAACGAAGAGTGGATATAAGACAACTTTCACGGTAACAAGACAAGAACCTTTTTGTCTTTGGGAGTTTGACATGGAGAATGACAATATGAAAGGACATTGGATCGGTGTTTTCAGTGGCAATGAAAAGAATGCTACGATTGACTTTACAGAACACATTGAGCCTAAGAAATGGTTTATGATTCCATTTGTGAAGATTTATTTGAAATATCGGCAAGCCAAGTATGTCAGAGATTTAAGAAACGTGTTGAAAAGAGTACAGCCATAGATTTTTGGAAACCATTATGATGAAATTAGAATTAATAATGCTGCTTCTCCCTGTTGTGTTTATGCTTCACGAATACGAAGAGATTATCATGTTCAGGCATTGGCTAGACAGAAATAGGGATGAATTGAAAAGGCGTTTCCCGAAATTCGAGCGGTTTCTTGCACGCAGGAGACATTTTGATTATTCCACAGCCACATTTGCCATTGGGACTGCCCACGAGTTCATTCTGATTTCCCTCATTTCTTTCTGTGCCGTATGGTTGGGTGCTTATCAATGGTGGTTCGCTGCATTTGCAGGGTATTCCTTCCACCTTATAGTACATCTTGCTCAATGGACAATATACCGAAAATATATACCTGTTATCATTACCACATTTTTGACTTTGCCTTATTGTGTCTATGCCTTTGTTGAATTGGAAAAGACTTCCATTCTATCTCCTTTACAGATGTTCTTATGGTCAGTTGTCGGGATTATCCTTACAGTGCTTAGTTTACTCTCTGCTTTTTTCGTGATGAGCAAATTTCAACAATGGCAGGAGAAACATTGAGAGCGTATTGTCAATAATAAAGTAATAGAAAGAATGTCCCGATTCCCCATCCATAGAAGTTCGCAACTCACAGAATTCGGAGTATATCTGAAGACGGTCGCCTTTCGGACATCGACACCTTCAGAAAGATATGCTTTCTCCCATACCGATGATTATTATTTCTTCGGCTTCATAGAGGATGGGCAATGCCGTCTGAATATTGATTTTGAGGAATACACTTTCGGGAAAGGAAGCCTGGCTATCATCCGTCCGGGACAAGTACACCGTATCATCGACGCTTTCAATCTTTCCGCAAAGTTCTTGGTTATCGACTCGGTATTGGTGGATAAGGAGGAAAAACGAACGCTTGAGAGATACGGTCGCCATCAAATACAACTATCCGACATATCGGAACAGAAACTATTATTATCACTTCTTGACTGCAAACTGAGTGGCATGGAAAATCCATCTGCCAAAGCAGTCGTTCAGCGACTGACCACCGTCATTGTAGGGTTAGTCGTGGAGAACATTGTAAATGTAACGATAGCTCAATCCAAATTACAGGGGACAGTGACCAGACACAAGGAAATAGTATGGGAATTTCGGGATTTGTTGGAAAGCAATATCCGAAGCAACCGTTCGCCATCATTCTATGCCGGGCGGCTGAACATTACCGTTGCCTACCTGAATGAAGCTGTAAATTCTGTTCTGGGGACAAGTGTGAGCCACCATATCCAAAACGAGATTATTTTGTTGGCTAAACGTCAATTGGTCTATACTACAGATTCCATCAAAGAGATTGCACATAGTTTAGGCTTTAACGATTACTCCTACTTCACACGGCTGTTTACCAAGGTTGCAGGCGTTTCTCCCGCGCTCTTCAGGAGGACTTACCACGAATAGTGCTATCATTACCATTGTCCGTCTATTGTGACAGCCTGTATCCCACCGTACCTTTGCAGCGAACTTTATTCACTTAAAAAAATACGGATTATAAGGATGAACAACGCTGTAAATATTTTGCGAGAAGGAAGTATGATGAAAGCCCTGACAAAATTGGGGATACCTATTGTCATCGCAATGCTGATTATGGCAATATACAATGTGGTAGATACTTTTTGGGTTGCACGTCTTGGAACTCTTCCTGTTGCCGCTGTATCTGTTGTTTTCCCTATATCGTTGTTATTTCTTGGGATAGGACTAATGTTCGGTGTCGGAGGCGGAGTGTATATATCCTGTCTGTTGGGAGCGAAACAGGTTGTCAAGGCAAGTCAGGTCGCTTCCGTCTCAGTGATTACCTCTGTGATGTTGGCAGCTCTCATTGCCCTTGTGTGCAATGTGTTCCTGCCGGACATCCTACTTTTCATGGGAGCAAACGAGGAGATGATGAGTTTGGCAGAATCCTACGGCAGGCTTTTTATCATCAGTTGTGTCATAGGAACATTGAATGTGTCCATGTCCAATATCATTGTTTCACAAGGTGCGTCGAAGACATCTGCGTCGGCAATGATCATCGGCTCTATCGTCAATGTTGCATTAGACCCCTTGTTTATCTACACTTTCAATTGGGGTGTGGAAGGTGCTGCATGGGCAACCATTCTTTCAAGAATCGTCACGACAGCTATTTACATCCGTTTCCTTACGAAAGCAGAGGTAAAAGTATCTCTTGCCTTGTTCGCTCCCACGATAAGAATATACGCAGACATCATTAAGATTGGTATCTCTATGCTCTTTTTGCAACTGCTCCAGACCCTTTCCATCAGTTTGTTGCAGAAAGCCGCTGTGAAATATGGGGCAGAGGCTGTTGCGGCTGTGGGTATCGTCCTGAAAATCGTCACATTGGGAACAAACGTGGTCTTCGGATTTGTAAAAGGACTCCAACCTATGGCAGGCTATAACTACGGGGCAGGCAATTTTCAAAGATTAAGGGAAGCGGTGTGCTGTTCTCTGATACTCACAACCTCGTTTTGTGTGCTCTGGAGTATTCTTATAGTCATTTTTACCTCTCCTATCATCAGTTGTTTCGGTAAAGACGAAACAATGCAGGAAATAGCAAGAATTGCGCTTAGAGCCAATACGATTATGTTCTTCACTTTCGGATTCCAATTTGTGTATTCCACACTATATATGGCAATCGGAAGAGCAAGGCAAAGTCTGTTACTCAATATCGGACGGCAAGGTTTGTTTTTTATCCCTACTATATTGCTGCTCCCATCGTATTGGGGATTGAACGGAGTACTCTATGTCCAGCCTATTGCTGACGTCTTTGCAACCTTGATGACGCTGCTTTTTGCCGTCCGAATTCACAGGGAGATAGGTCATCAATCACATCTCACGACAGAAAATATATAATGTTGAACTTAAAAGATATGATTATGCTGAGACTCACTCAAACGGAAGACTTCAAGACGATAATTTCGTCTTGCTCTACAGAAGAGCAAGTACAAAAGGCATCGGACAATTTTATATTGAAGGTCGTTGCTCTATGTGATACAGAAGAAGATACTGTCTCGTTGTTTCGTATCCTCCGCTACACTCGCTGTCGCTTACAAGCTATGCAAAAGGCGTATCCTTTAAACGGAGAGGGGGAAAAATGTGTCAGAACTACTCAGTGTCATTGACACAGAGTTGAAGTTGCTGAAGATGCGAATGCAGGGGCTTCTTCCTGCTTTGTCTGTCAAACCAACCAAGAAACTCCACTGGACAGGCAAGGCGACAGACTTGGTGGAACTACTTTATGCCCTTGACACCTGCGACTGTATCAATGATGGAGAGATTGGTGTAGAGGAACTGGCAGACGCTCTTTCTGAAATCTTCGGTGTGGAAATCAAGAACTGCTACAACGTCTATATGAATATGAAACGTCGCAAGGATGACAGTCGCACTTATTTCCTTGACGAACTCCGAGAAAAATTGAACAAGCGAATGGTGGAGAGCGATCTGAAAGGCGGCAAGTTCAAGAAACGATAATTGCATTCAAATGCCTTAATCAGGCTTCCCGAAATGAGAGGGAAGCCTGATCTTCTTTCGTTAAGGAATAACAATACACAATAAAAGGCTATTGCCGATGTTGCCATTTCTCTTGGAATTCACGGGTTAATTGCACGATTTCCCCTCCGATTATTACCAATTCAAGTGTGAGTTTCTCCAACTTGGCAAGCATCGCAAAGGCTTTTTTCTCGGTAAAGTTACTCTTCAAAACGACAACTGTCTGGTTATAATTCACTCCCACACTGCGAAATTGCCCATACAAAGTCGTCAGTTTCTGATAATAGTCGAGCAACGAGCGATCTACTTTTATCACCCGAAAGGTCTCGTTAAATACCCTTGCCTTGATGAAAGCAGCTTTATTTAGAAGCCCCGATTGCTCGAATAGCATAAGGAAACGAGCAAACTCAGTGTCCGTAAATCGAACCATACAACAATGGTTGGCTCGTTCATTCTTGGGAGGTCGTCCCACATTTCTCTTTGTCATTACTTCTGATTTTAATGGTTTATAATTCTCTCTTCAGGAAACAGAACGTGCTAATTCCATTGGAGAGCGTTTGCAATATAACAGCCTTCAAGACAACGAAAATTTCCAATCGAGAACACCGAATTCGGAGGTGTTCCGCCCTCTGCCAAGAGCAAGGGTTTTGAGTTACCGAAATAATTTCGGGTAACGCAAGACATACCTTGCTATTTGCACTGACGCAAATAAATCCGTTCCGAAGAATGATACTTTATTCTCTCGAAATGTATGTTTTCAAAGCCATGAAATACCGACTTATCGCTTGCTGCAAAGTTAATACCTCTTGTATCCAAAGCCATTAGCTGAGACGAAGCCACAACCAACCAAATCGAAGCCACAAGTACGCACTAAAGAAAATCACGCAGAATACAGCATCACCGAGCCATATTTTTGCACTGTCGAATATGTCGGTGAGGGTATGTGTCTTCGATAACATCACGTTTCGATGAGCGATATGAGCGAGGGTGTATGTCAAAGGACATATCCTTAATTCTTTCATTCGAACGTGGGAATGTGCGAAAGCAGATACAATCGTTCAATTGTATTGATGGACACCAATAAACATCTCCACAGAAAGGATATAGCCCTACCGGTACAAGCCGATTGTTGGACATATCTTCGATAGTGGCTGTATTCGTCTTTGTCGGTAAATATATCGGCAACGAAATGGACAGTGAATTATATAACAATAGAACTTAAGAAAATATGAAAGAGAATCAAAACGGCAAGGTTGATTCCGTTGCCATCCGGGAACTTATTTCACAGGGTATTCCTATGAAAAGAAAAGAGAGTGAGATGAAACGCCCTCAATCAGAAGAGCAGTGTGTAGAATCGGAACGTCCCAACGAGGAACCAATGTCAAAGGATTTTTCAAGAGTCCCAAGAAGAGAAAGGCGGAAGGTTGACAAAGGTGATTATGAGTCGCTTTTCATCTGTCGCAATACCTTAAAAAATCGCAAGACTATCTATATCGCCAAAGAGTTGCAGGACACGCTGGCGGAGATAGTCATGTCTATGAGAAACAGGGATATGACCATCGGTATCTATGTGGAGAACATCATCCTGCATCACCTTGAGACCTACAAAGATGAAATCAACAGATTGGCGGAGATGAAATTCAAGAAGCTACTGTGAGGCGTTTAGCAATGGCTTTTTGTTACTTTTGAGCCGTATCAACTCACTGTCAAAAGTAACGAAGTGTTTTTCATTTGGGGGGCTTTGTCCGCCCGAAGCATAAGAAAGAAAAGGAGCGGTTGGCAAATCTGCCGACCGCTTTACTCCATCTGTTCTTCTTGAACGGTTACCCGTTCCGTCCTTACTCGGAATAAATCATCTTGTCTGATTTTATGCGGATTCCAGAGGAGAGGGAGTTAAGTTTCCATTTTTCTTTTTCCCAGCTTCTCGCATATCCGACATTTTTTTATGCGTCTTTCCATCGGGTCGGTCGTTTTCGTTTCAGTGGCGTAAAAAGGTAGGACTTGGGACAAACAAGGTTTTACGGCGAGAATACTACCTGCAATGAAATGGAAGTGTGGAGATTGTCGTCTAAACGGCTTGCCGCACCGACCTTTTTTGTCCGTAGAAGCCCGGAACTACCTTTGCCACTGACAACGAACAACCGATCCCGACATAAGTGGAGGATGTGCAGACAGAGAAGCAGGGCGAAAACAGAAAACGCAGTCTTCGGAGGCTGCACTTTACCATAGGAATAGAATCCACGGAAAAAAGTCGCCCCAACGGACGGCTTTACAAAAATAATTCGGAGAAAATTCTTTTTTCTCACGATATACCCTTATCTTTGCAACAGACAAAGTGATTCTTTGAAATGGCAAAATAAGGTAGAGTATAGAAGTTTGCTGGTTTCCTTATCGCTACCATCCCTTATTGATAATCAAACTAATCTGTTGGTTATTTGATATTTACGAATTTCTCTATGCTTTCTGCAGTGCCATGTAATATGCTTATCTATGCCCGCTCGCTTGATCCAATGCCTTAGTACTTTGTTACTGCCCTCTATAGATGGCAAAGCAAAGATTAAATCGCTGTCCTTTGCCCCCTCTGGCTTTTCTCCTATGATAGCAACCAACGTGTCATTTAAGGGAATAGACACCCCACTAACATTGCTATCATGTTGCACCTTACTTTGTCTAAATGTCATTATCTTGTTACTATAGTCTATGCAACCGTATGTAAGAGTTGCCAAATCACAATGTCTTATACCCGTGAAACAGGTCACAGCAAAGGCACGCCTTACCACTTCACTCTCATTTGGATAGTGTGTGGCAAATAGCTTCTGTAGTTCCTCACGGCTTAAAATGTCTTTGTTTAATATATCGCCCTTATTCATTATCTTTATCTTCAAACAGGGACTTTTCTTTATCACTTCTTTTTCTACTGCATAGTTAATCAACCGCTTAAACCGCTGCCAATAGGTTCTAACGCCCTCCCCTGTATGCACGTTTTCTAAATAACGTGCAAATTGTTCCATCATGTCATGACTTAGATTCCTTGGCTCTATTCTATTGGCAAACTGTGGATAGTCCCCTACTATGAAATCTTGGAAGTTCTTTAACGCTCCCTCTAATACACGTTTATCGGCTACTCCACTATTCTCTATGAAGTTAGCAAAGTACACAAACAGGTTGATGCCCTTTTGCTTTAGCCTATAACCCTCCCTATCATTTAGAAATTGTTGTCCCCGTTCTTGCTTAATCTTCTTGGCAAGCTCCAAAACATCCTTATTCTGTTGGCGTTCTATCGGTGTCCTTGGGGTGCTCATCAAATACAGCTTCAAAAACTCCTTTTTTCTTGCCGTCTTGCCGTTATCGCTATTGTAACCATAGTTATAAAGCAAATAGAGGCTGTGCCGTCCATCTGCCAACTCTTTATAACCTAACTTGGGGTTGTCTGTCTTTGTGTTCCATGCTTTTGGCTCCATATTGATATATTCTTTTGTTTTCTTTCTGTTGCAAATATAGCTAATTATTTTCATTTGGTACACTTCCCACCCTAAAATATTCCCTTTTCACAACCCTTTTCACTCTAATTAAACCACTTGGGGTGCAAATCAAGACAAAGCACCATCAGAACATCCCATATTTACAGGGAATAATAGACAATCAACGGGGTGCAAATAGGGTGCAAATTGCAACAAAACAAGTACCTTTAAGTGAAAACATCAGAAATCAAACGGTAAGGGTTGATTATCATTAAATATTTGACATTCAGCATTTTAACAACTTTTCTTTTCCTTTGTTTTCTCTTTCTTTGGGGTGCAAATAGTGGGTTATGTTCCCCTATCGACTACAAACAAAAGGATATGTCTGTTTGGGCATATCCTTTTTTTAGAACCTTTACTTTTGCATTGAAAGATTCCGCAGCCGCTATTCCCGATAGTGAGCCAGTTCCACAAGATTGCCATCGGGGTCACGCAGATAGAGGCTTTCCATTGCGCCCATCGCCCCGTGACGCCCAACCGGACCCAAATCCACGGACTATCCCACCCGGCGAAGCTCCTCCTTCACAGTATGCAGGTCATCGTCTGTCACGAGGCAGAAATCCTGCGACCCGTATTCGAGATACTGCGCAGCCGGCCGAAATTCGTCCTTCACAGTGTGGACATTAATTTTCTGCGTGCCGGAATACAGCGCGTGGTGGACACCACGCTCCTCGTGCCGCATACCGAACACATCTGTATAGAAGTGTAGGCAGTCGGCCAGCGAACGGGTGGTAAGCACAAAATGGTCAATTTGTCTGATGCATATATTGTCTGATAAAATCTACTGTGGATAGTTGTCCCATCACATGGTTGTTCCTTTTCGCTTCTCCCCGGAGTCCAACCGCACAATCTTATCCCAATTAATGTGGCCATACTCGTCGGCAAATTCAGCGGGAACTTCATTCAAACTTGGTGGAAAACTACCCCCGCACATTCCCCAAAATAAAGAACTCGGGTCTGATATCTGAAACGACCTACAAATACCGGATGATGACAAATGCAAAAGTACAAAGAGAATAGGAAATCACCAAATTTGTGGAATATAAAGATAAGAAAACAGAACGAGATGAGCGACGTTTTGACACTATAAAAAGAGAAACGAGGAATATAATCCTTTGAATTTTCGCTTTTCCACACTTCATAAAATCGGCTTGCCGTCTGATGGCTCTTTCGGTCAATCACCACAGAAAGGCTTGATACTTGAGAGCAATGCTAGAAAGCTGCTCTATGGTAGCTGAAAATCATTATTTTTAAGTATTGCGGAGATGGGATATTCGGACTATCTTTGTACCGATGTTGTCACACTACGGCACTTCATACGAAAATAAAGCCGAAGGGGAAAGAATAAATTAACCGGAAAGATAATGACACAACAGAAAACTAACTATGGCAACTGGATACCCATGCCACTGCTGCGTATGCTCTATAGTGCCTCGGCAGCACTCCTGCTGCTTTTCGCCGCTTCGTTTGTATGGCCCCGATTGGTGGCTGTGACCATTATCATGGGACTGGCGGCAGCCGTCACGCTGTCCATGACGGTCTACATGCACCTCTGCCACCGCGAATTTTCGTTTGAGGGCGGCCGGCTGATGCCCAAGATACACGACTTCCTGATAGCCCACCTCGGCTGGGACGGGCACGGAACGCTGCTCGACATCGGCTGCGGGTCGGCTGCACTGAGCGTGCGGTGCGCCAAAGCCTATCCCGAAGCGCAGGTGACGGGCATCGACTACTGGGGCTTCGGATGGGGCTATGCCAAGGCGCAATGCGAGCGCAACGCCGAGATAGAGGGCGTGGGCGGGCGCACCCGCTTCGCAAAGGGCGACGCGGCAAAGCTCGACTTTGCCGACGAAACATTTGACGCGGTCGTGAGCAACTTCGTGTTCCACGAAGTGAGCACCCAGCCTGACAAGCGACAACTCATCCGCGAAGCCCTGCGCGTGGTGAAGAAAGGGGGCAGCTTTGCTTTCCAAGACCTCTTCGTGCGCAAACGGCTTTATGGAAACATGGAGGAGTTTGTCACCCAGCTTCAGGCCGAAGGTATCAACGAGATACACTATATCGCTAATGTGGAGCGGACGGGGCTCATCCCAAAATATCTGCAAGCACCGTGGATGCTAGTCAACATCGGCATCATCTACGGCAAGAAATGACATATCTACATCACTATTTCAACATACGAAGGGAGTCGAGGTCGCTTGGACTTTAACTCCCTTTAACTTGTATGTTCTGTACCTAACGCACACGAAAACATCTGTTTGCACGTTATCGTGACACGGGAGGCCACGTGCCACTCGGCAAAACCGAATCACCCTAAATCCCTTCAAGACATGCACTACACTTCACACTACCGGTCGCCACTTGGAAACATCACCCTTGCCTCAGACGGTGAAGCACTTACAGGACTTTGGTTTGACGGGCAACGCTACTTCGCCGCCGGTCTGGATCCCAAGCACAGCGAATACAAACTACCCGTGTTCGACGACACTCGCCGCTGGCTCGACAACTATTTCAGCGGAAAAACACCTGATTTTACACCCCCACTCCACCTCATAGGGTCCCCATTTCGCCAACACGTGTGGACAGAATTACTTCGCATTCCCCATGGACGGGTGACCACCTACCGCCATTTGGCCAAGCTCATCGGCATCGCCTCAACGGGTGGTCCCATGTCAGCCCGGGCCGTGGGCGGGGCTGTGGGACACAATCCTGTGAGCCTAATAGTGCCCTGCCATCGCGTGGTGGGCACGGACGAAAGTCTTACGGGCTATGCAGGAGGAATGGACAAAAAACGTTTCCTGCTCGGACTGGAAGGCATAGACTGCCACCGCCTGACCGACTTCCTCTTGGAATGACTGTCACTTCCTCCTAATACATTGATAGGATGAGGACAGGAAATAAAAGACTCCCGAGCTGTATAAGCAACTCGGGAGTTTTCTATTGAGCTGAAGATGTATCAGTTACCACGTGCAAGGCACGGTTTAGAAGAACAAATAGCGGTTGTCCACCACGTTGCCATTGAGGTAGAGCTCGTTCATGTAATTACCTGCATACTGCATAGCACGCTGTGCGAGCTTAGCTTCCTGCGCCTTGTCGTCAAACTTGCCTGGACGCATGGTACGCCCTGTTACCTGGAAAAGGTAAACACCAGCAGCACCTTTCACGGCATGGGTAGAGAACTGTCCTTTCTTGGTAGCAGCCACAGCACCCGATAGGGCAGGCTCACTGGCTCCTGTAAGAGGAACGAAGACAGGGGCGGCAAAGGTCACCTGATTGACCATGCTCACTTTAGCACCCTTGGCTTTGGCAGCACTAATGCCGGTCACGCCCTTAACTTTGGCCATGAGTTGCTCGGCTTTCTTGTCGCGGATAACCTCGGCCTTAAGCATCTCCTTTACCTGCGCGTCGTTCATGTCGCGATAGCCGGCATTATGTATCTTGTCAAGAACAACAACAAGCAGATGGTTGTTGTCACCACACTCGTACATCGGAGACACCTCCCCCTCTTTAGCTTCAAATATCCACTTGAGAGCCTCGCGGGTAGAATGAATATTGGCCACATTGTGAGTAGAAGTGGTCATGTCGTTGAGTGTCTGCAAACGGTAGCCGGCTTTCTCGGCATTCTTCTCGATGTCGGCCCCAGTGCTGTTGGCACTCACGAAGCTGGCAAACTTGTTGTAGGCTGTACGGTAGGTGTCTTTTGAAAAGTCGTTGGTCTTCTTGATAACAGCAGCGGTGTAGTTTTCACTGAAAGCCTTACGAGCGGTTACCTGCACGATGATACTGCCTTGAGTGAGTTTTACGAGATTATACTTGTTGACCTCACCATTACGCACGACATTCACCATACTCTTCTGGTCGGGTGTGTTGCTCTGCATGAGCGATCCCACGAGCTGCTGAGCCGTGGCCCAAGTCTTTGCACCGGTCTGTCCATACTTCTTGGCCAATGCCTCGAAGTCTGCACCACCCTGCAAAGCTGTATAAACGGAGTCAGCCGTAGCCGAAGCCTTAGCAGCCGTTTCACCGCCAATCTGGATGGAGCGAAATTGCACAGAGTCAGGCAGCGATACTTTGCCGAGCAGGCGCACGATAGTAAGCGAGTTGTCAAGTGTACTTTCCTTCACGGCGGAAGTAACGCCCACGGCCATGCTGTCAAACTGTGCAGCCACATCCTGCGGGAAGAACTGCCGGGGAACCGGCACACCGATATACTCAACAAGCGAACCGCTCTTGCGCACCACCTCTGCGGGATCAGCAGCGGCAGCAAGTTGGGTGCGATAGCCGGCGAACTCTTTCTGCAAGGCGGCACGGTCGGCCGGGGAAGCAGACACCTCAATGTCTACATACTTGATGTCACGGCTCTCCATGGGCTGATAGAAACGAGCCTTGAGTTGGTCGTACTTAGCCTTGAGATCACTCTCCTCCACAGTCACCTTATTGTCGGCGATATCGGAATAAGGGAAAGCGGCCAAGTTGATTTGGCTCTCCTGATTCTCATCCTCGAAAGCCATCTTTGCCTCTACAGGGTTGGAAAGGAAGCAATGGGCAAGCAGGCCCTGATACTTCTGTGCGAGCAGCTGTTGGCGCAGAGTCTTCTCAATGAAAGTCCAATAATTGTATATCTTCTGATACTGCTCCTGCATTTGCGGATTGACGGCGGCCTTGTTGGCCTTAAAATCTGCCAAAAACTTTTGCAGGGAAGCGGCATCGAAACGGCCGGTCTGCTGGTTCACGAATGGTGTCTGAAGAAGCATGGGATTGGTTCCAGCCTTCAGCACATCCTGAAGCTCGGTGTCGGTCACAGTGAGTCCGAGTTCCTTAGCTTCTTTCTCCACAAGTTTGGATTGCACATAAGTGTTCCAAACCATATCTTTCACCTGATTGAGTTGTTCCTCTGAGAGGGTCTCGGTGCCTTGTTGCATCTTAATGACTTCCTGATACTCGTCAAGGAGTTTCTGGAAATCCTGCACGCTGATTTTCTCGCCTAACACCTCGCCTACCTGCTGCCGCTGGTCGTTGCGTGAACTTTCGCACGAACGGAACAACTCCTCAGCGATGAACGCGAAGAGACCGAAACCGATAATGCAAATCAGTATCAGCCCTCTACTTCTGATTTTTCCTAATGCTGCCATTACTTTTCTGTTGTTTTTTATTGATATTTATTTTTTCTGTTTTCTCATGTTTTCACAGGGCGGAATGCCGTTACGGCATCCTCCCAATGCAGTCGCAATCCACAGATGGAGAGAGGGATGGAGTACCGCAAATTGTCCACAAAAATACTAATAAAAATGCAAATAGCGTCATTTTTCGAGTAAAAAATGTGGTTAAGAGCTGTTTTTACAGCCGTCAAGTGGTTTTGTGTAATTTCACCAGCTCTATTTTCGTCATTGAAGCCTTGAGTATCTTGATGTCGTAAGAACCTATCTTCACGATTTCGTTGAGTTTGGGAAAACTCTGATAGTCGTGTAGGATGAGTCCGCCGAGGGTCATGTAATCGTCGCTTTCAGGCAGTCCGAGATCGAATATCTCATTGATTTTGTCTATCTCCAAACGCGCTGAGAGCACGTAGTCACCATCATCGGTACGCTTGGCGATGTACTTGTCACTGTCGTGCTCGTCTTCGATGTCACCGAAGATCTCCTCTACGATGTCTTCGAGTGCCACGATGCCGCTCGTGCCGCCAAACTCATCGACCACCACACCGAGAGTTTTCTTCTGCTGCATGAATATCTTCATGAGCTTCTGCGCCGCCATGGTCTCAGGCACAAAAGGCATGGTGCGCACGTGGTCTATCCACCGGCGAGGGTTGCGAAACATCTCTGAGGAGTGTATGTAACCGATGATGTGGTCGATGTCTTCACGATAAACGATAATCTTGGAGTTGCCGCTCTCAATGAAGAGTTGCCGAAGCTCCTCAAGCGGCGCATTCTCCTCAATGGCGTTGATCTCAGTGCGGGGCACCATGCAGTCGCGTACCTTTGTATCGGAAAAGTCAAGAGCGTTCTGGAAAATCTTCACTTCGTCTTCTATCTCATCGTCGCTGCGAGCACTATCGATACTGGAAGAGACGAGGTAGTCAAGGTCTACTTTGGAGAATCCCTCGTCGTCGCTTCCCTGTTCCATGCGAATACCCAAAAAGCGCAAGCACATCTTCGAGAGGAAGGTGGCCAACCGGGCGATGGGCCAAAGCATGATATAAAACACATAGGCCGGCAGGGCAAAAACGGCCAACAACGTATTGGGGTTGCTTTTGAACAAGGTTTTAGGAAGAAACTCCCCCGTAAAGAGGATGACGAAGGTGGAAAGCAGCGTGTCGGCCGGGACAGTAAAGGCCGGGTCAAGGCCGCGGAAGATGGTATTATCGAACAGTCGGGCTATGAGAATGCCATAGACTACAAGCACGATATTGTTGCCCACAAGCATCGTGGAAACGAAGCCGTTGGGATGATTGTAGAAAATAGAGATGAACCGTTGGGAAAAGCCATACCGTCCCTTGTCTACCTCAGCCAGCATACGGTTGCTGGAGACAAACGCGATCTCCATGCCGCTGAAATAGGCGGAGAGGAGCATCGTCACAAGGATGCCAACAATGAGTGGTATATCAATGGTTTCTGTCATCAGTCGTTGAAGGGGGGCCGGTTAGTGTGTTAATGGTATGGAGGTATTCTTGCTGCGTGGCGTGGTCTGTGGGCGCACAAGAGCCTTCACAGTATCAGGCTGACTGCGCATGGTGTCGCGCTCGCCGCTCAGGTCCCCTTTCTCGAACGAACCTTTCGAGTTGCTTACATAGTAGCGCGTCATGGTGTCATTGCTTCGGAAATAGGTGCCTTCAAGGGTGCGTTCGGGGGTCACCAGCCGAGAATAGCGATGCGAATAGAGTTCGTGATCGAGCTCGTTCCAGAAGAGTTCTTCACTTGAGAAGCGGAGGCCGTCCTTAGTAAGGATGCGCACCCGGCCCCGCAATTCCCAAAGCTTCTTCTGGTCAAAGTAGTAGGCCGTATCGCATTGGATGTAGGAGTTGACGTGAAACTTCTCGTCAAACTGCGTGAGAAACACTCCCTTGTCGAACACCCAGCGCGATGGATTACGGTTGGGGTTGATTTCCCACCGCTCGGTTACGATGCGGTATTTAATAACCCCGGAGTCGGAGATGAGTGTGTTCACACCATAACTGGTCATCAGCGCCACCGAGTCGCGAGCATAGATGGCAGGAGCCGTGTGTTCCACCTGCTCTTCGCACGCACCCAACAACAGAATGCCCGCAACAGCCGGAAGCAGCGACCACAATCTAAGGCTATCGGCCCACGACTGCAAAATCTTACGGATGATCCCCCTCTGCCTGTCCATGCTCAATCCACCTTCCACTTCATGAACCAACGCTCATTGAACGTGAGTCCGATGTTGATGCGGAAAGTGTTCTCCTTGATGAGTCCGTCGGCCGAACGGTTCACCCACTGTCCGCTGATGTTGAGAATGGAGCGGTTGTTGGCCGAGTTGATGATGGGAATACCGAAACCGGCACTGACGGAAATTTCCTTGGGGCCATCCTGTCCGTTGATAGTATAATAAGGTGTAGCGTAGCTTGCCCCGACACGGTAGCGGATGCGGTCGAAGAAGCGACGTCCCATGGGATTGTTACAGAACTCGCCACCGGCAGTGAGCTTACTGCGGTCTTTGTAGAAGCCGCTCCTCATGGTATAGGTGTGTGACTCATAGATCGGAGCTTCTAAAGAGGACCACTTCTGTAAGCTGTAGTCCACGCCCACTTTCCACCGATTCTGGTGGTTGAAGGCAAAACCGGCTCCGAATATATGGGGAATCTTATGGCTGAGCGAGGCACCGCCGAGCGTGTCGGCCCCGATAACAGACATCTGCGACGATGAAGTAACAGTGTAGGAACGCACCACCACTCTCGGTTCGCCACCTATGTCGTGGCCCGGACTGTAGGTGAGACCAAGCGTCAACCGGTCTTTCTTACTCAAGGGCAAAGTGTATTGAAGACCGCAGTCGAACTTGTAGCTGCGCATGTCGGCCGTATAGATGCGCATGAGATTGGTGGATGAAGAACCGCTGAAAACATTGTTCACTGTGCGAGTGTAGTTACCCCATAGATAAGAAGCGTTGGCACCGAAAGCAAAACCCTTAAAAGGTTCCCAGCCGAAACCGAGATATACCTGATGCAGGCCACCGCTGCCAGAATACTCATTGGTGTAGGTCGTGTTGTTGGCATCGCCATTCACCGTGCCCGAAAAAGAATAGTCGTAGCCCACATTGGTGAAAGGCAACACACCGAAACTCACGCCCAAGTGACGAGCAGCACGGAAACCGGCTTGCACATATTCGAGATCGGCGTTCTTGGCATTCACCTTTCGGCTATTCTCCTTAAAGTTGGTAAGCTGCCCGGAAATGCCCATATCAAAGATGAAACTCAGCGAATCGAGCGCAGAATAGGAAGCAGGGTTGATGTAGTTCACCTGATTGTGCTCGCGAAAGCCCAGTCCCAACCCGTTCATACCGCGATTGAAGCCACTTGTCTGGTCGCTCAGCTCACCAAGGCCGTACTGGCTATAAGGAGAATTCGTGCCGCTTTGGGCAAACGAACTTGTAACCAATACAACCAACGAGGCAGTTGCCAATATCTTTTTCATCTGCTTAACGTATTTCTATTAGACGGTGTCACGCGCGCCAATGCGGCATAAGACGGCTGCAAATTTATTGATTTTTTTCGAGATAATAGCATGATAAGTCAGAAATATAAGTTATTTTTGCATCGTGAAACGTTTTAAACATCTTTTCGGCGCACTCTCCGTCGTGATTTTAACCTCTTTTACGACAGTCGGCGCAGCCGTTCCTACACCGGTTCCGGGTGCCACCGCCTCTGTCGAAGAAGGCAATGCGACAGCTGTACCGAACGCTTCCAAAGGAGCATCGGCCCCTGACGGATGGCTCGACTCGCTCGACATCGGTCTGCTCACCTGTGGACCGGGGCAGGAAGTGTACTCCTATTACGGGCACACGGCACTGCGTATAAACGATCGTGCCCACGGACAAGACATCGTAGTGAATTACGGTATCTTCTCGTTTCGCCAGAACCATTTCATTCTGCGCTTCGTGTTTGGTCTCACCGACTACTCTATGGGCATCGTGTCCACCAGCGATTTCATTGCCGAATATGCCTCCGAGGGGCGCTGGGTGGTGGAACAGCGGCTGCATCTCTCACCAACCGAGAAGCTCCGCATCGTCAACGCCATCAACGAAAACTATTTGCCCGAGAACAGGACATACCGCTACAACTATTTTTACGACAACTGTACGACGCGGGCTCGCGATATGGTGCTCAACCATCTCGACTCGGGTAGCCTGCTCGGTGTAGCCGATACTCATGCGTCGGCCGGCACACGACACATGGAAGAACCACCTGCCGGGGCGATCTATCCCTCATGGAGACAACTCATCCACGCCCACAACGGTAACCATCGCTGGGCGCGTTTCGGCAATGACTTGCTTCTCGGGTTCAAAGCCGACAGCCCGACGACCTATGGGGAGCAGGAGTTTCTACCCGACAACTTGCGCAGGGACTTTGACGCTGTGCGCCGTACGATGCCGGGCTATGCCGTCGTCGGACTGGTAGACACTACTGTATGGCTCATTCCAGCACAGCAAATAGCCGTGGAGAGCGGCTCCGAAACCTTCGCCGACCGCATCACCCCACTCGACGCTTTCCTCGCTTTGGCCGCCATCGTGGCACTGCTGACCGTATGGGAACGCAAAAAGAAGTTAAACTTCTGGTGGCTTGACCTCCAGCTCATGCTGGTTTCAGGATTGGCAGGAATCGTCTTGTTGGCTATGGTGTTCTCGCAGCACCCCACGGTGAGACTCAACTTGCAGATATTGTTGCTTAACCCGCTGAACACCATATATCTATACCCTGTAATAAAACAACTGCGCAAAGGGCACATCCATCGCTATTGGTATGTCTGGATGGGGATGGTTGTTGCCGGTATTTTGGGCTACATGCTCCAAGAATACGCCGAGGGCATCATCGTTTTGGCATTCATTTTGCTGGGTAGGGGCATTGTGCAATGTACACACCGACAACAAATAGAGCTCACCGACCGATGATGAACCGATATATCACAGCCCTGCTCGTTGTACTCGCTGCAACAGGTGTCGAAGCGCAGACCTACCGGTCGGCACTCAAATTGGCGTTGGGTGACCTCTCGGCCGAGCAAATTATCGGTCAACCAGAAGCCAAAGCGCTGGAAGAAGATCTCCTGACCATCATCAAGGCCCTCAAACAGGCCGATTTTAATGGTCCTCACGAACTGAAACACATCACTGGCACGGCTTTTTTCCATGCCACCGAAGAGGCTTTACAGCCTGCGGTCACGAAGGCCTGCCCCGTCAAGGGAGAGGCATCGTTATTGATCGCAGACTGTAAGGCTTTTGTTTTTATTCGAGGACCCGATGACACAAGAGCCGTTTGGGCTCTATTCGAAAGAAATGCGTAATCCATGATTTCTGCCCTACGGGCAATATCGAATAAAAACAAAAAGACAAACAAAACATGAATTTCAGTAAAATATTAAAAAGTCTATTCGGAGACAAGTCGTCTCGTGACATGAAACTCATTCAGCCTTTCGTGGAAGAGGTGAAGAAGAAATATCCCGAAATCAAGGCGTTGAGCAATGACCAACTGCGCGCCAAGACCAAAGAAATACAGCAATACGTGCAGCAGTCGGCCAAAGAACAGAAAGACAAGATCTCCAAACTCAAGGCTACCATCGAAGACACACCCATCGACGAACGCGAAGAGATATTCAACCAGATAGACAAATTGGAGAAAGAGGCACTTGACATCTACGAGAAGGCACTCAACGAGGTGATGCCCACGGCTTTCGCCATCGTAAAAGATACGGCTCGCCGCTTTGCCGAAAATGAGGAAACAGTGGTCACTGCCACCGACTTCGATCGTGAACTGGCGGCTGATCCGGCCAAGGACTTCATCACCATCGACGGCGATAAGGCCATCTATCACAACCACTGGACGGCAGGCGGCAATGACCTGAAATGGGAAATGGTGCACTACGACGTGCAACTCTTCGGAGGCGTGGTGCTCCATCAGGGCAAAATCGCCGAAATGGCAACGGGTGAAGGTAAAACCCTTGTGGCCACGTTGCCTGTGTTTCTCAACGCTCTTACGGGCAACGGCGTGCATGTGGTAACGGTGAACGACTATCTGGCCAAGCGCGACTCCGAGTGGATGGGCCCGCTCTATGAGTTCAACGGACTGTCGGTGGACTGTATCGACAAGCACCAACCTAACTCCGAGGCTCGCCGTCGCGCCTATCAGGCCGACATCACCTTCGGCACCAACAATGAGTTCGGCTTCGACTATCTGCGCGACAACATGGCCGTGTCGCCTGCCGACCTCGTGCAGCGGCAACACAACTACGCCATCGTCGACGAGGTAGACTCCGTACTCATCGACGATGCCCGCACGCCGCTCATTATCTCCGGTCCCGTGCCCAAAGGCGACGACCAGATGTTTGAGGAATACCAGCCCCTCGTGGAACGCCTCTACGAGGTACAACGCAAACTGGCTACGGAATTTTTGGCCGAAGCCCGCAGTAAAATCAAGGAGGGCAACGAGAAGAAAGACCAAAAGATGCTTGACGAGGGCTTCCTCGCCCTCTACCGTTCGTTCAAGTGTTTGCCCAAGAACAAGCCGCTCATCAAGTATCTCTCGGAAGAAGGAATCAAAGCCGGTATGCTCAAAACGGAGGAATACTACATGGCCAATAACAACCGTGAGATGCCAAAGGCCGTGGAACCACTCTACTTCGTGGTGGACGAGAAGCTCAACTCCTGCGACCTCACCGACAAGGGAACCGAGTGGTTGGCCAAGCAGGTGAACGACAAAAACCTCTTCGTGTTGCCCGACATCACCTCGCAGCTCTCCGCACTCGAAGCAGAAACCGGCCTGAGTGATCAGGAACGCCTTGACCGCAAAGACGAGATGCTAAGCTACTATGCCGTGCAGAGCGAGCGCGTACACACCCTGCAACAGTTGCTCAAGGCCTACACCATGTTCAACAAGGACGATGAATATGTGGTGATGAACGACGAGGTGAAAATCGTAGACGAACAGACGGGCCGTATCATGGAGGGCCGCCGGTGGAGCGACGGACTGCATCAGGCCATTGAGGCTAAAGAGCATGTGAAAGTGGAGGCTGCCACGCAGACCTTTGCCACCATCACACTGCAAAACTACTTCCGCATGTATCACAAGCTGGCCGGTATGACCGGTACGGCATCCACCGAGGCCGGCGAGTTCTGGGACATCTACAAACTCGACGTGGTGGAGATTCCCACCAACCGCCCCATTGCCCGCAACGATCAGGAAGACCGTGTCTACAAGACCCAGCGCGAGAAATACAATGCCGTGATCGAGGAGATTGAAGCCATGCGCAACAGTGGTCGTCCAAGCCTCGTGGGCACCACTTCTGTGGAAATATCCGAACTGCTGAGCAAGATGCTGAGTATGCGCAAGATACCTCACCAGGTGCTCAATGCCAAACTCCACCAAAAGGAAGCCGACATCGTGGCCGAGGCCGGACGCTCCACCAATGGGTTGGGGGCCGTGACCATCGCTACCAACATGGCCGGACGCGGTACCGACATCAAGCTCTCACCTGAGGTGAAGGCCGCCGGTGGACTTGCCATCATCGGCACCGAGCGCCATGAGAGCCGCCGTGTAGACCGCCAGTTGCGCGGTCGTGCAGGCCGTCAAGGCGACCCGGGTTCCTCCGTGTTCTACGTTTCGCTCGAAGACAAACTCATGCGCCTTTTCGGCAGCGAGCGCATCGCCAAAGTGATGGACCGTCTCGGATTTGAAGATGGCGAACGCATTGAGAGTTCGATGATATCCAATTCCATTGAGCGCGCACAGAAGAAGGTAGAGGAAAACAACTTCGGCATCCGTAAACACCTGCTCGAATACGACGACGTGATGAACAAACAGCGCACCGTGATCTACGAGAAGCGCCGTCACGCCCTCATGGGTGAGCGCATCGGCATGGACATTACCAACATCATCTGGGACCGCGTGGTCAACATCATCGAGAACAACGACTACGAGGGAGCCAAGGAGCAGTTCCTCAAGGTGCTGGCCATGGAAGTGCCATTCAGTGAAGACGAGTTCATCTCCACCGCCAAGGCCGATCTCGAGGAGCGCGTGTTCCAAGAGACGATGGCCGTGTTTAAGCGTAAGACCGACCGCATACAGAGCGTGGCCTGGCCTATCATAAAAGAGGTGTATGAAAATCAAGGAGCCATCTACGAGCGTATCATGGTGCCCATCACCGATGGAAAGCGCGTCTACAACATCGGCTGCAACCTCAAAGAAGCCTACGACTCGGAGGCCAAATCGGTGGTGAAGCAATTTGAGAAGGTCATCATGCTTCACATCATCGACGACTGTTGGAAGGAGAACCTGCGCCAGCTCGACGAGTTACGCCACTCCGTGCAGAACGCTTCCTACGAGCAGAAAGACCCGCTGCTCATCTTCAAGCTCGAGAGTGCCAAACTTTGGGATGCCATGATTGACGAGATGAACAACCGCACGGCCTCCATCCTCATGCGTGGACAGATACCCGAGATGCAGCAGCAGGTGCAGGAAGCCGCACCCGAGGAGCGCAGCCAACGCTACATGGAGCAGAAAGACGATCTTGAAGAGGCCCGTCGAGCCCAACAGCAGGCTGCCAATCAAGACACGCGTGCCACAGGTGGCCGGCCCCATCACCAGCCCATCGTGAAAGAAGCCATGCCGCGCCCCAATGACCCGTGCCCCTGCGGTTCGGGCAAGAAATTCAAGAACTGCCACGGCCGCAACCTCTAAGCGGGCTGAACCGAAACGCATAAACCAAGAGGACATGCCTTTCTTGCCGGGCGTGTCCTCTTTTTGTATTTCCTCCCCATAGTCTTGCTCCACACGAACCAACGTATACCTTTGGAAATACAAAAACAAAAGTATTTCCATCACAAAGCAAATAGAGGAATCAAGGGTATTCCTGTCTTTTCCACCCCAAAAATTTTGCACTCTGCAAAAGTTATACTATTTTTGCAAAGCAAATATATTCACCAATGAAGAAACTGTCAATCTTGCTCCTCATAGCCATAGCACTACTGTCGCTCGGCGCGTGTAAATCAGCCGAGTTTGCCAAGCAGGTAGCCTATTTCCAAAACGCAGACGAGGCTGATCTTACGGGCTCGAAGCGTCCATTCGATGCGCACATCATGCCCAAAGACTATCTGCAGATCACCGTACACGCGCTTGATCCGCGCGCGTCGGACCTCTTCAACCTCAACGTGCAAACCACCACAGGCACCACCGCCACTTCCTACGCGAGCAACAGCACACAGCTCTACCTCGTAGACAATGATGGCAACATTCAGTTTCCCGTGGTAGGCAAGATAGCACTGAGCGGACTCACCGTCAGGCAAGCCGAGGAGCGCATCATGGACAAGATAGCACCCTATTTCACCCAGAATGCCGGAGCCATGGTGACGGTGAAGATGCAAAACTATGTGGTCACCGTGACGGGAGAAGTGGCCAATCCGAAGTCCATCACCGTGCCCACTGAGAAAATCAGCATCCTTGAGGCCATCGCCCAAGCCGGCGACCTAACCATCTACGGCCGCCGCGACAACGTAATGCTCATCCGCGAAGACGCTACAGGGGCCAAGGTGGTTCACCGCTTCAACCTCAATGATGCCAATGTGCTCAACGACCCTTACTACTATCTCCAGCAAAACGACGTGGTGTACGTGGAACCCAACGAGGTGAAGAAAGGGGCATCCGAAATCAGCACGAGCACCACCTACTGGTTTTCACTGGCCGGAATATCCACTTCCGTGGCTACGCTCATCTCCAACATTTGGCGCAAATAAGGTAACCATTGCCGGCACTTCGGAGTATTTATATTTATTACTCCGCATCGGCATCTCGATCTAAAAATATTATCTTTGCATCAACAAGGGAAACACCGTGTGTTTCCCTTGTTTCAATGCCTAATCCTTTCAAATCCCCCCAACAGCCTCTATCCCATACCTTCTAAAGAGGCTCTTCCGTTACTTCTGCCAAAACTGAAGGATGGTAATTTCCACAAACAAAGAGAATGCGGAGGAGGGCCAACACTTGCATTCGCCCCCCTCCACATTCTAAAGAAAATATCTGTTTGCCGGGGTTAGTCCTTCAACGAATAAGTGACAGTAGTGACCACCCTCACCTTTTTAATATAAGGCGTGTTCGAGTCTCGGTCTTCTATTGAGAACTGGCCTTGGTCGGCATTCATGATCTTATCGAGTTTACTCTTGCTGTTCTCGGCAAACTGTCTGGCTGTCTGTTCGGCATTCTCTATCGCCTCCTGCATCATCTTGGGTTTCATCTTGCGAAAGGCGACATACTCATACTTCACAGGGTTGTCGTAACCGCCATCTACGATAGCGACACCTTTTTGGAGAAGTTCGCCCTGACGAGCAATGATACTGCGCACAAGCTTCACATTGTTAGATGTAACCGTGATAATAGACGTGATATTGTAGCGATAAGGCTGCCTGTTGTCACCATACCGCTCGGCATTGAGGTCGATGACGACAGGAGCATTCACGCTGATTTCACTTGTTTTCACGCCATTGGCTATCAAGAAATGTCTAATGACATTCGTTGTAGTATTAATTTTCTGATAGAGTTCGGGTAAGTCGTTGCCTATTTCCTTTGAAAGGATAGGCCACGTCACCTTGTCAGCCTCGACTTCTTTCTCTGACAAGCCCTTCACCACGACCTTACGGTCTTTACCTGCCAAGCCATCCAAGCCCGACTTGATGCAACATCCAAGCGCAATGATGCCGATGGCTAAGATTGCAGCTTGCTTGATACCTGTGTTAATGTTCATAACTTTCCAATTTAAGTTTTCCACCATATAAAAGATTGGGGAGATAAAAAGTAACAGTCATTCGATAAGAATCTACACTTTTGCCTCGCTAAATGACAAGTTTTCAACCATTTAAAGAACAACTATGACAAATACAAAGCTAAGCATTTTTTCCGAATCTGCCAACATTTCCAGTGTTAAAAGTCTACTGCAAACCCATTTCATGGCCTTTTCATTCGCCCGGCTTTTGGTTTTCCACTTTGCAATATACCTTTGGAGAAATCCCACTCAATAGGGATTAAAAGAGATCGTCCCATCTTCAAAGCTCCGTCTGTAGAAAGAGAACTTTAGTTAAATAAGGGCTCCCAAAGTACTTTGTGCAATCTTTTCGTAGGCATCGCCTAAATCCATAAATCGGTACACACAATTTGCAGCAGCATGTTTAAGCCCCACATGATCACTTTGAAGGGCGGTCGCCGCATGGTCTACAAACTCGTTTATCCCCCTCTCGTTAGCCTCCTGTTTTTTCATAAACAAGCGTGAAAGCAGATGATAGCCCGTGATTTGGCGCAGTATGTCATCCGATGCAATCCACTGATAAGCCAACACCGGAGCACTATCTACGTATTGAAGAAGATTTAACACAAGGATTTCCGCAATCTCCTGCGTCGTGACCTTTTCCATCCAGACATCTATCATGTCGGGCAGCATCTTTTCCGGTGGCATGATATAGGTCGCCATTATTTTACATTCACGAATATCCTCTTTCCACAGTTCAATGGCCAACTCGTAGTTCTTGCCATAGCTGGTGGCCATCTCTTGCAGATTGGTCAGCGGTACACCCCAGTTGAGTTTGTAGACAACCCCTTTCTCACGCATGGAGCTTGAGGCAACTCCGTTCATCATCAGCCTAAAAGACTGTTTGATGGATTTCACCGTTTCATGTATTTTTTCTGTCATACTTCTTCTTTATAATGTTCCGTAATCGCGTGAATAACGCAGCATCTGGTGGTCATAGCCTTCCGAGTAATCGACTTCCACGTCGACGATCTCCCCACGTTTGTTTCTCTTCAGGGTCAACCGTGGATTGATAAATCCTTTGTAAGGAGCGATATTCAGTTTGGCATATCGGAACAATATCTCTCTATGCAAGTCCGCATCAATGTCAATGGCATACCCCTCCACAAGCCTTCGGGCCGCTTCATAGTCTCCCTCGCTCTTAATGCGCTGAATTTCCCGCAACAATTCGCCAAACAAGGTGCGCAATTTTGCATAGTCATTCACCTTCAGATAGGTCTTCCTGCCCTTTGGCTCCCTATCGTCCTGCTCACACACCAACTCTACCGCACCGTCTGCATGGGCCAATGTCCATCGGGCAATGAGCGCCCTGTTACGCATGTGCGCCTCCTCTATCTTGTCGCCTTGCTTGATTCTTACCAGTTGGGTCAGCAGCCCGTTCATCAGATAAGAATAGTATTGGCTTTTATAAGCTTCGCCGTCAGGCACAAGTCCGAGTTCCAACACCTTGTCATCAGCCATGTAATATAGTCCGAACAAGTCGGCTCTGGCTTCCTCTATTGTATTTCCGTAGGCCTTCAGCGCATCCGGGTCGGTGCCCGGCAGGAGTTGTCCGCTGCCATGCCCAAGACATTCGTGCAAGTCTGTATGCAACTCATCGCAAATGTCGCCATATTTCTCTATCAAACAACGGGTTGAGGCATCAATGACAAACTCATCAAGGAATCCGTTTCCCTTGGCCACCTGATTATAAGCCTCTGTCAAATTACCAATGGTCACGCTCTTGCTTCCATACCTTGCCCTTATCCAATCGGCATTGGGCAGGTTGATGCCTATAGCCGAAGCCGGATATTCGTCTCCGCCAAGCATGGCAGCACACACTACGTGGGCAACCACTCCCGTCACAACACGTTTCTTAAAACGCTCATCCACCGGAGAATGGTCTTCAAACCATTGTGCGTTTGAGGAAATACACTGTGTGCGCTTCGTGGCCTCCATGTCCTTGTATTCCACGATGCCCTCCCATGTGCCTTTAAGGCCCAATGGGTCACCGTACACCTCTATAAAACCATTGATAAAATCGATCATCCCATCCTGCTGCCTTACCCAGGCTATGGAATAGGTGTCAAAATCCGTCAAATCGCCCGAGCGGTAGAACGCCATCAAATGGTTGATGACCTCCTTTTGTCGGTCGTTTTCGGCATACTGCAAACTTTTGTCCAACCAATAAATAATCTTGCTGATGGCTTTTCCATACATGCCGTGTTCTTTCCACGTGCATTCTTTGATTGAACCATGCTCCTTGACGAGCTTCGAGTTGAGCCCCCAAGAAGGCTGTCCGAGGTCTGTCTGTTCCGGAAATTCACTTTCCGGAACACCCGGGCGGAGCACATCGTTCTTCTTCTGCGCATAGAAAGTTTCGACTTCTTTCTGGTCAACGCCTTCATAAAAGTTGCAGGCCGAGGTCAACACGAGATCGTCTCCATCGGCCAGATTCACCCGTTTGGGTAGCACCTCCGGATCGAAGATAACGGGAAAGAGTCTGTCGCACAATGATTCCGGCGATTCCGACTGCAATAAGGAAAGCTGACCGGCATGGAGTTTGCCTATTTCGGTCTTCAAAAAATCGGGATCAAACCCGGGCTCCAACTTTTCACAACCATAGTGATGGTATATGCCGCTCGAAAACCACACACGCTTCAGATAGGTTTCCAACCCGACAAAATTTTTCAGTTTCCGATCACCTTCATAATTAACATACACGGCTTCCAGCACCTTGCGAATGTCCAGATTGTACTTTCCCTGCTGGTCGAAGGTGATATCCCGACCATACAATGTAGCCTCTGAAAGACAATATATGTACATCTTTTGTCTTAAGGTAAGCCCCTCAAAACCCCTTAAGGCATAACGCAGCATCTGCAAATCGGCAAACCGCTCATCTGCAAACGGAAAAAACTCTTTATTCATGTCCTCTTCTTACTCTTCACTCTTCGTCTTTCTCCCTCTGTGCTTGGCCTGCTGCGGGGCTTCCATTGCATGTCGCAGTTTATACTCCCTCGGCGTACACCCGTTGAACTTATAAAAAGACGCATAGAAACTTTGTCTGTTTGAGAAGCCCACCATGTCAGACACATCTTCCATATTCAGCTTCCGATAACGGCTGTCTGTCAAGATGCTCATGGCCTCCTCTATCCTGAATTTGTTGACAAACGACGTATAGTTCATGTGAAATTTCACATTGACCACGGCAGAGACATAGCGCGTATTCGTGCCAAGTTCTCCCGCCAGTTTTTTAGCCGAATAGTCCTTGTCTTTATATCGTTTCTTGATGAGAATGATATCAAGTATTTTCCCTTTCATTTCATCCATTACCTTCGGACTCACCAATGTTCGATAAGCCGCTTCCTTTTCCTTTATTTCCGTAATGTTGTACTTTACCATGCGCCTCTCTATAATGTGGGATAAACAAATAAATTCTTATTTTTTACAAAAATACACAATGTATTCCGATACTCCAAATATTTACAGGCCAAATCGCACGTTCTCCAACGAATATGCATTCCGATACACCTGCCATCCGTCAAAGGCTGTCCCAATCACCGACTATAAGAGACGGCAAGGCTGCCCGGCCTCCCTTACCCTCCATGCCAAGAACTCCACCTATAGTGCGAAACCTATTCAAATCAAGAAAAAGCTTTACTGAAATTCGTATTTCAAAAGTATAGTACACCCGACATGGCTTTTCAAAATGGCCGAAAAACGGAAAAACATTTTCCACTAAGCCCGAACAACCTTACAAAAGAGCCACACTTGCAAGCCGAAAGAGCCCCTTTCACAACGCCATTCGGGCCGGATTGCACCCACAACAGGATGGCAAAGCCCCCTTTAGGAAGTTGGGGAGCTAAAAAAGGGGAGCACGTATGTACTCCCCTTGCTATGCAAAGATACTACTAAAAAGTCTTTTTGCAAACCGATGGCGAATATACTTGACAACAATTACCATCTACCGATCTCTTGCCGCCACCATGCAGCGAGGGAGAATCATCCCCCGCAACAACTGTCAGCGGAGTGTGCGGCAAAGCACTAAAAGTCCCGCTCTATGAGCTCCAGGCACATCCGGCTGTTGTGATAGGGACATTTCCAAAAGCCGGCTTTGTCGCCGTCATGATCCACGGTGCCGTCTTCAAGCATGGCCCAGTACCACTCACCGTGCTGTTCATCAATGAGATGTTTCTGAATGAAGCTCCAACACCTCACGGCTATATCCAAAGCTTCCTCTATATGGAAATGCTGGTAAAGGTTGATGTGCCCGATGACCGTTTCACATTCCACCCACCATTGACGCTGAAGGTCTTGGCGGCCGGTGTCTTTCCAGTGCTCATAGATCATGGCCCCGTCCTTCCTCAGACCCTCATCGGCAGCAAAAGCCACACGCCTTACCACCGGTTCCACCCGTTGCAACATTTTCTTGTCACCCAGTACAAGAGCCGCTTCATGGAGCAGCCATGAGGCTTCTATGTCATGCCCGTAACTTTCCACATTTCTTTTCCCTTCCCATTTATCGTTAAAGAAAAGGTCGAGATGGTAAGTTTGCTTGTTCAGGAGCTTGTTGATAAAGATGTCAAGCAAGTTTTCGGCCGACTTGCCCACACGCCACATGGTTTGTTCTTCCTCCGTGCCATGCTCCACAGGGCTTATTCCCATCTCTTTCATGCAACGATAGAGATTGGTGTAAGACTCTATGATATGGAGATGCGTATTCATGGTGCGGCTGCCATTTTCGTCCTTGTCGCTCAGGCGCATATCGGCTATAGGTGCCCATTCGCGAATAAGTGCCTCCACATAGCCGTTGTTTTCGGCATCAAAGGCATGATGCTCTATGTCGTCATAGAGCGACAAAGCCATAGCCAAAGCCTCTTTGTCGCCTGTGGCCCGTGCATATTCGGAAAAGCCGTAGATGGCAAAGCCTATGGCATAGGTCTGCTTTTTGGTGTCTACGGGGTTCCCCTTATAGTCCACACTCCAATACAGGCCGCCATACTCCTTGTCTAAAAAATGGGCTTCGATATAGTCTTTGGCCCGCCGGGCTGTTTCCAGATATTCCCGCTTCTTCAACACACGGTAGGATGCGGCAAACGACCAAAGGATGCGGGCATTCATGACGGCTCCTTTATCGGCCTCGGGATGGACATTCTCATAGCCATCGATGCGTCCGTAGAAGCCCCCGTTTTCGTGGTCGGTCACGTTGTTAATCCAATAAGGAAGGATGTTGTTGGTAAGCACATCCCTCATAGTAAGTTTAAAGCTGTTCACGTCAGTAGCATTTTATGGTTTAACTCTACAAGGTTGTCACCGTCAGTCTTCCACCCGCTGCAAGGAGACCAACTGCCGGCCTATTTCCTTCATCTTACTTTTGGTCAGCGGATACACCACCATGATGAAGACCATCAACAAGGCTATGGCGGCAGGAATCCAACTCATAGTGAGCTTCATGCCGAGAATGGCACTCTCGGTCTGGGAGGCGGCATTGGGCACAAGCCCGAAAGCGGCGAACAGCCACAGCACGGCACTGCCCGCGATGGCTCCGCCAAACTTCTGGGCCATGGACCCCGAAGAGAATATCAGTCCGGTGGAGGAAGAACCATCCTTCACTCTCGCATAGTCGGCCACATCGGCATACATGCTCCACACCAGCGGAGACACAATGCCCGTGCAGATGGAAATGAGTATCTGCAACAACAGCATGAGGATGAAACCGGCATTGGTGCAAGGCACGAAAAAGAAGGCTATGCTCAACACGGCCAGCAACACGCCGGCCAATCCAAATGTCTTGCGCTTACCCAACCGGCGACTGACGGGCACGGCCACCACCACACCTATCATGTTGCACACCTCACCGACAGCCAGAAACAGACCGGCAAAGAAGAGGAAACTGATGGCTCCCAACTCGATGCTGGCATTCTCGCCGATGTAATATTTGAAATAATAGGCCACCGTGGCTCCACGCACCGTATTGAAAAGATTGGTGCAGAGGGCTGCCACAGTCAACAGCCACCAAGGGGCATTGCGCACCAGAGAAGACAGGTCGGAGCCCAAGGCCGTGGCCTCAGCCTTCACGTGTTCTTTAGTCAACTTGAAGGAGAGCAGGAATAAGAGAAAGCAGAAAACTGCAATAACGATCATGGCACTCTGCCAAGCCGAACTCTCTGTGCTACCCTGCAGCTTAAAAAGGTTGCAAAGCGGCTCCCACGCAAACAGAGCAATGAACGAACCGGCGTAGGCAAAGAACATGCGAAAACTCGAGAAGACGGTCTTCTCGTCAGAATCATTGGTCATCACGCCAAGCATAGAGCCGTATGGCACATTGATGCCGGTATAGACGGTCATCATCAATATGTAGGTGACGTATGCCCACACCAACTTTCCCGTTTCGCCCAAGTCGGGTGTCGTGAACAACAGCACGCCGGAAATGGCAAACGGAGCCGCGAAGAAAAGCAGATAGGGACGATACTTGCCCCAACGGGTGTGCGTGCGGTCGGCTATGACACCCATCATAGGGTCGCTCACGGTGTCCCATATCCGGGTGACGAGCATCAATGTGGCCGTGGCCCCCAAGGACAGACCGAACACATCGCTGTAAAAAATAGGTAGATAATAGGAGAATATCTTCCAAAACATGCTGGAAGACATGTCACCGAAACCGTATCCGATTTTTTCTTTTAAACTTGCCATACTTGCTTTCTGAATTTAAGTGTTGAAGATGTCGCCGGCAACGGTTCATTGCCCCATCGCCTTGTTCTTGGCCACCAGCCGCTTGATGGTCTCCACACTGGCCGAAGTGGTGAAACCGTCTTCGGGAGTATTCATGCAATAGTCCACCAACCGGTCGATGGTGGAAGTGGCTACGTGCATACGGGTATCCGACGAAGCATAATAGATGAACACCTTGCCGTCTTCATCGGCTATCCAGCCATTGGCAAAGACGACATTCATCACATCGCCGATATATTCTTCACCTTCCGGCACCAGGAAATAACCTCCCGGCCGGGCTATGACGCGGGTCGGGTCGTCGAGGGCCGTCATGTACATATAGAGCACATAGCGCAGACCGGAAGCGCACCCACGCACGCCATGGGCCAGATGCAACCAGCCATGGTCGGTCTTGATGGGATGGGGTCCTTCGCCGTTTTTCACTTCCATGATGGTGTGGTAATGACGCAGATTGATGATTTTCTCTTCTTTCACCTCAGCATGGGTGATATCATCAACAAGTGCCCAACCGATGCCGCCTCCCGAACCGGTATCGATGAAACCGTCTTGCGGCCGGGTGTAAAACGCATACTTGCCATTGACAAATTCGGGGTGCAACACCACGTTGCGCTGCTGACTCTTGGCCTTCAAGTCGGGCAGTCGCTCCCAGTTGACCAGGTCCTTGGTACGGGCAATGGCCGCGGTGGCCGTGGCGGCACTCAGATCGCCGGGCACACTGTCGTCGTGCCGCTCGGCACAGAACACGCCGTAGATGTAGCCGTCTTCATGGCTTGTGAGCCGCATGTCGTAGATATTAGTCGCCGGCACCACATCGTCGGGCATGGTGATGGGTTCGGCCCAGAAGCGGAAGTTATCTACACCATTGGGGCTTTCGGCCACGGCGAAAAAGCTCTTGCGGTCGGCTCCTTCCACCCGCACCACCAGCAAGTATTTGCCATTCCACTTGATGGCTCCACTGTTTAGCGTGGCATTCATCATGATGCGCTGCATGAAATAGGGATTGTCCTTCTCGTTGAAGTCATAACGCCACTCCAAGGGCGTATGTTCAGCTGTCAGAATGGGATACTTATACTTCTCGTAGATGCCGTTGCCACACTCCAACGGTTCGTTCTTTCTGCCTAACAACTCTTCGTGACGGGCACGAACTTGCCGTACTCTTGTCTTAAAATCTGTCATGATTATATTTCTTTTATATTGTTATTCTCAATCTTCTATTTGACATTTCTGATATCTTTGACCGTGCAGACTTCTTTCAGATCCACCCACTTCTTGAAATCCGGTGCAGCCTTGTCACCTGTGGCCGGCAAGTAAGATTCTTCTTCCGGCTTCTGCCAGTCGTTGCGCCAAAAGAGCACATAACTCAACTTGTACTGCCGCAATACCGGCCAAAGCGTGTTCATGAACCAGTCGGTTTTCTTGCCTATCCCCCTACAACCGGTCTCGGTCAAAGCGGCGAGCTTATGTTCTTTCGATGCCACGGACACCAATACACCAAGCGTCTCTTTGAGGTTCTTGCTATAAGCGGCATCGTTGTTGTCAAATTCGTAGATATCCACCCCAATGAGGTCTACATATTGGTTGCCGGGATAACGCTCCATAAAAGCTGCTTCCGTTTTCACATCGCTGAGATTGGGTGACCAAGCCCACACGATGTTGTTGCAACGATATTGGTCCACCAATTTATGATGGGTAAATGCAAAAAGGTTTATATACTCCTCGGCTGTACAGCTCTTTGCTCCCCACCAGAACCATCCGCCATTCATTTCGTGCCATGGGCGGAATATCACGGGTATCCGTTGCCCGTCGGGAGTCTGCAAAGAGTTGATAAACGCTGCCACGGTCTCCAGCCAACCTTCAAATTTCCGATACTGGCTTCCTCCACGAAGTACGTCTTTTACGGCTTCGCCTGAAGAATCCCAAGCGTTTTCTCCCGTAACAGGATTCCACGGATGCCAACTCAGGGTGACGATACCACCCCGCAGATAGTGGGCGATGATTTCACGCCGCATACGCTCAAACGGCACCCCATCGAGGTTTTCATCGCTGCCAAGCTCTATCTTGCCCAAGTCGAAGCCCATCACTGCAGGATAATCACCTACGGTTTCAAGCACATCAGATCGCCCATTGTCCCATTTCCAAGTCGTTCCATAGACAGGAGAGTCCTGATGGCCGAGCATGATTCCTTTTTTCTGCAACTTCTGCAATCTCTTGACCAACTCCCGGGCCGGTGTCTGTGCACCAATACCCACGCTCATGAGCATGGCTGCCAAAACTATACTTATCTTTTTCATATTCCACACAGCATTTGTCATTTGATGTTCATCCGGCCAAGCAACCAGTTCTCCCATTCGTCCCACTGCTCTTGATACCAATAGTGAGCAGTCTGCGGATAGACACTAAGCTGCTTCGGGGCCTTGACTGCATTATAGGTTGCATAGGCAGAGTTGGGTGGAACCACCTCGTCGTTATAGCCGAAAGAGAACCATCCGGGCACCGTAATGCGCCGGGCGAAATTGACACCATCGTAGTATTGAGAACCTGCCAAATGGACCTCAGATGGTTTCTTGTTCCATATAAAATACTGGGGCCAACCGGGAGCCACACCCCTCAAAGCTGCCAGATGATCGCACAAGGCTGCATGCACGGCTCCATAGAACGTGACACGCTTGTCCAACGCGGCGACAGCCAACGACAGGAAACCGCCTTGGCTCGATCCGGTGACACCCAACGTGCGACCGTCCCACTCGGGAAGAGAAGCAATATAATCTACGGCACGGACGGCTCCTACCACCACATGCTTATAATAATTCTTATCCGGCTGATCAATATTAGTCTCCCAATATCCGTTCAAGGCTCCATTGCCTAAGTCGTCGTACACTTTTTGCGGCATAGTGACCGACACCCCATGTATGCCTATCTCCAAAGTGACGGCTCCTCGGGAGGCTGTGTAGACATCTCCGGCGTAGGGACGGACACCGGCACCGGGCACCCTCAACAAAGCTGGATACCTACCCGGCTTGACAGGTATACAAAGAATGCCGTAAACCCGCCGATTGGGAGTGTCGTTGGTAAAGTCCACTTCGTAGACATTCACGTCTTTCGTACACCGTTCGGGTAACAGCCTCCGATGCGGATTGATGTCAAGTTTGCGAGCTTCATCAAGTGCCCTACGCCAAAAGACATCAAAATTCTCAGGCTCTTTGGCATGATCTCTAATTTCCAAAGGAGAAAATCCTACCATACAAAGTCCTTCATACTTCCTGCCTTCTACATCGGCTATGACTTTCAGACGATAAAAACCAGGATGCTTCATCGTGCCCGTCCACTTCATGGTACCATCTTTCAAAACGACATTCTGTTTCTTCACTTCGGGAAACATCACCGGACCGGCTTCATAATCGACCTTGACATGCTCAAGCAGCGTGCCCGACTTACGGACATCCACCGTAAATCCGGCTTTCTCACCCACGCGATAATTCCAATCTTTATGGTCGGGTGTAACCGTTACGACAATATTATTTCCACGAATCTGGGCTCCAATAGACAGCACGACTATCAAAGCCAGCAAAAACAAACACAGTCTTTTCATTTCAAGTTATTGTTGTTTAGGATAATGATTATTCATCGAGTGCAAAGATAAAACAAAAAAACTACATTGATTGATACTTTCTTGTCGAAAGATAATACTTTAATACCTAAAAAAGAATTAGGTGGAAAGACTGCCCCCTCCACCTAATTTTCAATGCAAAATTTGATTAAGTTTTTATTTGTTCAAGACCTTCATCAAGGCACTCACAAGCTGCGGTTCGGTCCACGTCAGTGTCTTGCGATCGAAGAGTCCCATCCACCAAAGGCCTGTCGTGTTATGGGCCTTGAATTGTGCGGCTACATAATTGGCATACTTCACCCGCTCATTCATGGCCTTATTGGCATCAATGGCACCAAACTCTCCGAAGACGTATGGAATGCCAAGTTCGTCAGAGCGCTTGGCTACCTGATTGACCACCTTGGACACTTCTGCCTCACAATCGGCATCCCACACCAGAATGTTATAGTCGAATGACGATCCGTCGGCCTTCTTTCCGGCATTGTTCTCGCAGAAGTTATAAGGGTCGTAACTGTGGATCGTGAGATAGATATGACTGGGATGCACATCCGTCGGCACTGCCAATTCGGCCAAAGCCACAGCTTTGTTGCCGGTAGCGGCATAGGTCGTGATGGCCAGATTGCGGTATTCGTTGTTACCGCCCGTTGCACGCACAGTGTTGACAAAGTCTTGCTGCAACTTATTGATGGCCTGATAGGCCCCATCGCCGGCGGCAGGAGCCGTCCAAGAACGCTGCTTGTCCAGAATCTCGTTGAAACTTTCAAAGACAAGCTTTTCTCCGTAGTTCTTGAAACGTTCTGCTATCTGTTTCCAAACAGCCTGATACTTCGCGGTCCGAGTGGCATAATCCCCCATATCAGCATAGAGCCACCCTTTCTCGCCGGTATCGTGCATCACATTGATGACGCAATAGCAACCGGCTTTCAACACATAGTTTACCACTTCTTCCACACGTGTCATCCAAGCCTCATCAATCTTGTTGTTGGAATCCAAATGCGGCCCCCACGTGACAGGCACACGAATGATGTTGAAACCTTTGGCGGCAATGCTGTCTATCATCTCTTGAGTGGTATAAGGCTGCCCCCATGAGGTTTCATAGTCTTTCGGTGTCTTGCCGGCGGGATCCCACCATGAGCCTTCAGGGTTGCTGTCAAGGGTGTTCCCAAGATTATACCCCACCTTCAAATTGGCTATCATATTCCATGCACTCTCAAACGGGTCGTTGGGATCAACACCCGTTCCTTTCTGCTTTACCGTAATCGTTTTCGATTGGCTACCCGCCTTGACAGTAATAGTGGAAGTACGAACAGCCGCCTTGTTGGTCGCCACCGTCACCTTAATGTAGGCATTGGTGTTGGAAGCCGTCGAGTCTTTATAGTTCCACCCATAGCCGGCATGGGGGGTAATCTTCAACCATGTAGTGTCCGCATCGGGCACGGCGGCCGTCCAGTCGCCATCGGTAGACACTCCGAGTATGGCAGAAGATGCGGAGATGTTGAAATCGAGCGCGCTGACGGAGACATTGTCTTTCGTCACATCAAGCCCTGTAGCCGCCATGCTGTTGTCGCTGTCGCTACAGCCTTGGAGTCCCCAAGCCATAGCCGCGAAGAGCACAAGGCTTAAAATATTCTTTGTTTTCATAACTAAGTTGCTTTTAATGTTTTATTTTGAAGGTATGTAGATGACGCGCACATTGTCAACCTTGATGTCAACCTTACCCTTGGTTTTGCCTTCATTGTATTCCATCAGGCGGAACTGGTTAATGCCTTGCTTTACAATGCCGGCGTAGGTAAGGCCTCTGAAACATTCAAAATTATTGAGGTTCACCACAGCACGATACCACCTGCCCTTGGGATTCCGGTCGTTGATGTCGGCCAAAACCGGATGTGAGAATGTCCACGACGACTTATCACCGGCCCACACGATTCCGTTATCATTCAAACCATAGAAATAATTCGCATCTCCTATCGGCTGAATCAGATAGCGAATCATACCCGAGAAAGTGTCACTGTTGAAATCCGAATTGTTGTCATAGACATTATAGGCCAAATAAACGTCTTTAGCAGAAGCTGTGGAAGGGATATTCGCTGACAGTGGAAATGAATTTCCATTTTTGTCTTTACGCCAATAGATCATAGTTCCCCACCAATTTTCTCCATTGTCAATTACATTGATATGACCAAACATTCCGTCGGCTGTACCGCTGTCTTCGTAAATAGCATTCGGGCCCCAGCCATTGTCGATAGCATCACCGTCGAAAGTAGTCAAGAGCGTAGTCCTATCATAGAAGCTCTGCGACGAGGTTACGGAACCGCCCGGAGTCTTCACGGTGAGCGTGGTGCCACTGCCGGCTGTCGGTTTTTTCTTGAAATCGACATAGATGGTGTCAAGAGACGCAGAAACGGTAAAGTCGCTTTGCTTCAACGTCACATCTCCATAAGTGACAGACTCAACCTGAACAAATTCACGACCGGTGATAATCAGCGTCTCGCCTATCTGCGGCATATCGGAGGAAATGTAACTGATAACAGGCTTGCCCGGAACTTTATAGTAACCCACATAGGTAATACCGGCAGCACACTCCATGACCAGCGTACCCGAATCAGGGGCCTCAGCCGGAACGATGGCTCCCACGATGGAGCTTGTCTCATAGGCATTGGTAGCCGTATTCAGGTAGTGGTTTTGCTTGATGTTGAAATAGTCGGTGATGTCAACATGCTTGCCACCCACTTCTTTCCACACAGTTGTGTCCAGCTGAGCCGACTGCAAATCGGTGATATACATTTTCTCAATGTCCACAAGATTGAGTCCGTTCAGCCGCAATGTGTCACCCGTTTGGCGGGGATAGTTGGCATCGATGCGCCGAAGTTGTGGATCGGGAGCCGTTATCTTGAAAGCATACACAGCCGTGCCGTGGCTTGTCTCCACCCGTATCTCATCTTTGATGTTGCTGTTGAAAGCCGAAAGTTTGAACCCGTCTTTCTCCGAAGGAATCGTTACCATGATACTGTGGTCGGTGTTCATGGTCGGATTGAAATATACCTCCTGTTCATTGATGTACACTTTCTGTGCATGGCCCAGATTGGTACCTATGATGGCAATGAGCTGTCCGGCCCCCGACTTGGTAAACAGACTGTCGGCCTTTGCCGGGTCGGGCACACGCACACCGGTGATCGTAGGTTGCCCGCCTGCCGAATCGTCATCGCTGCAAGACGTAAATACGAAAGAGAATGCCATCAGGAGCAACAACGTCCCAAGACTCTTTCCGATATTATTTCTATTCTTTTTCATAAGAAAATCCTATTATATTTACTTGAATTACTTACCGCTGCCAAAGTTGTAAGCCTGCGGTGCCTCATTGAAATAATGATTCTGTATGACATCACTCTCCGGATAAGGCATAAAGATGTTCGCCTCGCTCAAAGTGATGGCTTGATACCCCGGCACATATTTTCTCAAAAGACTGTTCAAATCATACTTATATCCCTGCGCAGCAGTTTGAATCGGCGTGTTGTCATTCTCGGATACCGTGAGTTTGTCATTCCAATAGACATGCCCCTTTGAATCGGCAATGTACCATGTTTTCACTCCGGGAGGGATACAGCGATAGCTAAATGTCCCATCTGCATTCTTGAAGAGATTGTTCTCGCGTATTTCAAAGCCACGATGCTGCTTGTTGTTGAAAAAATCAAGCATGGTCTGGGGCTTCCAACGATACCATGTCACCATATCCCACCAGTTGCAATACTCCATGCAAAACTCGATGCGGCGTTCACGAATCAAGTCGCTGAATGTAATCTTGGTGTATGGCTCCACACCGGCACGCACACGCACGGCATTGAAAGCCGCAAGTGCCTGCGCATCTGAAGTCTCTGCGTTGTTGCCGAGAATGGCCTCGGCCTTCATCAAATAGACATCGGCCAAACGTTGAATATACGTATTCAGCGGTGAAGCCATCTGCGCCAAATTGCAAGGGGCGACATCCGCTTTGGTGCCCAGTACACCTTTCTTCAGCTGCATCCAGTTGTGGGCATAGGTATACCCCCCCTCTGCTTTCTTGATGTAACTGTAATGATGGTTGGGAGTAAAGAACGTGGCGTTGATACGTGCCGAGTCGGCCGGCTCCTCATTATAGATATCGATCATATCCACAGAGGCAACAAGAGCCCCACCCCATACATTGACATCGGTCACCTCAGGAAAAGCCAAATCGGAATAAAGCGCATTCCTTGTCCCCCACTCGTCTGTATTGGGGTCTGCCCAGCGCATGGCAAGGATAGTTTCGCTATTGTCATTGTTCTGTGCCTTGAAGAGATCTTCATAGTTGGGCAACAGCGAATACTGCCCACAGTTGATGACCTCATCGCAGAGAGTGACCACCTCTTGCAATATTTTGTCGTCACGACTGTGGTCTCCCTTTGCCGAAGACCATCCGCTCTGTGCCAACAACGCCTTGGCCAATGCCGCTTTGGCAGCATAGCGTGAGGGATGATGGTCTGTCCCCGTTTCGGGCAATAGCTCTACTGCCTTACGAAAGTCGCGGACAATGAACTTCAGCACGTCTGTTTCTGGATTCAAGGGCTGCACAGGATTGTCCACCATCTTTTGATTGTCTTCAAACAAGATGTTGTCTCCCCAGCCACGAAGCAAGTAGAAGTAGGCCCAGCCGCGCATGAGATAGCACTCACCTTCTGCCGCATTCTTCACGCTTTCCGTGACAGCAGAGGTTGTGTAGTGCTGCAAATTATACAACACGGCATTGCTCATAGTCACCACGTTATAGAGTGACGACCACGCCAAGCTCATGTCCTCAGTCAGGCCGGTCACCTGAAATTTGGCAAACTCCGCACTCACGTATGGATTCCAGGCATCATTGGCGCGATAGGAGCCCATACCGACAAAAGCCCGGCGATTGAAGTTAAACCAAGCCCGGTTGTAGAGTGGTTCGGTGCCTTTCATCACTGCCTTGTCGGAGGAGTAGTAGGTCGGGGCCGTATATTGACCTTTGGGCTTCTGGTCGAGGAAATCCTCGCTACAACTGGTCAATGACAGTGAGAGACCTGCCAGAGCAGCCACCATTATCACATTTATCTTTTTCATATTCATTGCTCGAATTATAAGTTTAGAATTTGACCTTCACGCCGAATGTATAGATGCGTTGCGAAGGATAGCGGTAGTTGTCGATGCCCTGCAGGATAACGCTCTGCCCCTGTGCTCCAACCTCCGGGTCGTATCCGTTGTATCCGCAAATGGTGAACAGGTTTTGAATGTTTCCATACACCTGCACCCAATCGATCTTCAGCGGATTGAGCCATTTCTTGGGAAGGTTGTAAGCCAACGACAATGTTTTCAGACGGAGATAGGATCCGTTCTCCACAAAACGGTCGCTCACACGGTTATTGTCATTCAGACTCGTGCCTGCCGCACTGATACGTTGCACCGATGCCGTATTTGCATTGGGGACATACACATTGGAGATGTCAGTGGCCGAGCCGTTGGGATCGATGAGCTCCACATGCGCGTAGTTGGCCACCTCGCTCATCTTGTTGCCATATCCCTGTGTGTTCGTGTGGTCTTGACGCACAAGATTGTAGATGTCGCCGCCCACGCTACCGTTCAGGAAAAAACTCAATTCAAAGTTCCTCCACGTGATGACATTGTTCAGACCGAAAGTGAAATCGGGGTTCGGATCGCCGATATAGGTACGGTCGGCCTCCGTGATCTTGCCATCCTTGTTGATATCTTCATAGATATAATCTCCTACCCAAATGCCATTCTGCGCAATGGGTTGAAGATTCTTGTTCGTATCGACCGGTCGTGCAACGGGCACTCTGTTTCCCGAAGCATCGAGCAGGAACTCACCTTGTGCGTTCCGCTGATAGAAGTCGCTCTCTTTCGTGAACATGCCGATCACCTTATAGCCATAGAAGCGCCCCACGGGGCCACCCACTTCAGAGAGCGTGTAGGTGTTGGTCCCGATGGTTCCGGGTATGGTAGAACTCTCGCTGTTCAGGGCTGTCAACTTGTTGCGGTTGAAAGAGAGCGTCGCTCCCGTGCGCCATTGCAGATCCTTGGTCATGATGTTGACGGTATTCAAAGAAAACTCAATACCCCTATTCTGCAAACTACCCTTGTTCACCCAAGGAGACGACATGCCCATATAGTCGTTGTTGATGACGTAGGATGGCAGTACCGCTCTCATCAGGAGATTGTCCGTCTTTTTGAGATAAGCATCTACGATAAACTCGATGCGATTGTTCAAGACATTCAAGTCAAAACCTACATTCCAAGCCCGCGTGCTCTCCCACTTCAAGTTCTCGTTGGCAAAGTTGCCCGGATAGTATCCCGTGCCCCAAGCTGTGGAAGTGTTGGCCATTGTTGCACCGTAGGCGAAAGAGGCCGACTGCTGGTTGCCGACAAGTCCCCATCCCAAACGGAGTTTCAAGTTGTCTATCCACTTGATGCTCTTCATGAAGTCTTCATTGCTCACACGCCATGCCAAGGCTGCCGAGGGGAACCATCCCCACCGCTTGTTTTTGCCGAAGCTCGACGAACCGTCGGTACGAAGGGTGGCGGTAACGAGGTAACGGTCCAACAAATTATAGTTCACACGACCGAAGTACGACTCGATAGACCATTGGGTGCCATCGTCGCCGGAGTTGGTGGCCGTTGTCGCATTACCCACATCCAGCGAATGAATGATGTCGGAGATATAACCCTTACGGGAACCGGAGAGCGATTCCCAGTTGCCCCACTGCGCTTCATGCCCGCCCATGATCTGGAACCGGTGCGATTTCCACGGCTCGAAGTCATAAGTGGCGTATTGTTTGAACGAGTTGTACTTGCTCAGGTTCTTTCTGCGAGTGCTCAAAGATTCATTTTTGATCATCCCGTAAGAATATTCCGGAGTGAAGTAATAATTGTTCAGCCAACCACGGTTTCCACCATATTCTATACGGATGCTCAAACCTTTCAGGGGCATGATATTGGCATAGACGTTATAGTCAAGCTGGTAGTTGTTGGTGCGGTTCTCCTTCATGTTGGCCTCAAAGATGGGGTTGCTGTAATAAGTACTGGTATCATTGATTTTCGGGAAGCCATACGTGCCGTCCGGATTGCGCGGCGCAACATCGGGAAACTGGTTGAGTGCCGTGTTGATCACGTTGTTCTCCGTAAAGGTGATGATCTGCTTCGTGTTGGCGTATGCCGTGTTGAAGCCCACCTGCAACCAGTTGGTGATGTTGGTGTCAAAGTTGGCACGGAAGCTGGCGCGGGTGAGCCTATACCCACACCGTCTTGATCGAGATAGCCGCCACTCAAGGAGTAGTGCATGTCCTTGTTACCGCCATTGATGTTCACCGAGTGGTTTTGCATGAAGGCCGTCTGGAAGAGTTCGTCCTGCCAGTCGGTGCCGTTGGTGAGCAGCGAGGGGTCTTTATAGTCTTCGCGGGTGCCCCAGCCTTGAATGGCCGCACGCACATTATAGAACTCCGCATACTGCGGCAGGTTCATCACACTGAGTTTCTTGGGGAGGGCCTGCCAGCCGATATACCCCTCATACTGTATTTTGGCCTTGCCGTCTTGTCCCCGCTTGGTGGTGATCATCACCACACCATTGGAAGCACGCGAACCGTAGATGGCCGTGGCCGAAGCGTCTTTCAGCACCTCAATGGAGGTGATGTCAGATGGGTTGATACTGGCCAGCACACTCGAACTACCCGAAGTGTTGCCGCTCGTGGCGATACCGTCGATAACATACAGCGGCTCGTTGCCATTCAAGGTGTTGATACCGCGAATCTGCACGGAGATGCCACCACCCGGCGCACCGGAGTTCTGCATCACCTGCACACCGGCTATGCGTCCTTGCATGGCCTGCTCAAGCGAAGTGTTGACACCCTGCTTGATGGCATCTTCATTGATCGAAGCCACCGAACCGGTGAGGTCGGAACGCTTCATCACACCATAGCCCACGACGACAATGTCGTTAAGCGTCTGCGCATCTTCGCTCATGGTCACATCCAGACGGCCGCTTGCGGGCACTTTGGCTGTGAGCGTGGCATAACCGACATACGAAAATTCCAATGTCTGTCCGGGTTTGGCGTTCACGGAATAGTTACCGTCAAGGTCGGTAACGGCTCCCGTAGTCCCCCCTTTAATTTTCACTGTCACTCCGATGATTGGCTCTCCGCTACTGCCATCCGTGACCGTACCGGTCACTTTGACCTGTGCAAAAGCCGTCAGAGGAAGCAACAACATAAACAATAGCACCATTGCCTTACCCAAGGAAGGCATGTGCCTCAAATCAAAACTGTCGTGATTCATACTTATAGCTGTTTCTATTAGATATTATAATGATTTATTTTACGAGTTATCCGTGGCTTTCCGTCAGCTTCCCGATACGGTTCCGCTGCTCCACAAGCCTACCGGTGGCTCCGGCTTTTATGCTTGCTTTGCCCAAGACGGCGCATTCTCTCCACCTCCATTTTCACCACCTGCAAGGTTGTCGTGTCCGTGACAAACACGGAGTTGAGGCCCTGTGCCTCCTGCGCGGGGTCGCCGGTATAATCATCGCCCACTTCCCACTGCTCATGTCGGGGCTTGGCAAAGCCGCCCCATCCCCAGAAATTGCAGCCGGCAAAGTAGCCGCCCTTCTCGGCATTGTCGCCCACGAGAGAGAACACATACTTATAATAGCCGTCGCGGCCTTCGGTTGTCGAAGAGAGGGAGAACGAAAATCCGTCGCGGGGATAGCCGAACTCTTCCATCACAAGCGGCTTGCTGAGCCGAGCACATATCGCCAAATGGCGGTCGATATAGTCTTTGGTGTTCCGGCAACTCACGGCCAGGTCTTCCACCAAGTGGTCGGCCCGTGCCCATCCCCAGTTGTAGGGCCACAGGTGGATGTTGCAATAGTCGATGTTCTTGTCAGCACAGATGCGCTCATACACTCCATAGTCGTTTTCGCATCCCCAACTACCCTCACTGCCGATGCTTACAAGGTGGTTTGCGTCAAGGGAGCGGATAAGGGCCGAAGCCTCGGCAAGCCACT